>Ga0209437_100399_pt1 | contig 40438 bp, 33 predicted proteins | sample AraplaL_Cvi_mTSA_FD_184266 | JGI IMG/M metagenome (GOLD analysis project Ga0209437, IMG submission 184266) | Arabidopsis root microbial communities from the University of North Carolina, USA - plate scrape CL_Cvi_mTSA (SPAdes) (version 2) | ecosystem: Host-associated > Plants > Roots > Endosphere...
GTCTTCCGCTCCAATATTTGCGCCCTTAGCTCAGCTGGATAGAGCGTTTGACTACGAATCAAAAGGCCGGGAGTTCGAATCTCTCAGGGCGCGCCATTATTTTTTTAGTATCGGGATGTAGCTCAGCTTGGTAGAGCACCTGGTTTGGGACCAGGGGGTCGCATGTTCAAATCGTGTCATCCCGATTTTATGTTATGCGGGTGTAGTTCAATGGTAGAACTTTAGCCTTCCAAGCTAATAGCGTGGGTTCGATTCCCATCACCCGCTTACATTATTTAATAAGAAACTCTCCGCACATGTGGGGAGTTTTTTATTTGTTTTTCTATGCGCGAAGTAGCGGTTATATTATGTAGCTTTACAGGATTAAAAAAGAGCCAAGACGACCCTCTGTATGCTAAATGAGGGGCTTGGCTCTTTTGTTTACTATTTGGGAAGAAGATGCTTTTAGAGGCATCAGTTAAAGTAATGTGATTTGGCCCAATTAGCGCTCGTTGTGATCGGTCACTCTTCTACGCATGCCCGCTAAACCAAGGAGTCCTAGCAGACCGAGCCAGCCCCAATCCATGCCATTATCCCGATCGGTTGTTGCGGCGTTAGCACGAACACTATTGGTACGATAGTCACCGTTGTTGCGGTAGTTCCCATCCATGTTCATGTTGGTATTTGTACGATTCATGTAGTTGCTGTCCTGATAAGACTGGACACGTGAACCGTTAGTGTCCAGTCCTTTAGTCATATGATTATCAGCAGCAGCAGGACCAGCTATAGAAGCGACGAGAAGCACAGAAGCAATAATCGTTGTAGCTTTTTTCATTAGATTTGAGTCCTCCTTTTTTTTAGAGCTATAAATTAATCTGCCCAAGAGGCTAAGAAAATTATGTAGGAATAGTCTGTAAAGTTATGCCTTGATTACATTATGTTAGGAATCATACATAAGAAACTTTTCTAAAAAGCAGACTGTAATGTGAAGAAAATTATATTTACATCTTTAATTTATTGCGTCACTGTGGTAAAGTATACAAAAGCTTGCTTTGCCGGTCATGTTTCTTTGTATGACATCTGGCTTCAAATAGTGAAATTATGCGGTTTTACCTAATAATCATGTACGGTTACTCATGTCTAAATTAACTGTATATTTATGAGTTTTTAAGTATAGGTATGAGACATTAGATTTATCAAAAGTATGTGAAAAAGGTATCATGCGACAGCATATGACCATTAATTGAAGCAGAACAAGAAAATGAATAAAAAAGCGTGTTTTTGTGCTGTAAATCGGGGATAATCCCCATTTTTTCTAGTAGAAAAATAAAGATTTTCGTACCATTTTATTGTATGATGTTATGAAGGTGTCAAATTTGCGTGTACGAATGGAACGATCAGATGGGAGGATAAGCATGACTGAAACTATGGTAACCGCCAGCAAAAGCCAATCCAACAACCTGCTTCGGCGAGACGTGCGGTTCCTGGGCAATATACTCGGAGAAGTTCTTGTCCATCAAGGCGGCACGGAGCTTCTAGATATCGTTGAGAAGATTCGGGAAACGAGCAAATCGTTGCGTGCAGAATTTCTGCCAGAACTCTATGCAGAGTTCAAAACGATGATCCAGGAATTAGACTCGGACAATCGTCATCAGGTTATTCGGGCATTCGCTATTTATTTTCAATTAGTTAATATTGCTGAACAAAACCATCGGATCCGGCGTAAACGGGATTATGAACGTTCTGCAGGGGACGCTGTGCAGCCAGGATCGATTGAGAAAGCAGTACAGGATCTTAAGGAACGTGGATTGTCTCATACAGAGGTGGAAGAGATTCTCGACGATTTGTCGCTTGAACTCGTTATGACAGCTCACCCAACCGAAGCCATGCGCCGGGTTATTCTGGACATCCACAAACGGATATCCGAAGATGTCATGTTACTTGATAATCCTACGCTGACGTTACGTGAACGTGAACAGTTGCGTGAGAAACTGCTGAATGAGGTTATTACTCTCTGGCAGACAGATGAACTTCGCGACCGCAAACCGACTGTACTCGATGAAGTGCGGAACGGGATGTACTACTTTCATGAAACGTTGTTCCACGTACTTCCGGATGTATACCAGGAGCTGGAACGCTGCCTGAACAAATTTTATCCTGACCATGACTGGCATGTACCGACGTATTTGCGGTTCGGTTCCTGGATCGGTGGAGACCGGGATGGAAATCCTTCGGTAACTTCAGATGTAACATGGCAGACGTTGTTGATGCAACGCAAGCTCGCTTTGCGTGAATACCAACGGATTATGATTGAACTTATGGGCCATCTCAGCTTCAGCACGAACATCATCCATGTATCGGATGAGCTGGTGCAGTCGATTGAGCAGGACCGCAATTCTGTTACATTGAAAAAAGTGGATATCTGGCGGAATGAAAAAGAGCCATATCGCATCAAATTGGCTTATATGATTGCCAAGCTGAACAATGTACTGGATGAGAATAAATTAGGTCAGGCTGACCGTTATCATAGCGCTCAGGATTTGATTGATGATCTGATGATTATTGATCGAAGTCTGCGCCATCATTTTGCCGATTACGTAGCGGATACAACTATTCGCAAAATGATTCGTCAAGTCGAGTTGTTTGGTTTCCATACCGCAGCATTGGATGTGCGTCAGCACAGTCAGGAACATGAAAATGCGATGTCGGAGATTTTGGCAAAAATGAATATTGTAGAAGATTATGCGCGTCTGACTGAAGACGGTAAAATCGATCTGCTTGCTCGTTTGCTGGATGATCCGCGTCCGCTTACTTCTCCTTATCACCAATACACGGAGGGAACCAAAGAGTGTCTGGATGTCTTCCGTACCATTAAGCGTGCCCAGAACGAATTTGGGACCGGCTGTATCACAAGTTACCTGATCAGTATGACGCAGGGCGCAAGTGACTTGCTGGAGGTTATGGTATTTGCCAAGGAAGTAGGCTTATTCACCAAAGGAAACAATGGTGAGGTTGTATCTACACTTCAAGCGGTACCGCTGTTTGAAACCATTGATGACCTTCATGCGGCTTCGGACATTATGCAGAAGCTATTTAACCTTCCTGTATACCGCGCAAGCGTAAAAGGACGGAACGAACTACATGAAATCATGCTAGGTTATTCCGACAGTAACAAGGATGGCGGAGTGGTTACAGCCAACTGGGAACTGCGTGTAGCAATGAATGCGATCACGGCTGTAGGTAATGAACACGGCGTTAAGCTGAAGTTCTTCCATGGACGTGGCGGAGCTCTTGGACGTGGCGGCATGCCACTCAATCGCAGTATTCTTGCTCAACCACCGCATACCATTGGTGGAGGCATCAAGATTACAGAGCAGGGAGAGGTTATTTCTTCTCGTTACTCCCTTCAGGGAATTGCATACCGTAGTCTGGAGCAGGCAACTTCTGCACTGATTACAGCAGCACTGAATGGTCTTGAGCCGCAAGAATCAGAATCCGAGCGTCATTGGGACAGCATCATCAAAGAGATTTCACAAGTTTCTTTGACGAAATATCAGGATTTGATTTTCCGTGATCCGGACTTCTTTACCTTCTTCAAGGAATCCACACCGCTTCCAGAGGTGGGTGAACTGAATATTGGTTCACGTCCGTCCAAGCGGAAAGGTAGCGACAAGTTCGAAGATCTGAGAGCAATTCCTTGGGTATTTGCATGGACGCAAAGTCGTTATCTGCTTCCGGCATGGTATGCGGCAGGAACAGGGCTGCAAAGTTTCTATCAGGATAAAGAGGAAAATCTAGTTGTCCTGAAAGGAATGTATGCAAGCTTCCCATTCTTCCGCACGCTGATTGATACGGTTCAGATGGCTGTAGCCAAGGCAGATCTGGTGATTGCCAAAGAGTACTCAGCCATGACTTCCAACAAGGAAGCACGGGATCGCATATACGGTCAAATTGAATCTGAATTCAAGCTTACAAAAGAGCTAATCCTGAAAATTACCGGAGAAGCTGAAATTCTGGATGATGTACCGGTTATTCAAGAATCTATCCGTCTTCGTAACCCTTATGTTGATCCGTTATCCTACATGCAGGTCCAGCTTCTGAGTGAGCTCAGAGATATGCGTGAACGTGGTGAGGACGATACGGAACTACTCAGAGAAGTGTTGCTGACCATCAATGGCATCGCTGCAGGGCTGCGTAATACGGGTTGATTATTGAACGGCTGCATCTGAATAACTGTATGTAACAAAGTACTCATTACTTTGTTGAATAAAAGCTCTATTCTCTGCTCTACGGAGTGAGAGATGAAACGGGACTCCTGCGGGAGTTCCCGTTTTTACTGTTTTTGGCGGATATTTGTCATACAGTCTTGATTTTTGACCAAAGTTGATTTACGATTTGATTGGTGAATTACAAGTGTGGACGGGTATCAGAAGACGGAAGACCCATCAGCATGTCTGGGGGAATAAGGGTGGACAATTTGGAGAATAGGCTTGTGAAACTGGTGCTTAAGGGCGACCAGAGAGCCTTCGCAGAAATCGTTGAACTATATAAGGACAAGCTATTTCATTTGGCATATCGGATGCTGAACAATCGTCATGAAGCTGAAGACGTTGTGCAGGAGACGTTTTTACGTGTGTTTCGTAATATGGAGAAGTATGATCCGAACCAGAAGTTTTCAACCTGGATCTACCGGATCGCGACCAATCTGTGTATTGACCGACTGCGCAGAAAGAAACCTTCATACTCTTTGGATGCTGAACTGAATGATCAGGAAGGATCTGATGGTTATGCGATGCTCCCGAGTGATGATCGTACACCGGAGAGTGAAGCACTCCTGTCAGAGACGCAGACGCTCATTCGTGAAGCCATTGACAGTTTGCCAGCCAAGTATAAGTCCGTTATGATTCTGAGATATTTACAAGACTTGTCGCTACAGGAAATCAGTGACGTGACAGGTATGCCCGTAACAACGATCAAGACACGCGTTCATCGGGGCCGTGATTTTCTACGTAAAAAATTGGAGTATAAGTTATAAATGTTAAAACGCCTTGAAATATGGGCGAAATTATTTGAAACATATCCGAAACGGATGCGTATGTAATGTATGCAAGTCTTATGCGTGCTTTTTAATGGCTCATGGACTAAGTGATTTAAGAAAGGATTGGCTCTCATATGGATTGCAACTCGGCCGTCTCTTTAATGCATGAATGTTTGGATGAGTCGTTGTCCCCGGCCCAGAAGGTTGAATTAAAAAGTCACCTTGTGATCTGTCCGGATTGTCGCATGCGCTTTAAAGAGTTGGAACAGACGGAAATGCTACTCTTTGCCATGAAACACTATTCACCGTCTGCCTCTGATGAGCTGACCAATCGAATTATGAATGCTCTGCCCCAGCCCAAGAGACAGCAAGTATGGCTCAAATGGGTCAAAGGACATCCCGCGCTGACGGCGGCAGCCTTCTTTTTGGTCGTGATGCTCTTTAGCGCCTTGAATTTCTGGAATCAGAATAACGAAATGGTCGTTAAAGGAAATAATCTGGACCAGATCGTGATTCAGGGTAACACGGTTATTGTTCCTGAAGGTAAGTCAATTGCTGGCGATCTTACGATAGAAAATGGAACCGCGCAAGTATATGGTGATGTGAACGGCAATCTGACGGTTATCGACGGACAACTGTTTCAGGCTTCAACAGCGCATATTTCAGGTCAAGTGAAAAGTATTGATCAGGCGCTGGATTGGTTCTGGTACAAAATAACCAATATGGTAAATGAAGTGGCTTATCGCTAGAACAGGGTAAATTCTTCAATGGTATATACCAAGCAGGGTACCTCCAGATTGCATGGGGTACTCTTTTTTTATACGTAAACTTTGTAATTCATGGTAAATGTAATGTTTATGTGCAGTTTGAGACTGCCGTAACTTGCAACCTGAACGTTAACGTTATAACCTAGATACTAAAGAGAACATACTACTACATATAGATACGCATTTTGCACAAATCGAATGATGCAAAAATGCGGAGACAAAGGATTATATAAAATCCTAATGGGTTAATATGAGATCAGGGTTTACTCATCAATGGGGATAGCGGGGGCTGGCTTATGAATTATTTTGCTGACTTAACGTGGACAGAGTCCATTAAGGACGTTATCGATATATTGATCGTTACCTATATTATGTACAAACTGATTTTGCTTGTGCGGGGTACACGTGCTGTTCAGCTCCTGAAAGGAATTCTGTTCCTTGTGCTGATCTGGGCATTAAGTACGTGGCTAAACCTGTATACGCTCAAATGGTTAATGAACCAGATGTTTACGTTTGGTGTCGTTGCGGTGTTCATTATCTTTCAGCCGGAACTGCGTCGTGGTCTGGAGCAATTGGGACGCGGTAAGCTGTTTGGACGTTCAGCGGCAGCGAGTGATGAAGAATTAACGGTGTTAATTGGTGAGATTATTAAGTCTGTTAATTACCTGTCACGGCGTAAAATCGGCGCATTGGTCGTATTTGAACGTGAAACGGGTCTGAACGATTACACAGAATCGGGCATTAAGATGCACTCTCTGGTCAGCTCGGAGCTGATGATTAACATCTTTATTCCAAATACACCGCTCCATGATGGAGCCGTCATTATACAAGGAAAACAGATTTCGGCGGCAGCTTGTTATTTGCCATTATCAGAAAATCCGTTTATCAGTAAGGAATTGGGAACACGTCATCGTGCAGCAATCGGGATTACCGAAGTTGCAGATGCGATCTGTTTGGTTGTCTCCGAGGAGACAGGACAAGTGTCACTTGCAATGAATGGACAGGTCGTTCGTGATATTAAGGAAGAATCGCTGATTGCCAAACTGTATGAGGAGTTGCGCCCTACATCCAATCTGAAAAAGAATGGTTGGACAACCTTCTGGAAACGGAAGGGAGGACGTAACAATGGATAAGTGGTTTAACAATAATAACTTTGCCAAAATACTTGCGCTTGCGGTAAGCCTACTGCTCTGGTTCATGATTCATCTGGATGAAGTACCAACCACCCCTACGATTACAACAGGGACAACCAATAAGGTTGTGGAACGTACAGTGCCTGTTCAACCTTATGGATTGGACAGCAACAGCTATGTGCTTACTTCATTAAGTACGGATGAGGTCCGGCTGGAGATCAAAGGGCAGCGCTCGATGCTAACATCGATTTTTACCAATGATGATTACAAGGTACTGGTCGATCTGAGTCAGGTGAAAGATGGGTCGAATACACTGCCGCTGGTGCCAGATTTGCCTTCTGGGGTAGAAGTGGTCAGTATGGAGCCCTCTATGGTTACCGTGAATGTAGAAAAATTGGGCACCAAATCCTTCAATGTGAATATTGTACCCGAAGGGGAACCATCCGCCGGATACAGCGCTGGAACGCCCGTAATGGAACCTTCGACGCCGGTTAAGGTAACTCTGCCCGAAGGGCAACTCGAAGCTGTAGCGAAGGTCCAGGGCAGTGTGAGCGTGAAAGATGCCAAGGAAGACGTCATACAGAAAAAAGTGAAACTTCAAGCATACGATGCTGAAGGTAAGGTCCTTGAAAACGCGATTATAACGCCTCAAACGGTTGAAGTCCGGGTTCCGGTCAATCAGCCCTATACATCTATACCCTTAAGAATCAAATATTCGGGACAGCTACCAGAAGGCCTGGTTCTCTCCACAGTAGAGCCTAGCGTGAAAGAAGTCTCGGTTTATGGATCTGAGGATGCGCTTGCGGGTATACAGTCCTACGACCAAGTAACCCTTGATCTTACACAGTTTGATCAGTCGGGTACATCGACAGTTAACGTGGACTTGACGCCGCCTTCCGGTTTTGAGAAAATCGAGCCTAGTTCGATTCAGATCAAGGTAACCATATCACCATTTGACGAGGCAGAGGAGACAACCAAAGTCTTTCCGAACGTCCCCATCACACTTACCGGTGCGGGGAATGGACTGGAAGGGACGCTTGTTACGCCTCGAAGCGGCGGTCTGAACCTTACACTCACAGGTTCACCAAGTATGCTTGAGGGTCTGAGTAGTGAGGATATCAAGTTGACAGGTGATCTTGCTGGACTTGCGGTTGGAACGCATGAAATCAAGCTTGAAGCCGACCTGCCCCGTTTTGCCAAGCTGGATGAATCATCCAATGCTCTGAGTGCAACGGTCAAAATTAGCGAAAAGGCCGAAGACACAACGACTACTCCTAGCGAAGATCCGACTGACGAGGGAACGGTAGCACCTGACCCTACACCAGCCGAGGTCGAAAATGGGGGAACTGAGCCTGTTCCTGATGAAGAAGAAACGGAATCGAATACGGATACTCAGGATCAGGGCCAACAGGGGAGCACAAGCAGTCGAGGTAATTTAAATAATAATAACAGCGGTACTGGCAGTAAAAGTGGCGCGAATCCGTAAACGTTCTAATTTTAAAATTCTCAAAAAATAATAATAGTGCTCGTATATGATGCGAATAGAAGGAGTTAAATCATGGGGAAATATTTTGGTACAGACGGTGTAAGAGGGGTTGCCAATAAAGAGTTAACGGCAGAGCTGGCTTACAGCATTGGACGTTGTGGTGGTTACGTGCTTGCAGGTGGTGTGGAAAGACCAAAAGTGGTTATCGGCATGGATACTCGTATCTCGGGATTGATGTTGGAATCCGCACTGGTTGCAGGTCTGTTGTCCATTGGCGCTGATGTGATTCGTCTGGGCGTTGTATCCACTCCGGGAGTGGCGTACATTGCACGTTTGTTGAAAGCTGATGCGGGCGTGATGATCTCGGCTTCCCACAATCCGGTCGAGGATAACGGAATTAAGTTTTTTGGCGGAGATGGCTTCAAGCTGTCTGATGAGACAGAGAACCGGATTGAAGAGCTGATGGATGCGGAGACAGATCAATTGCCACGACCAGTTGGTGGCGGTCTAGGTACCGTAACGACGGATGAAGAATCCCGTTATCGTTACCTCGACTTCCTGAAAACGACTGTTAATGAGTCATTCTCTGGACTTAAAATTGTTTTGGACTGTGCAAACGGAGCAGCTTATGAGCTGGCACCGAAATTGTTCAGTGAACTTGGTGCAGAAGTCATTGCCATTGGTGCTGAGCCTAATGGCCTGAATATTAATGAGCAATGTGGATCAACTCATCCAGAGAACCTGAAACAAGAAGTGCTCAAGCATAAAGCGGATCTGGGTCTTGCATTTGACGGGGATGCGGATCGACTGATTGCTATTGATGAGACAGGCGCTGAGGTGGATGGAGACTTTATTCTGTGTATCTGTGGTGATGCCATGAATCGTGCAGGCAAGTTGAAGGACAGCACCGTTGTATCAACGGTTATGAGTAACATCGGATTCTACAAAGCAACAGAGAAACTTGCACTGAAAACAGCTAAAACTGCCGTAGGTGATCGTTATGTGATGGAGGAAATGCGTCGCGGCGGTTATAACCTGGGCGGAGAGCAATCTGGCCATGTTATTTTCCTAGATTACAATACAACGGGAGATGGCATGCTGACCGCGATTCAACTCGTGGATACGCTCAAGGCTTCCGGTAAAAAACTGAGTGAGCTCAAAGCGCTAATGACTCAGTACCCACAAGTATTGGTAAATGTGCGTGTTGAAGATAAGAGCAAATACGAGGGGAATTCTGCAATCGAGCAAGCTATTGCTACAGTAGAACAACAACTTGGCGATAATGGACGTGTACTCGTTCGTGCTTCTGGTACAGAATCCCTGATCCGTGTTATGGCGGAAGGACCAGATAAAGACGAACTTGAACAATTTGTGTCTCAAATCGCAGATGTAGTTCAAAAAGAATTAGTATAGGACTTATTCTTGAATATTCCTGCGTCCCGGCCTGATGAGACCATAGGTCCGTTTATCCGGTCGGGATTGTGGGTAAATATGCTGAAATTGTCACAGGTACTTTGCTCCATTGCAAAATGGACCTGACGTGCATATAATGAGTGGAGTCGTCATTCAGACACAGAAAGTGAGGAACGTAAGGTTACAGTTACACAAGCGCCAGAGCTTGGAGTTGCGCGGGAAGATGTTGAACTCAGGATTTCTTCGATGCTGAAGGAAGACTGATTAACATCAACGGCAATCAAGCTGACGAGGTGGAGGTGTTCGGATTGTTCGGCGGGGACCTCCCGGTGAAGCACCAGAGCCGTAAACCGGATTGCGGAAAATGGATAGGTGACTGTCCACACAACGCGCCGGTGCAGGTGCAAGAGTTAAACTAAAATTCAAATGAATGTGCGTGAAGAGCGTAAACAGTACGCGGACGGGAAAATGATGTACATTCATGATTGCATTCATAACAGCTTATGATGACTGCGGGGCGACACGAGGTCGCTCTGATCATTGATAATTGAATAAGTAACAAGTATTCATGAAACGTTAGGCAATCACTCATTTTTCCGATATGCCGCCTCTGCCTGTTTCTCTTCGTGACACAGTATTCATATACAAACGGAGGAAATAAACTATGTGCGGTATTGTTGGATATATTGGTAATAAGAACACTCAATCGGTATTGGTCGAAGGATTGAAGAAACTCGAGTATCGTGGTTATGATTCTGCAGGTATCGCTGTATTCACACCGGAAGGTCTGCAAATCACGAAAGCTCTGGGTCGTCTTGCGAACCTTGAAGCCAAACTGGATGGTGCACCATTGGTAGGTAATGCCGGAATTGGACACACACGTTGGGCAACTCATGGTAAACCATCGGATGAGAACTCTCATCCACACACGGATGGAAGCCAGAAGTTCTCCGTTGTGCATAACGGTATTATTGAGAACTACCTGGATCTGAAAGACGAATTGATGGCTCAAGGTCACACATTCACTTCCGAGACAGATACTGAGGTTATCTCTCACCTGATCGCACGTGAATACAATGGTGATATCGTTAAAACAGTGCAAAAAGTGATCACGTTGTTGCGTGGTGCATTCGCACTGGGCGTATTGACAGAGCATGAGCCTGAGAAACTCGTAGCTGTGCGTCAAGCAAGCCCATTGATTATTGGTATTGGTGAAGGCGAGAACTTCATTGGTTCCGACATCCCGGCAATTCTGGAACATACACGTAACGTGTACATTCTGAATGATGGTGAGATGGCTGTATTGACACATGATGCTGTCGAATTGATGACGATTGAAGGCAACTTTATTTCTCGGGAAATGATTCGTGTCGATTGGGATGCTGTAACTGCAGAAAAAGGCGGATTCGAGCACTTCATGCTGAAAGAAATTCATGAGCAACCAAAAGCATATCGTGATACAATGCTGGGTCGCATCGATAATGAAGGCAAAAAAGTTCAACTTCCTGAGTTGAAAATGACTGAAGAACAAATTAAAAATATCCGTAACGTTCAAATCATTGCATGTGGTACAGCGTACCATGCAGGTCTGGTTGGACGTACAGTGATTGAGCAATTGGTTCGTATTCCGGTTGAAACAGATGTGGCTTCCGAGTACCGTTACCGTTCCCCAATCGTGCACAAAGATACACTCGTAATCGTAGTGAGCCAATCTGGTGAAACTGCCGATACGCTTGCTGCATTGCGTGAAGCACAATCCAATGGCGCACATGTACTTGCAATCACAAACGTAGTGGGCAGCTCCATTGCACGTGATGCAGATGATGTTATCGCAACATTGGCAGGTCCTGAAATTGCTGTAGCTTCTACCAAAGCGTATACTTCACAGTTGATCGCGTTCAACCTGCTTGGTCTGTACCTTGCACAAGTTCGTGGTACACAATCTGCAGAAGAAATTGCACACACGCTGGCAGCGATGCAAGCATTGCCTGAGCAAGTGGAATCCATGTTGGAACAAGCGGATGCAATCAAAGGATATGCAGAGCAAATCTCCAAACATGAACATCTCTTCTTCATCGGCCGTGGTCTTGACTATGCAGTAGCTCAAGAAGGATCGTTGAAACTGAAAGAGATCTCTTACATTCACTCCGAAGCTTATGCTGCAGGTGAGTTGAAACACGGTACGCTTGCATTGATCGAAGACGGTATCCCTGTTATTGCCCTGGCAACGCAGGAGAACGTACTTGAGAAAACAGTGAGCAATATCAAAGAAGTGAAAGCACGTGGCGCGGATGTACTGGCAATTACGTACGAAGAGCACGTAGCACCATTGCTGAAATCCGTAGACCAAGCGTTTGCGATTCCTAAGACGCTGCCACTCTTGAGCCCGGCTCTGTCTGTAGTTGCGTTGCAATTGCTGGCATACTACGCTTCCCTGGCACTGGGTCACGATGTGGATAAACCACGTAACTTGGCGAAAAGCGTAACGGTTGAGTAAGGTTAAAGCCTTTCATTTTCAACGCTTCGATTCGATAAGAATCTGGATTTAATAATCTTTTAACAAGTAAATAGTTATTCGAAAAGATGATATGACCTAGTCATATCATCTTTTTTAGTTATCCAGTATACTGATCATAGGAATTTTCACATCAATAGATTCTAAGTTGAATGAACATATCGCAAACGAAGAGAGAGAGGTGAAAATGATGGAGACTTGTACGGATGTATTGATCGTGGTCGATCTACAAAATGGCGTTTGTTATGATGGAAATCATTTGTATGATTTGAATAATCTACTGAATAAAGTGAATAGAAGAATTGCTTTGTATAGAGAAATACATAAACCGATCATTTTTGTTCAACATTGTGATGAAGCATTAGTGCCAGGAGAAGAACCATGGGCGATACATGCAGACCTTGATGTTCAAGAGCAAGATTTTTTTGTGCGTAAAACACATGCGAATTCGTTTTACGAAACAAATCTGAAAAGTCTTTTGGACCAATTAGCTGTAAGTCGTATCGAGTTTTGTGGTGCGCAAACAGAATACTGTATGGATGCTACAATAAAATATGCTCACGGATTGGGATACGAGAACTATATGATACAGAATGGAACTTCCACTTTAGATAATCCATGGATGTCGGCAAAAGAGACGATTTCTTTTTATGAAAACATATGGAACCATAGATTCTTGAAATGGATAGATGGTGAATCGTAGAAAAACGGATCGTACAAACCCACCACATGAGAATTTTTAAATAAAACAAAACATCTGTATGGCATTAACATAAAATTGAAGGCATATAGAAAGGGTCCTAATGACATAAAATATTGTCATAGGACCTCTTTTTTTATTTAAATACAAGTACGCGTTTTCTATATTAACAGTGGTTTAGATAAGAAGGAATGTGTAAAGCTATTGGTTACGCCCAACTCGTAATCGTTTCAACCGGGAGGCGATAGGAAGGATAGCCATCTTTGGCTGCTTTACCTATGGAGATCAACATCACGGGCTGGAAACGCTCTTTATCCAGACCGAAGGCTTCAGCGATCTGGTCTTTATCATAGCCGGCCATAGGGTTGGTATCATAGCCATGAGCACGGGCAACGAGCATGAGCTGCATAGATATGAGGCCTGAGTCAATGAGGTTCATATCACGCAATTCGGATGGGGTTATGTTCGCATAATAAGGTTGTACCTGCTGCATCTGCATATCCATGATGTCCTGTGGCATATATCCAAGTTCCACCGATTTGCTGAAAATCTCCTCCATGTATTCAACATTGTTAGCGTCGTAAAATACGGCAATGACAGCGGAAGACGTTAGTGCCTGTGTTTGGTTAAAAGATGCCAGTGGTGCAAGCTTTTCTTTGCCTTCAGCACTGTCGATGACAAGAAAACGCCACGGCTGCATGTTAATCGCCGAAGGGGCACGTGAAGCTTTTGCCAGTATTTCGGTCATCTCCTCGCGGCTGATTTTCACTTCAGGGTCGTAGGCTTTAACGGAATGGCGCTCCAAGACGATAGTATCAAAATCATTGGTTTTGTTGAATTGGCCGGTAATTGTATTCATATGCATATCTCTCCTCATATCTAATATTAGTGAGATTGGGGTATGGGTTATACCTCCATCCGTCTCACTATGAGGATTGTAAACTATGAAGTATACTTTATAGCAAGAAGAAGAAACGGGGCGATTCAGATGAAGATTAGTGAAGTAGCGAACAGTGTAAACCTTCCAATATCCACGATTCGGTACTATGAAAAAATAGGTATTATCACGGATGAACATGTGCTGAGAGATCAAAATAACTATCGGATCTATGCGCAGAGCATTATTCAGCATCTGGAAGTGGTCAAACAATGTGTAGCTGTAGGCTTTACGATTCATGAGATCCAGTCTATGGTCTCTAAACAGGGATATTCAAGTAATGAACAAGCAAGCATTATCCAAGCGAAAATATTAGATATTGAAGAGGCGCAAAAAAAATTAGAGAATTCCAAACAAAATCTGTACGAAATTCTTAAAGCGGATATCACGTGTGAGGATGGTTTTGGTAAGTATTGAGTTGGACGTTCCTCTTGAGTTTTCAGTCAGCATGTTCTTACTTCAAATTGAAACAATAGAGTAGAGACCGTCCTGTAAATGTAGACTACCGGGCTTGCCAGTTTCCACCTTAACCTCCGCGGCAAATACACCAGGCATACGGCCATCAGGGAACCAAGGCATTTTTTTATCAATGACAATAAACATGCCTTCTGCGTCACCCGTAGGGGAGAATTGTTTTCCGTCTCCGGCAAAGGGTTCAAGTTGAAAATGCCCATTCAATGTGCTCATCGTCTCAGGAACATCATCCACAGGCAAGCCAATTTCACTAATACATAACAGATGCTTCGCTTCAAAAGCTTCATCGACTGCATTATCGAGTGAATGGTGAGCGATGAATTCCATCAAGTTGCCGCTTGGATCATAGAAATAGAAGGCTGTTGCATCCCAGTAGGGGAAATAAAATTCATCCTGTCCATCTTTGGAGAGCAATGGAATGTTACGGTCTTGGGCCCACCTTTTCGCATCAGCGAGTTTATTCGTTGGAATCGTAAACGCTACATGATAGTATGGATTCTCTTGTTCTGGCGCCTTCTTGAAAGATAGGACCGAGTTCCCCGCAGTGAATGAAACGAATGTTGTATTATCCTCCGCAAGATCCAATTCCAGTAGTGTACCGTAAAACTCTCTCATGGCCTCGATCTGATGTGTCAACAAACCAACTTCTCTTATTATCATTACAATCTCTCCTTTTAAACTCACCTTTGATTGAAATACTCGATCGTCTTCTCAATAAATGCCTTGGCGGATTGCGTCAGGTAACGGTCGGAGCGATGGATGATCTCAAAGTGTCGGTATGGCGGATCGTCTGTAATTCGAATGCATCGTAACGAGGGTTCATTCATGGCTTGGATCAGAGGATAAGGCAGCAGTGTTCCTCCAACGTTGGCTTTGACCAGACTAATGATCGAGGTTGCCGAACTGGTCTCCATGATGGTATTGAGGGTGAATCCGTATTTACGGCAATAACCGTCAACCAATTCTCTACCCGTAAATCCTTCGGGGAACATCACCGTTTGAATATCACGCAGTTCCTGGATTCCAATCGTACCTCGTTCTGCCCAATCATGATTCTCGGAAACGACCAGTACATATTCTTCACTGCACAAAGGAATGCGTACAAGCCGATCATCAGGGGCAGATGTGATCTCAATGCCGATGTCGACTTCATTTTCCAACACTTGATTCACGACATAGATCGAAGAAATAACCTTCAATTGCACTTTGGGGAATCGGGCATGAAAATCAACGAGCAATGGAGTGATGCGGTAATCCAAATCGGATGGAAGAACACCAATGACTAACCGACCTCGCTGATCATTGCGGAATTCTGCTAGCGCATCTTGAGTATTCTTTAAATGCCGGATCATCTGTACACAGTGCTCCAGAAACAGAGTGCCTGCCTGGGTCATTACAATCTTTTTGCCGACACGGTCAAACAAAGGAACACCAAGTTCATCCTCCAACCCACGTATTTGTTGACTCAACGTAGGTTGAGATATGCCAAGTTTCTCAGCAGCCCGAGTAAAATGAAGCTCCTCGCACACGGTAATAAAGTTTTCCATCTGACGAATCTCCATGAATTCACCTTCAATCATTGGTTTTAGTAATCATTTTAATAGAAATAATAGTATTGTTCAATCATTCTAATGAATCTATACTTAGTCATGTGCCAGCCAAGAGCCTTTCTCTGATTAATAAGATCTTGGTACATGCAACTACTATTACTACCATGAGGTGATTCATAATGAAACTTTTTTATATTGTATTGGCGTTGATTCTGGCTTCACTAAACTTAAGACCACCCATTACCTCCATATCTCCTCTGATGAGCACCATACAGAATGATCTGGGGTTGAGTGGCATGATGGCCAGTCTGTTAACTACACTGCCGGTATTATGTATGGGCATATTCGCTCCGTTCTCCGTAAGATTAAGTCGAAGGTGGGGGAACGAAGGTGCCATTGTACTGGCTATAATCCTTATTGGGATAGGTACAGGATTACGATTGTTCGTGGGTACAACTCCGTTGATGATGTTTACTTCTTTTTTGTCAGGTGTAGGGATTGCTTTGGCAGGGCCTCTGTTATCCAGCTTCATTAAGCAGTATTTCCCTAACCGAGTGGCAGCCATGGTAGGCATCTACTCTACAGCGATGGTGATGGGGGCCAGCATTAGTGTGGGGTTATCGGTTCCACTCCAGCATACGCTGGGTGGGTCTTGGAAAGGGTCTTTGGCCACATGGGCATTACTCGCAGCCATTGCATTGCCGATCTGGTTAAAGTTAGCCTGGTCTGCGCGTACAGATCGACAATCCGGACAAACTTCGTCTGTCATTCATGCACCACTTCCGGTGAAGAACAGGCGTGCATGGGTGCTGACATTGTTCTTCGGACTGATGGCAGCGATCTTCTATTCATTAACCGCTTGGCTTGCACCAGCCATTCAAAGTCAGGGATATAGCCAAGAGACTGCTGGCAACATTCAAACGTTATTCACATTGATATCGCTGCCCTCAACGTTATTCATTCCCATGCTTGTACATCGGTACCAAAGACGTGTATTCTGGCTTGTTGGATGTGCGCTGTTGGAATTGATAGGTGTTCTGATGCTCAATCTCTCTGTCAGCCCATGGCTCGCGGCGATTCCGCTTGGTATTGGTGCAGGTGGACTATTCCCGATCGCACTGATGTTGCCGATTGATGAGACAAGCAATGCTCAGGAAGCCAGCAGCTGGTCAGCCATGACTCAATCTGGTGGCTATATTCTTGGAGCCCTTGGGCCGCTGGCGATAGGTTGGCTCCACGATCTGACAGACAGCTTTGTGCAAGCATTCTACGGTTTGGCTATCATCATCGTGTTCCAGATTATTGTTCAATTAGCTATTGGCAATAAAAAAAGTTCAAAAGTTGTTGTCCAGGAGCGGAGCTATTAGTCATGTAAAGTTAAATGGGTGTAGAAATATAATCTTTATACGTGATCTAACAAGTCCATGTAATACTGTCGCAATGATTCCTTTAACGTGTCGGGTTCCATAATTCGAATGGATTTACCGAATCCTGCGAGGTACCGAACAATGAAATCAAGTTCATGAGTCTCATACGAACCCACAAGAAGCATGTGTGCCGATTCATTATCCGATTCTTTGACGTGTAAGATCTGCATGGATGGAAAATGTTCTTGCTGGAAAAGTTCAACCCCGGTTTCGTCAATCCGACATTGAAATGGAATAGCATCTGGTGATGGTTCCCATAACGAATGGGTATCCTGTGGATGAAGTTCAATAACGTGAGCCAAAGGTTCAATGTCGGACACTTCGGCTGAAATGATCCGGTCGCAACGGAATACTCGGTACGCTTGTTTATGCAGATCATAGGCCTGGCAATACCAGTAGCCTTTCCTCGCATAGAGTGCGATGGGTTGAATGGTGCGAAGAGATGGCCTTTGATCATGGGATCTACGTTGATGAGCATACGTAATCTGGATCACTATATTCTGCACAGCGGCCATCAACAGAAACTCCAAATGTGCACTATCTCGGATCTGCTCCGTATGTTGGAAGGAAACCCGGTGTTGGATGTTCTCAATATCCTGTCGCTGCTTGTCGGATAATGCGCTCATAAATTTCTCATGAATGGTACGGAAAGAGACTTCAAAGGGTAAGCTGGAGAAGCTGCGGAGGGCCTGCATCGCAAAATAAAGGGCATGAAGCTCACCCGTATTAAATGAAATGGGAGGCAGCTGCATCTGTTGCAGCAGTCTATATCCGCCGTAGCGTCCATATTCGACATAGATGGGTGCACCCATCTCTTCCAATGAAGCGATATCTCTTATCGCGGTTCGTTTGGAGATCTGGAACTCCTGCATAAGATCTTGCAGGGTGAACTGTTGTTTTTGATTAATAAAGCGCAGCATCTGATTTATACGTTCTGATTTTTTCATATCAAACCCTCTTAATGGTGCCATAGTCTGGCACCTTTTGTTGTTATAGTGATAAGTGTAATCCAATAGGAACAAGGAGGCAATAAAATGAATTTTGAAGTGATACCATTTTTGTCGATGAACGGGGATGCGGCGGCAGCCATTGCTTTTTATGAGGAGTTTCTGGGCGCTAAAGTCATATTCAAGAAAAGTTATAAAGAGATGAAGGAGATGAATCCGGGCTTCGAGTACCCTGCCGGTCAAGATGAGTATATTACACATTCGGTACTTGAGATTGGGGTTAACAAAGTCATGATTGCGGAAGAAGCAATGGACACAGAGAGAGCATGGCAGCTGGGGAACAGCACGTCACTATGTATTCAATCCAAGGATAAACATACCATCGATCAACTGTATCATTCTCTGATGCAACATGAGGGCGTGAAGGTACTGGTACCTTACGAGCAAAATGAATTTAGTCCAGGTTATGGCATTGTGCGGGACCCGTTTGGCATTGCGATTCAGCTATGTGTGACGGTGCATGATTTTTAAATTAAAAACATTAAAAAGAAGAGCCATGGATATCATGCGCTCTTCTTTGTTCGTTTCTATACAAGGTCGTTTGAGCAGCCAGAAGGTCCCGCAAGTCCAAACGTTACTTCATATCAAGTATCAGGCACTACCGTTCATTTATTTGCTGAGCGTTAACGCTTGAGCTAGTCATTTTTTCGCATCTGGAAATGTCGCCCTTGCTGGCGCATGTAGGGGAATGGGTAATGGTTGTAGCGACACTTTTCGTGTAAATCATATAGGTATGGATTTTGCAAAGTACAAGTAAGTTCAGTGGATAAAGGAAAGAAGGGATAACATGATTACGAGAGGTATCGACCATATTGGAATAACTGTACCGGACATGGAGCAGGCGACCCTATTTCTACAAGAGGCTTTTGGAGCTCAACTTGCCTATGACCATATAACGCCGGATGATCCACCACAGGAAGGGCCAGAGGCAGAGCGTAAATTAGGACTGCGTACAGGAGCAAAGGTTATTCATATTCGGATGTTATCGCTCGGAGAGAGCGCCAGTATGGAGTTATTTCAGTACGCGAATACAGCGCAATCAGAGCCAGTCAGGGCATCGGATTACGGATTGCAGCATATGGCGTTGTATGTGGACGATATGCAAAAAGCTGCGCAACGCTTCAAGGAAGCAGGCGGGGTATTGCTGACAGAGCCTGGAGCACTGTCCGGTCATATTGAAGGCGGGGAAGGTAATCAGTTTGTGTATGGAAGGGCGCCGTGGGGGATGCTGATCGAGCTGATCTCCTATCCTGCGGGTATACAGTATCCGAATCATAGTGAAGCGAAGCGCTGGACACCACGAAAAAAGGAATAAAGATGAGAATGGATAAGAAACAGGTCGATGCGTGACGAATCGTCCTGTTTTTCTTGTATATAGGGGATAAACGGTTACTAAAAAACAGAAAAATTGTTAGAAATACAGAAGTGTATGCTTCTTTGCTTTATGTTACGATACGTAAAAGTAGATACAGAGACATTTTACGGATGGGATAAGCCATTGCCAGCGGATAAAGTGCAGCAGATTCTCTTTTAAAAATAAATGACAACAGGTGATCCAAAATGCTGCAAATTGGGTATCAATAGTAGAGTCATTAGAACCTGATGGATACATATGTTGTTGTGATCGTTGTTTTGCTAGTTAAAAGGCTGTCTATTATGGAATGAACTGTGGGGGTTATCAAGTGCCTATATTAGCTATGGAAAAGAAAGATGTTGTCACCGATGCACTGGTCATCAAGGCGATGGAGAAAAGTCTGGCTATTATTCGATTCGATCTGGATCGACGGGTAACTTATGTGAATGAAGTTTTTGCCCAGACCATGGGCTATACGGTAGAAGAGATGTATGGAATGAAGCATCAGCAACTATGCTTCGGCAATTTTGCGAATACCCCGCAATATGATGCTTTTTGGAATAGTATTTTAAATGGTGTCAGCTTTCAAGATAAGGTTGAACGCAAGGATGCAAAGGGGAATTCCGTATGGCTTGAGGCGACGTATATGCCGGTGTACGATGAGATGAATCAGAAGATACTGGGTGTCTCCAAAATTGCCACCAACATCACCAACCGTCAGAACAACATTTCGGTCGTAGTGAATGAGCTGAAAACGATGTCACATGAGCTGAATGGGCAGGCAGATGTAGGCATTGAACGGAGCCAGGAATTAATGTCCAGTATCTCCTATATCTCAGAGGTGTCGGCTACTAATCGTGCAACACTGACTCATCTTCAGGAACAAGCGGGATCGATTCAGGGCGTGGTACGAACCATACGCGAGATTTCATCACAGACACAGTTGCTTGCATTAAATGCCGCCATTGAGGCTGCACATGCAGGGGAATACGGTCGAGGATTCGATATCGTGGCTAAGGAAGTCAAGAAATTATCCGCAATGGTGGAGAGTTCGATCAATGAGATTCGTGATAGCGTGACTGGAATAACCAAGGAAATTGGTAATATTACAGGTGGCACGCAAAAAGTAGAGGAATACGTCGAGCGGAGCCAGAAGCAGATTGAGATCGCATTGAATGACTTTATGGCAATTGCTGCATCGGCTCACTTGCTGGATGCCAAGGCGGAGCATGTAACCAGAATCGTATAAGAATATATAGTGATAGCGGTTCCTTACACAGGAACCGCTTTTTTTGTCGTTCAGCACACAAAAAAGCGGGAATTATTGTGATCAAACGGGGACACAATACTTGGGAATACCTGCAGCTTCACATGCAGAGAAATGTAGGGGTGGGAACATGTGGTCAACAATTCTATCCTACGTGCCAAAAGGGCCCATATGGATTCAGGCATTCTTGGTTTTCATTATTCCGATTGGGATTACCATGACTACGCGCTGGATCAATGCCGCCATTAAGCGTGGAAGCTTCTCTCGTTCGAAGCAACCTACTATATCCTCGAAGGATATCTCGCCAGCAGCCAAAGGACAGGGCCAAGGAACCGAGACAGGTCATTATGCCAATATTAAATTAACGGAGAACTATAATACAAATTTGATTAGCGTAAAAGAAAGCTTTGGCAAAAATGCAGATGTGCATATTCGGGAATTTACGATTAGGGGAACGAATACACGGGCTGCGGTCATCTACACCGAAGGCCTGGTAGATCAGGACTTAGTAGATGATCATTTAATTACACCGTTAATGTTAGAAGGTGTTCCCCTACTTAAGCAGGAGGGGTTCCTTCATCCAGACAACGCACACCTACTGTCGGCATATCTGAAGGATCAATTACTTCCTGTCAGCCTGGTTGAGGAGACTAAGTCTCTCCAAGAGCTCTCCGTTGGCGTGCTTTTCGGAAAAAATGCACTGTTGGTTGATGGTTTACCAGGTGCTTTATTAATTGGAGGCCACAAGATCAAATCACGAGGCGTGAATGAACCTGTGTCCGAAGGATTGATCCGTGGGCCTCGGATTGGTTTTACAGAGCAATTAAGCGATAATACAGGCATTTTACGTCGTTACGGAAGTGATCAGAGCCTGTTTATTCAGAAGTATGAAGTGGGTTCACGAATCAAAAAAGATTTGGCGATAGCCTATATTCAGGATATTGCAGATCCCAAACTCGTAACGGAGGTCTGCAAGCGAATCGAAGAGATGGATATGGATTCGATGCTGGAATCAGGTTATGTGGAGCAGCTCATTGAAGACAGTACCCTAAGTCCTTTTCAGCAGGTACTAAATACGGAAAGGCCTGACCGGGTAATCGGTGCTTTGCTGGAAGGTCGGGTGGCTATTCTGTTGGATGGGACGCCATTTGTGCTCGTTGTACCCGTGACCTTTAGCATGTTGCTCCAATCTCCCGAAGATTATTATGAACGCTGGATTCCAGGAACCTTTTTGCGCATGCTGCGTTTTGTAGCTGCGATGCTGGCATTGCTCGCTCCTGCACTCTATATTTCGTTTATTTCGTTCCACCCTGGTCTTATCCCGACCAAGCTGGTTCTGACGATTATTGAAACGCGGACAGGAGTACCGTTTCCTTCGATCATAGAAGTACTGATCATGGAAATTTCCATTGAAATTCTGAGAGAGGCAGGGATACGGCTGCCTAAACCGATTGCGCCAGCGATGGGTATCGTTGGAGGTCTGATTATTGGGCAAGCAGCAGTACAAGCAGGAATCATAAGCCAATTCCTGGTTATTGTCGTTGCGGTTACAGCGATCTCTTCCTTTACGATTCCTGTCTATAGTGCAGGGTTAACGCTGCGAATTCTACGATTTGCCGCGATGTTTAGTGCAGCTATTCTTGGTCTTTATGGTGTGGTTATGTTTTTTCTGCTTGTATGCACGCATCTGGCACGACTCTCCAGTTTCGGCGTACCTTATGTTGCACCAGCGGTTCCTTATCATATGAATGACTGGAAGGATTTCGTTATACGTGCTCCGTTAAACATGATGAGAATGCGTCCCGATATGAATAAACCAATCGACAAGGATCGAAAAGAATAATTTGAATTCTTATGGACAAGAGGTCTGGAGGTGAAATGAAGTGAATGGCTCCCCACAAAAGATAACCACGACACAGGCCGTTGTCATTATTGTCAATTACATGCTTGGTGCCGGGATCTTGACGTTACCTCGAACGACCAGTAAGGCTGTCGGAACACCGGATGTCTGGATATCCATTATTCTGTCGGGACTGATTATTGCAGGTGTCGGAATTGTACTGGTAACCTTGTGTCGCAGATTTCCAGGGAAAACGGTATTCCAGTTCACCCGTGAAATTACGGGGAGCTGGATTGCTTACATATTGGGATTTGCCATGATTATGTACTTTATGGTGATTGCCGCATTCGAAATTAGAGTCATGGCTGAAGTAACAGGGATGTATCTGCTTGAACGCACCCCCACATGGGCGATTATTATGGTCTTCATGTGGATCGGTATATATATGATCTCAGGTGGGCTTGGTGTCATTGTACGTGTGTTCGAGATTATTCTGCCGATTACAATCATTATCTTTGTGATTGAAATTCTGCTGAGTAATCAGCTATTTGAGATTGGGAATCTAAGACCGGTGCTCGGGGAGGGTCTTATGCCCGTTTTCAAAGGACTGAAGCCTTCTCTATTGTCATATACGGGGTATGAGGTGATGCTAATCATGACTGCTTATATGAAAAATCCAAAGAAGAGCAATATGGCAATGAGTTGGGGGATATTCATAACGACCGCAATCTATTTGATTACTGTTGTCATGGTTGTAGGTAGCCTATCCCTTGATGGAATCAAAACACGGACTTGGCCAACGCTGGATTTGGTAAGAAGCTTCGAGATACAAGGTTTGATATTTGAACGGTTCGAATCCTTATTGTTGGTCATCTGGATTATGCAAATCTTTTCGACTACAGCGATTACACATTATTGCGCGTCGGTGGGCATTCGTGATTTGTTCCGTTCCAAAAAAATCAAGGGCATTATGTATGGTCTGCTTCCGTTCATTTATGTGACAGCAATGATGCCTAAAACGGTGGATGATACCTTTAAACTTGGGGATATGCTCGGCAATGTATCCGTGATTCTATTCGCCATTTTACCTCTGGTCCTACTGTTGTTAAGTCTGATTCGCAAAAAAGGAGGCAAGCATGCATGACACCATTTCGTATGCTCTTACGTGTAGCTTCTGCCTTGTGCATTCTGTTATTGATATCCGGATGCTGGAGCAGTCGGGAAATAGAGGATCTAAGTCTCTATGTCGGTCTTGGAATTGATGTCGGTAAAGAGACAGCATTTGAAAAAGACATCGCTGAACAGGGAGGAACATATCCTAAGAAGAACTATGTGACCGCTACGGTGCAGATTGCTCCAGGCATCACCAATAGTCAATCGAGCCAACAATCCGGTTCGCCTTCTTCCGGTAAAACATCCTACTCCAATGAACAGCTCAGTGGAGATTCCATGTTGCAAATCTTCCGTCAGTTTGCGTTAAGGCGGGATCGGCCCCTCATTGGACATCATCTGAAAGTTATCGTCGTCTCCAAGGATATTGCCAAAAAATATGGTTTGAATCAATTACTTGATTTTGTACTACGGGATAATGATATTCGACCGAACTGCCTGGTGCTGATCAGTCATCATCGTGCATTAGATGTGTTGACTTCACAGGACCCGTCTCGGATTCCGGCATTTTATCTCACAGGAATTACGAACAATTCGTATTTGTCCAACAAAATTTTGGATCCTGTATTACTGTCTAAATTAGACGCTCAAATGCAGTCCGGTACCAGCTTTCTGCTTCAGAATGTGTTGTATTCCCATGGAGAGGACAAGTTCTCTGGGGGCAGCATCTTTGATGGAAAAACAACCAAATTCATTGGAGAACTTAGTCAAACAGATCTAGAAGGTCTGTCATGGCTCAATTCCAAAAAAAAAGGAGGTGTCTTAAAAACACATAACAAGCAAGGATTCACCGTCGTATATGAAATCAAGAAGAAAAAAGTGAAAATTATTCCGAAGGTGGTTGGCAATGATATTTCATTTCATGTGAAGACTGAATCGGAAGGCTGGCTGATGGAGGATTGGCGCGCTCCCGAGGAAGAGGAGAAAGGTGAATATCTCAGAGAATTGGAAAAGGATTTTGCTGAGCTGGCCGAACAACAGATTCGTCAGGTATTGTCCAAACTTCAGCATACCTATAAAGTCGATGTAGGGGAATTTCGGGATAGCTTGCGTATTAAACATCCAAAAACATGGAAGAAAGTCAAAGATGATTGGGATAAAATTTTTAGCACCGTGCCGATCACGTATGAGGTTAAGACCACCATCACCAATCCAGGGTCTTCTACAGAATAGCGAGATGTGCCATTTATGATTTAAATGTTGACACATTCATGATAGATCGCTATATTTATAAAAAATCATTTTCTTATCCAGAGAGGTGGAGGGACTGGCCCTTAGAAACCTCAGCAACAGATCTGAAGGATACTGTGCTAATTCCAGCGGGTGAACAGCCTGATAGATAGGAGCGTTTGTTTTTATTTGTCAGTAACGGCGCACTCTTTAGGAAGAGTGGGTCTTTTTTGTTTTTTCTGGATGAAGAAGTAGGGAGCAGCAGGTATGGAGAACAACAACGACAAAGGGCATTTTCAGCGGAAAATGCAGGCACGGCATGTGGTCATGCTCTCTCTGGGTGGAGTCATTGGAACGGGATTATTCCTGAGCTCGGGTTACACGATTCAGCAGGCGGGACCACTGGGAACTATTCTTTCCTACCTGATTGGAGCCATCGTAGTATATTTGGTCATGCTCTGTCTTGGTGAACTGTCTGTTCATATGCCGGAGACGGGAGCATTTCATAGTTATGCAGCTAAATATATCGGACCAGCAACAGGTTACACGGTGGCTTGGTTGTACTGGTTAACCTGGACTGTTGCGCTTGGCTCCGAATTCACAGCCGCCGGTCTGTTGATGCAGCGCTGGTTCCCATCGGTAAACGTATGGATATGGAGCGCGCTTTTTGCACTGATGATCTTTTTGTTCAATGCTTTAACGGTAAAATTATTTGCAGAATCTGAGTTCTGGTTCTCATCTGTGAAAGTAGTTACCATCGTAGTCTTCATTATTATCGGTGGTGCAGCTATGTTTGGGTTCATCCCCATGGCGGATTCTGAACCGGCTCCATTCCTTTCCAATATTACAGCATCCGGGTGGTTCCCTCATGGGGCTACAGCGATATTGATGACCATGCTTGCTGTAAACTTTGCATTCTCAGGCACCGAGTTAATCGGTATTGCCGCTGGAGAAACGGAGAATCCGGAAAAGACGATTCCCAAAGCTATTCATACCACGTTGTGGCGTTTGATTATTTTTTTCATCGGAACGATTATTATCTTGTCGGCTTTGCTGCCCATGTCGGATGCCAGTGTACTGGAAAGTCCATTTGTAGCGGTAATGGAGCGAGTGGGTGTACCCTATGCAGCAGACATTATGAACTTTGTTATTCTGACGGCGATTCTCTCTGCTGCGAATTCAGGTCTGTATGCTTCGTCACGAATGCTCTGGTCTCTGGCAGATAAAAAGACAATCTCCCCTTGGTTTGCCAAACTGACCAAGCGCGGGGTGCCGCTGAATGCACTTCTGATCAGTATGGTGGGGGGTGCACTGGCTTTGCTGTCCAGCATCATTGCCCCAGGTACAGTATATATTACTCTGGTCTCCATCTCAGGTCTGGCTGTCGTTGCCGTATGGATGAGCATCAGTGCTTCCCAGTTCATGTTCCGCAGACAGTATATCCGGGAAGGACATACGGTCAAAGATTTGGTCTACCGCACACCACTGTATCCGGTGGTACCGATTGTTTCATTTATATTATGCCTGGCTTCATGCATAGGTATTGCCTTCGACCCAACACAGCGAATTGCGCTGTATTGTGGGGTTCCGTTTATCGTAGTATGTTACGCAGCTTATTACCTGACAGAACGTGTGAATAAGAAAAGAGGACAAGTACATGACGCAAACACAACAGACTAACCCCATAGAACAGATCCTGCGTGAACATCCGGTCATGATTCTGGATGGAGCGCTGGCAACAGAACTCGAACAGCATGGATGTGATCTGGATGATCCATTATGGTCAGCTCGTGTGTTGCTTGAGAATCCGGATGTTATTGTTCAGGTCCATGCGGATTATTTCCGGGCAGGAGCCGACTGTGCGATTACATCCAGTTATCAGGCGACGGTGGATGGCTTCCGCAAGAGAGGAATCGGTGAGCAGGAAGCGTTGGACCTGATTCGCAAGACGGTGGAGCTGGCTGCACAGGCGAGAGATAACGTATGGGCAGAAGTGCAGGGAGGCGGAGTAGAAAACACGGAAGTCAAACTGGAGGGCAATCTGGTCATCGGAACGGCACAACAAATGTCTGATGTCCTAGAGACAGGGGTCTTGGCCCGGCCACGACCGATGGTTGCTGCATCCGTTGGACCCTACGGCGCTTATCTAGCTGATGGATCGGAGTATATCGGCCACTACGGTGTGTCAGATGAGACTTTGGCTGCATTCCATCGTCCGCGGATGGCCGCGTTGCTTGAAGCGGGTGCTGATATTCTGGCTTTTGAGACCATTCCATCCTTGCAGGAAGCACAGGTGCTGGTTGATTTGCTGAAGGAGTTTCCTCATGCGTATGCCTGGCTATCTTTCTCCTTGAAAGATGGGACGGCAATCAGTGAGGGCACGCCGATTGAGACATGTGCACAATTGTTTGGTTCCGAGCCACAGATTGCTGCGATTGGCCTGAACTGTGCTCCCATGGAAGTGGTGACGGAAGCAGTGAGTATTTTGAATCGTACCAGCGATAAACCTGTTATTGTGTATCCGAACTCGGGAGAAGTATACGATGCAGCAACGAAGACGTGGAGTGGACAGGGTACATGTGGCAGTATGAGTGATGCTTCGGAACAGTGGGTTGCTGCGGGGGCAAAAATTATTGGCGGCTGTTGCCGAACTACGCCACATCAGATTGGCGAGCTTGCGAAGAAGTGGCGGAAATAAAAGACTTGATGTAGGGTTGTACCCCAAAAAGCTAGAGATACAACCAAATATAAAAAAGCCCTCACGATCCATTACTGGATTGGTGAGGGCTTTTTCAGTGTGATTTAGCTTATAACAACATGAGGACAATCCTCTTCTGATGCCCCTGATTATGCTATTTAATTAACCGAGTGCTAACTAAGGTACGACCTTCGTCGCTTAGGATGTACAGACCCGTTGTGTTATTTAAAAATAGACGATCCTCACTAAGATCAAATTCGCCATTTTTGTAAGTGTACAAAACGTTCAGGTTGCTTGTGTCCATAATAATTAGTTCGGTATTTCCATTCTTTTTAGCTGTAAACATAAAACTTGTACCATCAACTGCCATATGAAGAGGCATCCAATAGCTGTTATAGGTGGTTGGTATGGGCAGATATGCCTTCTCAGCGATTAACTTACCCGCAGATGAATATAACTTAATTCGTTTATTTTTAGCATCTACAAACAAAAAACGATCCTTCAATGCAACAATTTCAGTTGAGTAATCAATATAAGGAAGTTCTTTTGTCCATCTGATTTTCCCTGAACTGTTGTATGCTTTTAGCGTCATAATTTTTTTGTGAATACTATAATGCAACAATGTATCATCGGATAGACCCATAATCTGGTTATACCCTTTTCCGCCAGTAATCGTTTTAATTTTTTTTCCTGTGGTCAGGCTGCTTATGTAGAAATCGGGATGATCACTGAATTTTTTACTAATAATAATATTTCCTGTGATTTTTTCAATAAAATACGGAACCTTGAAATTTCGGTTTAAATTTCCGTTGATATCGTAATAGTAGAGTGTACTGCTTTTTAAATCACCAGAGTCCGCAACCACATACAAACTTCCATTCTCTCTTGGATAGGATGACTCAGGCCCGTAGTATCTCAAAAAATCTTCTGGCGGCCCGGGCAGAGGTGCTGTCCAATGGATTTCACCTGTGGCTATATGCTTGGCACTTACTTGATTATCGTGGAAAATAAACATATATCCATCATCGGATAGCGTGTACTCGTTGTCCGTTGGAATCGACCAAAGTAGCTCCCCTGTTTTGGCATCTACACTGTCGATATAATAATCATTATTCTTGCCTGCTTTAGTTACGAGCAGACTTTCATTCCCCATGGCGTCCGTAACACTCTTCATAGAATATGAGCTTGTTGCACTCTGTCCGCCGTTGGTAATATCATACCCCCATTGGAATTGCAGCAGATCTTTAGCCAGAGCTGGCTCAGATGGGATCGCAAGGAAGATGCACAGGCTGGCTATAAGCCAATAGTTGATTCGTTTTAAACTCATGATTGGTAGACTCCTTATGTAATGTTCTCTGGATTATGGAAGTAACTGATACTTTCTTATTGTCTGCCCGTCGGAAGGTATGAAAAATAGTTCATTTTGCTTGTTGAGGAACAGTTCATCTCGATTAAACCTTACATCGGTCCAATCGTTCTGCGACACCCGATAGAGCTCTCTCAGATTATTCGAATCTCTAATCACGAGTTCTATTCCCTGTTCCGTGTATTGGATGTACATAAAACTCTGTAAATCGATTGCCATTTTCAGAGGGCTATTTGGCTCACCTTGCATGTAAAACGGATTTTCATTTACTCCTGTAATGAATTTTCCATCGGAATTCATAAGCATGATATTGCCTGCGGTTTGTTCCAGATACAGCACACGATCATGGATGATAAATATCTCGGGAGGCCCCTTTTTAAAAGAGAAATCATACTTCCATTTCAAAGCTCCCGTAGGCGAGTACGCTCTCAACTCAAGTTCACGGTTATTGATAAACTTCCGGGTTACTAGGGTTCCATCATCCGTAACTCTATTCCCGTAGGGCAAGGTTGTTTCATTGGTCAGCACCGTTAGCTTCTTCCCTGTAGAAAGATCAAAAACGTGAGTATACGGACTTTTGTTGCCCGGTTGACCTAAAATAAAATTGCCTTCTATTGTGTAGTGTTGCATATAGGGGAGAATAAGCTTTTTGCTTCGATGTCCCAGTTCATCATAATAATAAAGAGTTACATATTTGTTTTTGTGATAAGTGAAAGAATAAGCTGTTCCGTTTTTGGTGAAACTTGAGGACTGACCTTCACGAAAGTAAGGGTTTAATGAGGACCATATCGGTTTACCGGTTGTCAGATCCGAGACCGTAATAATATCATCAAATCTTCTTTCATAGTCATCAGTTTCAGCAGGTTTGAAAGTATACATGTAACCATCACTGGTTGAACCATAATCAGATTCTGGCTTGGACCATCGGATGTCCCCGGTTTCACCACTAATGTTCTCCACATATATGAGGTCCTCATTCACAACCTTTCTCACCAGAATGTTTAGGTTACCGGACGAATCCAGTCTGAAGTAATGCGGAGTGAATCCATCCCCCCATTTGCCAGAATCGATTTGTTTGGTCCATTCAAGCTGCGGCACAGCCTTAGCGGAGGCCAAAGGTATGCCAAGTGACAACACTCCTACACTCAGGATACTGATCAACAAACAAAATCGAATACAAAACCATTTCAAAATAAACAGCTCCTTAATAAAGATCGAGGTCAAACAGCTTAATCTGGACCTACCGTTTCATTTTTAATATCCTGCACCAACCGTATGATCTCCGCAACACCTAGTAACAATAGTCCTGCTACAATGCCGTTCATCAAAACTGGAAGAGCCAAAGACCATTGAAAGCCATTGAACTCATTTTGTCCAACGAGAATACCGGCAATAATGGATAGAATGATGCTAATCCAAGCTACCCACTTCAACAATTTACTCGTTTTATTTTTGTTGTACAAAGAAATTAACTCCTTTACCATAGTATACCATTAAGTCTATCATACCTATCGTTGCTAGGTATATAGGACTATTTATATGTCGGATTTAGATTTTTTTTTGAAATATATTGTCATGTATTTTAATAACTGTTTTCTACATGTTATTCGACGACAAGAATACGCGGCGATGCCTGACGAATCACCTTGGACGATACCCACAATCCTAGAGCTGCGGCAAGAATACTCAGACAAGCAAAGAGTATAATGCCTCCCCAGTTCAAAATAAGAGGAATCTGGACGATACCGTATCCCGATAGGACTTTTTCAAGTAACAGGGGGAGAAGGTATACGCCTACAATGACTCCAAGCATTGAACCAATCAGAGCTAATGCAACTACTCCGGTAGCAATGGAGAAACGGATTTTTCCAGATGTCATTCCAATCGACTTATATATGCCATACGTCTTGCTCTCTTTGCGAATGCTGATCCGGCAGGTACTGAAAATAATAATGAATGTAACCAAAATGAACAGCAGACCCATTAGAGCCATGGGGTACACAAGAATGCTTGCAGCTTCTGCATAAACAGAATCCAGCAGCGTTTTTTGCGTGACGATGGAAGCAGAGTCTTTGAACCGCTCATTCAATTGGTTAGCAATGACTTCCGCCTGTGAAGGATCGTTGACATTGATAAACGCGACATCTACATCTCCGTAATTCGGATTTACGCTTCGAACTGCTTGAGCTGTGATTCTTCCGGATACCGATAAGTCGGAGATGGCCTGATAGATGCCCGAAATCATGAACGTGCGCTTCCCTCCTTCAATGTAGAGATCAATGAGATCTCCTATATCCTTGTTAAACATCTTGGCAACACTAACCCCGATTGAAATTTCATTTTCGAGTGTCGGATTGTTTCCTCTCAACGTCTCAAACCCAAGATCTTGATAGCTTCCATCCAGTACTCTTAGATAAAGACTGGTAGACTGGCTGGCCACGTCGGTTGAATCATCTGGAAGGATAACTCCGGTGATGTTCCCTTGCCAGCCCACATTTTTGATGCGAGGGTCTTCTTCCAATACGTTCTGCAGCTCTGCTCTCGGAAATGTAGCTTTGTTTACAACGACTGCTGCAATGTTAGCATTGTCATAACCCCATTTGGCCGCCGTCTGATAGATTCCGGTAATGCTGGTCAGTACAACATACCCGAGGACAAGTACGGAAGCAGCCATCGTTGTTAGCAATAACATCAGAACCGAGCTTTTAACGTTTTTGATCAGATTGCGTATGCCGATGACAAACGAGACGGGCAATCTTCCAAACAAGGCCCGGTTTGCGAGCGGTGAATTCATTCGTCGCGCCATGCGTACATTGTCGCTCTCCGACATACCGTACCGAATGGCCTGAACAGGCTCGATCGTGCGAGCTTTTCTGGCGTATAACACGACGAATGCAATAACCAAGACGAGTAACAGTAGATCTACAACAATAGCAGCTCCAGTGCCCTCAATTGGAAGATCACCCTGGCCAGTCCGCAGGGATGATACGGAGATGTTGATGATGAATTTGGAGACGAATACGCTAAGTACCAGCCCGGGAAGAACGGCGATGATGGACAGCAGGGCATATTGAATGACGTAGGTACCAATGGTGCCCCGGGAAGTGAGTCCCAGCGATTTAAGGATACCTATCGTTTTGTAGTTGGCCAGAATGGCATCGGATATGGTGAAGCCAATCGTAATGAGGGCAATAATCATCATAACGGCCCCTAAGAATATCATAATGAACCCGACGATCTGATTGATGATCAGATAAAAGGATGAGATACTTTCAAATTCCATTTTGGTTTCCAGAAAGGGGGCACCCATCTCGCTTGTATATCGATCCCAGTAGCTGGAGTTCGTACTGTAATCATCAAAATGGATGCCCATCATGTGAATATCTTTTCCTGCAAGCGTACTTAAATCATTTTGGTAATCCGTACTGTTCATCCAAATTCTTGCCGTATTGGTGAACGGTGCTCCATAAGGAACATCCACAACAATAGCTGAGACTGCGAGGTCAAGTGTGGTTGATCCGGTTTTGAATTGAATGGTATCACCGACAGCGATGTTATAGCCATTCGCCATGGAGGTTGGGATCCACACGCTTCCTTGTTCAGGAGCCGAATGCTGTGTACCACTTGCAAATACAAGTTCATCTACACTCCACGGAGGAGGCGGGGTATTCATCATGTATAGATAAAGGTTAGGGATGTCAGTGCCACCAAAAGTGATGCCCGACAAGGTGCGGTAAGTAAGCAAAGGTGAGACTTGAACACCGTTCTGGGCGGCCCACCAGTCATGCACAGTTTGGGGATCATTCAGTCCTTTGTCGAACGTCAAGATCTGATGGGACCCGTTGGTCCGACTATGCATCTCCTCGAACTGGTTACCCGTATTGGCCAGAATGATGACAGATGTGGACACCAGTAGTGTAGACAGCAAAATAAGCAAGGTGATGAACAGGTTTTGAATTTTATTTTTACTCAGATAAGAAAAACTCAGCTTTAGAATGGCAGCCATAGGTTACTCCTTCCCCGACACGAAGGCGAAGACCATGGATTCCCGATTCTGAATCTGGGTTTCGTCATATTTATCGAACTCGAGAATACCTCCGACTTTACCATCTCGGACAAAGATCAGGCGGTCGGCGCGGCAAGCGGCCTTGATGTCATGTGTCACCATAACGACCGATTGTCCTTTCCGGTTAATATCTGTCAGGATGTCCAGCACCGCTTTCCCATGATCATAGTTCAAACTTCCGGTAGGTTCGTCGGCAAATATAATATCCGGTGAATTGATAAGCGCGCGTGCAATAGCCGCCCGCTGCTGCTGCCCCCCGGACGTTTGGGAGGGCAGGCGATTGTTCTGGCTGTCGATGTCCATGGCCTTCATAAGATGGGCCGCTCGAGCTTTTACTTCATGTTTTTTGTTCCCGGCGATATATCCGGGGAGAGCAATATTATCCTGAATGGAAAGGTCCGGAACAAGGTTGATGCTTTGATAGATGTAGCCAATTCGGCGGGTACGGAAATCAGACATCTCCCGCTCACCGTAGGCATCAATGCGTTGATCCTGAAAATAAACCTCTCCAGCTGTCACGTGATCGAGTCCGCTAAGCAAATATAAAAGTGTGGATTTGCCTGAACCGGAATTACCCATGATCACTGTGAAGTCCCCTTCATAGATATCGAGATCAACATTGCGAATAGCGTGATACTGTTCACTTCCGGTATTGTATGTTTTGCATAAGTTTTGAGCACGAATGATAGATGTTCTGGTCAAGTGGATCACTCCCCGTTGCAGTATATCATTCATAATAAAGGGAGGATGTTGAGGAAGAATTATCAAATTATGAATAAAGTATTACACCATTCCGGATATATCCGAAAACAGGAAGGTGCCCATAAAATGACGTGAGAGAGTGCGACTTAACAGATGGGCAGGCTGAACTGAAAGATGGTGCCCTGACCTACCTTGCTGGAAAAACTGATCTGCCCTCCATGTGCTTCAATGATGCTTTTGCAGATGGAGAGGCCAAGCCCCGTTCCTTCATGTATACCGGAAGAAGTCAAGGATGAGCTTCCCCGGAAATATCGTTCAAACACAAAAGGCATATCCTGAGCACGCATGCCTTGACCGGAATCGGCGATCGTAAGCTTGAATTGTCCATTATCCAGTTCTGCACAAACTCGAATGTAATCCCCGGGAGCGGTGTGTTTGAGTGCGTTGGATACGAGATTGGAGACAACCTGTTCGATGCGAACAGGGTCCATTCGTATGAGCACATTTGGAATAACTTCGGACTCTTCGTATGTCAGTCCATTGATTCTTACGATATGTCCAATGGGCCTGAGCATGTTTTCAAATACGGCACGACTGTATACCTCTCGGGGCTCAACCGAAATCTGCCCAAGCTCCTGAAGCGCATGAACCAGCAAATCTTCAACGAGCCGTGCCGTTTTATCTGTATGAGTTCGCATAATTTCCATGTATTCCATCAGTGTTTCCTCATCCGCGCAAAGCCCTTCCGATATGGCTTCTATGTATGCTTTTACCGTTGTGATTGGCGTTTTGAGTTCATGAGATATGTTAGTGATGAGTTCTTTTTGGGCTTTCTCCTGCCGTATGCGCTGTTCACTCAAATGCATGATCTCCGTCCGCATCAAGTCAAGCATAGCGTAAAGTCCGCCCATCTCGTCGTTACGGTTATATTGAATCTGTTCATCATATTGTCCTTTGAGTATCGATTCGGCATGCTGTTTCAATTGGTTAACAGGAGTAAGCATACGTTCTCTGACCCTGCGAGCCATGATGATCAGAAGAAGCATCAGCATGAGGGATATGATGATCAGGCTGCCCAGGATGAATAACGGAAAAGTGACAGGCTGCTGAGCAAAAACAAGTGATTTGGGTACGGTAAAAATGGCGTTTCCGATCTGGCTGCCCCCCGGGCCATCCATTATGGGAAATGCAATGCCCAGTGAATCATCTCCATCTGCGAGCTGCAATGCATCTTTCAGATTATAATGAAGGGCAGATCTAAGGTTCACTTGGGTGCCTTCGGACGAAGAAGCGGAGGACAGCAAAATCACCCCATCCAGTCCGACATAGGAAAATTGAATGTTCTTATCAATGGCTGCAGAACGCAGTTTGTTCTGAATCACCGGATCACGCAGTCTATGGCGGTTTTGTTCCAGTTCAAGCAGAAGCGGGTTAACCTTGAGACGAACCTGATTGATGGTTGGGTTGGATTCACCTGCAGTTCGGCCGGTAAGCAGATCGAGAAACAAAACAACGCTGCAGATCATGACCATCAACAGGAGCGTCAAGGATGTCTTCAGCCAACGTGTGGACCAGGTGTGAAGTGACATGAAGTAGTCTCCATTCTAGCTTTATTCATGATTGAATTTATATCCGACCCCCCAGACTGTTTTTAGTAACGTGGGATGTGAGGGGTCTTCCTCGATTTTTTCCCGCAGTCTGCGTATGTACACGGTTACGGTGTTTTCATCCCCATAGGTTGCATATCCCCAGATGGCGTCAAGCAACTGGGCTTTGGAGAATACCTGATTTTTATGGCTTGCCAGATAATGAAGTAACTCGAATTCCTTGGCAGACAGAGACACTTCCAATCCATTCAATGTAACTTTGTAGGCTTTTTTATCGATCACAAGATTTCCAAGACGCAGTAGATCTGTTCTGTCCCGGTCTGATGTCATGCTGTCGTAACGTCTAAAGTGAGCATTAATCCGTGCTAACAGTTCACTCAGCGAGAAGGGCTTGGTCATATAGTCATCTGCTCCAAAGCCAAGTCCAAGTACCTTGTCGGTATCACTGCCTCTGGCACTTAGAATGAGGATGGGGATATTATTGCGCCTTCGGATCTCTCTACAGACCTCGATCCCGTCCATGTCCGGAAGCATAATATCCAGAATGATGTAGTCTGGTTGAATAAGCTCCATAATCTGAAGTCCATCTTGTCCAGTGACTGCCACGGCGGCTTCATATTGATTTTTGGTTAAATAATCTCGCAAAATACGTGAGATATCCGGTTCATCCTCGATAATGAGGACTTTGCGCGGGTGGGTTAGCATATGTATCGCTCCAGTATGATAGATGTGAAATGAATGGATATGTATAAATTTGTGAAATAAATGTCCTATATAATTGTACAGTCTTGTTCTGTAGGAGTCACATAAATATTGAAGTGAACATCATTCTTATTAATCAAGGCACTACAAGTAGCCGTCTACAAGTTTCGTCTTATCAAAATAACCCATGAACCTGCTTGAAGGTCATGGGTTTCTGATACTAATACGTCATATTCGTTCTAGATCAATAGGCTCGTGCTGTCTGGATTTGAGATACTCCGCCGGAGACACACCGAAGTGCGCCCGGAATACCCGGTGGAAATAGGAGTAGCTCGCAAAACCGCAGGATTCGGCAATATGCTCCAGGGTCATTTCGCTGTATTTCATGCGTTCCAGCGCCGCATTCAGACGGATCTCAATCGCGTATTGAATCATGGTCTGATTGTAGTGCTCCTTGAATAAACGGACTGCACGCGACAGGCTGAGTCCGGCATAACGTGCCGCTTCCTCAAGCTTGAACGTAACCGTGGCATGCTCCTCAATATAACGTTTTAACTTCAGCGCAGAGGAAACTGCCCGATCGGTCTGAATATTCTCTTTAATTGCCCGGTCAATATATAGACATAATCCGCGCAGTAACGCATCCTTCAGCTCCGCATTTTCCTCAAGAGGTCCCCGACGTTTCTCAAGCAACATATTTCTCCATAGGCTGATGAGCTTATCATCAAGTCCAATCCGGCTCACGGTAGATCGTTGCTGCCTTTTCCACCAGTTCTCAATCCAACTGCCCTCGCAGAACAGATAATAATCTCCGCTGGACAAGCGTCCTTCCTTATGTGGTTCATCCACCACGAGATGATAGTCGTCGCCAGGTTTGAGCAGCAGCAGATCCCCGCTAGTCATCCTGAATTCTTCATCCTGTACATACACTTTGCACGAACCTTCTGTCTGTAGACGGAACAGATAGGTTTGCAGCTCGCCCTTCATATTATGAGTGAACGCTTTATAGTGGTATGAGTAGTCACAGATCAGTACAGATGTCTCTAACGTATCCAAAGATAAAATCCCCCAATATGTACATCCTGCATGCAATCAAATGGGTACATTCAATAGATGCAAAATGATGGAAATAAAATTTGACCAGATAGTTCATGTTCTGACTATATTGTATATGTTCATTCTAGCCTGTTTTGCGTTAGGATGATACCAGATAGAGCAATGAAAGCAAATTTGAGAACAGAGGTGTATCCTACATGAAAAAACTTAATATTGGTTTGCAATTGTTTACACTCCGTGATGAAACTGCAGCAGATTTTCGTGGTACGTTGCGTAAGGTAGCGGCCCTTGGATATGAAGGTGTGGAGTTTGCCGGATATGGTGATATTCCAGCTGAGGAAATGAAAGCGCTACTAGATGAACTTGGACTGAAAGGATTCAGCAGCCACGTTTCACTACATGCGATGCGCGAAGACTTGCAAAAACAAATCGATTACCTGAAAACAATTGGTGCACAATATATCATTTGCCCTTACCTGATGCCAGAAGATCGTCCAGCGGACGCAGAGGGCTGGAACAAGCTGTTCGCCGAATTGCAACAATATGGAGCTGAAGCAGCGAAGCAAGGGTTGATCTTCGGATACCATAACCATGACTTTGAATTCCACGGCCAGGTTGGGGATGCCAATGCCTTTGATGCCATGTTCGCTCAAACATCGCCGGAAGCGGTAAAAGTGGAAATGGACGTATGTTGGGTGCAATTTGCGGGACAAAATCCGATCGAGTATATTAATAAATATGCGGGTCGCTTGCCGCTGCTTCATCTGAAGGACTTCAGCAAAGACGAACAGGGCCAGATGAAAACACTGGAACTGGGACAAGGTTCGGTTGACCTGCCAGCTGTTATTGAAGGCGCTACGAATGCAGGCGTGGAATGGCTGATCGTGGAACAAGACGTATGTCAGAACCCACCGCTTGAGAGCGTATCCAATAGCTTCAACTGGCTGAAACAGAACTATTTGAACCAATTTTAATCTAAGCTTTTTGCATAATCTAAGAACGAATTGAATCGAATTATGAAAAATGCTGAATCTTATTTGTCAAAGGAGACTTATATACATGAGTAAAATTAAAGTTGCTGTATTCGGCTGTGGAGCCATTGCCCAGCGCAGACATATTCCGGAGTACGCTGCCAATGAGAACGTGGAACTTGTCGCTTTTGCTGATCCGATCGTGGAGCGGGCGGAAGAAATGGCCGAAACTTACGGAGGTAAAGCTTACTCCAGTTACGAAGAATTGCTAGCAAACGAAACGGTGGATGCCGTTAGTGTGTGTACACCAAACTATCTGCATGCGCCAATGGCGATTGCTGCTGCCAATGCAGGCAAGCATGTATTGGTTGAGAAACCAATGGCAGTATCCACCGAAGAAGGCGAGCAAATGATTGAAGCTGCCAAGAAAAATGGCGTGTATCTGATGGTTGGACACAACCAGCGTCTGATGCCTCCTCACGTAAAAGCAAAAGAAATTCTCGACTCCGGCAAACTCGGTAAAGTCCTGAATTTCCGTACATCGTTTGGTCACCCGGGTCCGGAAGGATGGAGTGTGGACGGTGCTGAAAGCTGGTTCTTCCGTAAAGAAGAAGCTATTATGGGCGCGATGGGTGACCTTGGCGTGCACAAATCAGACTTCATCCGTTACTTGCTGAATGATGAAGTGTCTGAAGTGGCTGGTTTCATCAGCACACTGCACAAGGAAGGAACTCAAGTTGACGATAACGCAACTTGTTTGCTTCGTATGAAGAGCGGAGCGATCGGAACGCTTGTAGCAAGCTGGACACAATACAGAGCTGGAGATAACAGTACCGTGCTGTGGTGCGAGAATGGCGTTATGAAGATCGGAACAGTGGAAGGCGATGAAGTTATCGTTGAACTGACCAATGGCACAGTTGAGACGTACAAAGTTGGTGCTATGGCTACCAACGAGAAACAAGTGCCGAGTGGTGTAATTGACGCATTTGTAGAGTCAATTGTAACGCAAACACCTCCAGCGATTTCCGGGGAAGAGGGCTTACGTTCCCTGCAAGTGATCCTGGCAGCATTCGAATCCGAGAAAACAGGTCAGATCGTTAAACTGTAATCCAGACGAATGACAGTGCAATTTCTAACATTCTATGCGCCTTAATCCATGATATAAGGGACTTACCTTCAGAAATGTATTCTGGGGTAAGTCCTTCTATATTTCTCCCCAACCGAGTAGGGGAAAGAGAACAGTAACAGGAATACGGTAATTGTGCAGCAGGGTTTACATATTGGATCGCTTTTACACAACAGAAAAGGCTGATATTCCGCGCTATCGCGGAATATCAGCCCCTTATACTCATTAAAGTTAATGATAGAATGATTAATTTTCTTTAGATGCCGGCAGGTACATCACTGCCCAGATCCAGCCATGCGATTTCAGCAGGAGTCAATGTGATGCGAGATCCTTCGTCACAGGAGAGCAGTTCCGCTTGATTCTGGGCACCGATCAGGGCACAGGTTGGGAACGCCTGATTCAATACATAAGCGAGTGCAATCTGAATGGGTGATGTTTTCTTCGAATTAGCCAATTGTTCAGCCCGGCGTAACCGTTCCCAGTTGCCATCACTGTAGAATACACGCACCAGATCTTCGTTATCCCGAACTTCAGGTGTGAATCTTCCCGTGAAGAAACCACGCGCTTGGGAAGACCATGATAGCAATGGCAGCTTGGTTTGCTCATGCCATGCGAGCGTCTCTGCATCTGCTGACACACAGCCTGCCCAGAAAGGTTCGTTTGCTTTGGCGAGACTGAGGTTCGGACTGCTGAATGTGAAGCCCTTCAAGCCATTTGCCGCAGCGTACGCATTGGCTTCCTCGAGGCGCTGCCAGGTCCAGTTGGAGGCGCCAATTGCGCCGATTTTGCCGGATTCAATATGTTCGTTTAATGCTTCAAGAATAACACTGACAGGGATATTTGGATCATCCCGGTGCAAGGCATACATCTCTACATGATCTGTCTGAAGACGCTCCAGACTTTCCATCAAATCACTG
>Ga0209437_100404_pt1 | contig 39946 bp, 33 predicted proteins | sample AraplaL_Cvi_mTSA_FD_184266 | JGI IMG/M metagenome (GOLD analysis project Ga0209437, IMG submission 184266) | Arabidopsis root microbial communities from the University of North Carolina, USA - plate scrape CL_Cvi_mTSA (SPAdes) (version 2) | ecosystem: Host-associated > Plants > Roots > Endosphere...
CGGGCAAAGGTACGCTGGTGACCTCCGGTCGCAGCAGCGCAAGCACCGCGCCTGCGCGCACCGGCGCGGCGCTGCCATCCTCGGCCGAGTTGCAATCCACTTTCCAGCTGCGTTACGTCTTCGAACCGGCCGCCGCCGCGCTGGCCGCACGCGTCATCAACGCCCACACCACGCCGCGTCTGTGGGGTGTGCAGGCGCGCTTTGAAGACGCGCTGAAAAACGTCGACCTGGTCAGCGCCTCGCAGGCCGATCTCGAATTCCACCAACTGATCGCCGAGCTATCCGGCAACGGCGGCCTGATGCAAGTCGTGCGCGACTTTGAAACGCGCATCAGCCATAGCCAGCGCCTGCCGTTTGCCGATCACTCGCGCATCTGGGAAACCGCCGAAGAACATCGCGCCATCGCCGCCGCCATTTCCGCCGGCGACGCCGAGGGCGCACGCGCCGCCATGCAGCGCCATTTGCTGCAGACCGCTGCGCGCGCCGGCATCGAATTTCTCCAACCCTGATCCATGGTTTTTTTGCCTGTTTTTATATTGACCTCAAGCCCGTAAGCATCACCTTTCGCCGTCCTCAACAACAAAAGGAAGCATCGACATGAAACTGACCAAACCAAGCGCAATCACCCTGGCCTGTACGCTGGCGTTCGGCTTGCTGACATCCGTCGGCGCGCACGCTGAAAAAGTGCTGCGCATCGCCATGACCGCCGGCGACATCCCGCGCACCCTGGGCCAGCCCGACCAGGGTTTCGAAGGCAATCGCTTCACCGGCATCCCGATGTACGACAGCCTGACGCAATGGGATCTGTCCAAGGCCGACAAGGCCAGCGAAGTGATTCCCGACCTCGCCGTGTCGTGGGCGGTCGACGCCAAGGACAAGACCAAGTGGATCTTCAAGCTGCGCCCCGGCGTCAAGTTCCATGACGGCTCCGCCTTCAACGCCGACGCCGTGGTGTGGAACGTCGCCAAGGTGCTCGACAAAGACGCACCCAATTTCGATCCCAGCCAGGTCGGCGTGACCGCGTCGCGCATGCCCACGCTGCGCACTGCAAAGAAGATTGACGACCTCACCGTCGAGCTGACGACTTCCGAGCCCGACTCCTTCCTGCCGATCAACCTGACCAACCTGTTCATGGCCTCGCCGCTGCAGTGGGCCAAGAAGCTGGCCGCCGTGCCGGGTTCGGTGAGCGACAAGGCCGAGCGTTCCAAGCAGGCCTGGGCCGCGTTTGCCGCCGATGCGTCGGGCACCGGTCCGTTCAAGATGACCAAGTTCGTGCCGCGCGAGCGTCTCGAGCTGGCCAAGAATCCCGAGTACTGGGACGCCAAGCGCCGCCCGCAAATCGACAAGGTCGTGATGCTGCCGCTGCCGGAAGCCAACTCGCGCACCGCTGCGCTGTTGTCCGGCCAGGTCGACTGGATCGAAGCACCGGCGCCTGACGCGCTCGACACCATCAAGGCGCGCGGCTTCAAGATTTATTCCAATCCGCAGCCGCACGTGTGGCCGTGGCAATTGTCCTTCGTACCCGGTTCGCCATGGCTGGACAAGCGCGTGCGCTACGCCGCCAACCTGTGCGTGAATCGTCCCGCCATGAAGCAATTGCTGGGCGGCCTCATGGGCGAAGCCACCGGCACCGTCGAGCCGGGCCATCCATGGCGCGGCAACCCGAGCTTCCACATCAAGTACGACCCGGATGGCGCACGCAAGCTGATGACCGAAGCAGGGTATTCAGCCGCCAAGCCGCTCAAGGTGAAGGTGCAGATCTCGGCATCCGGTTCCGGCCAGATGCAGCCGCTGCCGATGAATGAATTCATGCAGCAGAATCTGAAGGCCTGCTTCATCGACGTGCAGTTCGACGTGATCGAGTGGAACACGCTGTACACCAACTGGCGCATCGGCGCCAAGGATCCGAGCGCGCATGGTTCGGACGCGGTCAACATCAGCTTCGCCGCGATGGATCCGTTCTTTGCGATGGTGCGCTTCGTCAGCAGCAAGGCAGCGCCGCCGGTATCGAACAACTGGGGCTTCTACAGCAACCCTGAAGTCGACGCCATCATTGCCAAGGCGCGTACTACCTTCGACGCCAAACAGCGTGACGCGTTGCTGGCCCAGTTGCACGCCAAGATCGTCGACGAAGCGCCGTTCGTCTGGGTCGCGCACGACACCGGTCCGCGCGCCATCTCGGCCAAGGTCAAGGGCGTGGTGCAGCCGCAAAGCTGGTTCATCGATATCGCCACGATGACGATGGACTAATCAGCTCAGCCAATGAGTTGATGGTGTAACACTACCGTCGGCGTTGCGAGGGCGACGCCGGCGGCAGCAAGAATTTTTAACGAAGACGCCCATGATTTCCTATCTGATCCGCCGCGTACTGTATGCCATGCCCATCATGCTGGGTGTCGCGTTCCTGTGCTTCATGCTGGTCCACATCGCGCCGGGCGATCCGCTGGTGGCGATCCTGCCGCCGGATGCCTCCGTCGATCTGCAGAAGCAGCTGATGGAGCTCTACGGTTTCAATCGCAGCTATCCCGAACAATTTTTCAGCTGGGTCTGGCGTGCCGTGCACGGCGACCTCGGCAGTTCCATCGCCACCGGACGACCGGTCGCGCAAGAAGTCTTCAAGGCGGTCGGCAACACTTTCATGCTGGCCGCCCTGGCGACGCTGATCGGCTTCTTCTTCGGCTCGCTGTTCGGCTTTGTCGCCGGCTATTTCCGCAACTCCTGGGTCGACAAGATCGCCTCCTTCATCTCCGTGGTCGGCGTTAGCGTGCCGCATTACTGGCTCGGCATGGTGCTGGTCATCATCTTCTCGTCGCAGCTGATGTGGCTGCCGGCCACCGGCGCCGGGCCGGACGGATCGGCAGCATGGATCTGGGACTTCGAGCACGTCAAATACCTGATCATGCCGGCCGTGACGATGTCCTTCATTCCGATGGGCATTATCGCGCGCACCGTGCGCGCGCTGGTGGCCGACATCCTGTCGCAGGAATTCGTGATCGGCCTGAAGGCGCGCGGCCTCGGCGAATTCGGCGTGTTCCGCCACGTCGTCAAGAATTGCGCGCCGACCGCGATGGCGGTGATGGGTTTGCAGCTCGGCTACCTGCTGGGCGGCTCGATCCTGATTGAAACCGTGTTCTCCTGGCCAGGCACCGGCTTCCTGCTGAACCAGGCGATCTTCCAGCGCGACCTGCCGCTGCTGCAAGGCACGATCCTGGTGCTGGCGCTGTTTTTCGTGTCGCTGAACCTGTTGGTCGACATCCTGCAAACCGTGTTCGATCCGCGCATAGAAAGGGCATGAATATGCAAACCGTACCAGCGACCGCCGCAATTGCTTCCATCAACCCGCCGGCATACAAACGCTCGCGCGGCCATTGGGCCAACGTCGCCGCGCGCATCGTGCGCAATCCGCTGGCGATGACCGCCGCCATCATCCTGCTGGCGCTGATCGGCATTGCCGTGTTCGCGCCATGGATCATGCCGGCGGATCCTTTCGCCACGTCGATGTTCACGCGCCTCAAACCAATCGGCACCCCCGGCCATCTGTTCGGCACCGACGAACTCGGCCGCGATCTGCTGTCTCGCCTGATGCTGGGCGGACGCCTGTCGCTGTTCATGGGCATCACGCCCGTGCTGATGGCCTTCGTCATCGGCAGCGGCATCGGCATTCTCGCCGGGTATGCGGGCGGCTTCATCAACACCGCGATCATGCGCACTATCGACGTGCTGTATGCGTTTCCGTCGGTGCTGCTGGCGATCGCCCTGTCCGGCGCGCTTGGCGCCGGCATCGTCAATGCGCTGACGTCGCTGACCATCGTCTTCATCCCGCAGATTGCGCGCATCGCCGAGAGCGTGACCACGCAGGTGCGCCGCAGCGATTACGTCGACGCGGCGCGGGCCTCGGGTGCAAGCGCGTTCACCATCGTGCGCGCCCATGTATTGGGCAATGTGCTCGGGCCGATCTTCGTGTATTCGACCAGCCTGATTTCGGTGTCGATGATCCTGGCCTCGGGTTTGTCCTTCCTCGGTCTCGGCGTCAAACCGCCGGAGCCGGAGTGGGGCCTGATGCTCAACACGCTGCGCACGGCGATCTACACGCAGCCGTGGGTGGCGGCCTTGCCGGGCGCATTCATTTTCATCACATCGATTTCGTTCAACATGTTGTCCGACGGTTTGCGTTCGGCGATGGAGGTCAAGCAATGACAGACGAACGCGATATCGGCGGACCGCGCCAACCTCTGTTGCAGGTGCGCGATCTGCTCAAGCATTTTCCGCTCAAGGGCAAGGGCTTGCCGTTTGCTTCACCACGCAGTGCGGTGCGCGCGGTGGACGGCGTCAACTTCGACATCCTCAAAGGCGAGACGCTCGGCGTGGTCGGGGAATCCGGTTGCGGCAAGTCGACCACGGCGCGCGTCCTCATGCAGCTGATCAGCCAGGACAGCGGCGAGCTGGTGTTCGACGGCGAGACGGTCGGCTCACGAGCCTTGCCGCTGCGCCAGTTCCGCCGGCAGACGCAGATGGTGTTCCAGGACAGTTACTCATCGCTTAATCCGCGCATGACGATCGAGGATTCCATCGCCTTTGCACCGACCGTGCACGGCTTGCCGTCGCGCGAAGCGATCACGCGCGCACGCGACCTGCTGGCGCGCGTGGGATTGCAGCCGGAGCGTTTCGCCGGCCGCTATCCGCACGAGCTGTCCGGCGGTCAGCGCCAGCGCGTCAATATTGCGCGCGCCCTGGCCTTGGAGCCGCGCCTGGTGATCCTCGATGAAGCCGTCTCGGCGCTCGACAAGTCGGTCGAGGCGCAGGTGCTCAATCTGTTGCTCGACCTCAAGCAAGAGTTCGGCTTGACGTATCTGTTCATCAGCCACGATCTCAATGTGGTGCGTTTCATTTCCGACCGCGTGCTGGTGATGTACCTGGGCCAGGTGGTCGAGATCGGTTCGTCGGACCAGGTGTTCGATCAGCCCAAGCATCCCTACACGCGCGCCCTGTTGAAATCGATGCCCAGCATGGATCCATTGCAACGCACGATGGAAGCGCCGCTGGCCGGCGATCCGCCCAATCCGATCAACCCTCCCGGCGGTTGCCGCTTCCACACGCGCTGCGCCTATGCCCAGCCGGTGTGCAGCCAGCGTGCGCCGACGTTCTCCAGTGACGACAGCGGTCACGGCGTCGCCTGCCTGCGCTACGAAGCCGACACCGCTTCTCTGTTTGACCATGCTCCCAGCGAGGCCAGCCATGCATGACATGATTACCCTGCGCGATCTGCAGGTGCAGTTCTTCGCGCCGAAGAAACTGATCCGCGCCGTCAACGGCGTCAACCTCAATGTCGGCCAGGGTGAAGTGGTGGCCCTGATCGGTGAGTCCGGCTCGGGCAAGAGCGTCACCTTGCGCTCCATCATGCGCCTGCATTCGGAGCGCTCGACGCGCATCAGCGGCGGCCTCGAAGTCGACGGCAAGGATGTGCTGAAAATGTCGCAGCGCGAACTGGCGGCACTGCGCGGCGACACGGTGGCGATGATTTTCCAGGAGCCGCTGCTGGCGCTGGACCCGGTCTACACCGTCGGCGCGCAGATCATCGAAGCGATCCGCCGCCACAAGAAAGTATCGAAAGCCGAAGCGCACAAGCAGGCGCTGAGCCTGTTCGAGAAAGTCCGCATCCCGAGTCCCGAGCGCCGCCTCGACGCCTATCCGCACGAGATGTCCGGCGGCATGCGCCAGCGCGCGATGATTGCGCTGGCCTTGTCCTGCTCGCCCAAAGTCTTGCTGGCCGACGAGCCGACCACGGCGCTCGACGCCACGGTGCAGATCCAGATCTTGCTGCTGCTGCGTGATCTGCAAAAGGAGCTCGGCCTGTCCATCGTCTTTGTCACGCACGACATCGGCGCGGCGGCGGAAGTGGCCGATCGCATCGCCGTCATGTACGCCGGCAAGATCATCGAGCAAGGCCCGGCGGCCGAATTGCTGACGCGGCCGCGCCATCCCTATACCTTGTCGCTGCTCAAGAGTCGCAGCCACGGCGCCATGCAAAAAGGCCAGCGCCTGGAAACCATCGGCGGCGCGCCGCCGGATCTGAGCAATTTGCCGGCCGGCTGCGCGTTTGCCGAGCGCTGCAAATACGCCGTTGCAGAATGCAGCAGTGTGCAGCCGCGCGACGAGACATTGTCGCCGGGCCATGTGGTGAGTTGCCTGCGTGTACACCAGATTCCCCGGATCAATCCTGTCGCCGCGGCGGCACTTTGAACCGTCCTGCGCCATGAGTAATCAGATCAATACTTCCTTTTCCCGTCCGAAAGAATTATCCATGTCCGCCGACATTTCCGAGGCGCAAGCCGCACGTTGTTTCGTTCCCTATCCTGCACCGACGGTGACGGCGATTTCATCCGGACCGTTGTCCGGCCTGCGCTTTGCGGTGAAGGACATCTTCGACGTCGCCGGCTATCCGACCGGTTGCGGCAATCCGCACATGCTGGCGATGTCCGGCATCAAGACCGCATCGGCGCCGTCGGTGGTGGCGCTGGCGCAGGCCGGCGCTACCTTCGTCGGCAAGACCTATACCGATGAGCTGGCGTTTTCGATGAACGGCAAGAACGCCCACTTCGGCACGCCGCGCAACGGTGGCGCGCCGGACCGGATTCCAGGCGGCTCCAGTTCGGGGTCCGCCTCCGCAGTGTCCAACGGGCTGGCGGATGTTGCACTCGGTACCGATACCGGCGGTTCTGTACGTGCTCCCGCCAGCCACTGCGGGCTGATCGGTCTGCGTCCCACGCATGCGCGCGTGAGCCTCAAGGGCTGCATGGACCTGGCGCCGTCGTTCGACACCTGCGGCTGGTTCGCGCGCGACATTGACAGCTTCGCGCGCGTCGGTGAAGTGCTGCTGCGTGACGACAGCAGTTTGCTGCCGGACGGCTCGCCGGCCATGCCGCAAGTCCTGGTGGCGGCCGACGTGCTGGCCCTGCTCGAGCCGCGCGTGCAAGACGTGTTCATGCAGACGCTGGAGCGCCTGTCCGGCCTGATCGGCACGCCGCTGCCGGTCAAGACTGCAACGCCGTCGTTCGACGCCTTGTATTGGGCGTTCCGCCACATCCAGGGTTACGAGGCCTGGCAGAGCCACGGCGACGCCATCACGCGCCACGACCTGCAACTCGGCCCCGGCGTCGCCGAGCGTTTCGCCTGGTCCAGCAAGATCACGCCGCAGCAGATGGAAGAACACAGCAACGTGCGCCATCGTTTCACCGAAGATTTCCTGCGCCTGCTCGGCAATGACCGGGTGATTGTGCTGCCGAGCATGCCGGACATCGCGCCGCTGCTGAGCGATTCGGAAGAGGTGCTGGAGAACTACCGCAACCAGGCCGTGCGCATGCTGTGCCTGTCCGGCCTGTCCGGTTGCCCGCAGATTTCGCTGCCGCTGATGACGCTGGACGGCGCACCGTTCGGCTTCTCCATCATCGGCCCGCAAGGCAGCGACCAGGCGCTGATCCGCCTGTCGAGAAAGTTCATCGATGAGCTCGCCTGAGTCGTCAACGCCCAGCCGGGTCCTGGTTGCACAGCCGTTGACGCCGACGGCGTTCGCGCCGTTCGGCGACGTCATCGTGCCGGCACGGGACGGCAACAGTTCGCCGATCAACGAAGGCACCGCGCAGCGTTTCGACGACCTGACGCAACTTGATGTGAGCGAACGGGGCGGCGAAGCTTGTGTATCGATTTTTCGCACGCAGGACGGCACGCACGTCGCGCCGTATGCGCTGACCATGTTCGAGCGCCACCTGCTGGGCAGCCAGAGTTTCGTGCCGATGGCGCAGGGACGCGTGCTGGTGGTGGTGACGCAAGGCGGCGACGCGCCCGATGAAGACGCCATCCAGGCCTTCATCGTCGAGCCGGGCCAGGGCGTCACGCTGCGCCGCGGCATCTGGCACCACCCGATGATCACCATCGGCGGCGCCGACGTGTTCGTGATCGAGCGCCGCGCGGCGGAAGTCGATTGCGAGATTGCGCGGATCAAGGGAAGATTTATCGTGGTTCTATGAGATCCGGAAAAGTGATCCGGTTCACCATATTTCCCCAAGACCGCCCAGCTCGCCGAGGCATGCAGACAATTTCTTTTCAATCGCCCGGCATCCTTCCCATATCACGCGATATTTGAGGATGTCCTGACCGATCCACTCTTGCGCCAGCAGACGTTCGCCGCTGTGCAGCTCCGGCAGTAGCAAGAGAAGATTGGTGCGCCAGATTTCACGTTGCGTTTCCAGCGGCATCATCGGGGCAGGGGAATGCTCAGTTCGATCAGGGTGCCGCAATTGTCTTCACCGTTCCGGATCGACAGCGTGCCGCCGGCCTGGATGGCGCGGATACGCATGTCGATCAGACCTACGCCGGGTTTGACGTTGTCGGCTATGCCTCTGCCATCGTCCTGGATGGAAATGTGAAGCTGATGCTGGCGCGAGTGAACACGAATGGAAACAAGAAGATTCTTTGCGCGGGAGTGTTTCACTGCATTTAGAAGTGCTTCCCGCACGATCCGATAGATGACAATCGAACGAGTTTTACTGAGAGACTGTTCGATTTTTCTCGTGAGGTTATGTTGTAGCTTCGGTTGTAAGGGAGAGATTTCGTTGTAAAGCGAGATCAATTCTTCCAGCGCGGCAATCAAGCCGATCGACTCGACAGTTTCAACATGTACCTTGTTGATGATGGCGCGGCTGAGGGAATAAGCGCGGTCAATTTCGAGCATCGCTCTGTTTAAGATTGCTGCGATGTTTTCCTGTCCACGAGTCAGCGTGAGACATTCTTCGATTTTTCGTTTGGAAAATATCAGACAAGGATTCAAGTCGTCGTGGAGGCTGGCACATAAACGACTGTCTTCACCATCCATCCGGTCCGCCAGTTCCGTGAACGCAGCGCTGACGTCTTGCTGCGCGCTGATGACACTTTCAGATTTATCCTTTTCTGTCGCATACAAAAGGTAAAGGACAACAACGGCGACGAAGGCTGGCAAAAGTTTGTTCAGGTCAGACCATCTTTCATCGATTACAAGAGGTAAAGCACAGAGCAATAGCAGGGCGCACAGCCAGAACATCTTGTTCGCTCGGCGAACATATGACGAAGCACCGGCAACCGCACCGATCCCGGCCGGCAAAAGCAATACGGGTAATGCCGCAAGTATCGACAGAAGAATGGGCGGTTGCATGCCGGATTATTTTGCGCTGAGGATTGCCAGAGCTGCAGCGCCGGTCATTCCCGGTCCGATGCCGAGGGCGATGGCTGCTTCACTCGCGGTCACGATCTTGGCTGCCTTCATTTCGTCATAGTTGCTGACACCGGTTACGATGGCGCATGCCTCGCCCGTCTTGTTACAGGTTTCGACATTGATATAACCGCAGGCCAGAAAGCCTTTCTCTTCGGTCATGATGAGCAGTGGCTTTTTGAGCTGGAAGTGTAAGTTCTGGTCTTGCATCTTGACATCCTTTGCTTGGAGGTTGAGGGAAAATAGCAGTGCGGTGACTGCCGGTAGTGAGGTTGAAATCAATTTCATTTTTCTGTTGCTGTGTTGAGTAAGTTCCGTGAAGTGTTCTCAATGACTTCGTGAATTTTTTCGGAGGAGGAAGTGCTGGTGAATGCCTTGATGAAGGCTGCTTCCGCATCATGGTTGGCCCCATCGAGTTGTGAAATGTCGATGTTGACGCAGATAAAACCAATCAGATTCTTGTCCTGATAGAGCGGGACCGTGGTGGATTTTACTTTCCGACCGTCCTTTGTCATCAACGCATAGGAGACGTAATTGGGACCTTCTTCTTCGATGGTGGCGTAGCTCTTGATCAACTCATAGCCGAAGTTCGTATTTGCATCGCCAACCCTGCGACCGGTAATGGCGTTTTGAATCGCCACTACGCTTTTCAATGGATTTCTCGTGTCGTGCAGAACGATCTCGACGCCCGTTCCATGCAGCGTCTGTCCAATGCCGTCGACAATGCTCTTGTAAGACTTGAGTAGATCGTGTTGCGCCTTGATTTTGTATTCGGCGTAAGCAGGATTTTTGAGCAATGCCGCATAGCGGATCTTTTCTTCGTCATTCAGCTGCAAGGCGATACTGTTGCCTTGTCCGATATAAATAAGTTCTCCGGCTGCGCGGCTATCAGGCTGTCTTGAAAAATAGGCGACCGCCTGCATGAAGCGTGCGGCATCGAGATACAGAGTGCCGTCGGGTTTCACCCTCACAGGATAATGAGCGCTATAGCTTGCCAACGCCTTTCCACCTAACAATCCTCCTTTTCCCTGGGCATTTCCTGCGAAAAGAAACATCGCATAGCCAACGACCAGAAGAATGAGGAGCACAGGCATCAAGATCCAGACGATCTGTTTGATGAAGTTGTTGTTTGTCATGCGTCAATCACCCCGGATCGAATCGCCAGTCTGGTAATCTCCGCCGGCCTGTTCACATGCAGCTTCTGCTTGATATCGGCGCTGATGTTGTGAATGCTGCGCGAAGTCAGCCCGATCTCGGCCGCGATCTCGTCGGAACTCCAACCCTCTGCCAGTCTGGAGAAGACGAACAACTCACGGTCATCCAACGTAAAACGCGGATTGGTGTCGCTGCCGATGGCGATGTGGGCCAGCTTCTCTGCAAGCTCCGGCAAGAAATATTGCTTGCCCGCCGCCGCGCTCGACACGGCGTCGATGAGTTGGCTGCTGCTGCAGTTTTTCACGAGCACGGCCAGCGCGCCGATGCGATAGCCGTAAAGCAGGAAGCTCTCGGGAGGCAGCTGGCTGACAAAGATTATTTTTGCTTCGGGGAAGTCCAGCCTGATGTCGAGCGCGGCATCGATGCCGCTGTTGGCGTGGCCGAAACGGATGTCCAGGATCACGACATCCGGTTGCAGTTTTTTGTACTGGAGCACGGCATCGTCGGCTGTCTCGGCGGTGCCGACGACCGTAAAACGTTTTTGTGGATCGGACTCAAGAATGCTGACCGAACCTTCGGTAATCAGCGGGTGATCATCTGCAATCAGAACGGAAATCATGCGACGCTCCTTTCTCTGGGACGGGCAGATTTTGCCTCCGTTTTTCCCGCAGCTACGCCAAAAAATTCCGCTTACGGAAAATTGAGTATCGATTCAATAAATATTCAATGGAAAATTGATATTTATGAGGCTCTCCCCACATAAATCTTTCAAAAAATCGAATTCGTCCTGAGAAGAGAGGGAATTACTTTTAAACCGATCTCCTTTCGCTCATTCGGCATATCTTTCGACGAATCGATTTCTTATAGTCGCTCGCTTGACCATCAACGGCAGGTGCAGCGACATGAACAAAAATAGCTATCGGGTCGTCTTTAATCGAAAGACCGGCGCATACACCGCCGTCGCCGAAACCGCCAGCGCCCACGGCAAAGGTTGCTCCGCCGGCAACGCCGCTTCGTTCATCGCCGCTTTCTCCGCGCTCACCGGTTTATTCTCCCTGCGCTTTGCCCGTCTGGCCGTCGGCATCGCCGCGCTCTTTGGCAGCGTCACCGTCGTCGATGCCCAGGTCGTGGCTTACCGCAATGCCCCAGGCAGTCAACAGCCCACCGTTCTGCAAACCGGCAACGGCGTTCCTCTTGTCAATATCCAGACACCCAGCGCCCAAGGCGTCTCGCGCAATGTCTACAGCCAGTTCGACGTCGATAGCAAAGGCGTCATCCTCAACAACGCCCGCAACAATGCACTGACGCAATTAGGCGGTTGGGTGCAGGGCAATCCCTGGTTGGCGACCGGCACCGCCAAGGTCATCGTCAACGAAGTCAATTCCAGCAATCCCAGCTATTTGCGCGGCTATATCGAAGTCGCCGGTGATCGCGCGCAAGTCATCATAGCCAATCCTTCGGGTCTGGTGATCAGTGGCGGCGGCTTCCTGAACGCCAGTCGTGCCACACTAACGACAGGCCTCCCTAATATCGTGGGCGGCACGCTCGACTCCTATCGTGTCACCGGTGGCACAGTTACCATCGGCGGCACCGGTCTGGATGCAAGATCGACCGATTACACCGATATCATGGCGCGCGCCGTGCAGATAAACGCCAACGTCTGGGCCAACAAGCTCAAGGTCAGCACAGGCGTCAACATCATCTCCGCCGATCATAGCGTCGTAACGCCCACCACCGGCGCAACGGGTGCGGGTCCCGGTCAATTTTCCATTGACGTGGCGAAGCTGGCAGGCATGTATTCGGGGCACATCGTTCTGGTCGGCACCGAACATGGCGTCGGCATGAACAACGCCGGCGCCATCGGCGCCGGTGCAGGCGACGTCATCGTTACCGTGGATGGCCTGCTGCAAAACAAGGGACGGATTACCGCCACCCAAAATATCGTCGCCACCGCTACCGGCTTGAACAACCAGGGCAGCCAGTTCCAGGCAGGCGGCAGCACAACACTGGCCCTCGGCGCCGGTCAGCTCGACAACAGCAACGGCGGCCTGGTCCGCTCCAACATGGCCACCACGATTACGGCGGCGACCGTCAACAACAGCAACACCACAGGCGCTGATCTTGGCATACAAGGCCAGGCAGTAACGGTTGCCGCCACCAACGTCAATAACAAGGCGGGCACAGTTCGCGCCAACACCGATCTGACAATGGCCGGCGCAGGCGCCATCGACAACACCAACGGCTCAATGTCTGCCGGTCAGACCCTGGATATACACGACACCCATGCCGCTGGTGGTCCTAGGTCTACGCTTAAAACACAAACTGTCGTCAACACCGGCGGCTCGCTCATCGCCGGCAAGCAATTGTCCGCAGACAGCGCCGCCATGACCGGCGACGGCAAAGCACTCAGCCTGGGCGATCTGTCGATCAAGCTCGATGCGGATTACAACAATACTGGCACCACGCAAGCCGACGGCAACACCACCATTGTGACCGCCGGCAAGCTAACCAATAGCGGCAAGCTGCTCGCCGGCAAGACGCTCGCCGCCGCCGCCAAATCGATCGACAACCAGACCGGCGGCCAACTCATCGCTAAAACCAATCAACTGCGCGCCACCGACAGTCACACCTTCACCAATCGCGGCCTGATCGACGGCAGCGACACCTTCATCGACAGCCCCACGATCAACAACATCGGCACCGGCCGTATCTATGGCGATCACGTGGCTCTCTCCGGTGACACGCTCAACAATCTTCCCGAAACCCTCAACGGTACCACCTCAGCACCGGTCATCGCCGCGCGCACGCGCATGGACCTGGGCGTGACCACCATCAATAACAGCGACCACGCCCTGATCTATTCAGCCGGCGACCTGGTTACCGGCAATGCGCTCGACGCCAGCCACCAAGCCATCGGCATGGGCGATACCATCAACAACAGCAGCGCCACGATTGCTGCCGACGGCAACGTCACGATCAACCACAACATCGTCAACAACATCAACGCCCATCTGGAAACGGCAGTCGAGAACAGCACCGGCCGTCGCATCGTGCAATATCGCCTGAATGGTGCGACCGAAAAGCTCGACGCCGACAGCGTCACACTCATCAACAAAGACAGCGGCCAGCTTGTGACCGACTGGACTCAAATGGGCGATGAGGACAACTTTCGTCTGAGGCTCCCCTCGGGACAGATGGTCAGCGAATGGACCATCTACGATGGCACGGAACAGATCACCCGCACTAAGGTCACCCGTAGCGACCCCGGCATGATCAATATCGGCGGCAACTTGCGCTTTAACAGCCAGGCCGTCAACAACCGCAACAGCCAGATCATCGCCGGCGGCGACAACACCGGCAACAACGTCCTCGGCACCAAGCCCGTCAACAACGGCATAACCGGCACGCAAGTCGTCACCACCACTGGGAGTGCCAAATACACCTACATCAAGAGCCATCGCTTCAGCGCGGATGACCGTCGCTACGACGACCGCCCATATAAAGGTCAATCGATACAAACCAGCTTTGTGCTGGACATCACGCCCACCAACGGCAGCGGCGCCCAGCAGGATAAGACGCTAAAAAACACCCCCAGCACGGTTCCCGGCAATGCAAGTATCGTCGTGCGCACCAGCAACCCCGACATCACTTTGCCGAATAACGCGCTATTCGTGCCGGGTAACAATCGCTACTTGATTGCCACTGATCCGCAGTTCGCCAACTACCGCACCTGGCTCAGCTCCGACTTCATGCTCACTCAGTTGAGCCAAGACCCGAACCTGGTCATGAAACGCATCGGCGACGGATTTTATGAACAACTCCTGGTGCAGCAGCAGATCCAGAAAGCCATCGGCCAACGTTATGCGGGTAACTACACCAGCAACGAAGCGCAATACCAGGCCCTGATGACCGCCGGCGTGCTGATGGCGCAGAGCTTCCACTACCAGCTTGGTATCGCGCTCACCGCCACCCAGATGGCCATGCTCACGGCCGACATCGTCTGGTTGGTCAAACAGACCGTGACGCTGGCCGACGGCAGCCAACAAGACGTGCTGGTGCCGCAAGTCTACCTGCGCGCCAACCGCCTGCAAGTGACCGGCGAAGGCATGCTCATCGCCGGCAATAACGTCAATTACCAGACCGCTGGCGACATCCTCAACAACGGCACCATTGCCGCTAAAAATACTGCTGTGCTGGCCGGCAACAACATCAACAATCTCGGCGGACGCGTATCCGGCAACGACACGGTATTGCAGGCGCAGACCGACATCAATAATCTGGGCGGCAAGATCGACGGCAGCAACAGCGTCACCGCCACCGCCGGGCGCGACATCAACGTCAACAGCACCAGCGTATCGACCGCCAACGCCACCACCACCGGCAGCAACATCAACAGCGTCGCCAGCGTCACCGGGAACACCCTCACCATGGCCGCCGGACGCGACATCACTGCCAATGCCGCTGTCATCAACGCCACCGGCAACGCCAACCTCTCTGCCGTGCGCGACGTCAATCTCGGGACGGTGACGCAGGGCTACACCGAGCAAATACGCTGGGCCGATGACAAAGGCGCCTCCAACTGGGTCAGTACACTCACCGGCCCCAATTTCGTCGATCAGGCCAACGGTGCCCACGGCACGGAAGCGGGTGTGAATCGCGCCACGGTCACTGCCAGCCAAGAGGTCGCCACTCAAATCACCGGCAACAACATCAGTATCAACGCCGGCCACGACCTCACCACCAAAGGTACGCAAGTCACGGCCGTCTCTGCATTGGCTGCCACCGCCGGCAACAATCTGAACATCGGCACCGCCAATGAATCGGCCAGCGCGCGCGACGAGCACCAGAAGAGTTCCAGCGGCATCCTCAGTGGAGAAACCACGCAAACCGACGACGCCAGCAGCTATAGCCGCCAAACCGGCAGCACCTTCAGCGGCAACACCACCGTGCTGGCCGCCGGCAACAACGCCACCATCACCGGCAGCGACGTTGTCTCCACACAAGGCACGCAGATTACCGCCGTCAATGACATCAACATCGTCGCCGCCACCGACACCAGCACCGAAAGCCACTACAAGAAGGAAACCACCTCCGGCATGTTCAGCGGCGGTGGCCTTGGCGTCACCGTCGGCAGCAAGATGCAAAGCACCGCCCAGACCCGCAGCACAGCCACAGCAAGCGGCTCAACCGTCGGCGCCACCAACGGCAACGTGACCCTGGCCGCCGGCCAGCACTACACTCAGACCGCCAGCGCCGTTATCGCCCCGCAAGGCAACGTCAGCATCAGCGGCAAGCAAGTCGACATCACCGCCGGCGTCAACACCGAACAGAACACGCAAGAAACAAAATCCAAGCAGCAAGGCGTCACCGTGCAAATCACCAACCCGGTGGTCAGTGCCGTGCAGACGGTGATGAGCATGCAAGACGCCAAACAAAAGACCAAGAACGGCCGCAGCAAAGTGCTGGCCGACGCTGCCTCTGCGCTGGCGGCCGCAAATGCCGTCGCAGCAGTGGGTGCCACCGCCGCTCCAGCCGGCGGCGTCGATCTGGCCATCTCGATGGGCGCCTCCAGCAACCAGAGCAACACTGTGCAAAACAGCACGACATCGGCAGGTTCGACCATCGCCGCAGGTGGTAGCGCCACTATCATTGCCACCGGCGCAGGTGCCAACAGTAACCTCACCATCGGCGGCAGCGACGTCAGCGGCACTAACGTCAACCTCAAAGCCGACAATCAGATCAACCTGATTGGTCAGCGCAACAGCAACGAAGAACACAGCACCAACAAAGGTAGCTCCGCCAGCCTCGGCATTTCCTTCGGCAGCTCCGGGTTCATGGTCAATGCATCCGCCTCCGGCAGTCGCGGCAAGGGCGACGGCAGCGACAGCGATGTCACCAATACGCACATCAACGCCAGTAACCAGCTCGCTATGACGTCTGGCGGCGACACCAACATCAAGGGCGCGACTGCCAGCGGTAAGCAAGTTACTGCCAACGTCGGCACGAATGGAAAGGGCAATCTCAATATTGAAAGCCTGCAAGACACCAGCCAATACAAGAGCCAGCAGCAAAGTCTGGGCGGTAGCATCAGCGCGGGCGTTGGCAAAGTCAGCGGCAGCATCGACGCCAGCCGCAGCAAAGTCGAAGGAAACTATCAAAGCGTCACCGAACAAAGCGGCATCTTGGCGGGAGATGACGGCTTCAAGGTCAACGTCAACGGCAACACCGACTTGAAGGGTGCCAAGATTGCCAGCACCGACAAGGCAGTGACCGACAACAAGAACAGCCTGACCACGGCGAGTCTCACCACCAGCAGCATCCAGAACAAGAGCGATTACAAGGCAGAGAGTCAGAGCTTTAGCGCTGGCGGTGGCTACGGTGGCGGCAACAGTTCCTTGAACGGCACAGGCATCGGATTTGGCAAGGACAGCGGAAGCGCATCGAGTACCACCACATCCGGCGTCTCCGGCATCGCTGGCGACAAGACCGTCAGAAGCGACAAGGACAACAGCAACGCGCTCAAGAAAACCTGGAACGGCAAGGAGTTGCAGCAAGATGTAGAAGCGCAGGCCAAGATCTCTGAAGCCTTTGGCAAAGAAGCCGCCAAGGGTATCGGCACCTACGCCACCAGCAAGTTCAATGCCCTGAATAAGCAGATCGAAAAAGAAACCGATCCGACGAAGAAAGCTGAATTGCAAGGCGAAGCCAGCAACTGGGCTGAAGGCGGCGCGTATCGCACCGCCCTGCATGCTGCAGCAGGCGCATTGGGTGGTGGCGTGGGCGGTGCGCTGGGAGCGACGGCTTCGGCAGTATCGATGCCAGCAATTGCAGCACAGATCGACAAGCTGGACGCACCTAATGCGATCAAGCAGGCCTTGGCGCAGGTGGCTGCTGCGGCGCTCGGTGCAGCAGTGGGCGGCACGGCTGGATTAGCATCAGCCGTGAATGTGGAGGCCAACAATCGGCAGTTGCATCAGAGTGAGCGAGACTTCGCCAAACAGAATGCGAAGAAATTCGCGCAATACTACAAAGACAAAACCGGCCAAACCATTGACGACAAACGCGCAGAGCAGATGTTGCTCGGCGATGGTTACCGCATGGTCGATGCTGCTGCCAACAAAGGTCCGGGTGTCGCCGGTCCAGCAGGCGACGCAGTTGCCGTATCATTCCTCGCACAAAACGGAAAAGGCTTATTCCAGGCTACGAAAGAGGAATACAACAATCCCGGTAAGCTTGGCGGACCGTTGACGCCGGAACAAGCCGCCTTGCCAGGAGCGGTAGGGAATCCGGTGCTGGGCTTGGCTGCGGCGGGCGCGATTACTGGCGGAGCCGCGCTGGCCGGTGTAGGCATGGATGCGGTGATTGGCGGGGCAATGAATACCTATGCGGCTTACAAGGCGGCTCAGGCTTCATATTGGATGGGGACGGCCTTAGGGACTGGAGCTGTGGTTGGGGGCGCTTCTTATACAGGTAGTGCGGCCTTAAGTTCTGTTCTCGATAAAAATGCATCATTTGGAAATGCTTTTGATCAACGTTTTTCTTATCCCGGATTAGCGGCAGCTATGACAGTTGGGGGATTAACAGGGATGTATGGCACGGCGATGTTTGGCTGGGCGGGTGTGCTAAATGGGCTCCCAAACATAGCAACGCTGCCGGGATTCATCATTCGTGCCAACAGCTTTGCTCTTGGTCAGAGTGCTGGGCGTGCAACACAGGCGGCAGTAAATTCAAATAAAAAGCAATGATGGAGTGGATCATGGATTATCGTATTTTTGAGGGTATCTTACATGGGCTATTCGGAGGCCTATTCGGACCTGCTATTGCCAGTTGGTTGAGTCGGTTTAAGTATTGGATAATTTTTCTTGTTACCACTTTAGGCTGCATGGCGTTATTGCTAGGCTTGTCTATTTATTCCCGAGGGTGGGTTGAAACACTGGTTTTTTTCTTTGCTGATACCCATTCGACTTTGCTATTTATTTTCTTTCCTCTAGGTCTTGGATTGTGCGCGATCTTTGTCGCGTTCTTAAGCTCCCTGAACCCTCGAAAAAATAAATGACTTCGGTAATTGGGCGACCGTTCCAGCTCGTATCAACGGGTCCTGTAAAAGCTGCTCCTAGCGCTGCCAAGTCAAACAACCACGGAAATACATTCATGCAAAGCATCACGCCGCGCTTGCTGGGCGGCATTGTCATACTGCTCGCCACCTCTGTCGTCCAGGCACAATCAACAGGCGAAAACATCTCTGCCAATCAAGAACAACTGCAACGCGAACGTGAGCGCTTGCTGCGTCAACAGCAGGAGCAGACGCCCGATGTGCGCTTGCCTGCGCCGAAGGAAGTCGATGTCTCCACACTCTTTCCGGTGGAGGAATCACCCTGCTTTCCCATCACCCGCATCAGCCTGATCGGCGAAGCGGCAGAACGTTTCCAGTTTGCCCTGGACAGTGTCACTGGCGAGGGTGGCGCACTCGGCCGTTGCCTGGGAGCGGAAGGTGTCAATACCATCCTTGTCCGGATGCAGAATGCGCTCATCCTGCGCGGCTATACGACATCCCAGATCCGTGCCACATCGCAAAACATCAGGAGCGGCGAACTGGTCCTGACCGTCTTGCCCGGCCACGTTCGCCATATTCGTTTCGCTGCCGACGCCAGTCCGCGCGGCACCGCCTGGAATGCGCTCCCTATCAACGAGGGCGATATCCTCAATCTGCGCGATATCGAACAAGGGTTAGAGAATTTCAAGCGCGTGCCGACGGCGATCATTCTCGACAAAGATATTGAGATCACCCCTACTGAAAAAGCCGAGCAACCCGGCGACAGCGATCTGGTGATCCACTATCAGCAGCGTTTTCCGTTCCGCTTCAATGTCTCGCTCGACGACGGCGGCTCTAAGGCCACTGGTAAATACCAGGCCGGCGCCACGCTGTCTTACGACAATTGGTTCACGCTTAACGATCTGTTCTATGCGAACTGGAATCGCAGCCTTGGTCACTACGGCGATCATGGCGTCAACAGCTATACGGTCCATTACTCGGTGCCTGCTGGTTACTGGATGCTGGGCGGCACCTTGTCCGGCAGCCGCTACCACCAGCAAGTCGCTGGCGCCGATCCGAAAAATCCCATTATCTACAGCGGCCAGAGCGAAAACGCTGAGTTAAAACTGTCCCGTCTGATCTACCGCGACGACGTGCGTAAAACGACGCTGTCACTCAAAGGTCTGCTGCGCAACTCGCGCAATTTCATCGACGACACTGAAGTGGGACCGCAACGCCATCAGACCAGTGCCTGGGAAATTGGCATGAACCATCGCGAATTTGTCGGCAATGCTACCGTCGATGCCAACATCACCTACCGCCGCGCACTCGACAAGCAAGGCCGGGAACCAGAATCCACCGCCGACTTGCCGCAATTGGCGACGCGGTATAGCCTGTTCGTGGCCGATGCCGCGATCAACGCGCCATTCCAGATTGCCGATCAGCGCTTGCGCTACAACGGCAGCGTGCGTGCGCAATGGAATGGCGGGGCGGTGCCTTCGCAAGACCAGTTCTCCATCGGCGGCCGCTACACTGTACGCGGTTTCGACGGCGAGTTGATCCTGCAAGCAGAACGCGGTTGGCTGGCGCGCAACGAACTGGCGTTGGCATTGGGGCAGAGCAATCAGGAGTTGTATGCCGGCATCGATGCGGGACAGGTCAGCGGACCGTCCGCGCAATATCTTCTTGGTGAACGTCTGGCCGGTGCAGTCATCGGCTTGCGCGGTGCGTTCTGGAAGGTGAGCTATGACGCTTTTATTGCCACACCGTTGAACCGGCCGGAGGGATTCAGGACCGTGGCGGTAACCGGAGGATTCAGCATCAATCTTGCATTTTGATTGCTGTCACTGCGGTTGAACGGCAGGCGTTTATTCTCACGTCGGGGCGATGTGTGAGTTGGATTTGATAGCCGGCCGGAAAAGAAGAATCCTGCAATAATGGCGTTCTGCCACGAAAATTCCCCGGGTTTTCGCGGCGCTTCCATTTTTGCCGTTCCGCTTTTCCATCCTTTGCTCATCTTTTAGGTCGCCATGTTTTACGCGATAAGCTGTTTCCTCCTGTGGGGATTGTTCCCGCTCTACTTCAAGCTGCTGCAGGACGTTTCCTCGTTCGACATCGTGGTGCAGCGCATCTTCTGGTCGCTGCTGTTCCTGATCGTCGTGCTGAGCTGGAAGCGGCAGTGGGCCTGGCTCGGTGAAGTGGTGCGCAAGCCGCGCGTGCTCCTTGGCTTCCTGGTCAGCGCGCTGCTGTTGTCGGGCAACTGGGTGTTGTACGTGTGGGCGGTCAACAGCGACCGCATCGTCGACGCCAGCCTCGGCTATTTCATGAGCCCGCTGGTCAGCGTGTTGCTGGGCTACGTGATCCTCAAGGAAAAATTGCGTCCCTTGCAATGGCTGGCGGTGTCCATGGCGCTGGGCGCGGTGTTGTGGCTGACCTGGATCAACGGCGCCTTGCCGTGGATCGGCCTGACGATTGCCGCGACCTTCGGCGTCTACGGCTTGCTGCGCAAGATCGCCCATCTCGGCGCGCTGGAAGGACTGGCGCTGGAAACCATCCTGCTGGCGCCGCTGGTGCTGACGATCCTGGCGGTCACCGCAGTGAATGGCTCCAACGGCTTTCTACAAGCCTCACCGACGTCGCAGATCCTGCTGGTGCTGTCGGGGCCGGTGACGGCGATTCCGTTGCTGATGTTCGCTCGCGCGGCGCGCCGGATTCCCTTGTCCCTGTTGGGATTGCTGCAATACATCTCGCCCACGATGCAGTTGCTGACCGGCGTTTTTATCTACGACGAACCGTTCGACGGACCGCGCCTGACAGGTTTCGTGGTGATTTGGTCCGCGCTGGCTGTATACTCCGTGGAAGGATTGTGGCGCTTGTGGTCCGCCAAGGGCCGCGCGCTGAGCGCCTGATCACGGCATCCCGCAGATTTTTTCTACCCTCATTATTGGCATCCAAACATGGCTCAATACGTATTCACTATGAACCGCGTCGGCAAGATCGTGCCGCCGAAGCGTCAGATTCTGAAGGATATTTCGCTGTCCTTCTTCCCCGGCGCCAAGATCGGCGTGCTCGGCCTGAACGGTTCCGGCAAATCGACACTGCTCAAGATCATGGCCGGCATCGACAAGGAAATCGAAGGCGAAGCAACCCCGGCGCCGAACCTGAACATCGGCTACCTGCCGCAGGAACCGCAGCTCGATCCGGAAAAGAACGTGCGCCAGGAAGTCGAAAGCGCGCTCGGTGAAGTGTTCGAAGCGCAAGCCAAGCTCGACGCCGTCTACGCCGCCTATGCCGAAGAAGACGCCGACTTCGACGCGCTCGCCACCGAGCAGGCGCGCCTGGAAGCGATCATCTCCGCCTCCGACGGCAACAGCCTGAACCAGCAGCTGGAAATGGCCGCCGACGCGCTGCGCCTGCCGCCATGGGACGCCAAGATCGCCGTGCTGTCCGGCGGTGAAAAGCGTCGCGTGGCGCTGTGCAAACTGTTGCTGTCCAAGCCCGACATGCTGCTGCTCGACGAACCGACCAACCACTTGGATGCCGAATCGGTGGACTGGCTGGAGCAGTTCCTGCTGCGCTTCCCCGGCACCGTCGTGGCGATCACCCATGATCGCTACTTCCTCGACAACGCCGCCGAATGGATCCTCGAACTGGACCGCGGCCACGGCATTCCATGGAAGGGCAATTACTCGTCCTGGCTGGAGCAGAAGGAAGCGCGCCTGAAGCAGGAAGAAGCCACAGAATCGGCGCGTCAGAAGACCATCGCCAAGGAGCTGGAGTGGGTGCGCCAGAATCCGAAGGGCCGCCAGGCCAAGAGCAAGGCGCGCCTGTCGCGCTTCAATGAGCTCTCCGAACATGAATACCAGAAGCGCAACGAGACATCGGAAATTTTCATCCCCGTGGCCGAGCGCCTCGGTAATGAAGTCATCGAGTTCAAGGGCGTCAGCAAGGGTTACGGCGATCGTCTGCTGATCGACAACCTGAACTTCAAGATTCCGGCCGGCGCCATCGTCGGTATTATCGGCCCCAACGGCGCCGGTAAGTCGACCCTGTTCCGCATGCTCGCGGGTCGCGAACAGCCGGACAGCGGCGAACTGGTGCTCGGACCGACCGTGCGCATCTCGCTGGTCGATCAGTCGCGCGAAGACCTGGAAAACAAGAAGACCGTGTTCGAAGACGTCGCCGGTGGCGCCGACATCCTCACGGTCGGTCGCTTCGAAATGCCGTCGCGTGCGTATCTCGGCCGCTTCAACTTCAAGGGCGGCGACCAGCAAAAAATCGTCGGCAATCTGTCCGGCGGTGAACGCGGTCGTCTGCATCTGGCCAAGACGCTGCTGCAAGGCGGCAACGTCCTGCTGCTCGATGAACCGTCCAACGACCTCGACGTGGAAACCCTGCGTGCACTGGAAGACGCCTTGCTGGAGTTCGCCGGCACGGTGCTGGTGATCAGCCATGATCGCTGGTTCCTCGACCGGATCGCCACGCACATCATTTCGTTCGAAGGCGATTCGCAGGTCAGCTTCTTTGACGGCAATTATCAGGAATATGAAGCCGACAAGAAGAAGCGCCTCGGCGAAGAAGGCGCCAAGCCGAAGCGTATCCGGTACAAGCCGGTAACCCGTTGATGTGGTGATCCGCCGCGTTCTGATACCCCGAATATTGCGGAGTATCAGAATAATCCGGCAGCGGCTTGGTTGCTTCCGTCCGACGGATTGCTGTATGGTAATTATTCCCCGCTTTGCGGGGAATTTTGTTTGGGGCGCCGCAATGTAATGTTGGTGTCTTTTCGTATTTTTTTGATCGTGTCCTAACTCTGCGTGAGGTATAAGAACAAGCGTTTGCTAAGACAAAGTTCATACGGAGGTGACATGCTTTTCCTCAAATATCGACGCATGCTGATGCTGTGCGTATTCTCGCTGGTGCTGCACGCTTCGGGAGCGATCGCCGGCGAGGAAGTCCAAACCGTGACGATAGGTTTCGTGGGTGCGCTCAGCGGCGTATCTGAAAGTTTCGGCAAGAGCCTGGCCAACGCTGCCGAACTGGCGATCTCCGAAGTCAATCGCAATCCCTTCCGCATCGACGGTAAGCGCGTGCAGTTCCGCCTGCTGCGCATGGACGACCGCAACGATGCAGAACGCACGCAACGCGTCGCAAAGGCGCTGGTGCAGGCCGAGGTGATCGGCGTCATCGGCGGCACCAACAGCAACACCAGCATCGCCGCCTCGAAGATTTTTGCCGACGCCGGCGTGCCGCAACTTTCGCCGACGTCCACTTTACGGCGATATACCGAACAAGGTTTTCGCACCACCTTCCGCATGCTCGGCATTGACGACGACGCCTGTATCTATCTGGGTGAATACGCCGTCAAGGAAATGCACGCGCAACGCATCGCAGTCATCGACAACGGCTCCGGCTTCGGGGTCAGCGTCGGTACGCGCTTCAGCGAGGTGGCGCGCGAGCATGGTGCCGTCATTGTCAGCCGCGAGTCGATCGGCGATCTGCAGATGAACTTCGGCGAGATCCTGCGACGCGTCAAGGCGCAGGACGTCGATGCAGTGTTCTTTGGTGGCTATTCGGAGCAGACCAGCATGCTGGCGCAAAGCATGCTGCGAATGGAGGTCAAGGCGCGCCTGGTGACGTCGATGAACGGCATCGTTGGTTCCTCGTTCCTGATCTCCAGCGGCGTCGCCGCCAACGGCACCGTAGCGCAGGAAGCGGGGATTCCGTTCAACAAGATGCCAGGCTGGAAGAAGTTCGAAGCCGACTTCAACCAGCGCTTCGATTTCCAGGTCTACAGCATGACACCCTACGCCTACGATGCCGCGCATGTGCTGATGGCCGCTGTGCGCCAGGCCAATTCACTCAACCCGCGCAAGATTACCAATGCCTTGCACGAGATCAGTTTCAAGGGCCTGACCGGTGTTATCGCCTTCGACGCGCTCGGCAATCCGCGTTCACCGTCCTACACCATCTACGAAGCGCAGAACCAGAAATGGACGGCGGTGAGGACCAACACGATGCGTTGATGCGGTCCGGCTTCATCACTTGCAAAGGAAGTGCAAAGGGAAGGTAAATTCGATCTTTACACCTGCGCACGGGGTAGATTTCCGGGATAGTCTGGCGAACCTTTATCGCCAAGGAGCGCATCTTGACGTCCCCTCTGCCACATCGTTTCTGCCTTCCGCCGCTTGCGGCAATCCTGTGCTTGCTGCTGAGCGCCTGCGCCGGCGGTGGCGAGGTCGTGCAACTCGAGCGCGATACCTACATGGTGACCGCACAATCGCGCCTGGGGAATGCCGAAAGCGCGGCTGCCGGGGTACGCCAGGCCGACATCTATTGCAAGGAACGTGGCAAGCGCATGCAGATGACTGGCGCCGAAACATCGGACGGCGTCATTGGCATCCGGGCATCAAAGAGCGTGGTGATGTTCAAATGCATCGCCTGACATCAGTTCGGCGGTGTCAGCAAGATGTCAGCGTACGCGTCGCAAAGCGCCTGCCGGCAAGGATTTTCGCGCCCGGGTAAAATGGCGCCTTCGTGTTTTCACAAGACGCATGGCCGAGGCCGGCGCGATCGCATCAGCGGATCATTATTCCGCGCATTCATCGCCGCCTTCCATTTCACTCGCGCGCAATCCGCGGAGCCACTTCCAATAACAATCTCTCTACTCCGCCGAATCGATCTCAATCATGCTTGCCAGTCTCACCCGCCTGTTTCCTGTCTGGGCGCTGCTGTTGTCCGCCGCCGCCTATTTTTCTCCCGCCACGTTCACGCCTATCGGCCCGCACGTCACCTTGTTGCTGACGCTGATCATGCTGACCATGGGCGTCACGCTGACGCTGGACGATTTCAAACGCATCGTCAAACGCCCTGCGCCGGTCGCCGCCGGCATCATCCTGCATTACCTGGTCATGCCGCTGGCGGCTTGGGTGATCGCCAAGCTGTTGCGCATGCCGCCTGACCTGACCGCCGGCATGGTGCTGGTCGGCAGCGTCGCCAGCGGCACTGCCTCGAACGTGATGATCTACCTGTCGCGCGGCGATGTCGCGTTGTCGGTGACGATCTCGACGCTGTCGGCGCTGGTGAGCGTGTTCGCCACGCCGCTGCTGACCGAGTTGTACGTCGATGCGTCGATCCACTTCGACGCGCACGCGATGCTGATGAGCATCGTGCAGATCGTGGTGGTACCCATCGTGGTCGGCCTGGTGCTGAACCTGTTCGCAGGCAAGCTGATCCGCCGCATTGAGCCTTATTTGTCGCTGGTGTCGATGGTCGCTATCCTACTGATCATTTCGGCGGTGGTCGGCGCCAGCCAGGCCAGCATCGCTTCCGTTGGCCTCGTCGTTCTGGTGGGCGTGATCCTGCACAACGGCATCGGCCTGCTGGGTGGTTACTGGGGCGGTCGCCTGCTCGGCTTCGATGAGTCGATCTGCCGCACGCTGGCGATCGAAGTCGGCATGCAGAACTCCGGCCTGGCCGCTGCGCTGGGCAAGCTGTACTTCACGCCGCTGGCGGCATTGCCGGGTGCGCTGTTCTCGGTCTGGCACAATCTGTCGGGGTCGATGCTGGCCGGTTTCTGGCGCGGTCGTCCGCCGAAAGACCAGGCCTGATCCGGTCGTTGACGCAAACAAAAAAAGCGGACTGAGGTCCGGTTTTTTTTGTATCCGGTGAAGGCGTTTATCGTGCATCATGCTGCGCATCGCCTGTGCAGAACAAGGAGCCCATCATGAAGAAACGACAATTCCTCGCCGCCGGTTTGCTCGGCATGAGCACCGCCGCGATGGCGGCCAGCAAGAAGCAGCCGGCCGCCTGCGCTGCGTCAAAAGACGGCGGCCCGGTGCTGCTGACGCTGACCGGCGCCATCGGCGCGGGCAATCGCGGCGCGCTCGATCCGGCGCTGGACCAGATGATGGCCAAGCAGAAGCTGCAATTCAATCGCGCGCATACCTTCGACTTCGCATCCTTGAGCGCTTTACCGCAGACCACCATCAAGCCCACGCTGGAATACGACAACAAGCCGCATGTGCTGAGCGGGCCCTTGCTGGCCGACGTCGTCAACGCCGCTGGTGCAAGTGCGGCCGGCGACGTGCTGCTGCGCGCCGTCGATGGTTATGCCGTTCAGGTGGCGCTGGCGGACATCCGCAAATACCGTTTCATTGTCGCCACGCATCTGGACGGCAAGGCCATCCCGCTCGGCGGGCTCGGTCCCTTGTGGGCGGTGTACGACGCCGACAGTTTCCCGGACATCATGGAGAAACCGATCAGCGCACGTTTTGCCTTATGCCCGTGGGGTATGTATCACATCGAAGCAAAAGCATAAGATCCGCTCACGCCGCGCGGCATGAGCGGATCGTGCGGACTCAGATATGCATCGCCGCCAGCGAACCCAGAATCACGCTCGCGCCAGCTGCGGTGTAAGAGATCTTCTTGAGCCAGTCCTTGCGTGTGAGCAGCGTGATCGCCGCCAGCGAGATGGCGATCTGGATCGCCGTCATGGCCTGCGCCCAGCGGTGGTGCTGGTGCAGTTTGACTTCCGACAGCTCGTCCCATTCCTTGGATTCAGCCTCCAGCTTTTCGGCGATCTTGCGGATATCTTCCTTCTCCGACTTGTAGCGTTCGGCGGCGGCGTTGTATTTCTCCGAATTGACACCGGGAATCGTCGCCGCCAGCTCGGCCAGGTTCTGGCGGCTGGACTTGGCCTGGTAATAATTCCACTGGTTGGCCGCCTCGGTCTTTTTGATGGCGGCATTGTTCTTGTTCATTGCAGCCGCGCTCTCAGTGGAGCCGGCCTGGTAGCTGAACAGCGCGCCGACGGTCGCCATGATGGCGGTCATGACGGCGATCTTGCCGGCGAAATTGTCGCCGCTGCCGTGATTGTGTTCGGCGACGTGTTCCAGGTGATGTTCGTGCGGGCTTGGGACTTCGTATTCTGTGGCCATGCGGATGCTTCCTTCGCTATCGTTATCGAATTGTTATGTCGTGCTCGTTGTTTGCTTTGCTCGCAGTTGCTTCCGGGCACGTTGCGCAACCCTCCTTGCGCATGCCCTTAATGCGCCAGCAGGCTTCCCAGTTGACGCGTGCCGCGTCCGGGTTTGTTACCATTGCTGTTTTATAGCAGAACCAGCGCGAAAACCATTCCCATGAGCAAATTCTGGAGCCCCATCGTCAGCCGCCTGACGCCTTACACCCCCGGCGAGCAGCCCAAGATCAGCAAGCTGGTCAAGCTCAACACCAACGAAAATCCCTACGGTCCGTCGCCCAAGGCGATCGCCGCCATGGCGCAGGAAATCGGCGACAACCTGCGCCTGTATCCGAACCCGGACGCCGAACCGCTCAAGCTGGCCATCGCCAAACGCCACGGCCTGTCGCCGGCGCAGGTGTTCGTCGGCAACGGTTCCGACGAAGTGCTGGCACACGCCTTCCAGGCGCTGCTCAAGCACGGTGCGCCTATCCTGTTCCCGGACATCACCTATAGTTTTTATCCGACTTACGCCGGCTTGTATGAGGTGGAATACCGTGCGGTGCCGCTGGCCGAGGATTTCACCATCCGCGTCGACGATTACCTCGGCCACGGCGACGCCATCGGCGGCATCATCTTCCCGAATCCGAACGCGCCGACCGGTTGCCTGCTGGCGCTGGACGACGTCGAACGCCTGCTGGCCGGCAATCCGGATCGCGTGGTGATTGTGGATGAGGCCTACATCGATTTCGGCGGCGACAGCGCCATCGATCTGGTGGCGCGCCATCCGAATCTGCTGGTGGTGCAGACCTTGTCGAAGTCGCGTTCGCTGGCCGGTTTGCGGGTTGGTTTTGCAGTCGGCCACGCTGATCTGATCAGTGCGCTGGAACGGGTCAAGAACAGCTTCAATTCCTATCCGCTGGATCGCATCGCGATTGCCGGCGCGACCGCCGCGATGGAAGACGACGCGCATTTCGACAGCACCCGCAACGCCGTCATCGCCAGCCGCAGCAAGCTGGTCGGTGAACTGACATCGCTCGGTTTCGACGTGCTGCCGTCGGCCGCCAACTTCGTTTTCGCGCGCCATCCACAACATGACGCGGCGGGTCTCGCCGCCAAGCTGCGCGGCGACGGCATCATCGTGCGCCACTTCACCAGCGCGCGCATCAATCAGTTCCTGCGCATCACGGTAGGCACCGATGAAGCCTGCGGTGCATTGACGGATTCGCTGCGCAAGCATCTGGCTTAACGCAGGTACTCCGGCGCTGCAGCACAGGCTGCTTACAGCTCCAGCTGCAGCGTCGCGCAACCCTCTGCCGGCAGCGCGCAGCAGATCAATGCTTCATCATCGGCCACGGCAAACTCCGGCGTCTTCGCATAAGTCACTTCGCCTTGCAGCACGCGTGTACGGCAAGTGCCGCAGCGGCCGTCGCGGCAGCTTGACTCCGGATTCAGGCCGCGCTGTTCGGCCAGTTGCAGCAGCGAGCCGCTCTCCGGCGTCCAGCGCGCTTCCTTGGCCGAGCGCATGAATACCACCGGCACCGCGTTGCCCGAAGCCGGCTTCAACGGAACCTGCTTCGCTTGTTCGTCGACTTGGCGTTGCAGGCCGGACGGGCCGAAGGCTTCCGCATGGATGCGCGCATCGGTCACGTTCATGGCGCGCAAACCGTCATACATCTGCTGCATGAAGGCAGCCGGGCCGCACAGGTAAAAATCGTAATCGTCAAAGGGCAGCGCCTGCTTCAGTAAAGCGATGTCGATGCGTCCTGATGCCTCGACCTCCGCGTCGGGTTGGCTCACCACGCGGATGTGACGCACGCCGCCCTTGCCGGCACGGACCAGCGCTGCGATCTCTTCACCGAAGGCCAGCTCGGCTTTGCTGCGCGCCGACTGGAACAGCCATACCGGCCGCTGATAACGCTTGCGCACGCCTTCGTGGACCAGGTGGCGCAGCATCGCCAGCATCGGCGTCACGCCCACGCCGGCCGCCAGCAACACGGCGGGACGGCGCACCGACGCATCGATGACGAAATTGCCGGCCGGTGCGCGCGCTTCGATGATGTCGCCGACCTTGATCGTTGTGTGAAGATGGTCGGAGAACAATCCCTGGCGCTTGACGCTGATGCGCAGGAAGGCGTCCGAGGGCGCGCTCGACAAGGTGTATTGGCGGATCAGCATGCCGCCTTCGGGCACAGGCAGCCGCAGCGAGACATGCTGTCCCGCTGCGACGCCAGGCATGCCGGCGCCGTCGTCCGGCAACAAATGGAACGAGCGGATGGCGGTGCTCTCATCGACGATCTTGCTGACGCGGAACGGCCGCCATTGCGTGGCCAGTTCCGCCGCTTTCAATCTGGCCGCAGCGTCTTCCCAGCTGCCGGTGATCAGCGCGTTCGGCGATGCGCCCGCAGCGACGTCGATCCAGCGCAGCGGCAGTGCAGCCGGACGGCGCACGATCTGCTGCGGCGTGAAACGCCACAGGCGCTCGGCGCCCATGAAGGCGGCCACTTCGGGCGCATTGATGATGACCTCGGCGCGTCCGCTCAGTTGCAGCAGGTCGCCGTTGCGGAAATCCACGAACACCAAGCCGGCGCGCGGATTCATCAAGAAATTCCCCAGCGTGTTGAAGAACAGATTGCCGGAAAAATCCGGAATCGTCAGCACGCCGTCGTCGTCGATGCGCACGAAGCCCGGTTTGCCGCCGCGATGCGAGGCGTCGACCTGCTTCTTGCCGTCGCGCACCACATATGAAGCGACGTAGAACGAATCGGATGCGCGAATCATGGTGATGGCTTCGGTATCGAGCGTGGACAGTTTGCTCACGGGGCCGGCCGGCGCATCGGTAAATTCATATTGGCGCAGCTGGATGTATTGCGGGCAGTTGCCGTAAGCCTGGGTGACGTCGATGTTGAATCGGTCATCGGACTGGCGGCTGACCAGGCCGTTCATGCGATTGCGGCGGCGTGTATGCAGCTCGATGCCGAGCATGCCGATGCCGTCGCCGTCTTCCATGCCGGCGTCGGCCGGGTCGCGCGCATCGCGCGCCAGTTCGAGCGTGAGTTTCTCGGCGACGTCGGCGTGCATGAAACCAGGCCGGCCGGCACGCAGGGTGGCCCAGACTTCGCCCTCGGGATCGACAGCGCCAAGGATCACGAACGGCAACTGGGCGTAAAACTCACGATGCTGGTCAGGCATCCAATTGCGCGCCAGTTGGTTGCGGCCGGGGCCGACCATGCGTTCGACGGCGCCGACGCTGCGCTGCATGGTCAGCTCGCCTTCATGCCACGGTGACGCGGAGTGGGCAACGGGTGTCGGCAGTGTCGAAGTCATGATGGCGCTCCTTATGCGTTATACGTTATGCGGCGAGGCCGACGGCGGTCTTCTGGAAGGCGACGAAGCCGGGCAGTGCTTCAATGCGCGCCAGCCATTGGCGGGTATGCGGATAGGCGCTCAGGTCGACGTTGCCTTCCGGTGCGCTGGAGATATACGAATACAGCGCGATGTCGGCGATGGTGGCCTGGTCTGCGGCCAGCCAGGTGCGTGTCGCCAGTTCCTCTTCGACCAGCTTCAGGATGGCGTGGGCGCGGCGGATCGCGTCGTCGGCATCGATCGGTGCGCCGAACACGGTGACCAGGCGGGCGGCGGCCGGGCCACGGGCGATTTCACCGGCGGCGACCGACAACCAGCGTTGCACGGCGGCGGCGGTGGCCGGATCTTCAGGCAGCCAGTCGGTGCGTCCGAGCGACTTGGCCAGGTAGATCAGGATGGCGTTGGAATCGCTGACGACGGTGTCGCCGTCTTGCAGCACGGGAACCTGGCCGAAGCGGTTGAGCTTCAGAATTTCAGGGGATTTTTGCTCGCCCTTTTTCAGGTCCACCAGCACCAGTTCATGTTGTGCACCCAGCAATGAGAGCAACAAACGGGCACGGTGGGAATGGCCGGACAGGGGATGGTAGTAGAGTTTCATGGCAGCTCCAGGTGGTGTGTGGTAGGAGTCGCCAGTGTTGCTGATAACGCGGATGAAGAGAATCGCCGCCGGGGACAATGGACTATTCCTTGTTTGAGAATAATGCCCGCCCGGGTCTCTAATCCACGCCCGGACGCTTTCCACGCAGTTCAGCGACAGCCAGATCGAGGAAGGCGCGCACTTTGCGCGCGGCGTGGCGGCCTTCATGATGCACCACGTGCACCGGCAAGGTCGGCGTTTCATGCTCGCGCAATACTTCCACCAGCCGTCCGTCCGAGAGCGGCGCCGCCACCATGTAGGACAGCACGCGGGTGATGCCGAAGCCGTCCAGCGCGGCGATGATGGCTTCGTCGTTGGACATGACCGTCATGCGCGGTTGCACGCGCACGATGGCAGTGTCCTCGCCTTTGGTGAAGCGCCAGTCGGGCGAGGTCGCCACGCCATTGGAGGACACGATCACGTGCTGCCGGAGATCGTCCGGTGTCTGCGGCGCGCCATGCTCGGCGAGGTAGGAAGGCGAGGCGCACACCACGCGCCGCACCGAGCCGACGCGGGTCGCCTGATAGCTGGAATCGGCCAGCTGTCCGATGCGGATGGCGACGTCGATGCCTTCGTCCATCAGATTGACGATGCGGTCGGAGAAGCGGCATTCGACTTCGGTCTCGGGATATCTTCGCAGGTACTCGATCACGATCGGTGTGACATACATGCGACCGAACATCGCTGACGCCGTCACCACCAGTTTGCCGCGTACGGCGCCGTGGGCGCCTGCGGCCAGGTCTTCCATTTCGGTGATGTCGGCCAGCACGCGGCGGCAGTCTTCGGCATAGCGTGCGCCGACGTCGGTGACGCGCACGATGCGCGTGGTGCGCGTCAGCAGGCGCACGCCGATGGCCGCTTCCAGGTCGCTCACGGCGCGCGTGACGACGGGTGGCGAGATCTTCATCTTGCGTGCAGCGGCGGCGAATCCGCCTTCATCGACTACCGCCAGGAAAATCGCCATTGACTCGAGTCGGTCCATATCATTCCTGTTTTTAAAATGCGAATTACAATTTACAACACAGGCGTCAGAGTCAAAATCGGTGCTTAATTTTTGAGCAGATGCAGCGGTCGCTGACGCCATGCCAATAGCGCGCCGACCAGCAAGGCCAGCGCCGAAAACAGCAAGCCCTGCTGGAGTCCGCCGCTGCGGTCGGCGATCCAGCCGACGATGCTGGGGCCGACGATCTGGCCCGCGGCGAACACGATCGTGAAGGCGCTGATGCCGAGCGACCAGCTGGCCGGCGGCAGGTTGTGACGCACCAGCGCGGTGGTCGATGCGACCGCCGACAGGAACACACCGCCGAACAATAATCCAGAGATGAACACCGCCACCGGCGCCGCCGTCACCGCCGGCAATAGCGTCGCCACGCTCAGCAGCGCATTGAGGATGGCCAGCGATTCGCCGCCCTTGAACTTGTCCAGCATGCCGGCCCATAGCCGCGACGACGCCATCACCGCCAGACCCAGCAGCGTGTAGAACAGCGTGATCATCGACGCCGACATGCCTTGCTCCTTGAGCAGCGCAATCACGAAAGTCATGTAGCCGATGTAGCCGAGCCCGAACATGAAATAGCCGGTCAGCCCGAAGCTCAGCGTGCGCATGCGGAAGTGTCCCGCGCCCTGCGCCTGTGGCGGCAGCGCCGGGATGCGCAGCGCCGGCGGCGCCATGAAGGCGGTCGCCACCAGGCTCAGCAAGCCCATCGCCAGCCACGCCCATTGCCAGCTGTGGGCTACGCCATGGGCCGTGGCAGCGGCCATGGTGGCCGGCACCAGCCAGGCAGAGGCGACGATGCCGATGCCGCTGCCGCCGTAGAACAGGCCCAGCAGGAACCCCGCGCGTTGCGGATGCAGCGCCGCCAGGCGGCTGATCAGGATGCCGCCCGAGATGAAGATGAAGGCGCTTACTGCGCCGGTCACGATGCGCAGCGCCAGCAAGGTCGCGGTGTCGATGAACAGCCCCGACAGGATGATGAAGAATGCGGTGGCCAGCGCACCGCCGATCAGCATCTTGTGCATGCCGAAGCGACGCGCCAGCGGCGGCGTGGCCAGTGCGCCGAGCAGGTAGCCGAGCGCGTTGCCGGTGTTCATGCCGCCGGCGATCAGGTAGGGCCAGCCGAGGTCGGTGCGCATCGGCGACAGCAGCAGTGCATAGGAAAAGCGCGCCACGCCGAGTGCGATGGCGGTACCCAGCGAGAGGGCGAGCGCGGTCAGCAGCGGATGGCGCGCGATGAAATCCCGCTCAGCGGCGATCGGTTCTGGCATGAGATTGTCTCTTGGATATCGGCGGCTGTCCGGCTGGGGCGCCGCCTGATTGTTATATGTCATGACGTCGCGCATCGGCTCCGGCGCGGCAATGCCAAGAGTGTAGCTGAACTTGTCAGGCCTCGTTGCCGCAGACCTGCAGGCAGGCGTCCACCGCCCCCGGGTCGAGCCGGAGGCCGCGCAGGCGGCTGATTTCCTGAAGCGCGGCAGGCATGCCGAGGCTCTTGCGATAGGGGCGGTCTTCCGACATTGATTCCACGATGTCGGCGACGGTGAGGATGCGTGACTCCAGCAGGATGTCATCGCCGCGCAGGCCGCGCGGATAACCCGAACCGTCCAGGTATTCATGATGTGTATGGACGATGTCGGCCACCGGCAGTGTGAACGCAATGCGGTTAAGCACTTCGTAGCTGGTCCGCGCGTGTGTCTTGATCACGGCGAATTCGGCATCGCTGAGCTTGCCGGGCTTGTTGAGAATTTCCAGCGGGATGTCGACCTTGCCGATGTCGTGTACGCGCGCGGCCATGTACAGCGCTTCCAGGCGCGGTGCATCGAGTTGCAGGCGGCGTCCGATCTGCAACGCCAGTGTGGCGACACGGTCTTCGTGCAGCGGCGTGTAATCGTCGATCAGGTTCTGCAGCGCGAGCAGTGCATCGAGGGCCTGGGTCTGGAGCGTCAGTGTCGGGTCGGAGAGAGTCGGCATGCAAAAGTTGAAACGCTGCTGTGGTGAATGGAATGTACATCATCGCGCATGTGGGATGGTAGATAATGGCAGCCGACGAAGTTTATTCCTCTCTGGATTGCATGACAACCGACCTGACCCTGGATTCGACTCCCGACTCGGCTGCTGACACAACCTCCGGCATGTCCGCATGGCGTACCCGCTGGCGGCGCAGCGCCATTCCGTTTTTCTTTTTCATGCTGGGCCTGCTGTACGCCAGCTGGGCGGCTCGCATTCCGTCCATCCGCGACAACCTGCAGCTTGATGCGGCCACGCTGAGTATGGTGCTGCTGTGCGGGGGCATCGGTGCGGTCGGCTCGTTTCCTCTGGCGGCGTGGCTCAACGCGCACTACGGGCCGCGACGTACCGCGTGGTATGCCGGGCTGGTCTTGTTGTTGACCTTGCCGGCGCTGGGCATTGCTCCCAATCTGGTGTTGCTGATGCTGTTCAGCGCGATCTACGGCGCCGCGTCGAGTTGCTTTGACGTCGCCATTAATGCGCTCGGCGCGGTGGCGGAGAAACAGGCCGGACGTTCCATCATGTCGCTGCTGCATGCGTGGTTCTGCGTCGGCACCTTCAGCGGCGCCTTGCTGGGCAGCGCGGTGGCGACGTTCGAGGTGACGCCGTTCTGGCATTTTGCAGCGCTTGCGGTGGTGTTCCTGCTGCCGCTGCGGCTGGGCTACAAGGCCATGCCGAACGACCGGCCCGAGCCGAGCGCCGACAAGAAGATCTTCGCGATTCCGCACGGCCATCTGGTGGCGCTCGGCCTGATCGGATTCTGTGGCGCGATTGTCGAGGGATCGATTGCCGACTGGAGCGGTCTGTACATGAAGGACCACATGCACGCCGGCGACGGCGGTGCGCCGTTGGCCTATGCTGGGTTTGCCGGCATGATGCTGCTGGCGCGGCTGGTGGGCGACCGCCTCAAGGAGCGCTGGGGCGCGCGCAAGGTGGTCTTCTTCAGTTCACTGCTGGCTGCGGTAGGCGTGTTCGTCGCGGTGGCGGCGGTCAATATTCCGATGGCGATATTCGGCTTCGCGGTTACCGGCACCGGCGTGGCAATGGTGTTTCCGTTCGTGTTCAGCGCGGCAGGACGGCATGGCGCCATCGCGCTGGCCGGCGTCGCCACGCTCAGTTACAGCGGCGGCCTGATCGGGCCGCCGGTGGTCGGTTTCCTGGCGCATGGCTTCGGCCTGCAGGCGGGATTGGCGTTCATCGGCACGCTGTGCATCGCGGTGGCGCTGGCGGCCAGCCGGGCCAAATGGCTGGAATGATTTTCACCATGGAGAGCATCATGAAACGATATCTAGCAATGCTGGCGGCGCTGCTTGGACTGGCGGGCTGTGCTTCGCAACCGAGCGGTTCCGACGGCGCCGCGTTGACCAGCGTGCGTTGGGAACTGACCAGCTGGCCGGGCCATGAAATCCCGCGCGGCGGTGAGGGCAGCGAGCCGGTGATCCTGAGCTTCCAGGACGACGGCGCGCAGGCCAGCGTCAGCGGCCGCGCCTGGTGCAATCCGTTCAACGCACCGTATGTGCTGCGTGACGGCGGTCGTCTGACCATCGGACACGCCGCGGCAACGCGCATGGCCTGTGCGGGCAAGGCCATGGAGTTCGAGGCAAGCTTCCTGGACTGGCTGCAGGCGCTGGAGCGATACCGGATCACCGGCCGCACGCTCGAGCTGTTTGCCGCGGACGGAGAAGTCATGACCTTGCAGGCGCGCGAGAAGCCGGCAACGCCAAAATAACCAGCTGATTGGGAAGAGAACAACAACATGCGCGATCTGGTTTTTTTACCGGGCTTCATGCTCAACGCGTCCTTGTGGGACGACATGCGCGGCGATCTAGCCACGCTCGGGACACTGCATTTCGGCGACCTCGGCCAAGACAATTCGCTCGACGCGATGGCCGAACGGGTGCTGGCCAATGCACCGGAGAAATTCCTGCTGTTCGGATTTTCGATGGGCGGCTTCGTGGCCCAGACGATTGCGCTGAAAGCGCCGCACCGTGTGCTCGGTCTGGGTTTGCTGAATACGTCCTCGCGCCCGCAAAGCGCGCAGGAATCGGCCGCGACGCTGGCGCAGATAGCCCTGGCGGAAAAGGCGCCGTTCAAGGGCCTCACATCGCGCGCGCTGGCGTCGTCGCTGCATCCCGATCGCGCCGGCGACACCGCGCTGCTGCAACGCCTGCAAGCGATGGCGCTGCATAACGGCAAGGACGTCTTCCTGCGCCAGTTGTCGACGCTGCGCGACGGCAGCTACGCCGATCTGCACCGCATCGATTGCCCGGCGCTGATCGTGGCCAGCGATGCAGACCGTTTGCGTACGGTGGAAGAATCGGAAGAAATGGCGCAGCGCATTCCGGCCGCACGTTTTGAAGTCGTGCGCGATTGCGGCCACATGACGCCGATGGAAAAGCCCCAGGAATTGTTCTCCATCATCCGCGACTGGATTGCGGCATCGGAGCTGTAACTGAGCTTTAACTAAAAGCTGTCACTGAAGCTGTGTCATCACAGCGTCGAGTATCGCAGAACCGCATCCGCCAAATGCAATACGCCGCTGATCAGCGGCGTATTGTTTGGCAGCCTGTTCAGGCAAATTTCGTCTCTTGATTTTCTGTTAATGCGCGCTGTCCCGCGCTGCTGAGTACGTTCGTTGCTCGCTCAGGTTCAATGCGACTTGTCAAATGGATCGTCCTTGCGAGGTGCTTCGCTGGCGCGTTTGCCGGCACCCTTGTTGATCTCATCGAGGCCGCCGCTGCCGCGCAGATCGGTGTCCACCTGGCCTTCGCGGATGTCCTGATAGGCGCGTCGCATTTCCTTCTGGTCGACATCGCTGCGCTGGCTTTCACCGGACTGGTCGTGTTCATGGGGCAGACGTGCCTTGTTTTCCGGTTTTGGGTGGCGGTCTTTTCTGGTGCGGAGAAAGCTGGTCATAAAGTCCTCACGTTGTATGGTGTCTGAGACCGTACGACATACAAGTGCGTGAGAAGTGCCGCTAGTTACAAACTCATTTGCGAATAGCGGCGTTGTCCGACAGAATCCGTCTGTCGGAGCAGCTTCGGACCAGTGGCGGACTACAGTGCCAGACGTCGGCGCGCCGCCGCATATTCGGCTTCCAGACGATCCACCATCTGCGCCACGGTCGGCACGTCGTCCATCAGGCCGACCGCCTGGCCGGCGCCCCAGATGTCGCGCCAGGCCTTGGCCTTGGTATCGCCGCCGGAACCGAAATTCATCTTGGTCTTGTCCGCTTCCGGCAGGTTATCCGGATCGAGTCCGGCGTTGACGATGGACTTCTTCAGGTAGTTACCATGCACGCCCGTGAACAGGTTGGTGTAGACCACGTCGGCAGCGCTCGAGTCGACGATGGCCTGGCGATATTCGTCGCTGACGTTGGCTTCCTGGGTCGCCAGCCAGCGCGAACCGATGTAGGCCAGGTCTGCTCCCATGGCTTGTGCCGCCAGGATGGCATCGCCGGTGGCGATGGCGCCGGACAGGATCAGCGGACCCTTGAAGAACTTGCGCACTTCGCCCACCAGCGCGAATGGCGACAGCGCGCCGGCATGGCCGCCGGCGCCGGCCGCCACCAGGATCAGGCCATCGACGCCGGCTTCCAGCGCTTTCTGCGCATGGCGTATCGAGATCACGTCATGCAGCACAATGCCGCCGTAGCTGTGGATAGCATCGAGCATTTCCTTCGGTGGTGCGCGCAGGCTGGAAATGATGATCGGCACGCGATGCTTCACGCAGACTTCCACATCGTGGGCAAGGCGGTCGTTGGACTGGTGCACGATCTGGTTGACCGCAATCGGGCCGATGATGGCGTCGGGATGCGCTGTCTTGTACTCCGCCAGCTCAGTCTGCAACTGCGTCAGCCAGACGTCCAGCTGCTCGGCCGGACGCGCGTTGAGGGCCGGGAACGAGCCGACGATGCCCGCCTTGCACTGCGCCGCCACCAGCGCCGGGCTGCTGGCGATGAACATCGGCGACGCAATGACGGGCAAGCGCAGGTTCTGCAGGACGGCAGGAAGGGTGGAAGTAGGCATGGCGGCGTCTCATCGTTGTAGGTAATCCGAAGATTATAGGATGAAAATATTACGATCGTGCTTTTTTTGTGTTGTTGTCTCGAATATTTTTTACTTCTGCCAAGACATATTATTTTGTAAACATGTTATGTTTTCCACAAGCCAGTCGAAGACAGTTCTACGCATCCGTATGTCGCACCGGGTTCATGCCTGCCACAGGTGCGTAGCAGTGCCGTTCTGGCCTACAAGAGGTAATCTTTCCGAGGGGGATATATGGATACCTTCCTGATCGTGGCCGCCATCGCCGGCGGACTCATCGTCGCGGCGACCGTTCACAGTCGCCATCTGCAGGCACGTCTCCGACACGTGCGCACTCGCAGTCGCTACAAGCACTGACACTTTTCATCTGATCGCCATCTGACACGTGGCGCCGTCCTGGGCGGCGCCACGGCGCCTTCACACGCCCGTACTTCGATACGGGTGGGATTTCTTACGGAAATAGGGGAACGGCAATGCGCAAATTGTTCACGCTAAAGCGGAGTTTTTTCTTCTTCTTCATCATCCTCGCGGCGCTTTCGCTGTTGATGTTCGGTGCATTGCAGATGATTTTGCGAGCGCAGCACGAAATCGAAAGAGCCGCCGACTCGCGCTATGAGTCCTACAAGCTGGCCAATGAAGTGCGCAGCAACTCAGAACATCTGACGCAGTCCGTGCGCAGCTACGTCGTCACCGGCGACCCGCGCTACGAAGCGATCTATTGGGACATTGTTGCCGTTAGCAGTGGCAAGAAACCGCGCGCCGACGGCCGTACCGTGCCAATGACCGATCTCATGAAACAGGCCGGCTTCACCGATCAGGAGTTTGCCAAGCTCAATGAAGCGCAATCGCTTTCCACGGCGCTGATCAAGACCGAAGAGGTTGCCATGCACATGGTCAAGGGAGAGTACGACGACGGCGCCGGGAAATTCACCAGGAAGGATGCCCCCGATCTGGACAAGGCGCGCAAACTGGTACACGACGACGTGTATGAAAAGAATGCCGCCGCCATCATGCGCCCGATCAACGACTTTGAAAAACTGATGGATCAGCGCACCGGAGGCGAGCTGGACAAAGCGCGCCGCGACGGCAGCATTGCTTATGCCGTAGGGCTGGCCATGCTCGGCCTGATGGTGGCGATCTCAGTAGCCGTGCTGTATGCACTGTACGTACTGATCAAGAAACAGCTCGACAAGAGCCTCCTGGTTGCCGAACGGCTCGCCACGGGGGATCTCACCGCCGAACTGGAAATAGAACGCGACGACGAAATCGGCCGCCTGATGGGCGCCATCAACGGCATCGGACAAGGACTGGCCAGCGTGGTCGGCAATGTGCGCACCGGCACGGAAACCATCAACGTCGCCTCGCGCGAAATCGCCACCGGCAACGCCGATTTGTCCAACCGCACCGAATCGCAGGCGTCCAGCCTGGAAGAAACCGCCAGCTCGATGGAAGAACTCACCTCCACCGTGCGCCAGAACGCCGACAATGCGCGCCAGGCCAACTCGC
>Ga0209437_100407_pt1 | contig 39644 bp, 42 predicted proteins | sample AraplaL_Cvi_mTSA_FD_184266 | JGI IMG/M metagenome (GOLD analysis project Ga0209437, IMG submission 184266) | Arabidopsis root microbial communities from the University of North Carolina, USA - plate scrape CL_Cvi_mTSA (SPAdes) (version 2) | ecosystem: Host-associated > Plants > Roots > Endosphere...
ATCTTGTACTGCAGACTGTGTCGCCGATATGGTCCTCGTGCTGCCATGTGTCGCTCCTCTGGAGAAGGCTCGACAAGCGTATCACTTCATCGACTGGCCTTGGTCCAGCCCGAGGGGTTCACTCCATTAGCCGCATAATTTGCACCGAGAATTGACCCACGTTTAGAACACAATTCTGCTTATGACCATAAGCAGGAGATCGGAGTGATCGACGTGGCATTACTTGGAATTATTCGACGCTGGCACCTTCGTGACCAGGTCCCATTGCGAGAGATCGCCAGGCGTTTAGGTATCTCATGAAACACCGTCAGGCGATACATTCGCGCTGAAACCATTGAGCCGGCCTATGCAGACAGGCGTCCCCGGAGCTCTTTGGACAAATACACACTCAAACTCTCGGCCTGGTTAAAGACTGAAGCGGCCAAGTCACGCAAGCAACGCCGTACGTTGAAGCAGCTCCATTTGGAGCTGCGCGCGTTAGGTTATGAGGGGTCGTACGATCGGGTCGCAGCCTTCGCCAGACGCTGGAAGGTGGATCAATTGGAGAGGGTCAATTCTGCGAGCAAATCAACAATCTGCCGCAATCGGCGTATGCGGACAACGCGGTAGAAGAAAATGCCGCAAGCACTGTGTCTGTTCCGGTAGTCATCTCGGCCGTATCATCTGCACCGCTCGACAAGATCACGCTCTCTGCCGCGGCGTTGAGGCTGATCGAAGAAAGCAACCAGCTTGCCCGGATTTCTGCGAACTCCAGCCAAATCCCCGCGCCCGTAAGCCCGGACAGCAGGAAGACCAAGAAGCGTCAGCCCAGCGCCTCGCCGATGCTCGACGTCGACGCGTTCCGCCTGATCCGCGACAAGCTGCGCGCGCAGAATCTGAAGATCAGGGAGCCGGGCCCGCAAGACAAGAAAAACCAGGGTGACAAGGACCAGGTCACTGCGGTGTCGCTGTAAGCCGGGGGACGGGAAATCGTCGCGATGAATGTTGGCAGAGACAAAACAAATTCCACTCTGCTATAATTGTCGGCTCGTCGGGGCGTAGCGCAGCCTGGTAGCGTACTTGCATGGGGTGCAAGGGGTCGAGTGTTCGAATCACTCCGTCCCGACCAATTAGATTCAAACCTTGCGGAGTAATCCGGAAGAAAAACAGCACTGAATCGGCATCGCCGGCTCAGTGCTGTTTTGCTTTGTGCGTTCGAAAAGCGCGCGCATGGACTTCAGAAGGCGTACTGCACCCGCATCGTAAAACTCTTCGCCGGACGTCCGTCGTTCTTACCGATGAGGTAAGCGCTTTCATACAAAATCTTGTGCGCGTTGGGCAGGTACCAGGTGCCGAACAGCGCGGGGCCGACGCGATGGGATTGGTCGGCTTTACTGCTCCAGTTGTCCCAGCGGCCGAGTTCGCCGAAACCTTGCACGCCGAAGTTGAGCAGAGGCTTCCAGTGTTGGCGCACTTGCCATTGATACACCAGTTGGGTGGCGTTGTTCTGGCTGGTACGGTAGTCACGTTGGAGAAAAATGTTGGCGTTGAGTTGCGTGCGCCAGATTTCGGTCTGGAAAACCGGTCCCCATTCCAGGCCATAGCCGTCGCGTCGCGTGTATTGCTCAATGTTGGTGTGAATGGCCAGGTCAAACCAGTATTGTCCCTGTGTCAGCAGGAAGTCGTTTTGCCAGTTGAGGCTGCTGAAGCGCGTGCCTTCTGCTGCGGTCTGCGAGTAGACGCCGTAGACTTCGGTGTACCACTGCGAGCTGATGCCGTAGCCGACGCCGATCTCGGGCGAGCCGAAGGGCGCGCTGTCATGCCGCTTGGCGTTCCAGTATTTGTAGTCGACGGAGAGCTGGTTTTCGGCGCTGTAGACGGACACGAGGTAGTAGCCGGTGGCGGCGTGCACGACGCTGCAGGCGATCGCACCGGCGGCAACGATCAGCGCTGCGGCGCAAAGCCGTGTCGCGCCGGTCGGCGTGTTTACCTGCATCGGTGTTTCCCCTTTTTTCCGTTTTTCGCCTGCGGCATTGCGCCGCGGATTGCCACCAGATGATCTGTTTTCCCGTAGATAGCTTGTCGCGTTCGACGCGCATTGCAGGGGAAGTATAGCGTGCCCGTGTATTCGCCTGCACGTCGGCGGAATATCTTTTCAGTGCCGGAGCGCGACGCTTTTCATGCTAGGATTCTGCGACTTTATGGAGATCAACATGGACACACCTGATGCATGGAAGCTGCGCGCCGATGAACTGAGGCTGGAGATCGAGGCATTGCTGGAAGCGCAGCTTTGCGAGTACGAATTGCTGAACGCGAAGCTTGAAGAATGGAAGAAAAGTCCGGGCGCCGAATGGCTGACGATGGCTGACTATGAGCCCTGGCAGGCCGCGCTCAAATCGCTCGAACTGGCGCAGCGCGCGCTGGACGAGCACATCAGTATTCGTCCCAAGTAACAGACATGCATGATCCCGCCGCCCCGGCACGTTGTACGGGCGGCGGGGACCTTCCTGCTTCCCTCCCGACCCTGCTCTTCAGTGCCTACCTGCGGGTATGGACGGAGCGGTATACATTTCCCTGAGTACTATTCCGGGAGAATCCTCGCCAAACCGTTCCGCATAAGTTACGCGTAAGTTATCCCTTGTAAGCTGGCCAAAAATAGGGGAGGGCTGCGCGTCGTTTGCTCGAATCAGAACAATGGATAGCGGACGACGTGGCGTATTCAGATTTCCTTCCTGACAAAAGTTGTTCGGATGACATCCGTGCATGCCAATCAGACCAAGACCAGGCATGACGGCAACTCGTGAGGAGACTGCTGTATGTTCGAGAGGAAAAGCAGGGCGCTGTCGCGCGCGCTGGACGTGCTGATTCAGGTCGTTGTTCCCATCGCAGCAGGCGCCGGCATCTTCGCGGGGCTCGGCGCATTGGCGGTGCCGCTGTCGCCGCTATGGCAGGCGGTGATCGCGGCAGCGGCGGCGGTGATTCTGTCGCGCCTGATGCGGCGCGGCGAGTCCGACAAAGGTGAGGGCTTCGTCGACAAGATCGGCAGCGAGATTGATCACATCATGATCGGTGCGGCAGAGACTTCTTATTTCGTCGACTCCATCAAGAACAAAATCGCGCAGGACGTGCAGGCCGCCAACGGCATCGTCGCCGGCTCGGAGCAGAATGCCAGCACCACGGAGCAGATCGCAGCCAATGCCGAGCGCGCTTCGAAAGTGGCCGCCGATGTGCGTGCCGAAAGCGTTGCCGGCCGTGCAGAGGTGGACCTGGGTCTGGAGCAGATCGGCAAGGCGCGTTCCGATGCACAGAACGCGTCGGCGATGATGTCGGCGCTGCAGGAGAAATCCAAGCGTATCCACGGCATCACCGAAGTTATCAGCGAGATCGCCGCACGCACCAACCTGCTGGCGCTCAATGCCGCCATTGAGGCGGCGCGTGCCGGTGAGCACGGTCGCGGTTTTGCGGTGGTGGCGGGTGAAGTGCGGCAGCTGGCGCAACGCACCAAGGAGGCCACCGACGACATCGGCGCCATGGTGCGCTCGATCACGGAAGAAGCGGAGCGCGCCGCCGGCGGCATGCAGTCCCTCAGCACCAAGGTGCTGGAGGCGTCGCAAAACGTTGAGCGCGTGCATGGCTTTCTCGGCAACATCGAGCGTTCCGCCGGTATTTCGGAGGGAGAAATCCAACAGATCGCACGCGCTTCCCGCGAACATGTTGAGACCACGCATCGCATCGCCGAAGCCATCCTCAAAATTCGCGACGGCATGCTGGCGACCGACATCGAGTTGCCGCGGGTGGCGGCGTCGGCCATGGCCTTGTCGGAACGCGCTGAACTGGTCTATGACGCCATCGCCGCGAGCAATGCCAAGACCCAGCACGACGACATCCAGAAAGTCGCGACCATCGCTGCGAAGCGTATCGGCAAGCTGTTCGAGGAAGCCATCAGCGCCGGCAGGATCAGCGAGGGCGCCTTGTTCGACCGCACCTACAAGCCGCTGCCCAACACCAATCCGCCCAAGCACACGACGCAATTCGACGCCTTCACCGATCGTGTGCTGCCGGACGTGCAGGAAGCCATCCTCGATGCCATGCCGCAACTGGCCTATGCCGGCGCGGTGGACAACAACGGTTATTTCCCCACGCACAACAAAAAATTCTCCAAACCGCTGACCGGCGATTACGACACCGACCTGGTCAACAATCGCACCAAGCGCATCTTCAGCGATCGCACCGGAAAACGTTGCGGGGCGAATACAAAGCCGTTCCTGCTGCAGACTTATAAGCGCGATACCGGCGAAGTCATGCACGATCTTTCGGTGCCGATTTATGTCAACGGCAAGCATTGGGGAGGCTTCCGCGTCGGCTATCGCTCCAGCCAGGCGCAGGAAGCAGCACCTGGCCAGTCGGTGGTGCCGGCGACGGCGCCCACGGCAAAGCAGCTTAAGCAAACGGTCAAGACGGAGAACAGCAAGGGATTGGTGCGCCAGATCTCGGCTTGAACAGCTTGACCGCGAAGGGCAGGTTGATAGACTATTCGACAACGGGGGTAACCTATCGAGAATGCTGAGAATGCGATAGGTCCGGATTAGAAAAGGAACATCAACTTGAAACCTGCTCCGCAGAATAAGCTCGATTCTGTCAAAGAGTTCGATTTTACGAATCGCGATTTTGACAGGGTGCGGGATCTTATCTATAAGCGCGCCGGCATTGCGCTGGCCGAAAGCAAGCAGGAAATGGTCTATAGCCGCCTGGCGCGGCGCCTGCGCGCGACCGGCATCGCTTCCTTCGTGCAATACCTGGATATGCTGGAACGCGGCGGCGACACTGATGAGTGGGAGGCATTCACCAATGCGCTGACCACCAACCTGACGTCGTTCTTCCGTGAATCGCATCATTTCCCCATCCTTGCCGATTTCGTCAAGACGCTCAAAGAGCCGGCCACGGTCTGGTGTTCGGCGGCCTCGACCGGGGAAGAACCCTACACGATCGCCATGACGCTGTGCGAAGCCTACGGCACGCTGACGCCGCCGGCGCAGATCATCGCCACCGACATCGACACCAACGTGCTGGCTACCGGCGCCAACGGCGTCTATCCGATCGAGCGCATCGACAAGCTGTCGCCCGAGCGCATCAAGAAATTCTTCCTGCGCGGCAAGGGCAACCAGGAAGGCTACGTCCGGGTGCGCCCGGAACTACGCAAGCTGGTGACCTTCAAGCAACTGAACCTGTTGGCAGACAGCTGGCCCGTGAGTGGACAGTTCGACGTCATTTTCTGCCGCAACGTGATGATTTATTTCGACAAGCCGACGCAGAGCAAGATCCTGTCCCGATTCGTACCGCTCATGAAACCGCACGCGCTGTTGTTCGCCGGCCATTCCGAGAATTTCCTGTATGTCTCCGACGCCTTGAAGCTCAAGGGAAAAACGGTCTACGAACTCGGTGCGGCGCAACGCAAGGTGGGGAAATAAGTCATGAGCCAAGGCCAGGACCAATTCGCTTCCAACGTCTACTACGACCGGACCTTCGATTGCGACGCTGCCAAGATATTGCCGGGCGAATACTATTTCACGCACAAGGACATGATGATCGTCACGGTGCTTGGCTCTTGCGTATCGGCCTGTATCCGCGACCGTGTCACCGGCATCGGCGGCATGAACCATTTCATGCTGCCCGACAGCGGCGACGGCGACAGCCCGATTTCGGCATCGATGCGCTACGGCACTTATGCCATGGAAATTCTGATCAATGACGTGCTCAAGGCCGGCGCCCGGCGCGAGAACCTGGAAGCCAAGGTGTTCGGCGGCGGTAACGTGTTGCGCGGCTTCATCGCCATCAATGTCGGCGAGCGCAACGCGCAGTTCGTGCGCGACTACCTGAAGGCGGAAAATATTCGCGTGGTGGCGGAAGATCTCAACGATATCTGGCCGCGTAAGGTATATTTCTTCCCCCGCACCGGCAAGGTGCTGGTCAAGAAGCTCAAACAATTGCATAACAACACACTGGTGAATCGCGAACAGGATTACGCCAGCAAGCTGGTTGCCAAACCGGTGGGCGGCGCGGTCGACCTGTTTTGAGGTTGACTACGTCGGCAGAGAAGGGTTTTATCGGCCCCTTGCGGAGACCGCAGGGGCCCGTTTCAGGAAAGTACTGATCGTATGAAAATAAAAGTATTGATCGTCGACGACTCGGCATTGATCCGCAGCGTCATGAAAGAGATCATCGGCAGCCAACCTGACATGGAAGTCGTGGGCGTTGCCCCCGATCCCATCATTGCGCGCGATCTGATCAAACAGACCAATCCAGACGTGCTCACGCTGGACGTGGAAATGCCGCGCATGGACGGCCTCGATTTCCTCGAGAAACTGATGCGCCTGCGGCCGATGCCGGTGGTGATGGTATCGTCGCTGACCGAACGCGGCTCGGAAATCACGCTGCGCGCGCTGGAACTGGGTGCGGTCGACTTCGTCACCAAGCCGAAGATTTCGATCCAGAGCGGCATGCAGGAATATACCGACATGATCGCCGACAAGATCCGCGCGGCGTCGAAGGCGAGTATCCGTCCGCGAGCGATCCCGCATCCGGACGCGCCCAAGACGAGCGGCGGCGAGCCGTTGCCGCAGATGCGCAATCCGCTGCTGTCGAGTGAAAAGCTGATCATCATCGGCGCGTCGACCGGTGGCACCGAAGCGATCAAGGAATTCCTGATCCGCATGCCATCCGACTGCCCGGGCATCCTGATCACCCAGCACATGCCGGAAGGCTTCACGCGCTCGTTCGCGCAACGCCTCGACAACCTGTGCAAGATTTCGGTCAAGGAAGCCGCCGGCAACGAGCGCGTCCTGCCGGGCCACGCCTATATCGCCCCAGGCCATTCGCATCTCAAACTGGTGCGCAGCGGCGCCAACTACATGACCCAGCTCGACCAGGGGCCGCCGGTCAACCGCCATCGGCCGTCGGTCGACGTGCTGTTCAACTCGGCGGCCGCCTGCGCCGGCAAGAATGCGGTCGGCGTCATCCTGACCGGGATGGGCAAGGACGGCGCCCTTGGCATGCTGGAGATGCGCAATGCCGGCGCCTATAATTTTGCGCAGGATGAAGCATCCTGCGTGGTCTTCGGCATGCCGCGCGAGGCAATCGCGGTCGGTGCGGCGCACGAGGTGCTGGCGCTGCAGGCCATGCCGGGCCGGGTGTTGAGTTATCTGGCCGAGCACGGCAGTCGTGCATTGCGGGTGTAGTTCGAGTACCATTCAGCCATCCGGAAAATTTGACCGGTTGCTAGCTGTCGGGCCTTAAGTTTTGCCGAATTAGTGTCGTTATCGTCAACAATAGTTTCGAATCAATGGAGTAATAATCATGGCTGGCCCAAATACCAAGTTTCTCGTTGTAGACGATTTCTCCACGATGCGCCGCATTGTCCGTAACCTGCTCAAAGAACTCGGTTACACCAATGTGGACGAAGCGGAAGACGGCGTGCAAGGTCTGCAGAAACTGCGCAGCGACACGTTCGATTTCGTGGTGTCGGACTGGAACATGCCGAACATGGACGGCCTGACCATGCTGCAGGAAATTCGCAAGGATCCTGCGCTGTCGAAATTGCCGGTCCTGATGGTGACCGCAGAAGCCAAGAAGGAAAATATCGTTGCCGCCGCGCAAGCCGGAGCCAATGGTTACGTGGTCAAGCCGTTTACGGCGGCCACTCTGGATGAAAAGCTCGGCAAGATCTTCGAAAAGTTGGAGGCCGGAGGCTAACGTGGATACCGCATCCCAGGGAGCTGTGCCGCCGGGCGCGCCGGTAGCTGAACAGCAGGATCAGTTCCTCGCGCGTATCGGGCACATGACGCGCAGCTTGCATGACAACCTGCGCGGACTCGGCTTTGACCGTTTGTTGGAAAAAGCCGCCAGCGACATGCCCGACGCGCGTGATCGCCTGGAATACGTGGCGATGATGACCGAGAAGGCTGCTCAGCGCGTGCTGACCGCGACCGAAACCGCCGGCCCGATGCAGGACGCCATTGGCGACGGCGCTGGCACGCTGGCGGCAGAGTGGAAGGCCGTGACCGAAGCGCCGTTTTCGGAGAGCGCCTACCGCGCCATGGCGGAAAAAACGCAGGCTTACCTCGGCGCAACGCGTGAAAACGTCACTCTGACCAAGCAGCAATTGCTCGATATCATGATGGCCCAAGATTTCCAGGACCTGACCGGGCAGGTGATCAAACGCGTTACCGAGGTGGCGCACGACATCGAAAGCCAGCTGGTGCAATTGCTGGTGGATTATTCGCCGCCGGAAGCCAAGCGCGAAGATTCCGGCCTGTTGAACGGTCCGCAGATCAACCCGACCGGCCACAATGTGATCGCCAACCAGAGTCAGGTCGACGATTTGCTGGAAAGTCTGGGTTTTTAAGTTGTTTTAACGACAATTTGCACGCTTGCGGTGTTGCTCCACGTAGTCTTTTACGACCTTCCTACAGCGCCGCAGACCGCCGTCCCATCTGCCTTCACCCTCTGAAGGCAGATATGGCGCGCTTCTCCTGCCCCGAAATACGGGGCGTTTCGCCCCTTATTCTCGTGATGATTCGAGGTCTCGCTCGCCAATAATTCTGCCTGATAGTCTTAAAATTCCGTCTTATAAGCGGAAAGAAGCAATACAGGGGAAACGGCAGTGGCCGAAGACAGCGATCAAGAACGGACCGAACAGCCCACCAGCAAACGCATTGAAAAAGCGCGTGAGCAAGGCGACGTGCCGCGCTCGCGCGAGATGGCGACGTGCGTCATGCTGCTGATCGGCGGTTGCACCTTGTGGATGTTTACCGGTCCGCTCGTGACCAGCCTCAACCGCTTCATGGTCTCGACCATGACCTTCGAACGCGAAATGGCCTTCGATCCTGCCTTGCTGTTCGAACGCATGAGCGGCCACTTCATGGAAGTGGCGATCGCCTGCATCCCCGTCGCCTTCCTGATGACCCTGGCGGCTGTGGCGTCGCCGTTGATTCTCGGCGGCTGGCTGTTCAACGGTAGCTCGCTGGAACCCAAGTTCGACCGCCTCAACCCCATCAAAGGCATCATGAATCTGTTCTCGCTCAATTCGCTGGTCGAGTTGGGCAAGGGCATCCTGAAGAGCGTGCTGGTCGGCTTCATCGCCTGGTTCGCCATGCGCACCCATCTGGACGCCGTGCTCAACCTGAGCGTCGAACCGCTCAAGGTGGCCAGCAGCCATATGCCGAATTTGTTGTGGACCTGTTTCATCATGATGGTGTGCGCCATGATCGCGATTGCCGCCATCGATGTGCCGTATCAATTGTGGAATTACACCCGCAAGCTCAAGATGACGCGCCAGGAAGTCAAACAGGAACACAAGGAATCCGACGGTGATCCGTTGATCAAGGGCAAGATCCGCGCGCTGCAACGCGCCGCTGCGCGTCGCCGCATGATGTCGGCGGTGCCGACTGCGGATGTGGTGGTGACCAACCCGACCCACTTTGCCGTGGCGCTGAAGTACAGCGAAGGCGGCATGTCGGCGCCGCAGGTGGTGGCCAAGGGCACCGAAGCGGTGGCGGCCAACATCCGCAAGATTGCCGCAGAGAACAACGTACCAATTCTCGAAGCGCCGCCGCTGGCGCGCGCATTGCACTATCACACCGAAATCGGCGACGAGATCCCGGAATCGCTCTACACCGCGGTCGCCGAAGTCCTCGCCTATATCTTCCAGCTGCGCACCTACAACAGCAATGGCGGCGTCCGTCCTGACGAGCCGAGCGACCTTGAGGTGCCGAAGGAACTGGACGATCCATTGTACAAACGCAAGGCCGCCATGGCTGCCGCACAAGCTAGGGCTGCACAATGAACATCAACAGCATGAAACTGCCGGCCTGGGTGCCGGTCAAGCATACGAAGGCGCTCGCAGCACCGGTCCTGATCGTCATGATGCTGGCGATGATGGTGTTGCCGCTGCCGGCGTTCGCGCTCGATATCCTGTTCAGCTTCAATATTTCGCTGTCTGTGATCGTGCTGCTGACCGCGCTGTACACCGTCAAGCCGCTCGACTTCGTCGCGTTCCCGGCCGTACTGCTGGTGAGCACCATGCTGCGCCTGTCGCTCAACGTCGCCTCCACCCGCGTGGTGTTGACCGAAGGCCACACCGGCCCCGACGCTGCAGGTAAAGTGATTGAGGCCTTCGGCCACTTCCTGATCGGCGGCAACTACACCGTCGGTATCGTGGTCTTCATCATCCTGACGATCATCAACTTCACCGTGGTCACCAAGGGCGCCGGCCGTATCGCCGAAGTTGGCGCACGCTTCACCCTCGATGCGATGCCCGGCAAACAGATGGCGATCGACGCCGACCTCAACGCCGGGATGATCGGCGAGCCGGAAGCACGCGCCCGCCGCAAGGAAGTTGCGCAAGAAGCCGAATTCTATGGCGCCATGGATGGTGCCAGTAAGTATGTGCGCGGCGACGCCGTGGCCGGCATCATCGTGACCGTGGTCAACATCGTCGGCGGTCTCGTGGTCGGTATGATCCAGCATGACCTGGCCTTCGACATGGCGTTGAAGAACTACACGCTGCTGGCCATCGGTGACGGCCTGGTCGCACAGATTCCTTCGCTGATCATTTCGACCGCCGCCGGTGTGGTGGTCTCGCGCGTGGCCAATGATCAGGACGTCGGCGGTCAGCTGATCAACCAGTTGTTCGCCAAGGCGGAAGTACTGTACCTGACCGCCATCATCATCGGCGGCATGGGCCTGATCCCGGGCATGCCGCACGTCGCCTTCATCATCATTGCCGCCTTGCTGGCCGCCGCAGGTTACTCAGTGAACAAGCGCAAGCAGCAGGCCGGTGCGATCGCCGAATTGCCCGCTCCCGTCACGACGCCGCAGGAAATCGAAGAAGCCACCTGGCAAGACATCCTGCCGGTCGACACGCTCGGCCTGGAAGTTGGTTACCGCCTGATCCCGCTGGTGGATAAAGGGCAGGGCGGCGAACTGCTGCGCCGGATCAAGGGCATCCGCAAGAAATTCGCGCAGGAAGTCGGTTTCCTGTCGCCGCCGGTGCATATCCGCGACAACCTCGAACTCAAGCCCTCGGCCTATCGCATCGCCTTGAAGGGCGTGGAAATCGGCAAGGGCGAGGCCACTTTCGGCCAGTTCCTGGCGATCAATCCGGGCATGGTCACCGGCCCATTGCCCGGTCTCATGACCACCGACCCGGCGTTCGGCCTGCCGGCGGTCTGGATCGAAAGCAACATGCGCGAAATGGCGCAGACCATGGGCTACACGGTGGTCGATACCGGCACCGTCATCGCGACTCACCTGAACCATTTGATCACCATCCACGCAGCGGAATTGCTGGGGCGCCAGGAAGTGCAGCAGTTGCTCGATCACATCGGCAAGGATGCGCCCAAGCTGGTCGAAGATCTGGTGCCAAAGGCGTTGCCGCTGGGCACCGTGCAGAAAGTGTTGCAAAACCTGCTTATTGAAGGCGTGCATATCCGCGATATGCGGACTATTATCGAAACCTTGGCCGAGCATGCGCCGCGCGTGCAGGAGCCGAACGAACTGACCGCCATCGTGCGCATCGCCTTGGGCCGCGCGATCGTGCAGCAGATTTTCCCTACCGAGAGCGAGCTGTCGGTCATGACGCTGGACAACAAGCTGGAACGTCTGCTGATGCAGGCGATGCAGGCCAGCGGACCGGAAGGCGGCGGCATCGAGCCTGGTCTGGCCGATACGTTGATTACGCAAACAGAAAATGCAGCACGTCATCAAGAGCAGTTGGGTCTAACCCCGGTATTGTTGGTCCCGGGTCCTTTGCGGGCATTGCTGGCGCGCTTCTTGCGACGCGCAATGCCACAACTCCGGGTGCTTTCACACGCTGAAGTTCCTGATTCGAAAACGATTAAAGTTACTAGCCTAGTTGGAGGGCAAGCATGAACGTCAAAAAATTTATTGCAGGTTCGTCGCGCGACGCATGGCGCCAGGTGCGTGAAGCGCTGGGTCCTGACGCCGTCATTCTCTCCAACCGGAACATTGACGACGGTGTCGAGATCCTGGCCATGGCCAACGAAGACATGTCTTCGCTGGTGGTGCCGGCCATGTCCAAGGACGCCATGCCGCGCCCGGCTGTGCGCCGACCGCCGGCGCCGCCGCAGTCGTTGCAGGCCGCTGTGCCGCGCACGCGCGTCGAACAGCAACCGCAGGGGCCCGGTGCATCCATGCCGGTCGAACACAATGCGGCGCAAGCCGACGCCCGCGTCTGGCGTACACGCAACGCGGCGCGCGCGAGCGCCAAGGAACAGCAGGCACAAGCGCTGACGCCGGCGCAAGTGGCGGCGGGGCCGAAGGCAGTTGCGGCCGCCGCAGCTGCTGCGCGTCCGCAGCAGGCCGGTGTCATGGCTGAATTCGACGGCAAGGACTACGACGAAATCCTGTCCGACGTCATGACCGAAATCCGCTCCATGCGCGGCGTGCTGGAAACCCAATTGGCGGAAATCTCCTGGGGCGGTACGCAAAAGCGCGAACCGGCCAAGGCCGCGATCATGCGTGAGATGCTGGCCGCCGGTTTCAGCGCCAGCCTGTCGCGCCTGATCACCGAGAACCTGCCACAGAGCCCGAAATCGCAGGACGCGATGTTCTGGGTCAAGTCGGTGCTGGCCAAGAATCTGATGACCATGGCCAACGAAAATGAATTGTTGGAAGACGGCGGCGTCTACGCGCTGGTCGGTCCGACCGGCGTGGGGAAAACGACCACCACCGCGAAACTGGCGGCGCGTTGCGTGATGCGTCACGGTCCCGGCAAACTGGCGTTGATCACCACCGACGGCTACCGTATCGGTGGCTACGAACAACTGCGCATTTACGGCAAGATTCTTGGCGTGATGGTGCACTCGGTCAAAGATGAATCCGATTTGCGTATCGCACTCGACGAACTGCGCGGCAAACATACTGTCCTGATCGATACCGCAGGCATGGGCCAGCGTGACCAGATGGTGGCCGAACAAGCCGCCATGCTGTCGGGCGCCGGCACCGACATCAAGCGCCTGTTGTGCCTCAATGCCACGGCGACCGGCGGTACGCTCAATGAAGTTGTGAGCGCGTATTCGGGCGATGGCCTAGCGGGTTGCATCATTACCAAGCTTGACGAAGCGGCAACCATCGGCAACGTGCTCGATGTTGTCATTCGTCAAAAACTGAATCTGTATTACGTGGCGAATGGTCAGCGCGTGCCGGAAGATTTGCATGTCGCCAACAGGTTGTATCTGGCCGACCGTGCCTTTAAACTGAAGCGTGAAACTGCGCCGTTCGAATTCCAGGATGCCGAGTTGCCGGTGGTGGTCGGACCGACGGCCACGGCCATGAATGACAAAAGCCTGCGGGAGGTGATCCTTGGCTAGCTATGACGTTGATCAAGCGGAAGGACTGCGGAGGATGCTGGAGCGTCCGACGCCACGCGTGTTTACTTTCTTCTCGGTTCTTCCCGACGATGAAAAAGGCGCGATGCTGATCAATCTGGCTGCCTCTCTTGCTGCCGCCGACCATAACGCATTACTGGTCGACGCTTGCATGACGCCCTCGGTGATCTTGTCGCGTTTCGGCGGTGTCGCCGTGGCGACGCTGCTCGACGTTGCTCGTCAGGAACGGCATCTGGACGAAGCGGTGCGCATGGTGCCGGAAGGTTTTGCGCTGGCGCGCCTGTCGCGCAAGAACGTATCGGCCTCCACGCATCCGCAAGCCTCGCGGCTGGCGCAGATTTTCGACGGACTGACGGAAGAGTCCGACATCACGCTCATCAATGGCGAACTGAATGACGACGAACTGCTGCCGGTGCCGGCCATGGAAATGGGCGAAATCGTGGTGCACATGTCGACCAGTCCGACCTCGATCAAGGCCGCGTACGTCCTGCTCAAGGGCCTTAGCGACAAGCTCGGCCGCCGTCCTTTCAACCTGCTCGTGAGTGGTGGTTCGGACGCGGAAGCGCAGATGGTGTATGCCAACATGGCGCAGGCCGCCAATCGTTATCTCGCGGCGCAATTGCATTTCATGGGCTCGATTCCGGCGGACGAACATATTCGTCGTGCATCGGGGCAGGGGCGCACCGTGCTGGAAGCATTTCCGCTGGCCGGCGCGACGCTCGCGTTCAAGCGTTTGGCGGATCAGTTTTCGTTATCCAATCTCACCAAGGGCACGTACGGTATGGCGACCGATGGTGCAAGTCTCGGAGTATGACGTGCCTGGCATTGCATGATCGTTCGCACTCACCATTATTGACGAGATGAGTTCTATGTATAACGTCAAAGGAAAGACGACCAAGAACGATTTGCTCGAGCTGCATGCGGCGCTTGTAAAAAAGCTGGCGCATCAGATGAAGGCAAAGCTTCCACCCAGCGTGGAAGTGGACGACTTGATTCAGGCAGGCATGATCGGTCTGCTTGATGCCGTCAATCGCTATGAGGAAACGCACGGCGCACAGTTCGAAACCTATGCCGTGCAGCGTATCCGCGGCGCCATGCTGGACGAATTGCGCAGCAGCGACTGGCTGCCGCGCAGCATCCGTCAGAACACCCGCAAGATCGAAGAGGCCATCCATGTCCTGCTGCAGCAGCTCGGTCGTCCGCCGCAGGAGACCGAGGTCGCCACGCAGCTCAAGATGAGCCTGCCGGAATACCAGGACATGCTGACCGAATGCGGCGGCCATCAGCTGATCTACTACGAAGACTTCCACGATGCCGACGGCGGCCATGAGCATTTCCTTGATCGCTATCAGACCCGTGATACCGACGATCCGTTGCAGAACCTGATCAACGGCGGTTTCCGCGACGCCGTCATCGATTCGATCAAGGCCTTGCCCGAGCGTGAAAAAATTCTCATGGGCTTGTACTATGAGCAGGAAATGAACTTGAAGGAAATCGGCGCCGTCATGGGCGTGTCCGAGTCGCGGGTTTGCCAGCTGCACAGCCAGGCCATTGCCCGCATGCGCTCGACCTTGAGGGAGCAGGCGTGGACTGGAGTAGCGTAGGAGGGTTACTGCTGGCGTTGGGTGGGATCTTTCTGGGCTTGCTGCTCGAAGGTGGTCACCCCGGTTCAATCCTGCAGCCGACCGCTTTCCTGATCGTCTTCTCCGGTACCCTCGGGGCAGTGCTGCTGCAAACCAGGCTCGACAATTTTGTTCACGGCGTCAAACTGTTGTCCTGGGTTTTTTCACCGCCGGTTCGCAATCACCGCGAGCTGATCGACAACATCGCGGTCTGGAGCGGCATCTCGCGACGCGAAGGTCTGCTGCATCTCGAAGAACACATGAACGACAGCAGCGATCCTTTCGTCAAGAAAGGTCTGCGCCTGCTGATTGATGGGATCACGCCGGCCAAGCTGCTCGAGATTCTCGAGGTCGACACCACAGCTTACGAAACCCGGCAGCGTCAGGCGCTCAAGATCTGGGAAGCCGCCGGCGGTTATTCGCCGACGATCGGCATCCTAGGTGCGGTGCTCGGTCTTATCCATGTGATGGAAAATTTGTCGGACCCCGCCAAGCTGGGCGGCGGCATTGCGGTGGCGTTCGTGGCGACGATTTACGGCGTCGGCTTGGCCAACCTGTTTTTCCTGCCGGTAGCCAACAAGCTCAAGGAGTTGTTGGCGGTGGAAGTAAACCGGCGCGACATGGTCGCCGACAGTCTGTTCGGCATCGCCAGCGGCGACAATCCGCGCGTGATCCAGGAGCGCGCCGAATCGTATTTCACCACCGCATGACCCACTGACGCACGACTCACATCATGGCGCGGAAAAAACATGAAGAAGAACACGAGAACCACGAGCGGTGGCTGGTTTCGTATGCCGACTTCATTACGCTGCTGTTCGCATTTTTCGTGGTCATGTATGCCATTTCCCAGGTCAACGAAGGCAAGTACAAGATCCTCGCCGATTCGCTGATCAATGCCTTCGGCAAGGAGCCGGTCTCGACCGCCCCCGTCATCGTTCAGCCCGGCGGCCAGGGCGCCCAGCAATCGGCTCCCCCTAAAATTACTCTGCAGAAGCCGCGCAGCAACGAAGCCCTGCGCCGCGAAAAGGAACGCATGACCGACATGGCGCGCGACATCATGCAAGTGCTGGCGCCGCTGGTGCAGGAAGGCAAGGTGCGGGTGACGCAAACGAGCGTGGGCGTCAACGTCGAGATCAATGCCAACGTTCTGTTCGCACCCGGAGACGCCAAGGTGAGCAAAGAGTCGGAAGAAACCCTGATCGCCATCGCCCGTGTGCTGAAGAATGACGATCACGCCATCCAGATTGAAGGCCACACCGACAATACGCAGATCAATACCAGCGTGTTTCCTTCCAACTGGGAGTTGTCGGCGGTGCGCGCCAGCACGGTGGCGCGGCTGTTCAACAACCAGGGCATCGCCGACCTGCGCCTGACGGCGGTGGGGCATGGATCGAATCAGGCGGTGGCTTCCAACGACACGCCCGAGGGGCGACTGCGCAATCGTCGTGTCGACGTGATGATCCTGTCGCGATTGGCGGAGCAGGCGACCGAGGTGCCGTTTGCGGAAGAGGGCGGCAAGGCAGTTCAGCCGATCCAGCCCAAGCCGGCGCCATAAAGCAAAAAGCCCGTTCTTGCGAACGGGCTTTTTAAATTCCGGAGGGCTGAAAATTTAGCCGATGCCGAGCGGTCGGCCCGAGCTGCGCAGGCTCGACTGGCCATCAGGGCCGTAGAAGGAGCCGTTGCTCTTGCCTTGCAGGATGTTCATGGCGTTCTGATTGATCGCCATCTGCTTGCCGATCAACAAGCCGTTCAGGCGATTCAGTTCGCGCGCAGATTGCGCCAGCGCAAACAGTTCTTCCCACACATGTTTGTCTTCGGCCGAACCGTGTTGTTCGATCCATGACTGCATGCCATGCTCGCCGGCGGTAAATCCCAGCGCAGCCAAGGCCTTGTGGCGTTGATCGGCCAATGTCGCCATGTTGGCAACGATATTGGCCTTGTCGTTGATGATGTCAGGAATCTTGTCCGCATCGCCATTGCCGCTGAGCAAATCCTGCTCTTGCTGCAATGCCGCCACCAGGCGCAACGTCACCTGCTTTTCGTCAGCGAGTGTATGAGATGGCAGGAGCGAATTACTTGTCATTACATTAAGCCTTGCGTGAACCGATCAGATCTTTGACTGTGTCGAGCAAGCCGTTGGCGACTTTCTCGGGATCAACCTGGAAGGTGCCGTTGGCGATGGCGGCCTTGATTTCTGCGACTTTTTTGGCGTCGAAAGTGCCGCCGGGAGCTGCGGCCTTCACGCCCAGCGATTGATATTGCGAAGACAGCTGGACATTGGCTGCGGTGGAACTTTCGCTGCCTGTCTTAGCGGTTGTGGTACCGGCATTGCTGTTTGCGGAGCGCGCCTGGGGTTGCGCGATTTCCGGTAAGCCTTTGCCTGTTTTGAGGGCGTCATTAACGTTCACGGCATCATCCTTAATGGGTTAGGGTTCTGTGACCCGCCTGTTGCCTAGATTATCGGCCATTTTCCCGCAAACTTTAATTCTTTTATCACCCGGCAGAATGTTTCTTTTCAGTAATTTATTTCCAGAATTCCGCCGGCCTTCGCAATCCCGCTTACGACTTGGCCTGCCGACGTTTTTGCCTGCACCATCTGGCCCTCGCTGCCGTTAGTCAAGGCGCGCGCCTCGGTGGTGATCTGGAAGCCGGGGCCGGTTGACACCACGCGCACCGCCTGGCCTTGCTGCACGACCCGGTTGCTGCGCAGCGCATCCTGGCGCAGCGGGGCGCCGAGCGCCAGCGAAATGTTCGCGGTGCGACCAATGGCCTGGGCGGGGTCGGTAATAATGCCGTTGGGCAAATTCGACAGGTCGCCCTTGACCTTGGTGATGTCGTTCGGGCCGATGACCTGGCCTTGCGCCAGCGGCGCCGAGGTGACAATGTATTCGGCAATGACCTGCACGGTGGCGCGTACATAAACCGTCCAGGGCGACGGTGCGATGCACTTGACGCCGATGGTGGTGCGGCCCCACAGGCGGCCACCGTTGGGCATGAAAGCTTGCGGCGAAGTGCAGGCGGCGAGGTTGAGGCGATTGTCGAGCGGCTCGACGGCAATGTTGACGGTGCCGGACAAGCCGGTCGTCTGCACCTTCATGAATTGTTCCGCGATCTTCTGCAGGGCGCCGAGATCCTGGCGCGGCGGGATGTTCTGTTCGGCAGTCTGCGCCAGCGCCGACAGCCCGAATGCGGGCAGCAACAGCAGCAAAGACAATAGTGCTTTCGACAATAATTTCATGACAACAACTTTTCAACCGGTGATCGGAGGCAGGGCCATCCTGTCAGCAATAGTACTGGCGGCCGACTCTGTCAAAAGGTCGAACAAGGCATAGTTTTCTCTCTTTCTCGGGCATTAGAGTTTGAGGGGGAGCCTTATGATCCAATGGTGTGTAAATCCCATTATCGGCGTAATGCGTACTTTATGAAGGGTACGTCAGGAGGATTAGATGGCTGCAAAACTGGATGATTATCTGCGATTCAATGAAACGGCGCTGAATTTGCGCGCCCAGCGCCAGCAATTGCTGGCGTCTAACATCGCCAACGCGGACACCCCGAATTACAAGGCGCGCGACATCGACTTCGCCAAGACGCTGCAGGGCGCCATGGCCGGCAAGTCGACCACGGTGCCGCCGGTCGAGCTGGCGCGCACGTCGTCGGCCCACATTGCCGGCAAGGCGACGGGCGACAGCGGCATCGGCGGCTCGCCGCTGCTGTATCGCAAGGAAACCCAGAGCAGCGTGGATGGCAACACCGTCGACATGGACGTCGAACGCAACCAGTTCACCGACAACGCGGTGCGCTACGAAGCAGGCATCACCGCCGTCAATGCGCAGATCAAAGGTCTGCTCGCCGCCATCCAACCAGGCTGATCATCATGTCTCTTTCCAATATTTTTAACGTCGCCGGTTCGGCCATGAGCGCGCAATCGCAGCGCCTCAATACGGTCGCCAGCAACATCGCCAACGCTGACAGCGCCACCGGTCCGGACGGCAAGCCATACAAGGCCAAACAAGTGGTCTTCAAGGCGGTCCCGTTCGGCAACATCGAGAACAGCGGCGTGCAAGTCAGTCAGGTCGTCGAAGACCAGGCGCCGCCCAAGTTGATCTATGACCCCAAGCATCCGATGGCCGACAACAACGGCTACGTCGCCATGCCCAACGTCAATCCGGTAGAGGAGATGGTCAACATGATCTCCGCATCGCGTTCGTATCAGACTAACGTCGAGACGATGAATACTGCCAAGAACATGTTGATGAAAACCCTCACCATCGGTCAATAAGGAAGATCCTAACCATGACTACTGTTTCCAACGATCTGCTGTCGTCAATGAACGGCACGTCGACATCGACCTCCAATACTTCGAGTCTGAACGACAACAGCCCGGAAGCGATCCAGAATCGCTTCCTGAAACTGCTGACAGTACAGATGCAGAATCAGGATCCGACCAATCCGATGGACAACTCGCAGCTGACCACACAGCTGGCGCAGCTCTCGACCGTGTCGGGCATCAGCCAGCTGAACACCACGCTGGCCTCGCTCATGTCCAACCTGGGTACCTCGCAATCGCTGCAGGCAGCCAACATGATCGGCCACAGCGTGCTGGCGGCGGGCAACAACCTGACCCTGACTTCCGACACCACCAAGGCTGCCGACGGCACCGAGACCACCACGCAAAAGGCAGTGTTCGGCGTGCAGCTCGGCGCCAACGCCGACAGCATCAAGGTCACCATCCGCGATGCGACCACCGGCGCCGTTGTGCGTCAGATGGATCTGGGCAGCCAGGCTGCGGGAACCGTGCCGGTCATCTGGGACGGTACCAACGACGCCGGCACCAAGGCTGCCGACGGCCAGTACACCTTCACCGTCGCGGCAACCAGCGCCGGTACCGCCGTGGACGCGACTGCGCTGTCCTTCGGCACCGTTGCCAGCGTCAGCACCGGCACCGACGGCGTCAAACTGAATGTATCGAACATCGGCACCATCAAGCCGACCGACGTTATCCAAATCCTCTAATCCACTGACGGCTTCCAGCACAAGGAGAATCAAATGAGTTTTCAACAAGGCCTGAGCGGTCTGGCAGGGGCATCGAAGAGCCTCGACGTGATCGGCAACAACGTTGCCAACGCCAGCACAGTGGGTTTCAAATCGGCACAGGCGCAGTTCGCCGACATGTACGCCAACTCGATGAACCGTTCCGGCAACTCGCCGGTCGGCATCGGCGTCGCGGTCGCGAACGTGCAGCAGGCTTTCACCCAGGGTAACGTCACCACCACCAACAATCCGCTGGATATCGCCATCAATGGCGACGGCTTCTTCCGCATGCAGGGCAGCCTGACCGACCAGTCGCCGATGTACGCCCGCAATGGTCAGTTTCAGCTGGACAAGGATGGTTACATCATCAACCCGAGTGAAAAGGGTGCGTACCTGACCGGCTGGTTGGGCACCGTGACCGGCGGCGATCCTGTGCCGCTCAAGATTGATACTTCGAACATTCCGGCAACTGCGACCACCAAGATCTCCACCAAGCTGAATCTGGATTCGCGCCTGACAGCTATCGTTCCTGCAACGACGCCGTTTAGCCCGACCAACGCAGCCAGCTACAACAGCACCACAGGCGTCACCATGTACGACAGCCTGGGCAACTCGTACAACGTACAGACCTACTACGTCAAGAACGCGACCACATCGACTGCGACCACGACCGACTGGGACGTCTACGCGACCATCGACGGCGTAACCTATCCCGTCGCCGGTGCCCCGGTCAAGCTGGATACGCTGACCTTCAACAGCTCAGGCGTGCTGACTGCCGGCGCGACCGGCAGCTCGTTTGCCCTGGCCACATTGAATGGTACGTTTGTAAAGCCGGGTGCAACATTCCCTGCCGCCGTCGCCTTCGATTACACCGGCACGACACAAACCGGCCAGGCTTTCACGCCGGTAGCGCAAAGTCAGGATGGCAAAGCACCTGGCGTGCTGTCGAACTTCTCGATCGGTAAGGATGGCACCATCATTGGCAACTATTCGAACAACGACACCAAGGTTCTGGGTCAGGTTCTGCTGGTGAACTTTGCCAACCCGAACGGCCTGTCGCCGCTGGGTAATAATCTGTACACCGCGACCGCCGACGCCGGCGAGCCGTTGGTTGGCAAGCCGACCACGGGTCAGTTCGGTGTCCTGCAAGCGCGCGCCGTGGAAGATTCCAACGTCGACCTGACCACCGAACTGGTCAACATGATCGTGGCGCAACGCGTTTATCAGGCCAACTCGCAGACCATCAAGGTGCAGGATACCGTCCTGCAAACGCTGGTCAGCCTGCGCTAAGCAATTTGAAATAAGTGGGGAAGCGCGCGGCATCGCTGCCGCGCGCGTACAAAGGGGTAATTATGGATCGTGTGATTTACACCGCCATGTCCGGCGCCAAGCACACAATGGAGCAGCAGGCCACCGCCAGCAACAACCTGGCGAACGCGACGACGACCGGCTTCCGTTCCCAGCTCGACACCTTCCGCGCGGTACCGGTGGTGGGCGGCGAAGGGCTGGCGACGCGCACCTTCGTGGTCGATTCGACCGCGGGTACGAACTTCGCGTTGGGCCCGATACAAGACACTGGCCGTGCGCTGGATGTCGCCGTGGCGGGAGATGGCTGGATTGCGGTGCAGACCGCAGACGGCGGCGAAGCCTATACCCGCAACGGCAGCTTCAAGATGAGCGAAAACGGCATCCTGCAAACGCAGACCGGCCTGAGCGTGCTGGGCGACGGCGGTCCGATCAGTATTCCTCCCGACGTCACCGTGGCGATCGCGCCGGACGGTACGGTTTCCTCGATCCCGACCATGGGTACGCCCAACGCCGTCAACGTGCTGGGCCGCATCAAGATGGTCAATCCGGATGAGAAGTCGCTCAAGCGCGGCGACGACGGTCTGTTCCGCCTGACCGCCGGCACCCAGGCTCCGCCTGACGCCAACGTCCGCCTCGTCGGCGGCGCGCTCGAAGGCAGCAACGTCAACGTGGTGGATTCCATGGTCAACATGATCAACCTCGCGCGCCAATTCGACCTGAACATGAAGGTGGTGACAACCGCCCAGAGTGATGCAGATAAAGCCAACCAAATTCTGTCGTTGTCCTGAAGCTAAACCGACTATTCAGGTACTGGAGAAAACATGATTCGTTCCCTGTGGATTGCCAAAACCGGTCTCGATGCGCAACAAACGCAACTCGACGTCATTTCGAATAACCTCGCCAACACCAGCACCAACGGCTTCAAGCGTTCGCGCGCCGTGTTCGAGGATCTGATGTACCAGACCCTCCGCCAGCCGGGTGCACAGTCGTCGCAACAGACGCAACTGCCGTCGGGCCTGCAAATCGGTACCGGTGTGCGTCCGGTCGCGACCGAGCGCATCCATACGCAAGGCAACACCAATCAGACCAGCAATGACAAGGACGTCGCGATTCAAGGCGCCGGCTTCTTCCAGGTGCTGATGCCGGACGGCACGACGCAATACACCCGCGACGGTTCGTTCCAGTCGGACGCCCAGGGTCAGTTGGTGACGTCGAGCGGCTACGTTGTCCAGCCGCCGATCACGATGCCAGCCAACATGACCAAGCTGACCATCGGCCGTGACGGCACCGTCTCGATCATGCAAGCCGGTTCGACGGCAACCACGCAGATCGGCACGCTGCAGATCGCTACGTTCATCAATCCGGCCGGTCTGGAAAGCAAGGGCGAAAACCTGTACGCGGAAACTGCAGCCTCCGGCACGCCTGCACCAAATACCCCGGGTACCAACGGCGCCGGCGCACTGTGGCAAGGCTACGTCGAGACCTCGAACGTGAATGTGGTCGAGGAAATGGTCAACATGATCCAGACTCAGCGCGCGTACGAAATGAACAGCAAGGCAATCACGACATCCGACCAGATGCTGGCCAAGCTGTCGCAGTTGTAATTTGTTTTGTAATGCTTTGATGAAATGGGATGAGGCAAACATGAAAAGCCTGCTGAAACTTGCCGCCATCGTAGGGATGATTGCTCTTGCCGGATGCGAAACGGTGCCGGATTCTATCGTCAAGACGCCTTTGACGGCCAAGCCGCAGCCGGCCGCTTACGCACCGCCGACCAACGGTGCGATCTTCCAGTCGGCGGCGTATCGTCCGCTGCTGGAAGACCGCCGCGCACGTCTGGTGGGCGACACCCTGACCATCGTCATCAATGAAAAGACCAGCGCCGCCAAATCGGCGGGAAGCTCCGGCAGCAAGACCGGCAGCGCCAGCGCCATCGCGCCGACGCTGTTCGGCACCACCATCAAGGAGCTGTCCGGCAGCGGTGGCAGCACCAACAAGTTTGAAGACAAGGGCGCGATCAGCTCCAGCAACAACTTCACCGGCACCATCGGCGTGACCGTCATCGAGGTGATGCCGAACGGCAATATGGTCGTCAGCGGCGAGAAGCAAGTGGCGTTGGACAAGGGCGTCGAATACGTCCGCTTCTCCGGCACCGTCAGCCCGGACAATATTGCAACCGGCAATACCGTATCGTCGACGCTGGTGGCCGATGCCAAGGTCGAGTACCGAACCAATACACGTGTGGATATGGCGGAATTCATGTCTTCTTTGTCACGCTTCTTCTTTAGCGTGTCGCCGTTCTAGTCCCAAGGTGGTATTCATGATTTTCCGTTCGCTTTCTTTGTCTCTGTTCCGCTCCAACCGCCTGGCGACTGCGCTGGTGGCTGCGGCATGCCTGCTCAGCGCCGGCGTCAGCCATGCGGAACGCCTCAAGGACCTGGCCAGCATTCAGGGCGTACGGCAGAATCAACTGGTGGGTTACGGCCTGGCCGTCGGTCTCGACGGCAGCGGCGACCAGACTACGCAAACACCGTTTACCGTGCAGAGCGTGATCAGCATGCTGCAGCAGCTGGGCGTCAATCTACCCAGCACTTCGACCAGCAACATGCAGCTCAAGAACGTTGCCGCCGTGATGGTGACGACGTCGTTGCCGGCATTCGCCCAGCCGGGGCAGACGCTGGACGTGACCGTGTCCTCGATCGGTAACGCCAAGAGCATTCGCGGAGGCACCTTGCTGATGGCGCCGCTCAAAGGCGCCGACGGCCAGATCTATGCGATCGCCCAGGGCAACATCGTGGTCGGCGGCGCGGGCGCTTCGGCGGCCGGCAGCAGCGCTACCATCAACCATCTGAGCGTCGGCCGCATCTCCGCCGGGGCCACCGTCGAACGCGCGGTGCCGTCGTCGCTGGGGCAGGGCGACACGGTCAACCTGGAACTCAACGACAACGATTTCTCCACCGCCAGCCGCGTGGTGGAAGCGGTCAACAAACGTTTCGGCTTCGATACGGCAATGGCGCAGGACGGCCGCGTGATCCGGATCCGCGCACCCATCGGCAGCGGCGATCGGGTAGCTTTCCTCGGTGCGCTGGAAAACATCGATGTCACGCCATCGCGCGTGCAGGCCAAAGTGATCTTGAATGCGCGCACTGGTTCAGTGGTGATGAACCAGGCGGTGACGCTGGATACCTGCGCGGTATCGCACGGCAATCTGTCGGTGGTGATCAACGCGGAAAACAGCATCAGCCAGCCCGGCGCCTTGTCCGGCGGCCAGACTGCCGCCAACCAGAACGCACAGATTTCCATCAGTTCCGCGCCCGGCAAGGTCATGTACCTGAAGGGCGGCGCCTCGCTGGCCGAAGTGGTCAAGGCGCTCAACGCCATCGGCGCAACGCCGCAGGATCTGCTGGCGATTCTGCAAGCCATGAAGGCTGCCGGCTCCTTGCGCGCCGAGCTGGAAATCATCTAACCGGGGCAGGTCATGATCAACAACATCAAGCCGGGTAATCCGACCGAAAGCCTCGCCGCCGACGCCAACAGCCTCAACAGCTTGCGTTCCGCCGCAGCCACACAATCGCCGGAATCGCTCAAAGGCGCGGCCAAGCAGTTCGAAGCCCTGTTCCTGAACATGATGTTGAAGAGCATGCGCGATGCGACGCCGCAGGACGGCATGTTCGACAGCCCGCAGACCAAGATGTTTACCAGCATGCTCGACCAGCAGCTGAGCCAGAACATGGCGCAGCGCGGTGTCGGCCTGGCCGACATGCTGGTGCGCCAGTTGTCGAGCAGCCTGAGCAAACCGTTGCCGACGGACGAAGACGGCGCTTCGAATCTGCCGCTGGACATTCCGCTGGCCAATACGCTCAGCGATCTCGACAAATCGCGTCTGGTGCAGGGACTGGCCAATGCCACCGACGACGGCGCTTCATCGCAAGGCGGTGGCAAGCGCAAGGGCGGTCAGCAGCGTCCGGCGCACGTCGAAGCCTTCCAGAATCGTTTGCAGGCCGACGCCGAAGCAGCCAGCCGCGTCACCGGCATCCCCGCCAAGTTCATGCTGGCGCAAGCCGCACTTGAAACCGGCTGGGGCAAGAAAGAAATCCGCGCCCGCGACGGCAGCTCCGCGCACAATCTGTTCGGCATCAAGGCGACGGGAAATTGGACCGGCAAGACCGTCGACGCAACCACGATCGAATACGTCAACGGCGTGGCGCAGCGCAAGGTGGAAAAATTCCGCGCCTACGATTCGTATTCCGAAGCCTTCCAGGATTACGCCAAGCTGCTGCGCAGCAACCCGCGCTACGAAAAAGTGTTGGCCAATGCGCAAGATGCCCATGGTTTCGCCTACGGCCTGCAACGCGCAGGCTATGCAACCGACCCGCACTATGCGGAAAAGCTATCGCGCATCATCCGCCAGTCGCTGTCGGCCTGATACGCGGGCAGATACCGGGATCTTTCCATACGCTGCGGGAACGCCAGACGCTCCCCGCACTCTCAAAATCATTGGTAACGCGTCCTAAAGTTTCCCTGCAGGATGCCGTTCACTAGGTTATTCCGTTAAAGAACAGACAGATAGCATGGCAACCAATATCTTCAGTATCGGGCAAAGTGCACTGGCCGCAGCTCAGGCGGCTCAGGCGACGACCAGCCATAATATTTCCAATGCGACAACCCCGGGCTATAACCGCCAGGTAGTCGTACAAAGCACGGCCGGCGGCATCAACTACGGTTACGGCTTTATCGGACAGGGTACGCAGGTTGCCGAAATCAAGCGCGTCTATAACGATTTCCTCAACAAGCAGGTGATGGCGTCGCAGACGACTGCGAGCTCTCTGGACTCTTACCTGTCGCAAATCAGTCAGCTGAACAATCTGGTTGCCGATACCTCGGCCGGCCTGTCGCCCGCGCTGCAGGATTTTTTCACGAAGATGCAAAATCTGGCATCGACGCCGAACAATGACGCCGCCCGCCAGGCCGTGTTGTCTGCCGGCTCCACGCTGGCTGCGCGTTTCCAGAGCCTGAACGACCAGATGGCGCAGAGCCGCACCAGCGTCAACGCCCAGATCACGTCGAGCATCGGTTCCATCAATTCGTTGGCAACACAGATTCAGGAACTGAACCAGGCGATCATCAAGGCACAGGGTAGCGGCGGCGGAGCAACACCAAACGATTTGCTCGACCAGCGCGACCAGGCGATCGCCGATCTGAACAAGATCGTCAAGGTCACTACCTTGCCGCAAAACAACGGCTCGATGAGCGTGTTCATCGGCAACGGGCAGCCTTTGGTGTTGGGTGATCAGGTTTCGCAACTGGTGGCGACGCCGGCCGACGATGACCCGACGCGTCTGCAAGTGTCGATCAAGACCAGCAGCAACGCCACCATCCTGTTGCCTGACGGCGCCTTCACCGGCGGCAGCCTGGGCGGCATCCTGCAATACCGTACCGAGACGCTGGACGTCGCCCAGAACACCCTGGGTCGCGTCGCCATCGTGATGGCCAGCGCATTCAACGCGCAGCACAAGCTGGGTCAGGATCAGAACGGCGCGCTGGGTACTGACTTCTTCAACGTGCCGGTGCCGTCCGTTGTGGCCAACGCGAAGAACCACACGGTGGCGCCACTGGCTGCGGCTACCGCGACCATCACCAATCCATCGGCCTTGTCGACCAGCGATTATCGTCTCGATTTCGACGGCACCAACTATTCTGTGACGCGTCTGTCGGACAACAACAAGACGACATCGGCGACCGTGCCCATCACCATCGATGGCGTGCAGTTCGGTTCGACCAACATGGCGGCGAACGACAGCTTTCTGATCAAGCCGACCATCAACGGCGCCAACGGCATCAGCGTGGCGATCACCAACACGCAGAAGATCGCTGCCGGAACACCGATTGTGACGTCGACCAACGCGGTCACCGACATGGGGCTGGTTACGACAGGCAATACCGGTACCGGTGTGGTGACTTCGGCGTCGGTCAACAAGGCGACTTTTACGCCGAACTCGACGCAGACCTATACTTATAGCAGCGGTACGACTTCGCTGGCGCTGACACCACCGGCGGCCGTTACGGTGACGACGACAGCCGGCGTCACCACGACATATGCGGCCGGTGCGCCGATTCCTTATTCGACCGGCGCCACCATCAGCAGCGGCGGCGTCAGTTTCGTGCTGAGCGGCGCCCCCGCCAATAACGACAAATACGTATTTACACCGAAGCCGGCCAATACCGGTACGGCGACGATTTCGTCGGGTACCATCAATTCGAGCTTCACGGCAACGTCGCTGCCGGCGGGTTCCAAACTGAGCTTTACCTTTGATAGCGGAACCGGCACGCTGGTGCCGTCGCCAGCGATCGGATCAGCCACCATGGGCACCGTGACGGTCAAGGATGCCAGTGGTAACGCGGTTGCAGTGACGCCACCGAATCTGCCTTTCGGTCCGGGTTACAGCTACACCACGTCGACCGGCATGAGCTTCAGCATTACCGGCCAACCTGCCAACGGCGATCAGTTTTACGTCTCGCCGAACACCGGCGGCGTGACCGATAACCGCAATGCGCTGGCCTTGAACGCGTTGCAGACAGCCAATACGATCGGCAATACTTCGTTCCAGGGATCGTATTCGCAGCTGGTCAGCCTGATCGGCAACAAGACCAACGAAATCACTGTCACCAACAAGGCTGAAAACGCGCGCCTGACCGCGATTCAGCAGGAGCAGCAATCCGAATCCGGGGTCAATCAGGATGAAGAGCTGTCCAACATGATCAAGAATCAGACGGCCTACCAGGCCGCGGCAAAAATCATTCAGGCTGCCAGCGACATGCTGAATGTCTTGTTCACGCTCGGCGGCTAGTTTTAAGGAAGATCAAAATGCGTATTAGCACAAGCATGCTCTATCAACTGAGCAATAATGAATTGACCAGCATGCAGGGTTCGATCCTGAAGCTGAATCAGCAAGTGACCCAGCAGCAAACCGTGTTGCTGCCGTCCGACGACGCTGTGGCGGCGGCGCGCGCGCTGGACCTGTCGCAGACGCAGGCGCTCAACGATCAGTACAAGATCAATCGCAACAACGCCGACAGCTCGCTGTCGCAGGTGAACGCGGCCTTGACCAACGTCACGGCCATGCTGACAAAGATCAAGTCGAACATCACGCAGGCCGGCAACGCAGCGTTCTCGAATAGCGAGCGCGCCAACATGGCAACCGAGCTCAAAGGCAATCTGAAAGAGATGCTGGGCTTCGCCAACGCCACCGATGCGCTGGGCAACTACCTGTTCTCGGGTTTCAAGAGCACGACGCAGCCGTTCGACTACGACAGCATGGGCAACATCGTCTACAACGGCGACCAGGGTCAGCAGTCGTTGCAGGTGGATTCGACCCGCAACATGGAAATCAGCGTGTCCGGCCAGGCGGTGTTCCAAGGCGCGGGACAAGACACCTTCAAGAACATGCAGGACCTGATTACACTGTTGCAGGTGCCGGTCACTGAAGCGGCCAACAATGCCGATACCCAGGCTGCCAATACGTATGAATATCCGGCCGGCTCCGGCCAGTTCCCGATCCAGGCATACAAGACGGCGCAAGCAGCGGTGGACGCGGCTTTGCCGACTGATCCGAATTACGGCACGATGCTGACCCAGGCGGCCAACGCCAAGCTGGTGTCGGACAAGGCGGACGCTGCGCGTACGCCGATTCCGGGTAGCCAGGCTGCATTGACCAGAGGCTTGGGCAAGCTTGGCGCGGCGATCGACCTGCAGATGAACAGTGTCGGCGCGGCCACCGCCTCGGTCGGTGCACGTCAAGCCGAAATCGACAATCTGAATGCCACCGGCGACGTACTCAAAGAGCAGTACACGCAAAGCGTCAACGACCTGCTGGGCCGCAACCCATCGGATCTCGCGGCAAACATCAGCGCCTTGTCGCTGCAGCAGACATACCTGCAAGCTGCGCAAAAATCCTTCGTCACCACCAGCAGCCTGACGCTGCTGAACTATCTGAAGTAATCCTTCCCGGTCGGGCGAGCTGAGGTTCGCCCGACGCCTTGATCTTTCTCGCAGCAGTTACTCCGTTTGTTCCATTTGCCGTAGATGCGCGCAGGTCCGTCTCTGCACGTGTATCGTGCTATCTTTCTTGCCTGTCAATGTTGGCGTGGCCTGATCACGTGCTGAAACGGCGGCTTGGAAGCGCGTGGCTAGCGTTTGGGTATCGGCGGGATCGTCGCCATGCCGCCGAGCATGCGCACGGTTTCGATGGTGTCGTTGAGGAAGTGCTGCAGCGGCGTCAGCATGTAGGGCAGGCAGATTGCGATCAGCAGGAAGCCGGCAACCATCGTGATCGGGAATCCGATACCGAACAAATTCAGCGCCGGCGCCGCACGCGTCAGGATGCCCAGCGCCATGTTGGTGATCAGCAGGGCGACGATCATGGGCAAGGACAGCTGCAGCCCCATGCTGAAAATACGTGCACCGGAAAGCGCAATGTAATGGAAGCCTTCGGCCGTGACGGGGGCGGCGGTGATCGGCAGGGTGTTGAAGCTGTCCGCGATGACGGCAACCAGCACGAGGTGGCCGTTGATGCTCAGGAAGACCAGCGTGGCCAGCAGGGAAAACAGTTGGCTGATGGCGGACGTGCGTCCTTGCGATTGCGGATCGAAGAAGACGGCGAAGCCGAGGCCCATGGTGTTGCTGGTCATTTCCCCGGCCATTTCCACTGCGGCAAACACCAGGCGGACGGAGAATCCCATGGCCGCGCCGATGATGAATTGCTGGACCAGGATCAGCAGTCCCGTCATCGACATCGGATCGAGCGCCGGCGGCACCGGCACGTTGGGCGCGATGACCAGCGAGGTCATGACCCCCAGCAGGATTTTCACCAGCATCGGCACGCTGGCGCTGCCGAACGGCGGCGCGACCGCCAGCAGTCCGAGGATGCGCGTCAGCGGCCAGATGAATGCGGCGATCCAGATGTAGAGCTGAGCGCTGGTGACGTTGATCATGATGTTGCGATTGCCGGTGGGCGTGGCAATCCTTGCATGCCTTATTGCACCATGGCGGGAATGCCGGTAAACATCAGGCGCATGTAATCGAGCATGATGCTCAGCATCCACGGACCGGCGATGATGAGCGCAAGGAAGACCCCGACCAGTTTTGGAATGAAGGTCAGCGTGGCTTCATTGATCTGTGTGGCTGCTTGAAAAATACTGACGATCAAGCCGATGATCAGCGCGGTAAACAGCATCGGCGCGGCGATCATCAGAGTGACTTCCATGGCCTGGCGGCCGAGGGTCATTACGCTTTCTGGTGTCATGGCGGGGCCTTAGTAAAAACTTTCTGCCAGCGAGCCGATCAGCAACTGCCAACCGTCAACCAGTACGAACAGCATCAGCTTGAACGGCAAGGAAACGATCGCCGGCGACATCATCATCATGCCCATCGACATCAGGATACTGGCGACCACCATGTCAATGATCAGGAAGGGGATGAAAATGGCAAAGCTGATCTGGAATGCGGTCTTCAGTTCGCTGGTGATGAAGGCCGGGATCAGCAGGCGCAGCGGCACATCTTCCGGACCTTGCAGGTCTGGGCTGTGAGACAGCTTGACGTACAGGGCTAGGTCGGACTGGCGCGTTTGCTTGAGCATGAACTCCTTCAATGGCGCGGCGCCTTTTTCCATCGCGTCGATCATGGAAATCTTGTTGTCGGCGAAAGGCAGATAGGCGTCGGCATAGATCTTGTCGAACACCGGACCCATCACGAACAGCGTCAGGAACAGCGACAGGCCCACCAGCACCTGGGTCGGTGGCGTCGATTGCGTGCCCAGCGCCTGACGCAGCAGCGACAGAACAATGACGATGCGCGTGAAGCAAGTCATCATCAGCAGCGCCGCCGGAATGAATGACAGCGACGTGAGCAACAGCATCGTCTGGATGCTGAGGTTGTAGGTCTGTCCGCCGCCCGGCGCCGGCGTGCTGGTGAAAGCCGGCAATCCTTGTTGCGCCGCTGCTGCAATCGGCAGGCAGAGCAGGAGAGCCGGCAGCAGGCGCAGCCAGAGAGATGAGCGTGCCGAAGAAGTTCTAACTGCTGCCATTACGTTTGTCGATCGTGTTTTTCAGCCAGGAGGAGAAGTTGGCAGAGGTGGCCGAGGCCGGCGCTGCAGCATGTTCCTGACGTGGCATGGTGGCCAGTGTATTGACGCGTCCCGGCGCAACGCCGATGACGATCCATTGATCCGCGACTTCGATGACCATCACGCGCTCGCGCGTGCCGACGCTGACGCCGCCGATGATCTTGGCGACGGCGTTGCCTTGGGCGCGCTGGACCAGGCCGGTGCGTTTGAACAGCCAGGCGATACCGGCCATGATCGCCAGCACGGCCGTCAGCCCTAGCAGCATGGTGAACACGCTGCCGGTGGCGGAGGGCAATGCCGGGGCGGTTTGCTGTTCGGCAGCATGCACCGCGCCGGCGGCAAGTGCTGCCGGCACAAGGGCGATGCTGCAGCGGATGCAGGTCAGTAAGTTGCGGGGATGGCGCAGACGGTTCATCTATTGAGTTTGCGAATGCGCTCCGCAGGAGTGATGATGTCGGTCAGACGGATACCAAACTTGTCATTGACGACCACCACTTCGCCTTGTGCGATCAGGCAGCCGTTCACCAGCACGTCCATCGGCTCGCCGGCCATGCCGTCGAGTTCCACCACGGAACCTTGCGCCAGTTGCAGCAGGTTCTTGATGGCGATCTTGGTGCGACCCAGTTCCACCGTCAGCTGGACGGGAATATCGAGGATGAAGTCGATGTCGTTGGGCGTGTTGGTCTGAATGTCAGATGCGCTGAGATCCTTGAAGATGGTTGCTTCGGCCGGTTTGGTAGTCAGGCCTTCTTCTTCCGGAATGTGCTTCTTCTGCGATTCTTCCGCCTGTGTCTGTTCGGCCAACGCGGCACCCCACGGATCGTCTTCCGCCGCTGTTTGGTCAACGTTATCTTCAGCCATGCTGCTCTCCTTGAATACTTTCTGGTGTTTCGTTTTGCGTGATGGACAGCAGTTTTTCTACGCGCAATGCGTATTGACCATTCAATTTGCCATAGCTGCATTCCATCACAGGAACGCCATCGACTTGCGCGGTGACCGGGTTGGCGGTCTGCAGCTGGATGACGTCGCCGACCTGCATGTTCAGCAAATCGGTAAATGTGACGCGGGCGGTGCCGAAGTTGGCGATCAGCTCAACCTCAGCGGTCTGGATCTGCTGCTTCATCAGGCGGATCCAGCGTTTGTCGACTTCGAGGGCTTCACCTTGCATGCTGCTGGTGAGCTTGTCCCGGACCGGCTCGATCATCGAATACGGCGTGCAGATGTGAATTTCACCGCTGACGGGGCCGAGTTCAATCGTAAACGAGGTCGACACCACGACTTCATTGGGCGTGGCGATGTTGGCGAACTGGGTATTCAGTTCGGAACGGATGTACTCGAATTCAATCGGGTAGATCGGCTCCCACGACTTGGAATAGTTTTCAAACACGATGTCCAGCACGCGCATGATGATGCGCTGCTCGGTCGGCGTGAATTCACGGCCTTCGATGCGGGTATGGAAACGCCCGTCGCCGCCGAACATGTTGTCCACCAGCAGGAACACAAACTGCGGATCGAAGACCACCAGGCCGATGCCGCGGAACGGTTTGATGTGGACCAGGTTCAGATTGGTCGGCACCACCAGGTTGCGGATGAATTCGCTGTACTTCGAGACTTTCACCGGGCCGACCGAAATCTCGGCGGTGCGGTGCAGGAAGTTGAACAAACCGATGCGGAACAGGCGGGCGAAGCGTTCGTTGATGATTTCGAGCGTCGGCATCCGGCCGCGCACGATACGCTCTTGCGTCGCAAGATTGTAGTTGCGTACCGTCCCGGGGGTTTCTTCGACGCTTTTTTCTTCGTCTTCGTCCCCCGTCACTCCTCTTAGGAGTGCATCGACTTCTTCCTGCGATAGAAAGTGTTCTGCCATGATGCTACTGCTGTTGAATGACGAAAGAGGTGTAGAACACGTCGGTGATCGACGGACCCTTGCCGCCGCCGGCAAATGGCTCGCCCAACTGATCGATGATCTCGTCGGTGAGGTTGCGCTTGCCTTCGCTGGTCAGCAGTTCGGAAGCCTTCTTGCTCGACAGGACCATCAGCAGACGGCTGCGTACTTGCGGCATGAAGACCTTGATGCTTTCGGCAGTTTCCGCGTTCGGCACTTGCAGCGTCAAGGCGACTTGCAGGAATTGGTCGCCGGTTTCCTGCTGCAGGTTCACCACGAACGGTTCGATGACAACGAATACGGGCACCTTCGAAGAAGCCTTTTCTTCGACATGTTCTTCGTCGGCTTTTTTGGATTTGCCGCCCATCAGCATGAAGGCTGCGCCGCCGCCGATTGCCAGCACCAGCACTGCACCGATGATGATGAAGAGCATTTTCTTCGATTTCGCCGGTGCCGCCTCTGCAGCGTCCGCCCCCTTGGCTGCCGGTTTTGCTGCTTTTGTTGCCATCTAATTTTCCCTTTCGTGCGTGTTCGTCGAGCACATCACAATACTATCGGCAAGAAACCGCCGATATTGATACTGCCGGCTGAACACCTGTTTTTATTGAATGCTGTCCGACTTATGCAAATGTGTCCACGAGGCCTTGTCCACCGCGAGCGACCGGACGGGGCACGACGGCCACATTGACGTCTGTTTCGTTGTCGCGGCCGCCGAAGTTCGACGAGCTGCCGCTGCTGCCGCGCGCCTGTTGTTGCTGGCTCGCGCCTTGCTGCTGATTCGGCGTGCCGGTGTTGACGGTGGCCTGGCCCAGCTGGATGCCGGCTTGGTCCATCATTTCACGCAGCTTCGGCATGGCAGCCTCGAGCGCCTGCTTGACTTCGGGCTGAGCGGTGATAAACGTCGCGTCGGCTTGTTGATTGTTGACGTGCAGGACCACTTGCAACGGGCCCAGATCCGGCGGATTGAGCGTCAGCGAAGCGCTTTGCAGACCGCCGTTGGCCATCCACAGCACCTTCTGGCCGACAGCCTGATCCCAACCCTGGCTGCCGACGGCTGGCGTCAGGCGTTGCACGGCCTGGCCGCTCACGGCGGCTTGCTGGCTTAGCGACATCGCTTGCTGCAGGGCAGGGACCACGGTAGCTGCGGTCGGCTGCACTGGCGTTTCGATTGGTTTGACGTTGACTTCCGGCGCTGCCTTGGCATTGCGGGCCGCATTGGCGGAGTCCTGCAAATCGGCCTGGAAGGATTTTGCAGATACCGGCGATTCCGCCTGGCTCTTTTCGGTGGTGGCGCGTGTCGGCAGTGCGGACTTGCCATCCGCAGCGTCTTTTTCGCTGTCCTGCAATGTGGCGAGGTCGAGCGGATTGTTTTTACCCTTGCTCTTGTCCTCACCCTGGGTATCCGCCAGTTCGAGGCCGGTCTTTGCCTCGGCTCCGATCTGGCCGATCGGCTTCTTGCCTTTCTGGCTGGCCAGGGCATCCATGTCCTGGTCGGTGATTTTCTTGGAAACCGGTTGGACGCTCATCTGGCCCATATTGGTGACCAACGCCAGCATTTGCTGTGCGGAAGCGGCGTCGGTGGCGGCGCTGGCGTCTTCGGCAGCCTGGTCCTCATCCTGTTTGTCGTCGGATGAAGCAGTCTTGTCTGCGTCAGACTTTGGGGCGGTCGAGGCGGTCGGTGCAGGAGTGGCCTTGGCAGGTTCCGGCGACTTGTCCTTGGCGGCGTCGCTGGGCTTGCTTTGGTTTTCAGTGTTGCGGTTACTGACTTCCTTGTTCAACACCTGGTTGAACGGAACCTCGGCCGTGAAAGAGTCGGCTTGCGTGGCGGGGCGTGCAGAATTCTGCAGGTTCGCGACGTTCAAGATCGGCAATTGTGTTTTCATCGTTTCCGCCAGTTCCTAGCCTACCGTTTATAAAACGTGATCCGCGACGCTTGTTCATCCGTCTGCTTCTGATCGCGTCGTGTTTCGCGCAATTGCGTCGTTTGTTTTGCCCGCGTCGCCAGTGTGTCATAAGACATCCGTTTACGCTCGCATGCCTGCCATGCAGCCCGCGCTTCCGCCACACGTTGTTGGGCGTTTTTCACCACATTTTGCTGCCCGGTGATGGCGCTGTCGATTTTCTCGATAAACAACTGAAAATTCCGATAGCTCATCGCCGTCAGACCGGAAGACAGGCTTTCCTGAAAACGCAAAGCGTAGTCGTCGCGGTATTGTTCCAGAATGACAAGTTTCTGCTGCGCCTCTTCACTCGTGCGAACAGACCGTCCCAAGCGTTTGGTCGCTTCGTCGGTCTCTTTGGTCGCCAATTCGATCAGCGTTTCGAGTGCAGTGGTCGTAGCCATGGTAGCTTTGATTATATTTTCGGGACGCAGTGCTCAATCATTGGAATAGAGCGGTAAGTTGCCCCAAGCTCTCGGAAACACCTGCGCGTTCAGGGATGCCCTGCTGCAAGAACGCCTCGATGCGCGGCAATAACTGGATCGCCTGGTCCAGCACCGGGTCGGATCCGGCCGAATAGGCCCCCACGCTGATGAGGTCGCGGTTGCGTTGATAGCGGGAGTACAACTGTTTCAGCCGGCGCGTGTCGCGCTGATGTTCCGGGGAGGTGATGCTGTGCATGGCGCGGCTGATCGATTGTTCAATGTCGATCGCCGGGTAGTGTCCGGCCTCGGCCAGCACCCGGTTGAGCACGATGTGGCCGTCCAGGATGGCGCGCGCCGCGTCGGCGATCGGATCCTGCTGATCGTCACCCTCCGTCAGCACGGTGTAGAACGCCGTGATTGAGCCGCCGCCGACGTCGCCGTTGCCCGCCCTTTCGACCAGCGCCGGCAGTTTGGCGAAGACTGAAGGCGGATAGCCCTTGGTCGCCGGCGGTTCGCCGATGGCCAGGGCGATTTCACGCTGGGCCATGGCGTAACGCGTGAGCGAATCCATGATCAGCAGCACGTTCTTGCCCTGATCGCGGAAGTATTCGGCGATCGCGGTCGCGTAGGCGGCGCCTTGCAGGCGCATCAGCGGCGGCGTGTCGGCCGGGGCGGCAACCACTACCGAGCGGGCCATGCCTTCGTCGCCGAGGATATGTTCAATGAATTCTTTCACTTCGCGGCCGCGTTCGCCGATCAGACCGACCACGATGACGTCGGCGCTGGTGTAGCGCGCCATCATGCCGAGCAAAACGCTCTTGCCGACGCCGGAGCCCGCAAACAGTCCCATGCGCTGGCCGCGTCCGACGGTCAGCATGCTGTTGATGGCGCGCACGCCGACGTCGAGGATGTCTTCGATGGGCGCGCGTCCCAGCGGATTGGCGGCGCGCACGCTGAGCGGGGCGGAATTTTCGGTATGCAGCGGTCCGAGATTGTCGAGCGGACGACCCGCGCCGTCGAGCACGCGTCCGAGCAATTCGTCGCCTACCGGCAGGCGGCGGCTGTGTTCATCCGCGCGGCGCACGTAGGCGATGGGGCCGGTGCGCGGGGGCGGCTTGACCGGTTCGACCGGGTACACGCGGGTGCCGGGCACGATACCTTCGACATCGCTCTGCGGCATCAAAAATAGTCGTTCGTCCTGGAAGCCGACGACTTCTGCTTCGATCAGGGTGCCATTCGGCAGGGGTACGGTGCACGGGCTGCCGACCGGCAATTTAAGGCCGACCGCTTCCATGACGAGTCCGGCGACACGCGTAATGCGTCCGGAAAGCTGGGTTGGTTCAGTCATCGCCACCAGGCCGCTGCAATTATGCAGATAGGCCTGCCAGCGGCTGAAATGTGAGGGCATCGGCGAATTCATCGTTGCACCTTGTACACGTTGAGCGAGAGAGTGGGGAGCGATGCGCACATGGCGCTACTCCAGCCAGTCAAGCTGTTTGCTGAGTGATTCGGCGATGCGGCGCCAGCGCGTCTGCATGGTGGCGTCAACCTGATTGGTGCCGGTTTCCATGCGGCAGCCGCCGCGTTGCAGTTCCGGGTCTTCAACAAGGCGCCAGCCATTCTGGCTGAGTTCCTCGCCGAGATGCTCGCGCACCAGTGCGGCGTCGTCTGGTTGCAGATAGAGCAGGGCGGGCAATTGCAAGCTTGGCAACGAATGGATGGCGGCGCTGATGGTCGGCAGGATCAGTTCCGGTTTGACGCTCAGCGCCGTTTTGATCATCGCCTTGCTGATGTCCAGGCCGAGATTGAGCAATTCGGGCGCCATGGTTTCGCTGGTCTGCGAGACTTCCGTACCGAACGATACGGCGATCTGGCGCAGGTGCTGGATGGTCTCGTTGATTTCCGTCTGACCTAGCTGCAAACCGGCCATGTAGCCTTCCGAGCGGCCGGCCTGCATGCCTTGCTGCTGGCCTTCGGCATAGCCTTCCTGGCGCGCTTGTTCGCGGATGGCCTCGATTTCTTCGAGGGTCAGGACGGGCGGCGGCGGGATTTCTTCCGCAAACTGTTCTTCGGGCGGCGGAATCTCTTCTTGCGGCTCATCGAAGGACGCCATTTCCCAACGCTGGTAAGGCGTCATCTGTTCTTTGGGAATGATGTTGTTTCTTGAAGCCATTTCAGATCCGGTAAGGCTGAGCCATGGATGCGATCGGCGTCATGCGGCCACGGAGGCAGCGCGCGCCGGTCGCAGCGGCGTTAGACGAATGCATCTTCGCCCTTCGCGCCGAGCACGATCTGGCCTTCGTCGGCCAGGCGACGGACGATTTGCAGGATGGCCTTTTGTTGCGCGTCGACTTCCGACAGGCGCACAGGTCCCTTGGATTCCAGATCTTCCCGCATCATTTCCGCAGCACGTTGCGACATGTTGCCGAAAATCTTGTCGCGCAGCGCTTGCGAGGCGCCCTTGAGTGCGACGATGAGCGATTCCGATTGCACTTCGCGCAGCAGCAGCTGGATGCCCCGGCCGTCGATGTCGATGATGTTCTCGAACACGAACATTTCGTCCATGATCTTTTGCGCCATGTCTTCGTCGTAGGCGCGCAAATTGCTCATCACCGATGTTTCGCTCTCGCCGGACATGAAGTTGAGGATTTCCGCCGCAGTGCGGATACCGCCCATTTGTTGCTTCTTCAGGCTTTCGTTGCCGGTCAGCAGCTTGGTCAGCACGTCGTTCAGTTCGCGCAGTGCTGTCGGCTGCACGCCGTCCAGGGTCGCGATACGTAAAATGACATCGTTGCGCAGGCGCTCGGTGAAATTGTTGAGAATGTCGCAAGCATGGTCGCGTTCGAGGTGAACCAGGATCGTTGCAATGATCTGCGGGTGTTCATTGCGAATGAGTTCAGCCACCGATTGCGCATCCATCCACTTGAGGCTTTCGATGCCGCTGGCATCGCGACCGCCCAAAATGCGGTTGAGCAGGGATGTGGCCTTGTCGTCGCCCAGCGCCTTGGTCAGCACGCTGCGGATGTATTCGTCCGAATCGAGGCCGATCGACGAGGCCTGGCCGGTCTGCGCCAGGAAATCGTCGAGCACGCCGTTGATTTCCTCGAAGCTGATGTTTTTCAAGGTGGTCATGGCCGCGCCCAGCTTCTGGACTTCCTTGGGGCCGAGGTATTTCATGACCTCGGCGGCCTCGTCCTCGCCCAGCGCCAGCATCAGGATGGCACCTTTTTGAACGCCTTCGTTACTCATTGTTCACCCATGCCTTAATGATGCTTGCAACCAGTTTCGGATCGGACTTGGCCAGTTGCTTGACGGATTCGAGATTCTTTTTGTACTCGGAACGAGCGTCGGCCTCTGCTGCTTCGGGCGACAACTCGACGATGGCGTCCGGATTGTCCGGATCGTACATCGCGGCGGCGGCTTCGGCGGCAGCCTTGGCTTCTGCTTCGGCGCGTTCCTTGGCTTCGCGTTCTTCGCGGCCGGACAGCTTCCAGATGATCGGGCGCAGCACACCGAAGTAGAGGTACAGCAACACGGCCGCCAGCAGGACGTACTTGCCGATTTCCTTGGCCAGCTGGATCATGTCCGGCTGTTTCCACAATGGCAATTCCGGTTCCATCTCGCTGCTGAACTGTGTGTTGACAACGTTCAGCGAGTCGCCGCGATCCTTGTTGAAGCCCATTGCCTCCTTGACCAGATCCGAGATCTGATTGCGCTCGGCTTCGGTCAGCGGTTTCATGACGACCTTGCCGGTCTGGTCTATGGTGCGCTTGTAGTTGACCACCACCGCGACCGTCAGGCGCTTGACGCCGCCCATCGGTTGCTGGACGTAACGTACGGTCTTGTCGACTTCGTAGTTGATCGTCGCGTCCTTATGCGAGGTGCCGGAACTGGTCGCCGGTGCGGCTGCCGTGCCGGCGGCGCCGG
>Ga0209437_100408_pt1 | contig 39562 bp, 31 predicted proteins | sample AraplaL_Cvi_mTSA_FD_184266 | JGI IMG/M metagenome (GOLD analysis project Ga0209437, IMG submission 184266) | Arabidopsis root microbial communities from the University of North Carolina, USA - plate scrape CL_Cvi_mTSA (SPAdes) (version 2) | ecosystem: Host-associated > Plants > Roots > Endosphere...
GAGGAGCTGGAGAAGGATGGAGTCGTCATCCGGCATATGTTTCAATTCAAAACGACAGTTGATCCGGTTCGGGTAACCAGAACGTTGGAAGTGGATGACCAATATGATCTTATTTTTGTTGTGATGAAATATAACGATTTTCCTTCTGTGTTACCTATTCTGGCAGACAATCAGAGCAGCAATATCGTGATTGTGGGAAACAACGCAGATGCACGAAGCATGCAAAACTTTTTGGAGGCAAACAGCAAGGTGGCAAAACAGGTCGCGTTTGGATTCCAGGTGAGTGGAGGTAAGAGGGAAAAGGACCGCATGTTATCGATTGGTGGAGGGAACGGACAAATGGTGATTGGCAGTCTGGACGGTGATATCAACTTTAAACCTTTGCTGGATCAAGCTTTCCAACATGTGAAATACAAGCTGAATGTTCTAAACGATATTGATGCCTGGTTGAAAAGCCATATTGTGCCCATTCTGATGCTGAATGCAGTGAGCTTTAATGAGAAGCGTGAGTTGATCAAGTTGGACGGGAACAGAAAGCAAATTCAACATATGATTCGGGGGATGGATGAGGGCTTCAGCGTGCTTGAGGCGATGGGCATAACGATTATACCGGAGATTCAGGCTAAAATGATTCGCAAGCATAAACGGATGTTGTATCTTCTGTTGAAGATCTATAGTATGCTTCCGGTTCATAAGCTGGTCGCGGGTTCTTTTGGAGAGATTGAGTCGTTAAATCAGGCATTTACCGATTGGAAAAAGACAACAGGCATCCCGACACCCCATTGGGACGTGCTAAAAAGAGATTTTACTCCCCTTAAATAAAGTGTACTCTTGCTCATTAACCCAATACCGACTACAATAAAACCAACTAATAAAATGGGGATAAGGTGATATTCTGATGCGAGAAGTGCCCATGCGCTATGTGAAAGCGAATCAGGTCGGTATTGTATTGTTTGTTCTACTTTCGTTTGTGTTCAATCCACTTGTAGTTCTGGGCGCGCTGTGGAGTATTCAGGTGGTTGGTCTGGCTTCCGGTGGAAAGCTTAATCTGTTTGTGCAAATTGGGAAAGTTGTGTTAACCGATAAAGGGACAGAAACGCAGGCGGTGGAGCTGCAGCGATTCAACAATATTCTGGCTGTGCTCTTCCTGTCTCTGGCGATCATTTCATTTTCACTCAGCTGGACGGTCGCAGGTTATCTATTTGCTGTGATGCTTCTTGCAGCTGCAAGTGCCGCCCTGGTGGGCTATTGTGTGGGCTGCACCGTATACTTCTGGTACAAACAATTGCGCGCAGGCAGAAAAATTGGATTCTGAGGTTGGCTGAAGCGATCGTGATACGATCACTTCATCATGAAATCCCCTTCAAGTGAACCTTTCACTTGAAGGGGATTTTTTTACCTAAACCAGGCCTTGTTCAGATTGTTCGTGAAATTATTATCGTTAAAAGGTACGTTGGCACTGCCAAAGTCCGTAGTATTAAGCGCATTTCGTGCCGCAGAAGTCAGGTCGTCCCATCCGATTAAAGGTTGTGTTCCCCCAACAGTGTTAGTAACACCAAGTTCATGGTTTAGCGGCCAGGTGCTATTATAGGAAATTAACGGATGGTTACCTTGTGTATTGGTATTGCTCGGTGTGACGTTGGTGAACTGGCCGTGACCGGAATACGCGATGGAGAGGATTTGGGGATTGGCCGCTGCCGGATTATCTACCCACACGACGATACCTTCCCAATCATGACGATGGCCGAGTCCGGGGGAAGGGGAGTCTTTGGGAAAGTACCACGAATACATGATAGCCCACACCCCATTGTGCCAGGCGGAGCGGGAGTAGATCTGCCCTGTACTTGAGCTACAGTTTCCATTCGATGAGCCGGACGTATTCAAGCCAGCACTGGTATTGCCCTGTTGATCCACTGCGGGGAAAGGTACACAACCATGATAGACTTTCAGAAAAGGCTGAAAACGCTTGGCTGCTTGTTGCATTACGGTGACTGGTGAGATTTCCTGAAATCCGATAACCTGATCATGGTTAATTTCTGCTGCTTCAACAACGGTGACCCAAGGAATACATGCCATAAGAAAAACCAGAAGCATTAACACGATTTTTTTCATTCATAATTCTCCTTTAAGGGTATGATGTGGTGTTAAGTTGAGGGTGCACTAAGACTATATTGGAAAAAGGTTTATATTATTTATCTTTTCATCTTAAGATTTGTAAATTTGTAGCATATCCATGTCAAAATCAGATGAAGGTACCGAAACCGAAGACTAATTCCTGCCCAAGCGGGCAGAATGGTTGAATAATGAGACTATTTTACATAAAAGGTAGTGGGAAAGATTCAGGACTGGTGCATGATGTTTATTGGGTTATAGATGGATTAGTGGGTACATATATGAAAAAATATACTTATAGATTACAGGCTAGGACATCTTTACATTTGATGATATGATAGGAGTTAAAGGCTTTGGAATGAGACGGAATTCCTGATGCATAGATATAGGTAAGACGAAAGATTAGAGCAGAATGAACGGAAGTTCATTGTTGTGTTAAAATTTTGCCCTTTTGTGGACTGATGCAAGGTAAGATTATGAGGTCGTATAGACTCATGGATAATGTGGAATAGGTGGCGTATGAGATGAAAAAAGCTCGCTTAATATATAATCCGACCTCAGGCCGGGAAGAAATGAAGAAACGTCTGGCTGATATTTTGCAGCGTTTGGATCAAGGTGGTATTGAAGCTTCATGTCACGCAACAACGGGTGAAGGTGATGCAACTCGGGAAGCTGAACTCGCAATTGAACGCGGCTATGACATGATTATTGCTGCTGGTGGAGATGGCACGTTGTACGAAGTCATTAACGGTATGGCCGAGCGGGAGAACCGTCCTCCGCTGGGTGTGTTTCCTTTGGGAACGACAAATGATTTTGCGCGTGCACTCGGCATTCCGAGACAATGGGAAGATTACGTGGATCTGGTCATTAACCAGCAGCTTCGTCCGCTCGATCTGGGCAAAGCGAATGATAAATATTTTATCAACATCGCCGGTGGCGGATCATTAACTGAACTGACCTATGAAGTGCCGAGTCGTCTGAAAACGATGATCGGGCAACTGGCCTATTATATGAAGGGTATTGAGAAAATGGCGAGCCTGTCTCCTCAGGAGCTCATTATTCGTGCCGACGGTCAGGAAGAGATTCATGATGAATTCATGTTATTCCTCATCGCCAATACCAATTCGGTCGGGGGCTTCGAGAAGTTGGCTCCGGGTGCAACCATTGATGATGGTCTGTTCGATGTGATCGGTGTCCGCAAATGTAATCTGGCTGACATGATCCGACTCGTAACGCTCGCGCTGCGTGGGGAGCATCTGAACGACAAGAAAGTGGTTCATTTCCAGACGAGTCATATGGAAGTTACCTCGCCAGGCTATGTGCAACTGAACCTTGATGGAGAGTTGGGCGGCACGCTGCCAGCCACATTTACGAACCTCAAGCATCATCTGCAATTGTATCGTTAAGAATGTGGGTGCTGGGGGCAATATGGGTCGCTTGCGAAAAGCAATGTTGATCGCCTCAGAAAAGCAATGCAGCAGCAGCAGTGGTTGCACATTATCTCATAACTGTTGAGGAGAGTTGGATTCAACTCTGTGGTAAGGCGAGATGGAAGTGGATTTTCCAGTTGCCGTGTAGGGTGGGATCGCGTATAATCTCATGTGGTCACCGTGCGTTGAGCTTAACGAACTTAGGAAGCCTTAATGTGGCGAATTCACCGAAGTTGCGAATCTAACGAATCTCAACGTCGTTATTTTGGAGAAAATGATCTAATAAGGTCGTAAAACACCATCCGAGGTTGATATAACGTTTCTGAAGTTCATTAGAAATTCGGAACGTTATTTTTGATGTGAATAAGGTGTGCCAGATTCGTTAGAATCAGGAACAAAATGAAAAATAAGATTTCTCCCTCGCCTGCATAGGCAGAGTACTATATAAGAAGAAAGAAGTGAATGTACGTTGTCTAATACGAACCGCAGCGGTCGTGGAAAAAACCGCCGGAATTCGGCTGCCTCTCAGGGGCAAGGGAACGCTTCAGCGTCCCGTCAGCCAAGTCAATCATCTCGTCCATCACCACGTCAGCAAGGAAAAGAGGTGCGCCCACAAGGCGCATCTCTTTCTGCCGTTCGTCCAAAGGGGAGAGCGCGTGAATCTGCACCAATCGAAGGACTTCCGGTTAGCAAAAATGAAGAGACTGTCATCGACATCATTGGCATGAACCATGACGGTGAGGGTGTAGGTCGTGCGAATGGATATACGCTCTTCGTGCAAGGTGCGCTTCCGGGTGAAACTGTGCGTGTGCGCGTGATGAAAACCAAGAAGCAGTATGGCTACGCCAAACTGCTGGAGATCGTGAAGGCCAGCCCGGATCGTGTATCCGCGCCTTGCCCGATCTATGATCAGTGCGGAGGCTGCCAGATCCAGCATATGAGCTATGCCGGACAGCTTGCGTGGAAACGCCAGTTGGTCGTCGATAATTTGCAGCGGATTGGCAAGTTGAACGTGATGGTCGAGGATGCAGAGACGTTGGCATCCAACGTGCAGGATGATAAAGTGGGAGCCGAACAGCGTGTGCAGGATGACGCTTCAGTTGGTGAGGCGAATCAGACAACTGAACTGGCTACTTCTGAAGCACAAATGATCGGCAGCAATCGTATTCGACTTCGCCTTGAAGGTGTCATGAACGAAGAAGATACGGAGCAGGGCATTCGTGTACTGCCTACGATGGGTATGGACGAGCCATGGCGCTATCGGAATAAGGCACAGGTGCCAATTGGTGTGACCGAAGGTGGCTTGGTAGGAGGATTTTACGCCAAAGGAAGCCATCGAATCATCGATATGGAGAGCTGTCTTATTCAGCATGAGCATAACGACGAAGTGGTTGCGAAGGTGAAGGAGATCGGCAGTCATTTTGGAATTAGTGCCTATAACGAAGAGACAGGTCGCGGCTTGCTGCGTCATGTGGTCGTGAAGAAGGCGTTCCGTACAGGTGAGATGATGCTTGTTCTGGTTACGAATGGTCGAGACATTCCGTACAAAGACGAATGGATTGGCAGTATCCGTGAAGCGATTCCTCATGTGGCGAGCATCTGCCAGAACGTGAACAAGAAACAGACCAACGTTATCTTTGGCGATGAGACTCTCGTTCTCTGGGGCCGTGATGTAATTTATGATTATATCGGTGATGTACAGTTTGCGATCTCTCCGCGTTCGTTCTACCAAGTGAATCCGGTGCAGACGGAAGTACTGTATGGCAAAACGGTAGAGTACGCCGGACTGACCGGCAAAGAGACGGTAATTGATGCCTATTGCGGCATCGGAACGATCTCTCTTTTCCTGGCGCAACATGCGGATCAGGTGTATGGGGTTGAGATCGTGCCTGAAGCGATCGAGGATGCACGTAGCAATGCGCTCTTGAACGAGATGCGTAACGTGAAGTTCGAAGTTGGCGCATCCGAGGACGTTATTCCACGTTGGAAAGAACAAGGCATCGAAGCTGATGTCATCGTTGTCGATCCGCCGCGTAAAGGCTGCGATCCACGCTTGCTGGAAACGATTCTGGAGATGAAGCCGGAGCGCGTGGTGTATGTGAGCTGTAATCCGAGTACGCTGGCACGTGATCTGCGTGTGCTGGAGGATGGCGGATATCGGACGGTTGAGGTAACGCCGGTGGATATGTTCCCGCATACGGTGCATGTGGAGGTAGTAATAGGAATGCAACGCAAAGATACCTAGAAATCCTTTGTTTTAGGCACTTTGCGCCGTTTACGACTTTTACGAAGGATGGCCCTAATTTCAAAAATAAGGTTCTAAAGGAAAGAATTGAGGTTTCGGTCGTGCTGGACCTTGGTTTTGAGGTCGAGTGTGTAGACATGTCGGGGGATAGTCGAAATTAGCCTGAAATAGTATAGATTATAATTTAAAGAGAGCGTCCTTAGGGCGTTCTTTTTAATATCAAGATTACTTACTTAGATCTTTTAATTCTAAAGCAGTTGTCGTATTATGTAAAAAAAGGATGTTCATATCGAAGGTGTGATACCATGAGCTCACAGATAAGGAACAATTACTTTAACAAATGTCTGAGGGTAATTTAGTTTTACTTTCAAAGGAAGGGGACTGCGAGGCTTGACTTACCTGTAAGCAATTGGAGGAAGAGCTTGAAAAGATGGGAAATGGGGATTTTACATGTAGGGGCATGCCCACAGCTAGTTCTACTTGCGCTACACTCATCTGAATGAAGGTGAGTAAATCAGTATAGCCCAATTATTTGGGGGAAGGGCTAGCCCCCACCATAGAAGGAGTATCAAACACCTTCTATGGTGGGGGAGCTCTTGAGAGTTTTGTTGATAATATGTGCATTTAATAAATTAGCTGGGGTAATGAAATATGCTGTCAAAGTAAAGCAAGTAATAAGGGTTTACCACAGCGCGAAATGAGGTAGTCGATGAGCAAATACAGTTTTTACTATGATGAATCTGAGCATAGCCGGAAAATTAACCATAAAACCATCACTGCGGAGAATTACTTCGACAGCTTTATTGCGGTTGTCGTTGGCTGGCACTCCAACAAACAAGCAGGCTTGTATGAAAGATACGCAACATTTGAGTCTAAGTATCAGCACAGGCAGTCAAACGGCGAACTAAAAAGCAATACTATAAAGCAAAGCCAACTAAAAAGTGGCTTTGCCTCCTTGAACGCTGATAACCTCTCCTTGTTAGAGGACTTCATGACGCTGTTCGATGAAAGAATCCTTGTCTACTATGCTGTCACAAGCAAAATCGAATACATAATTCATCAGCTATTTGAGGACTATGAAAACAGCCTTTTCGTGGATATGGATGCGATGAAATATTCCATCACGAAGGCAGTAGTCTTGTATCAGCCAAGCGAAATTATGGCGGGGATGTATAATAATACAGGTGAACTTATTGGCTTATTGAAAGACTTCTTTACAGCCCAAATCGAAAAAGATAAGGCAAACGAAACTTTGAAGCAAAAGGAAATCGAGCAATTCAGCCAAATTCTCTTGCTCTTGGACGACGTGTCCACGATTAAAACAATTGACTGGAATTATGAGATTGCTTTTGTGGGATTTAGAAAGTTTTTGGATGAAAAAGGGATTCATGATTATTCAATTACCATTGATAAGGAAGGCGGAAATAGTAACACTGTAAAAGCCGCTGAACGAGTGGACTTGTGCTCAGTTTCCGAGGCAGACTCATTGACTTCCTGCGGAATTCGTATGGCTGATATGTTGGCAGGCATCATTTCAAAGTTGCTTAAGGCATTACATAACGCACTGGAATATGCTTCGCCTGAAGAACTGATAAACAAGAAGATTCTCGATAAAAGCTGGTTCGTAATCAATGAACGACAGCTTGCCCTTTACAAGAAATTGCACCAAGTGGCGATTGAATTGAACAAGGCATGGTATAAGGCGTTTGCCGGAACATACTCTGATGATTTAATTGCTTTCATTGCTCTCTTAAGTTTCATGAATCATTTTGAATCGGTAGAAGATATAGAAAAAGACCTTGATATGCTAGGTGAGTATTTCAATGCCTATTGTTGTGAGCATCTTGCTGAGCATTTTGAACAGATGAGAAACGGCAGACAAATACCGGCGTTGCCAATTGATGTTGTTACAGATAATGACTTATCTAATGGTTTTGTAATAAATCGTCGAGGTGCAAAGGTTTATTTTGACATTGATAGGCAACCTCCGCTTGTAATAAAAAACGGACACCAAGCTTTCGATGTATTATCAGTAGGCTTAAGTAAAGAAATGATCCCAGTAGTTACGATTGTAGAAGAGGACGGAGTAAACTGCTATCGAATTCCAAGAGAGTTGTCTGAATGGGCGATGACTTGTGTTGGCTTAGCAAATATGGGCGAGAAAGTGCTCCCATCTAAAGTTATGTTCTCAAAGAACAAAGACGGATATGTTGCAGATATTTTATAACGATGAAACCTTGTGGATTAGCTTAATGACAAGACTCTCAAATATATAGGATGTTATTATTATTTTTTTTTTTTTTTGTAAAACTTTATAAAAAGTAAGCACTATTACATCAATTTGTCTGCGACTGCTACTCAAGCCATGCGGAGGTCTTAATAGGAATGCAAAGTAAAGATAGCTAGAAATCCTTTGTTTTCACCACTTTGAGCCGATTACGACTTTTATGCAGGATGGCAAAGTTTTTGAAAATAAGGTTCTAAAGGAAACAACTGAGGTTTCTGCCGATTTGGACCTTGGTTTTGACGTCCAGTGTGTAGACATGTCAGGAGATAGTGGGGAATAGCTTAAAATCGTTAAATTGTAATCTCAAGAGAGCGTCCTTTTCAGGACGTTTTTTTATAAGAGGTTTTAGAAGCAGATTCTACAATGTTTGATTAATTTTATGCGTCAAAGGAGTAATATTTTCAAATTATGGTATAGTGATTTGTGAGGAAAAAGGAAAAATATTACTAAATGGAGGAATCGAGCTTTTATGAGTGATTTAAATCAACGAGATATCGAGTACATAAGAAGTTTAATAAGGGCAGGTAGGGAAAATACTATAGTAGATTTTAAAGAAAAATGGTATGAACTCAAATATAGCTATCAGAAATTTGAGTTTATTAAGGATTGTATTTCCTTCTTAAATGTCGGTATTGAAGTAGATAAATATATAATTATAGGCTACAGACAAAACACTGAAGAGGATACACTTTCTGAAATTCATATTACTGAAAGATATGAAGAGAATAATATTCAAGAAATAATTACTGAGAACATTGAACCAATTCCACAAATTGATATAATCATGAACTTTGATTTAGATGGACATCAGATAGACTTGATTAAGATTAGAAAAGAAAATAAAGATCAGCCCTACTTATTTCGAAAAGACTTTGACGGTGGAAAAAAAGAAGGACAACAAAAAGACACATTCAAAAACAAGTGTAAAGGTTTAGGCTATATACGACATGGAAGTTCAAGCCATCTAATTTCACGTAACGAACTAACAAATATGTTTTTTAAAAAGCAAGGAAATATATACGGGTACTTCAATCTCGCAACTGAGGTTAAAGGATCATTTTTTAATGACATGCTAATTTTTTTGGATAGCATGGACATATTAATTAACCGCGAGGCTCTTGACATAGTCACGAATAGCAGTTCTATTTTTAAGTACAAGATAACAAGAGTTTTTCAGGAGATGATATTGCAGGGAGAAATTTTTCTTGACGATTCAATACGAGAAATAGAGGAATTCAGTTATATAATCACTATGATAAAAAATTATAAGCATGATTGTAGGAAAATTGATATCTCTTTAGATGGGGGAGAAAATTCGCTAATAATTTTACTGTTTTGTGCATGTTATAATTTGTATAGAATAATAAGTCATAATTCTGCTGTATATGAAGTAATAAATGATGCTATTATCATTAACTTTGTAGATAGTAATTTTAATGGAGAGCATTATAGAGCCATTGATAAATATGTTGGTAATTTGAATGAACTGATAAAAATTCTAAGAGCATTTCCTTTGTATCATTTAAACTTTAATACAATCGTCAAAATTAGAGAAGTGAACTATGACAGTAGTATTTCAAAACAATTTGTGAAATCAAATGTGAAATTTAGGGTTTCCGAAGAGATAATACCACTACTAATTGAACCGTTATATAAGAGTGGTAATAAAATTGAAATTGCACTTCGTGAATTACTACAAAATTCAATAGATGCCTGTAAGCTAAGGCAGAACGAGGGATACAGAGGTAAAATTGAAATATCAATAAGAACTGTTGAAGAAAAATTAATTCTTTCCTTTGAGGATAATGGTATTGGAATGAGTTTAGAGGATGTTATAGAATACTATTTGACTGTTGGTAAATCAAAAAAGAAAAATTCTGGTCTCCCCATTGTAGGGCAGTTTGGAATCGGTGCTTTATCTATGTTTTTAATTGGAAAAAAGGCTAAGGTACTAACTAAGAAAAGTAATGATAATGAATTTAGATTTGAACTGTTTGATGATAAAAATCGTGTTTCCGATTTAATTCAAAAATCTTATCAAAATAATGATTCATATACTAGGATAGAAATAGAAATTGATCCTAATTTAATTAATAACAAAAATATTAAAGAAGTGATTAAGCAATTAGGAATAGACAAATGGGCAATAAATAATCAAAGTATAGATATCTATTTTCATTATAATTCGGATAGTTATTTAATTCCCAATATAAGCGAGAAGAAAGATATGTTTTCACCTATTATTGATACAAGTTCAATAAAAGCCCTTTTATATGACATCGAGTTAGAAGGGGAAAATGAAAAGAAAGATTCTAAACATGAGAATTTAGATAGAACAATCAAGACAAAAAATCTTTTGCTTTATAATGATGTTTTGATAAAGGGAGACTATGATTTCAATCATTATAGTAATTTAAACAAAGCCAATATTCCATTTCTAGTAGTCGACGGTAAGACGTCAGAGGATGAAATAGCTGTTGAACTCTCCAGAAGTAGTGCAAAAATAGGTGGAATTATTACTAAAGCTATTGCTGAGAAAATATATAGAAATGAAATAATAAAGATTATTGAGTATTTAAAGGAGCATCAAGGAAAAACAAATTCAATAAAAATGAAAAACGAAATTATTCAACTATCTAATGAGAATTTGAAGTTACCCAAGCTTTTATTATCGAGTAATCACGTAGAAATTGCCAATAGTAAAATGAATTTATCCAATAATTCAAAAATTATAATAGTACACTCAAATTCTTTAAATGAGGACTGTGTTAACTTTAATGAAGATAATTTATTCCTTACAGAACAGCTATATAGTGGAAAAGCCAATCTTGCAGATATGATCGTATCTAGTAATAAGTTGTTTATTTCGGTTAGGTTTTTAAATAAGTATATATTGGCTGCTTCGGGGAGCAGTAATGGTTTTAGAATGGAGGCTTTAAAACTCTTATTGAGAGATATACTTCCTTTGAATGATTGGAACTTAGGAAATTTAGAACTTTGGAATAAGGTACGAGATTATAAAACTGAAATTGAAAAAGCTATAGAAGAAAAGTCTATTTATGGGATTTACTCTTATGGAAATATTAGCACGGATCAAATTTCAAAAATATTTAATAGTTTAATTGAAGGAAGAGATTTAATAGTCTCTTTTGGTAACATTCAAGATAATACTATCTCTAAATCTTATGATGTAACATTCGATGAAATACTGCATCAAGAAATTGATAATGCTAATAAAAATCTTGACAGGGTCGTGATTGGTGAGTATTAAATTTTATAGATTAAGCTTGTTCAAGAGAGTATCCTTCGCCGGATGCTCTCTTTTCATATAGATATTTTGCAAAAAGCCGATTGCCCTGAAATTCAGCGCAATCGGCTTTTTTAGTTGAAGGGAGGAAATAAAATGACAAAGGTAGTCGCCCTGGCTAATCAAAAGGGCGGTGTGGGCAAAACAACAACGGCTGTAAATTTGGGAATCGGCTTGGCTATGGAAGGTAAGAGGGTGCTGCTAGTGGATGCAGATGCGCAAGGAAATTTAACAGATTCCTTGGGTTATCGGGAACCAGATAGCATTTCTGTTTCGTTAGCCACTCTGCTTGTCAAAACGATGATGGAGGATTCTTACGATTCACATGAAGGTATTTTACAGCATCAGGAAGGCGTTGCACTCATGCCAGGCAATATTGAGCTGTCGGCGGTTGAGGTGTCCCTTGTGAATACGATGAGCCGTGAAACGATTCTGCGCTCATATATCGACCAGGTAAAGTCAGATTACGATTATGTTCTTATTGATTGCATGCCAAGCCTGGGGATGCTGACAATCAATGCCTTGGCAGCGGCAGATAGTGTAATTATTCCGGTACAGGCGCATTATTTGCCAGCAAAGGGAATGGCTCAGCTTTTGCAAACCATTGCCCGTGTGCGTCGTCAAATTAATCCGAAGCTGGCGTTGGATGGCGTGCTGCTTACGATGGTTGATAGCCGCACGAGTTTCGCCAAGGATATTGCTCATGTGCTTCCATGAGTATGGGGACAAGCTGCGCGTCTTTCAGGATGAAATTCCCTTGTCCATCCGCGCGGCAGAAACGAGTGCCAAGGGAAAAAGCATCTATGCGCATGATCCAAATGGTCAGGTTGCGAAGGCGTATATGGCTTTTACGAAGGAGGTGCAGTGTATTGGCAGCGAAAGACGACAGACGCGCCAGCATCAAGCTGAGCACGGTCGATGATTTATTCTCGACAGATGAAAGCCGCGCTGATGCGAATCGGGAAAAGGTGATGGACATTCCACTTGCAGAAATCAGTGAGTTTCCCGGTCATCCCTTCAAGGTTAAGGCAGATGAAGCCATGCTGGAAATGGCAGATAGTGTGAAGCAATATGGTGTTCTAGTTCCCGGCCTGGTGCGTCCGAAGCCAGATGGCAGCTATGAAATGGTTGCGGGGCATCGGCGGAAAAAGGCCAGTGAGCTTGCAGGTGCAGAAGCAATGCCGTGTATTGTAAGAGAACTGGATGACGACCAGGCAACAATCATTATGGTGGATAGCAATTTGCAAAGGGAGAACATTTCAGCGAGTGAGAAGGCCTTTGCTTATAAAATGAAGCTGGACGCTATTAAAAGGCAAGGGGCTCGAAATGATCTGACTTCTGCGCAAGTTGCGCAGAAGTCAGATCATTTCGAGCCAGATTATAGCAGAGCAAGCTGGAGAAGGCCCACATCAAATTTCCCGTTACATCCGCCTAACCGAGCTCACCCCAACCATTCTTGAAATGGTGGATGAGAAGCAAATTGCCTTTAATCCGGCAGTAGAGCTATCTTACTTGTCCGAAAAAGAGCAGCAGGACCTCTACGAAACAATGCAGTCTGAGGATTATACGCCATCATTGGCGCAGGCGCAGCGAATGAAGAAGCTAAGCCAGGATGGGCGGCTGAATATGGATGTAATTTTCTCCATTCTTACGGAGGAGAAGCCAAATCAGAAGGAAAAGCTGCATATTCAGCGTGAACGAATTGACTGTTTCTTTCCAAGGGAGTTCACTGAAAAGCAAAAGGAAGACCTCATTGTGCAGCTACTGGAGGGCTGGTATCGAAAGCGGCAACGAGAGCATGAGCGCTAATGCTCAAATATACAATCAAACCGAATAGAGTAACCGGCTCTCCTGTAAATGGAGAGTTTTTTAATGCCCTTTTTCAGAGAGAGGGGGTGAGTGCAAAATGGATTTTACCAAGGGGAAGCGACGTGCCTATGAACGCTTAATGAAGGAAAAGCCTGGTTTTGGTCGCCATAAGCAGGAGGATGACGAGGAAAGTCAGCGTCCTTGCATCTCAGACCGTAAGCAACGGACAAGGGAACAAGAAAAGCGTGGAAAAGAGGATGCTTAATGGAGCAGATAAACGGATGGTAAAGGGATATGAGGTCGTCAAAGCCATTGAAATTGGCAAGGTAGAGGTGATTCTTCCTGTAGACGAACAGCAGGACAAGCCTTATTTGGTCTGTTATTGCACGCGGCAAAATCCGCTGAGCATGGAGCAATATTATGGTGCGGAGTCAGAAAATGATTATTTAAAGGCTATGCGGGATTATACGGAGCGTATTCAGGATGAGGTAGCTTCCTTACAGCAGGAGCGGGCCAACCTTCCGCTTAACATGCCTGTGTTAACAGCTAATGAATGTCATACACTTACCAGCGAGGTCAATATTGAAAATAAGCTGCTTGCTATTCGCCCTGAACGACTGCGCCCTGAATATCGGGCCGCCCATCACCAGCTTGTTGTGGCTATAGGCGGCTTTGGGATGTCTCCTCACGCCAGAGGCCGGGCTGTATATGTCAGAAATGTGTATTCGGGTAAGGAGCAGCGGTGGAATCGGGACGATATGCTGGGAAGTGTGAAGCCAGAGCACATTCCACCTTGGGCGCAGCAGCGACTAGAGCAGCAGCAAGCATCGGAGAAGAAAAGGCCGATCCAGCATAAGGATGCACGTTAATAGAAAGGAGATGGAAGCAATGTCATGGTCGTATCATCGTCGCACGCTATTCATTATCGCCAGCATTATTTTAGGCGTGCTGCTCCTAATCGCAGCGGTTGTTTTTACCGTGAGGAGTCAGTCAGAGCAACAGCAGCAGAAGCAGGTCATGATTTCACAATATGAACAGCAAATTCAGCAATTGAAGACAGCGGAGCAGCAAGCACAGGGTGAAGCCTGGACACTAACTCGAACCCTGCCTGCTGGGAGTTTAATTACAACGGATGATTTAAAATCCGTTACTATGCCTACTGTCATGCTACAGACCAATGTAATTACAGATAAAAACTCGATTATTGGCAGGTACACCAAGGTGGAGCTACAGACCGATGCCCCTATTTATCCAGCTATTCTGTATGAGGGCCAGCCAATTGCAACCGATGTGCGGATTCAGGAGCTTCAGATTATACAGCTTCCCACGTTGCTAAAAAAGGAGCAATACGTGGATGTGCGGATTCAGTTCCCCACAGGTGAGGATTTCGTAGTGCTCTCCAAAAAGCAGGTGCTACAGCGGGAAGGGACTGTCCTTTGGCTGGAGCTAACTGAATCGGATCGGATGCTGTTCTCCAGTGCTACCATAGATGCCTACTTGCAGGGAGCCAGAATATATGCGTTGACCTATGTAGAAGCTGGTCTACAGGCAGCAGCCATTGTAAATTATCCAGCAAGCAGCGTAGTGCTGGACCTGCTGGAGCTTGTTGTTCAACGGATTTATCAGCTATATAAGGGCTTTAGTGTGGTGGACGAGCTGCGGGATATGCGCATAGATGGTATATCTGGCGGGGTATCGGGCATTCCTCTTTCCGTATGGTAGGGTGAGGGTACAGTGCAGGCAAGGCTACGAGAGGTTCCACGTTCCTATGATAGTGTCTGGCTGTTTTATCAGGGAAAATCTATTCATTTGAGCTTTTTGTCCTTTGGTTCAGAGCAGGAGTTGCGTCGTGTGTGCCAAAACATCTACAAGCATAATTTCCCTGGTCAACTGTCTGAGGCAAACGGCTATAAGGTCAATGAAATGGCGGATGGCTCCCGCGTAGTTGTGCTGCGCCCCCGATTATCCGAATCGTGGGCTTTTTTTGTGCGCAAATTTGATGTGCAAAGTGCCACGCTGGAGCAGCTTTTGCAGGACGAGCACGCGGAGCTGCCGATTGGACTCATTCGTTTTTTGGTCATGGGTGAGCGGATTACAGCCATTACCGGCGCACAGGGTAGCGGTAAAACGACCTTGCTTATGGCAATGGTAAAGCATATTTCGGCGCTGCTTCCCATTCGGGTACAGGAAATGAGCTTTGAGCTACAGCTCCGCAAAATCTATCCGAACCGTAACATTCTCAGTTTGCGTGAAACAGATACCATATCTGGTCAGGCAGGATTGGATATTCAAAAGAAAACGGACGGATCGGTCAATATTTTGGGAGAGGTAGCCACCGATCCGGTCGCAGCCTGGATGGTTCAAATGGCGCAGGTTGCTTCCTTGTTTACACTGTTTACTCATCATGCCAAGACCTTTCGGGATTTGGTTTATGCGCTTCGTAATTCCCTACTAAAGACAGGTGTGTTTACGAATGAACGAATAGCTGAGCAGCAGGTCGTCAGCGTCATTAATTTTGATATTCATCTGCGCCGCGATTTGGATGGAAGACGTTATATTGAACGCATCACAGAGTGTGTGCCTTTGGAGCAGGAAACAGCCTATCCCACACATTTTCGGGAGCTGCCTACGCTTGAGGGGAAAATGAGCGCCTTTATGGATACGATGACCACGTATTTTCAACGCTCCACGGATCGTCCGTTATACGAGGCGCGCAATGTGGTGGAGTTTCAGAATGGACAGTATGTTGCGGTGCATCCGTTGTCAGACACTTGCCGCAGCGCCATTTTGGAGCGGCTTTCTGGCCCTGACCAAGCGGCTTATTTGGCATTTCTAAGCCATTGGGGGGATGAGCATGAGGCTTGATGGACTTTCATTGCTGCTGGGAACAGCAACGGTGCTGTTTCTTGGTGTCGCGGTTGCCTTTCTCTGGTTATCTCGCTACAGCTCTGAGGTGGGCGCGGCACGACAATATGAGGCCTTGCGAAAGCCTGCCAAGACCAGTAAAAAGCAAGAACTGCATCAGATCATGCAGCGGCTATACCTCCTATGCAGCAGGCTTCCTTTACTTCGTGCCTATCTAAGCTCTATACGTAAACGATTGACTATCCTGCATATGGGGGACGAGTGGCAGCTGCGGCTGGAAACAATGCGTGTGACCTTGTGGGCATGGAGTGTGCTTGTATTGGCAAGCCTCCCCCTGCTCTTGTGGGTGCGTGATCCAATGAGCCTGCTCATGCTGCTCATTGGCTGCTGGGTCGTGCATGGGATGATGGCCGATGTTGCAGTACAGCGCTTGGAGGTTCGCCTGCTGCGCCAGCTTCGCACCTTTTTAGGTGATCTGCGGCATCATTATCATCGGCATGGCATGGTGGAGGAGGCGCTTTATGAGGCGGCAGACTCCGCCGCTTATGAGATGGCGCGGCATGGTCAAGGAGCTGGTAGAGGTGCTGTTGGACAGTGATACGGAGGAACGGCTGGAGCAGTATTTGGAGCTGCTTAGACGAGAGCGACTTGGCTTTCTACTGCAAGGCTTATCCGTGATTGCACTATTTCCGATGTTATTCACACAGCCATTAGAGGCATGGGGGAGTCGTTATTTTCCGGCAATGGCAGCCTTCTATACGAGCACCTCTGGCTGGGTAACTAAGCTGGGTGTGCTGCTAGTGGTATGGCTCTCCTATATTTTGCTACGGCACATTCAGGAGCTGGAGGTAACGCTCAAAGCTACGGATCGAGCGATTTGGGAAAAGCACTTGTATCAGTGGGGCTGGGTTCGCAGGCTTGTCCATCGCTTGGGGCCAGCTCCAAGCTCTGATGAAGCGATCAGGCTAATTCGGCTGCTGAAGGAGAGCGGTTCTCCGCTGCGACTGGAATGGTTTACGCTTCGGCGAATAATGGCGGGGACAGTTGCCCTGCTCATGGCAATCGGCATAGGTGCTGCCCTTCACATCGCAGACCGCCATCAGCTCCTATACACGCCAGTGCGTTCTGGCATTCTATTGGGTCAGCCTACACCGGAGGAGCAGGCAAGTGCAGAGGCGGATTTAGCCTTAGATAGACAGATTATGGAGTAATTAAAGGGGATGAAGCAGCGCTCAATGGAAACCATTTTATCACTTTTAGGAGGTGAGGCCGACAAAGGAAAAAGCGAGGCGCAGCTTGAGGCAGATGCGCGGCGAATTTTAGGCAAGCTGGCGCAGCTTGACCAGCAATATGTGAAGTGGTGGGAGGTGCTGCTTATCCTGTTAGCTGGCTGGGCGGGTTACTACCTCCCCGTAGGCATTCGTTTATTTCAACGAAAAATGCGGCAGATGGAAATGAAGCATGAGGTGGATCAATTGCATACGGTCATTGCCATGCTAGCCCATATGGAACGCATGTCGGTAGAGGATTTACTGATTTGGCTGGAGATATGACTGAGCTTCCCTGGCGCTTCGCCAACGACCGTTCCATAGGTAATGCTATCCATCGGCACTCCAGCATTAATCATCTTGCCATACCATTGTCACGGTGGATGAAGCGAATGTGAACTATGTGAATCCGAGTGGGAAGTTTAATGCACAACTGGTGCTGGATCGCAGCAACGTCATTCGCGGTATTATTTTCCGTCAGCAATAAGAAATAGCAGGGCTAGCGGGCAGACCTGCGTCTGCTCGCTGCTTTAAAGAAAAGAGGCAGCGACATGGGATTTGCAACTAGAAGCATGCTGGAGATGAGCGTAGCTTGCCTGCTGTTTCTACTAGCGATAACGAGTGGGCTAGGGCTATTTACAACAGGGACTGTCATGGCTAAGACTGCTTACTTGGTAGGAGCAGAATTAGATCGCAGCATTCAGCAATCCCTTAGCACCCTTGCGGGTGATGGACGCTTGTCAGGCAATGAGGTTTTGCATCTGCTTGTCCGTTTGGAGGAGGGAACTATTGAAATTATGGTAGATGGTGTGCGGTATTCCGCTCCCATCAAGCGTGAGAATGGACTACCCTCCAGCCTTGGGATGAATGTACGCTATCCCTATCAGAGCCCGCTTGATGAGCTATTTGAACAGCTGGAGATGCGTGACCCTGATCATCTAGCGGTGAAGCAGTATAACATCTTCAAGCTGGCTGCTGGAAAAACGGCAAGGTCGATTTTGATTGGAGTTGGTGTACGGCTGGAAAAATTCAACCTGCATACGATAGCAGGTATGAGCTTGGCTGATGAATTGGGCTTATCCACGATTGGAACGAGAAAGACAGCGTTATTTGCTGTCATTCCTGACAACGATAGCAGCTTTAACTTTATTGTAGGCATGCTGTATACGCAGCTTTTCCAAGCCTTAATGTATGAGGCTGATTATCGTCATGGAGGCCGCCTGCCCACACATGTTCATTTTGTTATGGACGAATTTGCGAATGTTGCCCTGCCAGACGAATTTTATAAGCTGCTATCCACGATGCGCAGTCGGGAGATTTCCGTATCTATCATTTTGCAAAATCTGGCGCAGCTCAAGGCACTTTATAAGGATAGCTGGGAATCCATCGTAGGCAACTGCGATGTGTTTTTGTATTTAGGGGGAAATGAGCAGTCCACGCATAAATACGTGTCCGAGCTGCTTGGTAAGGAAACGATTGATACGAATACGTACGGTCAGAGTAAAGGACGCAGCGGGAGCTATTCTATTAATTATCAGCAATCGGGTCGTGAACTGCTCACTCCAGATGAGGTGCGGCTGCTGGATAACCGCTATGCACTACTGTTCATTCGGGGGGAGTATCCGGTAGGACGACAAATACGATTTATTGAAGCACCCAAATATTCTCTATACAGCAGATGGAGAACAGCCACCCTTTAAACACGGAGGCAACGAGCATGCAAGGGATTGGCGCTCTATCACGCTGCATGAGGATGGAGAGTACGAGCTAAGAAGCCAAAGCATTCTCGGCTGGTCAGCCATTCTGTTACTACCAAAGGACAAAAAAATAATCAAAACCTTATCCAAGCAAACAAGGCTGGGGACGTCCAACAGACCAAAAAGCAGTATGGATGCTTCGGTTCGTAAAAAGGTTGGCATAGAGCAGGCTAAGAAAGCGATTCACCAGGCAGCGTTAGCTCGAAGAAATATACAAAGAATACAGGTCATGACCCGATTTAATCTGCGTATCATTCGTATCGTAGTAAAGGCTGCCGCTGTGGCAGTGAAGGGAATCATGGCTTTATTAGGAGTGAGTGGCTCAGTCATTATGCTGATGTGCATCGTATTAGCGGTTGCTTCTCTTATAGCACATCCCCTTTGGCATTTTCTTTTCTGACGAAAATACGGAGCAGGATGTAAAGCCCTTGTCTGTGATTGTCCAAGAAATGAATGCTTCATTTGTTGATAGACTAGAGGAGATTAGACAAAATGCAGATACTGTTGATCGTGAGGAGCTAAATTATTTTGGTGGTGCAGATAATACTCGTGTCGATAACTGGAGTGATGTCATTGCAGTCATTGCAGTTAAGACGGCGCTGGACGCTGAGGGTGGAATGGATGTGGTCACCATTGACGCGACGCGTGAGGAAATGATTCGCTCTGTCTTTTGGGATATGAATGTAATTGAATACGATATAGAAAAGATTAAGCATGAGGCGACAGTGGCGGTAGAGCAGAAGGATGGTAGCTTAGAAAATAAGACGGTGACAACGTATGAAATGGTTCTCCATATTAAGATTATTAGCCGGACAGCCGAGGAGCAAGCAGGAGAATATAGATTTACAAACGACCAATATTCACTTATGGGGGAGATGCTTTCAGAGGAATTCAGGCCTCTTATGTTTGCTCTTTTAGGTAAGGATAGTGATACGGGCTTATCACAAGAGCAGATTGAACTGGTTTATCGAGAACTGCCAGAGGGAGCACATGGGGCTGAGGCGGTTAATCTAGCATTAACTCGTTTAGGTGATCCGTATAGCCAGCCTAAGGCTGGGATGGGGCGCTACACAGATTGTAGCTACCTGGTGCAGTGGGCTTATAAGCATTTAAATATTCAGTTGCCACGCACCGCGGCAGAACAGGCACGCTATATCACAGATAATAATCTTGCAATTCAATATGAGCACTTAACTCCGGGAGGTTTGGTGTTTTGGAGTTATGAACGCAATGGTCGTTTTATGGATATTACGCATGTCGGCATTTATGCAGGCAATGGAAAGGTCGTCGATGCTTCCTCCAGCCGCGGACAGGTGGTTTATCGGAATCTGTTTGATGCGGATAAGCAGGTGATGTATGGGCGGGTAGAGTGAAATAATGTATTCATCTTAGAGTTAAGTTAAAACATTGGTCTTTGGTGTTTAGGATTAGAAGGGGAATTGAGAGGGAAAGTCGGATTTCATTGTTGAGGAGACTAACCTGCATTATGGAACGAGATTGTTGAAAGTACCTTCAAAGGATAAGACAGTCAACTTCTGCCTAAAACGACTACTGAGCCTCCACTCATATAAGCGGCTATTGGAAGTGGGGAGTCGTGTTGACGCACGGTTCTCTTTGCGTTGTAAGTTGTTTCTCCCTTCACTATACAAAATAAGTATACTCAATTCACTTTTTCCTCAGAAGCTTGTATTACACTTTTCAGGCACCTTATAATAGTAGAATAAAGTATCTCTTCCGCCAATGATTGCGAATGTTTATAAATGCCATTACAATGCTTTAATCTATTAGCACATCTCCATACGACCTATTTCTATTATCTTTACTCCAGGTAACTTTACGGTAGGGATGCCCGCACTATTCGCAAAACATGATACTTTACAGTACGTATTTGAAACTGTATTTCCCTTTTATATTTGACGGATTGTAATATGAAGTGCGACACCTACTGGAAATAAATAAAATGGGCCCACAGCCGGATTCGTGTAGAATGAAGGTTCCTACACCACATTCACACAAGGAGAATCCACCACGAGCTATACACACCTCAGCATAATCGAACGAAGCAAGCTAGAAATCCTCCACCAGCAGGGGAAAAGTACCGAGCGATTGCCAAGGAACTTGGCAGACATCATGCCACATTGGCCGGGAACTCCGCCGAAATGCAACAGAACCCCCATACGCGCGGAGAACTTTCAAGAGGCCATGTCCAGCGCCGTAAAGCCTCCGTTTCCGGAGGGAAGTGGAATCCAGAACTGGCGAGTTGCATCGAAGAGAAGCTTCAGGCGACCTGGTCTCTGGAACAGATCGTAGAGCGTTTGTGTCAGGAGTGTCAAGCGATGGTATGTTTTACAACGGTCTATCGTTGGCTTTATACCGGCCGTTTGGTGAACGGCGTGCTTGACGTCCTCAGACACAAAGGGAAAAGGCAGAAGTCAGCAGAAACACGCGGCAAAGTTTGCTGTGGGCAAGCCCATCTCTGAGCGCCCGAAAGAGTTTCGTAACCGGGAAACCTTCGGTCATTGGGAACTGGATACGGTGGTTTCAGGTCGTGGGAAAAGCAAGGGCTGTGTGGCCACGTTCATCGAACGAAAGACTCGATTGTACAGCCATTCGTATGCCGTACCGCGGTGTCCATGGAGATTGCCTTTGGTGTAGCGGCTTCGCAGTACTTTGTCCGTGAGCTTCAAAACACTACCGCATACCGTGGCAAGGAAATCGCCTGTTACATCAGCCTGGAAGCCGTTCATGGGGGGCAGGTATATTTTGCAGATCCCTATTCTTCCTGGCAACGCGGCTCGAATGAAAATGCCAATGGGCTCTGCGAGAGTTTTTCCCCAAGGGGACGGATTTCGCTCAAATCACGGATGAAGCTCTAGAAAATGCTCTGGGCCTGATCAATCACAGACCACGTAAATGCCTGAGTTGGAGAACCACTCAAGAATCCTTTTCAGAGGAACTGTCGTACTTGGCTTGACAATCCGTCATAATATAAAGAAACTACTTTGCACGGTAACACAAGTTTTAGCATTATCAGCACCCTAAAAATCCTACTCCACATCCTGTTTACGGAAAGCTTGTTCAATTATTACCATCACATCATCAAGAGTGTCCAAACTGTCAAGACCAACTTCCACATCACCATTTCCCCATCTACCTACGCCTGTAACATCCTTACATATTCCTTTTGGATCAATGACATCTGCAAATTTCATATTTACAGCTAAACGAAGCCGTGAACTCTGAATGACGACATCCACAAAGTTAGTATCAGCTTTATAAGCGATATACAGCTTCTTAAACTCACGTTTCACAAAAGTACCAAGATTGAGAATACGGGTGTTTAGCTTTTCAAAGAGTATCCGGTTGAAAGCATTCAGATATTGATAGCTCTCAAGTGTGTATTGTGGCGCAGTATCATCCTGCTCGTGATAAGGAGCAAGTTCAGCGTCAGTGAGATCCGGATAAGGCCACACTTTTATGGCCACTTCTCCAAGCAGAGAAGCTCGTTTGTTGACTTGTGCTTCGCCCCAAGAAATCTGGTTGACAACATACTTATTCAAACGAAGTGCACTCTCTTTGAAACCACCCTTCATATTGAGCTTGTCAACAAATGATGAATCGCTCATCTCAGAGTTATATGCCGTCAATGTCAAATTGCCAATGGAATGCAGATATTTTTTTTGAATTTCTTGCCAGTTTTTACCAAGAGAAGTAATCCAATCAGTTGATAAATGCAAGTTTTGGGGAATGATATGTTCGATGGTCAAATTATCTAATGATACGAGCGATTTATTATCCCAATTCTCGATCCTCCCAAGAATGTATCTACAACGGTTCATGTTATAGATGTCTCTTGTTAGGAGAGACGAGAGAAAGGACTCATTACTTGGAAACTTCTTATATAAATCGAGCAGGATAAAGAATGCCTTGACTGAATTAAGGTAATCGTCTAGCTTAATATCATTCTTCATCATAGCGAAGGTCTTATTTAGAGAATTTGTTGGAATGTCACAGACGGCACGACGCAGCACATAACTCACGCAAAGCCGAACGATTTCCTGCAATTCCTCGACAGTAATCAATCCCTTATCACAGTCGTCGTGAACTTTCAGCAAGAAAGGATAGGCTACTTCCATTCGGATTGCCTTCATGTCACCATAAAGCAATTTAAGGGTTGTATTGGCACTCCTTACAAAGTACATATCGGTGTAATGCTTTGCATAACTGTAAATATCTTGGCAAAGATCACGTATAGTTAAGCCACTACCATTATTGTAGGCTCTGAACTCTTTATAAACCTCATTCTTTTTTGGTATTCTGCCTAGTTTCATCGTCAGGTAATCACGGAAAAAATTGTCCAATAACTCACTTTGGTGTTCGTAATCAAAGAGTAGTTCCGTTGGCCGCCAGATATTGTTGTAAACGTCTGCCTGTGTTACGGAATCTAATCCCATCAGCAAATGATTGCGGATAAGATCGGAATCCTTCAAGTCCATCCCCGTCGAGTTCAAACTCTCAAAAATGGCCTGCGGGTCATCGTATTGGCGATCAAGGACGATATCCACGATCTGAAGCTTGCCGATGGCATCGTAGAGGTCAGAGGGCGTAATCTCCAATTTGGCAATTTGGCCAGTAAAAAAACCATAATTGTCAAGCACACGGGATTTTAGGGTATCAGGAATTGGCGAGCCTTCAATCTTCTTTATAAGTGCATCCCTGTCGGATTGCGTAAGAAGCAGTTTGTATTTAGCGCTGCCCGTTTCGTAATGGTTTAGCAACAAGGTATCTGTAATTTTATTAGGATTCACTCCACTGTTCGTATTTTCCTTTGCATAGTCCCGCAGAGCGACGAGAAGCAAGGTCAATGTAGTAAGGCGTTGCTGACCATCAATAATCATTGCAAGGGTCGACCCTGCAGCTGAATCCTCGTCTATGCGGACGATAGAGCCAACAAAATGTCCTTCCCGATGTGTGTTGTGTAAATTGACAATGTCATTCCAAAGGCGGGCGCATTGCTCTCGCTCCCAGCTATAGGTTCTCTGATACAGTGGGATCAAATATTGGCAAGTACCACCAAGATATTTATAGATGTTGCTTTTAAAAGCATTCATTATCTTTGTCCTCCGTTAATTATCCGTCCACATCTCGCACTGTCCGATAACAGTGGCAATTGCATCTTCCATACCCTCTGGTGGATACTTATATTTTTTTAGAAGTTTTTTTACCATTCGACGCATACCGGCGCGTGCAGATTCTTTCTTTTGCCAATCTATAGTTCGACTTTTTCGAAGCATCTCGGTAAGCTCATGGGCCATCGCCACCAATTCCTTGCTTTGATAAAAATCCTTTACCGCTTGCGGGCGTGTTATTGCGTCATAGAACGCTAATTCTTCATCTGTAAGTCCGAGTGCATCGCCTTCTGCTTGGGCATTCGCCATGTCCTTAGCCATCTTCATTAGCTCAGCGATAACTTCCTCGTTAGAGAGCATACCGTTAAGGTAAGCTTTCATGGCGCGAGAGAGCATTTCCGAGAACTTCTCACTCTTAACGAGGTTTGTCCTACGGTACAGCGACACTTGCTCAGCAAGCAGTTTCTTCAAAATTTCAACAGCTAAGTTTTTTTCCTTCATATTAGCGATTTCATCAAGAAATTTCGGATCGAAAAGAGAAAATCCTGTATCAATATCCGAAAACAGATTGATAACGCCTTCACTTTGGATGCTTGCTTTCAATAATTCATTGACGTGGGCATTTATTTCTTTTAAGGATAGTGGTTTGCCTTCGCCGGTGATACGTGTAAGCATTGTCCGTACTGCCTCAAAATAAGCCGCTTCATACCGATGCTCTGGAGTGAGAAGCGAGCGGCAGAGGGAGAGCGCTTGACGCAAAAGCATGGCTTCCTTGAGGAACACATCACGTTGCTTTTCTCTGTCAACTTCGGAAAGGAAGTTCACCCCTCCACTAATCGCTTTGGCGCGGGAGAGATCGGTTACATTTGCACTCATAAAACCTGAATAATCATAACCATGAAATAAATTCTGGCAAACCTCCAGCTTTTCGATGAATTTCGGCAGAGCAGTTTTGGCAATATCCATATCGCCATAGTTATTCTTGTCTCGATTCGTGTAGTCGTTCATTGCCTGCTTCAATGCCGAAGCGATACCAACATAATCAACTACCAAGCCGCCTTCTTTATTCTTGTAAACGCGATTGACACGGGCAATTGCCTGCATGAGATTGTGTCCCGCCATCGGCTTATAAACATACATTGTAGCAAGAGATGGTACATCAAAGCCCGTCAGCCACATATCTACCACAATGGCAATTTTCAGCGGGTCGCTGTTGTCTTTGAATCGCTTTGATATTTGATCCCGGTGGCGTTTGTTACCAATGACACCACGCCACGCCTCGGGATCTTTATTGCTCTCGGTCATGACCAGCCCAACCTTTTCTGTCCATTTGGGACGGAGCTCAAGAAATTTATTGTAGATCTCCATAGCAATGGCACGAGAGTAGGCAACAACCATAGCTTTACCGGTGAGTTCATATTGTCGATTTTCCTCGTAATGCTTTATAATATCTTCGCATAGAGCGGTAATTGTCTGTTCCGCTCCGAGGATACTATCCATCTTACCGAGTGCTTTTTTGCTCTTTTCTATCGCGTAATCTTCGGCGTTCTGCGCCATAATGTCGTACTCAGCATCGATGAGGCGTAGAACATCCTCGTCCAGTTTCAGGTGGATAACACGGCTCTCGTAATAAACAGGGCGTGTCGCTCCGTCCTCCACAGCTTGTGTCATGTCGTAGATGTCAATATAGTTACCAAAAACTTCGATGGTGGATCGGTCTTTACTTGATATTGGTGTACCCGTAAATCCAATGTATGTAGCGTTGGGTAAGCTTTCTCTGATAATAAGCCCGAAGGATTTTTGTATTCGCCCTGTTTTGCTGTCAATCTTTTCATCAATGAACTGACTGCGGTGAGCCTCATCTGCGATTACGATCACATTTCGACGGTCAGACAGAAATTCGGAACTTTCTTCAAATTTCTGTGCAGTAGTGAAGATAATGCCATTAGCTGCTCGATCTTGCAAATAATCTTTGAGTCCGATTTCTATTTTTCGTTTTTCACCTTTTCGAAGAGCTTCTTTATATTCTTCGCTTAACTTACGACAAGTTGCTTGTATCGGCGTTTGATGCAGAAAGTGCGAGCACTTCGCAAACTGTTCGAACAGCTGATCATCAAGATCATTGCGATCGCTAAGCACAACGATCGTAGGAGATTTCAAAACCTCCTGCAAAAGATGAGCGTAAAATACCATTGACAGGGACTTACCACTGCCTTGTGTATGCCAAAAAACACCGCCGCGACCGTCAGTTTCAGTTGCCTTAGCAGTTGAAGTAATAGCTTTCCGCACAGCAAAATATTGGTGATACGCCCCTAGAATCTTCGTGTCACCTGAAAAGCAGATAAAGTTCTTTATTATATCGAGCAGCCGTGCCTTATCGAATATGCCCTCAATGAAGGTATCGAATTGGGCGTACTGTGTATTCTCGTAGCTACCATCTTTCGTCTTCCACTCCATGAATCGATCTTCGCCTGCCGTAATTGTACCTGCTTTTGATGTGGCAAGATCACTCATAACGAGAAAGGCATTGTAAATAAATAAAGATGGAATTTCGTGCATGTAATTTCGTAATTGGAGGTATGCTTCAGAGGCATCGGTTTCTTCTCGAGAAGGCGACTTAAGTTCAAATACAATTACGGGTAATCCATTCAAAAAAATTAGTATATCCGGGCGCTTCTCACTGTTTTCGATAATAGTCCACTGGTTTGCAACGATAAAGCTGTTCCTATCCGGATTGTCGTAATCCACTAACTGCACCAATGTAGAGCGCTGCTCCCTGGCATCAAAATAATTCACGGGCACTCCGTTTTGTATATAATCCATAAACTGCATGTTTTTTTGCAAAATTGTAGCGCCTTCAAAATTACGCAGCTTATAAACTGCCTCAGTCAGGGCGACTTCTGGCAGCTTGGGGTTAATCTTTCCTATGGCCGAGAGCATTTCATCTGCAAAAAGAGGATCGGTATAATCGCGTGTCAAGCCAGGGGCATAGACATAACCGTACCCCAAAGTGTTATGGAAAAGCTCAATGATAGCATTTTCAAAATTTGCTTCGGTGTAAGCCATAATATCTTATACCTCCTCGTACTTGGTTTTTATTGAGGTTGCCTGATGCTCCAACTCGGGATAAATAAATGCATGATTAATTCCAATCGCATCTAATTCAGTAAGCAGTTTCGGTTTTGTGTCTTTGGGAATTATAATTGATCGAGGAATACCATCGTCGAATTCCCGAATTAGGAGAGGACGCAAATCAAAATACGTTTTTTGAAATGGGTTCCCATCTGTTCCTCCTCTTATTCCGGTCACGATAAAAGCACCGCATTGCCTTTTAATTCTTTCATTATTGCGAGGGGCAACAATGGCTATGTACTGCTTGGCGGTAAGCCCCACTAGCTCCATGTTTACATACCCACGTTCGCTCAGAAAACCTATCATTTGGCGTTCGGAAGAACCTGTATATTCAGTTAAGGAAGCAAGCAACTGGGCGGTTAAGTTGCTTGGCTGTTCCATGTAGTCATAGAATGCAAATAGCTCGCCGTCTTTGTCGGTGTGCTCACTGCAAGCAAAATACAAAGCAACTAAAGGATTGGTGGTAACATCCAACAATCTTGTAGGGAGACCGTAATGCTGCATCTTCACCAGACGCTCCAGCGTATTTGGTATGGAGCTGAAATCATTTGGTGAGTTCATCAGCATATCTTGAATCAAGATATGCTCTTTTTCTAACAAACCCTTGCGAAACACATTTGGAGTTAACGTATAACTCTTGTCTGCTTGTCCACGATAGAAAACCCCTCGTTTATCCTCGGACTCATTAGCTGTTGACTCGTTGCGAAGAAAAACGTCAACATATTTGCTAAGTAAAGGAGAATTCGGATCGTTCTCTATTATGTATCCATTTTGAGCCAATACATTATCTTCGTCTGCCATAAAAATTATCCTTTCAGTTGTTGTTATACTAGTCATTAGTGACAGATATTTCGCCGGATATTAGGCGCGGTAACAAGCTGTCACGGATGGCCTGAAGGTTACAGTTTTCCGTATAATTTGCTTCGATGACATCATCTATCGGGCTAACCAGTTCTTCAAACTGACGAAGCAACTCACCAGAGGGGATGAGAACAGGGAGGTTTGCCATATTATTTTTATTAATAGAGCCGAACACCGTACCTTCACCGTTAAACATATCAAGCTGTTGCTTTAGTGCGAACATCGTGTAGAGGACAAATGACTGACATCCGCTGTTGCTTTGGATACCGGCTAAGCCACGACCAAGGCAACAAGATTCATAGGCAACGTTCAAATCTCCGACAGGGGCACGAACGCTCATAAGAACATCGCCTTTTGCGGCCATACGCTTGGGTTGCGTGGTGAATAGTCGGCGAGTTGGAAAGCGAGAGCCGAACTCGCCACGACCTTGATAAAAGACAGTCCCAATGCCGTTTTCGTTGTAACTTGATCCGTCAGGAGATTGTCCCATAGTAATTGTGGCTATCTCGGAGAGTATGCCTTTCCGCCAATCCTCAGGCTTTACGCCATCCCAAGGCTCAAAATCCACGAACCACGACTTGAAAATTGCCTGCGCCATCTGCTCTAAATGATGATTAATCTTTGTGTTGTTTGTAATTTTGTCTTCAATTGCGGAAAGGGTGTCAACGATTTCTCGTTGCTCTTGAATTGTCGGCACCGGTATTTTGAGTTCCTGAAAAGTTGAAGAGGGTCTCGCTAAAGCTGGTACACCCACTTGAGAACTGTTAGATAATAGTTCATGCTGTCCCTCTCTGGAATGAAAAAAGTAGACCATAAACTCTGGTAACATCACTGATTCCTTACATCTGACCCTAAACTGGCTCTGTGAGATTACATACTTATCGTGTTTGCTGTCAGCAGGAATATAAACAATCTGTCCAAGCGTTCCACGATGTGTAATGACTACATCACCACGCGAAGCCACGGCTCTTTTAAGCGAAGCCGCTTTTTCAGGTGTTACGTAGTTAAAAGCCTCCTCTGTAAGGGTGAAGCCTGTTAGATTTCTGCCGTTTAGAACAGGAACGCCGCTGGGAACAAAGCATTCAACTTTTATGTTTGAACCAAAGGGTCCCATTGCTATTTCGTCAATCACATCACCAACCCGCTTAGTTTCAAATGTCATACCCTATCGCCCCCAGTCTTTTACGGATTTCGGCCTCCAGTTTATGGGATCGCTTGAATGTTTCTGAAAGTTCGTCCGTCAGCCGTGCCATTTTTTCCGCAAAGGGTTCACTATCTTCCTCCTGCGCCTCAATGCCAACGTACCGACCGGGATTTAATATATAGTTCTGCTTGGCAATCTCCTCTAAAGTTGCTATGGCACAAAAGCCATTTACTTCCTCCAGCGTTCCGTTGTCGAATGCTTCAAAAGTAGCAGCGATCTTTAGAATATCACCGGGACTTCCGTCCTCGTTTTGATAGGTCAGCTCCCTCAGGCTACGGCTAATCATGATTCCCATGTTGCGAGCGTCAATAAACAGGGTTTTTCCCTTTTGCTTCTTATCCCTATTAATAAACCACAAAGATACGGGAATCTGCGTGGTATAGAACAACTGAGGAGGCATGGCGACAATGCCTTCCACCAGATCGGCCTCAATGATTTTTCGGCGGATTTCACCCTCACCGCTACTTTGGCTAGAAAGAGAACCATTGGCAAGCACCATGCCGATTTTACCATTTGGAGCAAGGTGATAAATCATGTGTTGAAGCCATGCAAAGTTGGCGTTGCCATTGGGTGGTAAGCCAAATTTCCAACGAGGATCATCATTCAGGCTGCCGTCGTTCCAGTCTGAAAGGTTGAATGGTGGGTTCGCCATAATAAAATCTGCTTTCAGTGTTGGATGCATGTCATTATAGAAAGTATCAGCATTGTATGCGCCAAGATCGGCTTCAATGCCGCGAATAGCAAGATTCATCAAAGCCATTTTGCGAGTAGTTGGGTTAGCATCCTGCCCATAAACGGAAAGGTTATCGATATTACCAGAATGATGCCCGACAAATTCTGCCGATTGTACAAACATTCCACCCGAACCACAGCAGGGGTCATACACTCTCCCCTTAAAGGGTTGCAAAACCTCAACAATTGTCCGTACCACACAAGACGGAGTATAAAATTCACCTGCTCTTTTACCTTCTTGTTCAGCAAATTTGGATAAGCAGTATTCATAAGCACGACCAAGTATATCCTTATCTGTTCCGTGCTCAATCATTTGAATATTAGTAAACAAATCTACCACATTTCCAAGACGACGCTTGTCCAATTCGCCACGGGCATAGTTTTTAGGTAAAATATCTTTTAAGCGTTTGTTCTCTTTTTCAATTGCACGCATTGCACGATCAATGATGCCGCCTATATCAAAAAATTCTTCTTTTCCGTTTTCATCTGTTATTTTCCCGGTTTTGTGTGCCCATTCAGAAATCACATCCCAACGGGCAACGGGGGGAACATAAAATACATTTGTCTCGGTATAAGCATCTTTATCATCTACGTCATCATCATCGGCCTTGAGTTCGTTATAACGCTCATCAAACTTGTCCGAAATGTATTTCAAGAATATAAGTCCAAGAACGACATGCTTGTATTCAGCCGCATCCATATTCCCTCGTAAAATGTCTGCCGCCGCCCAAATCTGCTGTTCAAAGCCGATATCGGCTGTATTCTTTTCTGCCATCTCTCTTTTCCTCTTTTCTTCTACTGACGATGATTACAATCTTTATCCAAAATAAATCGCGTTTTTTAAAAATCAATAACTTGTTCAACCTGCTCATCAAATATTATATCATCGTTTGAGAAGTATGTATAAAACATCTGTAGTAAGTAGGGAAATCGCGTAGAGCAAAGGATTTTAGGTTAGGTGTGCTCTGCGGTACCAACTTTTAAGGCGGTGTACCATCAAGCCTCACACCAACAAGGTCGCCTTCCGCATTCTCTCCAAGCGCAAATTTATATTTACTTCCAGGAAAACTTGCTTACTAGAGGTCCGATTTGAGTCCGAAAATGAAACGACTACTAAGAAGATATTTGTTCGACTTTTAATTGTGTCAGATAGTTACATGGTGCTATTAGGAGGAAAATCTAATCAATATTAGTCCATTTTGAACCAAGTAATCTAATCAAAAGAATGTAGTTGAAAGTCGTAGACTCTTCTTAATTTTGCTCTCTGATAACAAAATAACCATCTTAATCAGCACATTCTTCGCATGCTCCAAAAGGAGAAAGCCAGACTGTAGGTGCGCCATAATCATCTTGTATTATTTAAGATGCGAGCGATTTTTGCCATGCAGCAAATAAATGGTGGTTCCATTTAAGGCGACGATCCATGCGAAGCTATAATGATACTTCTGTCCAGCCACAGCTTATCGCAATGGGGGCAGCTCGCAGAGAACCTGGGAGAGGTTAGATACCTATGAGAATGACTAACCATCGTTCGCTGGATAAGTAAATCGTCAAACCCAAACAGAGGAGAAGGGGCATTCGCATGCCCCTTTCATTAAGCTTGTGCCAAACTATGCGTTTATCTTAAACCAAACCCTTCAATAATGAATTTTCTCAATGTATGAAGCACATTCTGATTCGATATAGCATGCAAATTGCTATGCTCAAGCAGCTATTATCCATATCTTTAATTACCGAACAGGAGTTTCGTGCGCTAAAAAGCAAAATCATGAAGGACTACGGTGTGATTTCTGACCTGACAACCTGATTCGCACAATTGTTGATTACACCCAGTCTTATTATACTAATTCCGAGATAATAAGCGCTGAGGGAGGAATAACAAAGGCATATGAAGTAGAAGTGATTAAGGCCAGCCGAAAAATATCTGATCGAAAAGGCGGAGGAGCTTCCGATATTTTAAGAGTAGCTCCATATGCAAGAGTAAGTACAGATACGGAGGAGCAGCTAAGCAGCTATAAATCACAGGTTGCCTATTACACTGAGCTTGTGAACAAACGAGGGGATTGGCAGCTTGTGATATATATGCAGATGAAGCAGTCACGGGGACACAGGTCAATAAGCGTGAGAACTTCCAGCGAATGATTGATGATTGCATGAATGGAAAAATTGATATGGTTATTACCAAGTCTATTTCCCGATTCGTTAGAAATACGCTAGATACACTCAAATATGTGCGAATGCTCAAGGAGCAGAATGTAGCCGTATTTTTTGAGGATGAGAATATCAATACGATGACAATGGACGGCGAATTGTTATTAGTTATTTTAAGCTCAGTGGCACAGCAAGAGGTTGAAAATATATCCTCCAACGTTAAAAAAGGCTTGAAGATGAAAATGAAGCGTGGCGAGCTTGTTGGATTTCAAAGCTGCCTGGGTTATGATTATGATGTTCAAACGAAGAAAATATCTGTAAATGAGAAGGAAGCGGAAATTGTTCGTTATATATTCGAGCGTTACATAGCGGGCTATGGGGCTCATATGATTGCTAAGGAATTAACTGCCGCGGGTCATAAAACACGGGCAGGTCGAAGTATTTGGCAGGATGGTGCGATTCTTGGCATTGTTAAAAATGAAAAATATAAAGGTGATTTGCTTCAAGGAAAGACCTTTACAGTTGATCCGATTTCAAAAAGAAGGCTGGAGAATTACGGCGAGGAAGACCAATTTTATATAAGAAATCACCACGAGGCAATAGTCAGTCAAGAGATTTTTGAAAAGGCTCAGGCTATCCTGCATCGAAGAGGAGCAAGATTAAGAGGCGTTGAAAAGGGAAAACGTAATAAATATAGCCGACAGTTTGCTTTTAGCAGTAAGCTGGAATGCGCGTTTTGTGGGAGTAACTTATCCAGGCGAAACTGGAATAGTGGAACGAATCATACAAAGGTAATTTGGCAATGCGTCACTGCAACGAAAAAGGGCAGAAGGTATTGTCCGCATAGCAAGGCTCTAATTGAAAATGTACTTGAAGGTGCTTTTCTTGAATCTTATCGGAGATTGTGCAGTAATCATACGGATGTATTAGATGAGCTGATGAGAAATATGGAAACTGTTCTTAATAATCAGAACCATATTCGACAACTAAATAAAGTGAAAAATGAAATCAAGCTATTGGAGCAAAAGCGCTGTAAGCTCATTGACCTTTGCTTGGATGAAAAAATAGATCGAGCTACGTATGAGAGCCGTTATGGGGAACTGGAGGCACATCTCAGTAAGCTTTTAGCTGAGCAGACTCAGCTAGAAAAAGGCTCGCGGCAGGAAATTGATTTGGAAAAGAGATTGGAGCATTTGAGAAAGATGCTGCAAAAGCATGAAGTGCTTTCTGCCTTTGACCGTAATGTATTCGAAAGCATTGTCGAGAAGGTTATTGTAGGAGACTTTACTGATCCTACACATCCAGAACCGCACAAGCTGAAGCTCATTTATAAAACGGGCTTCACAAATACCGTCGAAAGTAAGATGTTTAAGCAAAAAAAATCCTACGTAAATGAAAGGGGGGAATTGCCTTCCCTTGCTGAGAACGACACAGATAGAGGTGAAATTTCTTGAAATGTATGGGCATAGATCTCATCAAGTAGAAGCTTCTCATCATCACGCTTGTAGCCAAATGAGGGTAGAGAAGCCTTGTAGGGCGTTTCGTGAAAATATCATCTTCATGTGGCTCGCCGCTGGCCAACAGTCAGACTTTCGTACCATTAACCGCTTTCTTTCCGAACGGATGAAAGAGGGTACTGGAAACCGTGTTTACCCAGGTGCTAGAGTTATAACTGATTTCAATTGGACGTCAAAGCGAGGCAAACTTCATTAACTCAGCTTTGGACGCCGATACAACGTGATTCTGTATCGTGTTCGTGAGTGATTCCAGTTTGAAGTCGAGCCGTTCTCCTTAAATGATTGACGTTCGTTCTTGACAGCCCCACAGCATTCGTTGGACATCTCCTTATCAATATCTCCGATCGTCCGTTCCTTCGTAAGCTTAAAAGTCCCTAGACGAAAACACTTCGACATTGTGGCTATGAAGCATTCTGACATTGTTTATTGTATTGGGCGTATTCTTTATGAATGGAATGGTTGCGTTAAATATATTTTTCCCTTTACCATAAACATTTTGAAACAATCGCAAATGAGAGAAACAGCCAGATGACAATGGAATTTCAGAGGGAATCAACGGGCTTTTCGAAACTGTTGACAATTGGCATATATGTAATTATATTTAATATATCAGGCGCTTGGTGCTGTAAAGCACTAGTGTAAACGCTCTCCAAGCAAAATTTTACGCAATATAGTTCAATCCCGTCGAGGGAGAAAATGGAGAGGGAATGGGTTACTTAGTCCTAGTTTTGTACACGCCCTGTCCATTTACGAGTGACATTCATCGTAGTTTTGTAGAGCATTTTCAGCAACGTTTCATTGCTTGGGAAAATGCTTTTTTCTTTAGGCTTTGCGATGTTGACGAAGGAACCCTCAAGTATTTCCGTCGTTGTACTCTTCGCATCAAGCTTTTTATGTCCCGCATCGTGTCATACTCCGCCTCCAGCATGAATTGCAGAATCTCTGCATACAACTATGCAAACAACTCTTTCAGTGCAAATTCACCTTGTCCTTCATTATGGACTCATTCTTCTGCACAATTACTTTCAATTGCTCATCACGTATACTATCCTCTTTAATCAGCCTTTCTAAAGATTATCTAACGGGGGAATATGATGTCTAAATCAATAGAATCTATCTTGAGAGATGAAATTTTTGCTGAGCTGGACATCGAGTATTCGGATGACCACGATACCCGTTTGTTGGAACAAGGGATCGATTCAGTAGGCTTCATCAAGCTTATTGTTTTAGTGGAATCGAAGTTTAACATCTCGATCCCTGATGAAGATCTGTTATTTGAGAAGTTCTCCACGGCTGGATTAATCCTTAATTATTTGACTGAGAAAACGCTATGATGACTATCATTCAGCGTCTATTTCTGGAGGCCTCTGATCGCCAAGATCATATTATCCTTGAAGATCTAAAGCAGCAATGGACTTACGCAGAGGTGATGACAGAAGCTTATTTGATTGCTTTATACATCCACAAGAATTTTGAGCTTGAGTCCGGAAGTCATCTTGCATTATACACAAATAATGAGCCCTTGTTCATTTTTGCGGCGCTTGGCATTCAATTCTGCGGTTTTGTGTTAGTACCGGTTCCTTATTCGGCATCCAATACTGAAATTGAAAATATTTTAAATGCCAGTGACGCCAAATTGGTTATCAGCAAATCTGCACAGCCTGCGCATTTAAATTGCGACATTCCTTGGGTTACCGCTCAGGATATATCGCAAGAACCAATGCCTTCGTTCGAATCGATCTCGTTAACCAATCAGTCCGATCCCAATCAATGTGCGATTCTCCTTCCTACATCAGGCACAACCGGAAAATCTAAAATCGTTATGTTGTCCCATTGGAATGTATTAACGAATGCGTTGGCACATGGCGGAAAGGTGGGGTATACGGATCAAGATTCGTTTCTTGTAACGATGCCCGTTCATTTCAGTTCTACGATTGTCACGCAATTGATTTCTTGCATGTTATATGGAACCCGAATTAAACTGATCAGCTTGCCCTTGCTGCCGCGCACAGCGTTTAAACTGTTTCAGAATAAGGCGGTCACGGGATTCTCAGCGGTGCCTACGCAATTGATGCACTTTGTTTCCGATTTCCATCAGACAAAGAACTGGAGTGCCTTTGATTCAATTGAATTTATTGTAATTAGCGGTGCGGCGATTCCCGCGAAATTAGTAGACCATCTTCAGACTGTATTTCCTCACTCGGACATTATTCAAACCTATGGATTGACCGAAGCTTCTCCGCGGGTGAGCATGATGGAACGGGGAGAGCGCAGCTTATCCTGTGGATCACCCATAAATGACGTTTCTATTCGTCTTGTCGACGAAGAAGAGAATGAGGTTGAAGGAGCAGCTATCGGAGAAATTTGGGTCAAGGGCCCGAATGTGATGCTCGGTTATTACAAAAACCCGGAGTTAACGAACGCTACCATTGTTGAGGGTTGGTTAAAGACAGGAGATTTGGGATATTGGAATGAATCAGGATGTCTTATACTCACAGGCCGAAAGAAGAATATCATTATATCCGGCGGTATCAATATCTATCCAGAAGAAATCGAGGAATTTTTGTACGGCTTGAAAGAAGTGGAGGAGGTCATGGTTGTTGGTGTACACGATGACCTGTTAGGTGAAGTACCCATCGCATTTCTGAAAGTCTTTAATAATTGCCTGGTTGATATAGATGCGCTGACACGACATTGCAAATTGCATTTGTCATCGTATAAAGTGCCTAGACAATGGAGGATTGTAGATAACATTCCAAAAACAAAGACAGGAAAACTGGACAGAGCAAGTACGAAGCGCTTATTGCTAAATGAGATATACTGATTCGGAATCCTTAAGCATTTAACCAAATAACCAGGGGTGAACGAAGGTTGAAGAATTCAACTCAAACATTGGGCAGAAAAATATTGCCGGTCAGTTATCCGATGATTACAACCTATACGCAACATGCTCATCTCTTGTCGATCCTTACCCATTACGAGTGCGCACACCCATGGATATATAGCAATTATATTCAATTATTTATTAACAAAGATTATAAACACCATTGGGGAGATTTTTATTTCCCTCTGACTTATGAGCTACGCCCATCGGATGGGTGCAAATGGATTACTACTCAAAAGATACATAGAGATATGGTAACTATGAAATGGGACTCTGTTATTCATTTTATTGTAGAAAATATTAATGCTAATAACTATGTCCATACCATGATCAATTATTTCTACGTGCCCCTAAGCGATCGCTACAATAAACTTCAATTGCATCATGACATATTTGTTTACGGCTATGATTTGGATAGAGAGAGATTGTATGTTTCCGATTTTTTTAAGAACGGGGTGTATAGTCAGGCTGAGATATCATTTACTGATTTCAATCTTGCGTTCGACAAGAATCATCTAACAACGAATCATGATTATCTGAGAGAAATGGTTTACCTGTATACATTCAATGATCAATATCAGGATAAATTCAGTGCAGATACCCTAGTGAATTCGATAAGAAATTATTTCACTAAGAAAACGCCGGAGTATTGGGAGATGTTTAACTACGGGGGCGACAGGCATAATCTTGACTTCGGCATGCAAATATACACAACTCTATATAATTATGTGAAAGAGACATCGGAACATAAGGCTATGCTTGATATAAGACCCTTTCATTTACTTTATGATCATAAAAAGATGATGACACTAAGATTCAAGTACTTGTACGATAATCGGCATTTAATTGAATTAAATCAAGAGCATATAGATGAATTCACAGCCATAGAACTTAAAGCAAAGATACTTGTGAATCTAGCGATTAAATATAATTTGACAAAGGATACGAGTATTTCCGAAAGCTTACAAACGCTGATTACGAATATAGAAAATGAAGAATCCATATTCCTTGAACGATGGCTGAAGAAGGTAGACATTCAGTAATGTTGAGGGAGCAGATGATCTCAGTTGTGGATATCTCTTCTTGCACCCGAATAGAAGCCTTAGCCCGAAGCCCGTGGTGATCCGGGCATATTTATGGAGGGAGTGATGCCGGGATTATAATCGTTGCGATACAGCGTAGGGAGTAAGCCAAACCGTTGCTCTTGTCTTAACGATTCCGTTTGCTGACAGCCTATCGCCTTCTTGTCTTTCAACGATCCGCACTGCTTCGAGCGCTTTTTTCCGGCACAACCACAGCGAATCAGCTCACCTCAAGAATCTCTCCTTTTATTTGACCCGACATCTTGTGATTCATGCATAGAATTATACCTGTTCGATTGAATTAATAGTGGTTTCACAAACCTTAAGCAAGGGTGGGGATCATAATATTCATTGTATTAACAGGAGTCGCAGGCTTCATCGGTTCCAACCTTGCCGAGAGGCTGCTGCGGGAAGGCCATACCGTTATCGGCGTCGATAATTTTCTGACCGGGTCTACTGCCAACATAGACAATCTCTTACGGTCGCCAAATTTCAAGTTTATCGAGCATAACGTCATTTATCCGCTCGCAATTGAAGGCCCTGTCGATTGGGTGATGCATTTTGCAAGTCCTGCCAGTCCGCCCAAATATTTGTCCTATCCGATCGAAACGATGAGGGTCAACAGCGAAGGGACGATGCATCTGCTGTATCTGGCCAAAGAAAAGCAGGCTGCTTTCTTCTTGGCTTCAACAAGCGAGATCTACGGTAACCCAACTGTTCACCCTCAGCCGGAGAGCTACTATGGCAACGTGAATTCGGTTGGAGCAAGAAGCTGCTACAACGAAGGGAAGCGGTATGCAGAGGCGATCACCTACTGGATGAACAGGAAATACGGTATACCGGTAAGGGTCATTCGGATCTTCAATACATTCGGCCCGAAGATGGATTTACATGACGGACGCGTCATTACCAATTTCATTAATGAAATCATGTCCAAGCAAAACCTTACGATTTATGGCGACGGCAGACAGACGAGAAGCTTTCAGTATATCGACGATTTGCTGGAAGGGATTGTGAGACTGATGAGCACCACGTATGAGCAGCCAGTCAATTTGGGGAATCCGGAGGAAGTCACCATACTTGAAGTCGCCCAAATATTGAAGGAGCTAATGATGTCCAACGCGCAGTTAGAGTTTCTCCCGCTGCCGGAAGATGATCCAAGGAGAAGGAAGCCGGATATTACCATTTCAAGGACGATTATGGACTGGGAACCGGCGATCAGTTTGCATGATGCACTCGCTAGAACGATCCATTATTACCAGGGTCAATATATCCATTAAACGGGAGGTACTTATGCAAGAACAAATCATAGAGATGATAAGCGAAATCAAGGAAGACGCCCAACTGGCAAGCAGTTTGAACGAGCATTCCAACATCATGGAAGACGGGGGATTGGATTCTTTACAGCTAATTACTTTTGTATTAAATGTGGAAGAGCGTTTCGGTATTGAAATCGATTTTGAACAATTCGACTTCAATCTTATGGAGTCGGTAACGACCTTCTGCAATTATATCTCGGAGCTGCAGAAAACAGCGCCTGTATGAACGATAGACGAAAGTTCGAGCTCATTATCGGGACATTTGACGCGGAACGCTTCTGGCGCGACCCTAATCTAGCCAAACTGCCCTCGTTTCATGATCCTGAAATGGAGAATATCGTGATGGCCATGGATGAGCTGCTCTTCCCATTTTGCGAGGCGCAGGATAGGCTCATTACTCGCTATCGAATGAACGATTGTCATAAAGAGTATTTGCATGAGATCGGATTTAAATTTCTTTCCAATTCAACC
>Ga0209437_100410_pt1 | contig 39235 bp, 38 predicted proteins | sample AraplaL_Cvi_mTSA_FD_184266 | JGI IMG/M metagenome (GOLD analysis project Ga0209437, IMG submission 184266) | Arabidopsis root microbial communities from the University of North Carolina, USA - plate scrape CL_Cvi_mTSA (SPAdes) (version 2) | ecosystem: Host-associated > Plants > Roots > Endosphere...
TACGGCAGGCGGGTTGACGATCGGTGCGGTGGCCGGAGCAGGTGGCTGGTTGGTCAGGGCGCCAGGGATGCCGGACGTGCTCGAGTTGCCGTTTTGCGATTCGCTGCTTTGCTTGCTGCGAACGGCGGCGGTATCGGCAGTCTGGTTAGGCTTGTAGGTTTCGGCTGCCTGTTCGCTGCGCGAGAAGTCGACGTCGGCGGTCGCTTCGGCGCGAACGTTGCCAGTGCCGACGATAGGGGCGATGATCGATTCGACGCGCTTGATGATGTCTTGCTGCAGATCCTGAACGTACTTCAGCTGGGTCGGATCAAGGCCGTTGGCCGGTTGCTTTGTGGTATCCGACAGCAGGTTGCCGTTCTGGTCGACGATCGTCACGCTCTTGGGCGACAGCTCGGGAACGCTGCTGGCGACCAGGTGGACAATGGCGCTGACTTGCTGCGCGTCCAGTCCGCGGCCTGGGTACAGGCTCAGAATGACGGAGGCGGTCGGCTTTTGCTGGTCGCGCACGAACACCGAAGCCTTGGGCAAGGCCAGGTGGATACGGGCTGCCTGCACGGCTGACAGCGATTGAATGGAGCGTGCCAGCTCGCCTTCAAGGGCGCGCTGGAAGTTGACTTGTTCGAGGAACTGGGACACGCCCAGCTTCTGGTTTTCCATCAGTTCGAAACCGACGTTGCCGCCCTTGGGCAGGCCTTGTGAGGCCAATTTCAGGCGTGCATCGTGCACCATGGTTTCGGGCACCAGAATGGCGCTGCCGCCTTCGGAGTACTTGTACGGGACATTCATCTGCTGCAGCGACGCAACGATGGCGCCGCCGTCGCGGTCTGAGAAGTTGGAGAACAGGACCCGGTATTCGGTCTTCTGGCTCCACATCCAGATGCCGATCATCAAGGCGATGACCGCTGCTGCGGCGACCATCAGCAGGACGCGGCGACCCTGAGGCGACTGCGCATAGCGGACGACGCCGTTGCGCGGCGGCTCCTGGGACGAATTCTCTCCCGAAGTCGTGCCTTCAGTGGCTGTGGCGTTGCTGTCGTTGGTCAGCGTGCCATCGGCTGCTACCGCCATGATTTCCCCTTGCATGTGCTGCCGAGCTTGTGGCTATGTGTGATTTGCTTCACTGCTTCCCTACCCATATAGGTTTTTTGCTTAGTGTGGATTGTCCTGCCAGAGCGAAAATTTGATCTCTGGAACAGAATGGCTATTTCCCCGCTTATTGTTGCGAAATGCAGGGGATGGCATGGTAATCTGCCGTTGTAGAAGCGGGAATTGTGATTGCGAGGTGCAATCGCTGATGCGTGATTGAATTCGAAGAGGTGCAAAATTGGCAACGAGTATGATCGATACTAGCAGGATTGAAGCGATGGTATCCCAACTGAAGGCGGCCGCTGCTCGCGCTCAAGGGAATGTTGCTCCCGTGGAAAGTATCACCGGCGGCGAAAAACCTGCCGCGCGGGTCGATTTTGCCAGCGTTCTGAAAAATTCGCTCGATGAAGTGAATGCCTCGCAAGAAAAATCCAAGAAGATGTCCGAAGCCTTCGCCATGGGCGACGACAACATCAATTTGTCGGATGTGATGATTGCCATGCAGAAATCGAGCATTTCTTTCCAGACCAGCATCCAGGTGCGCAATAAGCTGGTTTCGGCTTATCGCGACATCATGACCATGCAAGTGTGACTCAGCCTCTTGTGCGATCCGGTTGGTGAACCTTGCCGGAAGGGAAATAAAAAAGAGCTGCCGCGGCAGCTCTTTTTATTGTGCGATGCCTGTTCGCGAGGCATATTGGCGTGCTTTACATCATGCCCGATGCTTTGGCGTTCTGTTCGCGTTCCAGCTTGGTGATGAAGCGCTGAACCGCCGCCAGAACGGCGCGCGGCAGGTCGACGAATTCGCAGCCGAAACGATTGACGGTCTTGCCGGAAGTCAGCTTCGCTTCCTTGCAATCGCGCACCACCAGTTTGACTGTCACGATGGTGTTATCGGTCATTTCGAGTGAAACATCTTCGTAAATGCGGCCGATGGTGTTGTCCAGAATCTTCTTCTCATCTGTCAGGCCGACCCCGCCGGCGCTGATGTTGTTGAGCATGGTGACGATCGTGGTAAACGAACCGTCTTCCTGGGTCACGCGGAACGTGCAGCGCAACGGTTTGGCGATCGGTGTGGCAATGCGGAAATATTCACGACGCTGCAGGCGGACCAGGCTTTCCGGAATGTCGATCTTGAGCGCAGGGCGCGACTGGAATTCACAGTGTTTCGCCCGGTCGACATTGAATGTGATGCGGATGTTGTTGTACAACGCTTCAAATCCGATACGGGTGCTTTGCAGAATGCTGAGGTTGAGCGAGGCACTTGGCGCCGCATCGATCACGACGCTGTTCGCGTCTTCATCGATGTCCAGAATCGACGTGATAATAGACTCTGAACCGCCCTTGATGAGCAGGCTCAGCAGCTGATTGCGTTCCATCATGCTATTCAGCAGGGACACGATTTCCCGGCGCGAATGTACGCGGTACGGGCTGTCGTCTTTAATCTCGTCGGTATTTGCCATCTGTGCGTCTATGCGTCTCAAATCAAAGGATAGAAGGGTAGACTTATATCCCAAAAGGGCAGTATTTATCTAACCCCTAATCATACATCACTGCGGTCCAATTGCATATTTTCAATGCGATACAACCACGCCAAAAGTTCCGCCACCGCGCGATACAGCGCTGGAGGAATTTGCTGGTCGAGGTCAACCTGCATCAGCAGCGAGACGAGTTCCTTTGATTCATGTACGAATACGCCGCTTTCCTTGGCGCGTGCGATGATGGCTTCGGCGACCAGGCCGCTGCCCTTGGCGACGACTTTGGGAGCAGCCTGGTTGGTGTTGTACGCCAGTGCAACGGCATTCTGGTAGGGCTGCTTAGGCTTGTTCATCCCGTTTCACAATCAATGAGTCGAGTGAAGAGCCGGCCGCCTCCATGGCGTCGGACAGCATGCTGCCATTGGCGCGCAGCGCCGCAGCGGTGACGTCGTTGTCGGTGCGTACCTGCATGTGGATCTGCTGGCCGATCAGGCGTATTGAGGCCGATACGGAGCCCAGATGTTCAAAATTGAAGCGCACTACGCTGTGCCAGGATGGGGCGAATTCATCTTCCTGAGCGCTTTGCTGCTGTTGGTCGGAACTATCCCGGTTGATCTCCCATTCCATCTGCTGGCCGGGCCAGACTTCTCCATGCCAGATGATGCGTTGCTGTTCCAACGTATTGAGCTGCAAGTTGATTAACTGCCCCAATTGCGTATTGGCTGGATCGGTGGTGTTGAGCAGGCTGGAAACGCCTGTGTGGGTTTGCTGACTCAGTTGCGCCTGCGGCTCTTTGAGCAACTCCGTCATTGGTCGCTTGCCCTCGGCCCATTCGGCTACATGGGATTCGTAAAAAGCGCCGCTGAGATTCACGGAATCACGCAGGGCCGCAGCCAGTTGCGGGGCGTTGTTGGTCGGATTGGTGACCAGCGGGCTGCCAGGCTTGATGGCGCTGGGCAGGTCGCTCTCTTCGGATGCATGGAGCAGGGCGTCGACCAGTTTGCCGGCGCTGCTGAGCGAAGTCTTGGTGCTTTCAGGAGCGAGCTGGTTCGGCGCCGCATTCTTGGCATCGCCTTCTTCCAGTTGATTGTCGCGTGTGACGACGTTGGTCAGGCCTTGCTGAGCCGCCTTGAGCGACTTCATGTCCTTTTCCATCGCCCGACCGGCGGTGCTCAGCGAAACTTCGGCGCTTTCCTCATCCTCGCCGCGGGTACTTTCCGTCAGCAGGAAAGTAGGGCGTGGATCCTTGCCGACCATGGTCAGCTGCAGGGTGTCGCCGGTGCGCGTCGAGGTCGGCAAGACCATGCGCGCTGCGGTATTGGCAATGCGGACGAGATAGCTGCCGTCGTTGTAGGTCGAGAGCACCTTGGCCTGCAATTGCTGGCCGTTGGCGATTTGGGCGAGGCGACTGAAGGCTTCCTGTTTGGCGTCGGCGACGGAGACTATCGCCGTTGGCGCATCGACGGCGGCTACGGGCTGGACGGTCATGGCGATGTCGGCCCGGGGGATCATTGCTAACCTCTTTGATTCATGCCGTAGGTGTTGGCCAGTTTGCGTTCCGTGCTGGTGCTCTGGATCAGGGAGGAGAGTTTTTGCAGGCCCGGTTCGGTGAGCTTGCGGATATCGCGATCGTCTTCCAGAATTTTCTTCAGGATCTCGATCTTGCGATCGCGCCGGTCTTCGCTGAGCACAACCTCAAGTTCATTGCGCTTGAGAAAGTCGACGACGTGGGCGCAGTCGGCTTCGAGCTTGGTAAGCAGTGCCCAGTCTTCTTTGCGCGCTGCGGCCAGCATCTGGTCGGTCAGGTCGGCGATCGACTCGTAAAGGGAAATGACTTCTGCACCGTCCATGGTGTTTTGCTTTCGGGTGGCTGTGAGTGAAGTATCGTCGATTGCCGCAATCAGGCAGCTGCCTGGGAGCTGTCTGCAGCATTCGGAGTAATTTGTTCCCATGCGTCGCGCAGCCCATCGAGCAAGCCATGCACCTCATCCAGCGTTTCTTGCGAATTTTCAATATTTGCCGACAGCAGGCGACGTCCCATGTACTCGTACAGGGCATCGAGGTTCATGGCGATTTCGCCGCCGACGTTCTTGTTCAGGCTGGCGCGCAAGCCGCTCTCAATGATCAGGATGGCCTTGGTGATCGACTCGCCCTTGTTCTTGATGTCGCCGGCTTTCATGTACTTCTGGCCCATCGCAATCGCGATCAGGGCGCCGTCAAACAGCATCGTGATCAGCTTGTGCGGACTTGCTGCGATGACACCGGTTTCGACACCGATATTCGCATAGGCGTTTGCACCTCGTTGCATTGTTCCGAACATTATCCTCTCCTGTGTTCGCTTAACGATTAGCCGCCGGCTTTGGGCAGGTTGGCCAATTGCTGCGTCAGATAGCTTTGCGTAGCCGCCATGCTGGCCAGCGTCAAGTTCAGTGCATTGAATTGGTTGGTATATTGATCCTGCATATTGCTCAAGCGGGTGTTGATGACAGTCTGGCGATCCGTGTTGATCTTCAGGCTGGCCTGCAATCCCTTGGTTTTTGTATCAATAATACCGCCATCGGCGAGGAAGCCGTCGACCAATTTTTGCACATTGGTCAAAATACCATTGGTTCCGGTCGTCGTACCGTCGGCATTGGTGGTCGCTGTCGAAGTGAACAAATTGGCAATGCCGGCGAAATTCTTGGTCGTCGCAGTCGACAACTTGGTCGCATCCAGCGCCAGCGTACCGTCTTTCTGGAAGCCGATGCCGATGTCCGTCAGCGAGCTGATCCCGCTGCCGCCAGGAACGTTGCCCAGAAGTGCGCTGCGCAACTGGGTCAGGATGCTTTGCACTGACGATTCGCTCGCCAGCGGCGAAGAGGTGCCCGCCTGGCCGAGCGTGGTTGCCGGCGTCTGCTTGGTGAGATCGGTGATTGACTTGGCGAGCGCGTTGTAGGCGGAAACGAACGTGGTTGCCGTGCTGGTCACGCCCGTCGTATCGTTGGAGATCGTCAGCGAGAAATTGTCGGCCGCTGTGGTGACCTTGGTCAGGTTGAGCGTTACACCCGAAATGGCATCTTTAACTGTATTCGATGGGCTGGTGACGGTGGTGCCGTCGATACTCAGTTTCGCATCCTGTGCAGCTTGCAATTGCCCCATGGTGCTGCCCGACAGGTTGGCGAAGTCGCCGGTGCCGGTCAATGAAACCGGGCTGGTTGCGCCTGTGCCGGATGGTGTCAGAACCAGATGGTCTTGCGTGCCATCGTTGGTGATGCTGGCGGTAACGCCCGCATTGGCGGTATTGATCGCGTCGCGCACGTCCTGCAGGGTCTTGCCCGCGCCGGACAGAGCGACACTGGTGGTCGTATTGCCGACTTTCAGGGTCAATGCGCCTGTGCCTGCATCATAAGTCTGACCCGTGGCGACACCTGGCGATGAATATTTGCCGCTAGGGTCAAAGGTCAGCGCCGAATAGCTGCCGGTGCCGGTGACCCGTATCGAATTGGCTGCGCCGCTGTCCTTGGCCGTAAGGACCAGGTGGGCGGCAGTGCCATCGCTGACGATAGTTGCACTGACGCCCGCATCGCTCGCATTGATCGCATCGCGCACGCCGGCCAGCGTATTGGTTGCGGGCTTGATGATCGCAGTCGAACCGGTGCCGGTCTTGATAGCTAGAATTCCCGTGTCGAAAGAATAGCCCGCAGCAAAACCGGTAGAGGTAATCTTTTGCGCCTGAGCCAATTGCGATACTGACACGGAATAGGTGCCTGAAGCTGCCGCAGTTGCGTCGCGCGGCGCCTGGATTTGAGTTACTGTGCCCGGCGTTGAGCTTGACGGGTCGTAAGCCAGGCCGGCAAGGCTGTTGTTCGCCTGCACCTTGATGGTGTTGGCAGTGCCGGCAGTGTTCGATTCCATGACCAGGTGATCGCCGGTGCCGTCAGTCACGATGCTGGCGGTGACGCCTGCCTTTGAGGCATTGATTGCATCGCGAACGCCCACCAGAGTGGCATTTGCCTGCAAAGTGATGAAGGTTGGCGGATTGGTGCCGATCTTGATCGCGACGGAGTCGCCGGCCGTAAACTGCTGTGAGCTCGGGTAACCGGCAGATTGAATCTTTTGCGCCAATACCTTGGTGGAATCGTCGGTGTTCACGTCGGCCGTGAACGGATCAGTCGTCAAAGTCGTGCCGGTGCCACTATTGGACACAGTGGACTTCTGCGCAGCAAAACTTGCTGCAGTCAGACCCTTCAGGGCGCTTTGGTATGTGGAAACCGCATTTTTCAGATTACCGTAGGCGGAAATCAGGCTGTTATAGCTGCTGGCTTGCGAGGTGAGCGGGTCGAGAACTTTGGCCTCTGCGCCCATCAGTTTGGAAACGAGGGTCGCTACATCGAGGGGACCTGCCGAGGTCGAGATTGTCCCGGTAGAGGTGGCCATGCTATCTCCTGAAATCTATGCGCTGAGCGCAAAATGCGATGCTGAAATCAGACAAGAGTGATAAAGCTGGCTGGCTTCACATCATTGAGTGTCAACTCTTGATGGGGTTCTGATGACATGCAGCAGAAAAATATAAATCTGTTATGAACTACCGGGGCGAAATATACCATGCGCAAAATAGTGCGTTTGCGCATGAATATCAGAAATGCTCCAACAGTTCGTAGCAGACTTAGGCCTTGTGATTGATCAACAAACCTTGCATCTTATCAATCGACTTTGCGATAGCGACTGCTTCTTCGCTTGGAATCTGGCGAATGACAGTATCGGTTGCCTTGTCGACAACTTTGACGATCGTTTTGCCGGTATCCTTATCGCGTGAAAAATTGAGGTCCGATGCATTCTTGCTGGCAAAGTCATTCAATTTATCAACAGCGTCGGCTACATCGCTTTCGGTCGAACGCTGTGCTTGCGGGGTCGCCACAGGCGCAACTGTCGATACCACTGGATCTGGTTTTGTATTGGACGGCTGCACCGGCGTGTACGAACCGGAGTCACCTGCAGCAGTGATATTAAGCGGGGAAATCGACATGTTCTTACTCCTTCATCAAGGAATATGCGGAGAATACTTACATATTCTCCGCATATTATCCTACATGGCTCTTAAGACTACTTCAACAGAGACAGGACGCTTTGCGGTGCGGAGTTCGCCTGCGAGAGCATCGCCGTACCTGCTTGTTGCAGAATTTGCGCACGTGTGAGGTTTGCAGTTTCTGCCGCGTAGTCGGTATCCATGATACGGCTGCGCGATGCGGTGATGTTTTCGCTCGAAATCTGCAAGTTGCTGATAACGGCGCTGAAGCGGTTTTGGACTGCGCCGAACTCTGCACGCTTGGACGAGATCAGGTTGATCGCGTTGTCCAGGTTCTTGATCGCCTTTTGCGCATCGCTTTGTGCCGATGGATCGGCGATAGCCTTGTCCAGGGACAGCTTGGCGGTGTCGATGGCGCTTTGCAGGGTCACAGCCGAAGCTGCCAGTGCTGTGGATGTCATTGTCGAACCTGTTGCGAACAGGTTGTCCAGAGCAGCCTTGGCCGAAGTGTAAGTCACTTGAGCAGCGTCAACCGAAGTTGTCGTGCCCAGACCGATCAGACCCTTGGCGCTTGTGCCGATGACTGTCGAGATCGTCTTGTCGTTCGACAAGTCGGACAGTGAGATGCTGATTTGATCGTTCAGTTTGTTGTCGGTAACGTTGGCGCCGACTTGGAAAGTCAGTGTCAAGGAAGCCGAAACGTTGGCATTGTCGGAACCTGTACCAGCGCTTGCACCGGAACCAATACCTGTGAACAGGTTTTGGCCGTTGAAGTTTGTGCCGTTCAGAACACGGAACGTTTCATCCGACAGTTGCTTGTATTCGTCGTTCAGAGTCTTGCGATCCTGAGCGCTGTTCGAACCGTTGGAAGCTTGAACAGCCAGTTCGCGCATACGTTGCAGGTTGTCGGTAACTGTGCTCAGTGCGCCTTCAGCGGTTTGAGCCAGGGAGATACCGTCGTTGGCGTTACGTTGCGCAACTGCCAGGCCTTTGACCTGAGCATTCATGCGGTCGGCAATTGCCAAGCCTGCCGCATCGTCCTTTGCGCTGTTGACGCGCAGACCGGAGGACAAACGTTGAATCGAAGTGTTCAACGACGATTGCGACATGTTGAGGTTGCGTTGCGTGTTAAGCGACGCAATATTGGTATTAATGACTGATGCCATGTTAATTCTCCTAAGATTTGAGGCCGATAAATCCGAGTTTCAGTGCTTAACTTTGGTTTTTACCTAAAGCCTCAGGCGTTCAAACCGCTGTTGTTAGCTATATCGGACGGTATCGGAAAAAGTTTAATGTTTATCGCAAAAAAATTTTTCCAATGCTGTCCGACCTAAAACTGCGTGCTTCTATACGTCAAGCAGATCTTATTTCGACGCTATTTAGGAAAACTTTAGTGGGTATTTCTGGAAAAGTTCCAATTTTGATGCGCGGAGAGAGAGCAGGGGATTGCGGTGCGGTGTTTTGGGAGGCTTGCCGCATCAGTTGGGTGCGGCAAGTCTTTGATTAGGCAGGATTTTTCTTTTTTTCTTGTGCCAGAATCGCAAGCTCCGAAGCCACTTTCCCGATAACGGTGGGCCAGTCGTTGCGGGTTTCCTGGCGGAACAAGCGCATGCTCGGGTACCACGGCGAGTCCTCGCGGTCATTGAGCCAGCGCCAGTCCGGGGTGCGGGCCAGCAGTGTCCAGGTCGGTCGGCCGAGTGCACCGGCAAGATGAACTACTGAAGTATCCACGCTGATGATCAGATCCAGATTGGCCATCGCTGCGGCCGTATCGGCAAAGTCGTTAAAGGCGTCGCCTATATTGTATACAGGCAGTCCTTTGGGAAGCTTGGCCAGTTCGGGCGTGGCCAGTCCTTTCTGGATGGAAAAGAATTGCACGCCGGGTGTATTGAACAGCGGTGCGAAGGTCTCCAGCGGAATCGAACGCTTGCGGTCATTGCCGTGTTCGGGATTGCCGGCCCAGACGAAGCCGACGCGTAAATCGCCGGTATTGCCGGCAAGCGAGTCCATTTTCTCTTTCCAGCTCTTGATGTCCAGCGGATCTGCGGACAAGTAGGATGGGTAGGATGGAATATCTTCGACGCGATCAGTGCCGAGGGCGTGCGGCAGACTCATCAGCACATAAGCGCAGTCGCATTTGGGCAGTGGATCATTCTCGCGTACCAACGTCACTTGATCGGACACGCTGCGGAACAGGCGGGCGAGCGGATCCTTGACGTGCAGCGCCACGCGGGCGCCTTGCTCCAGCAGCTTGTGAATGTAGCGGACGAACTGGATGCTGTCGCCGAAGCCTTGTTCGTGCATCAGCAAAATGTACTTGCCCTTGAGCGAGGATTTGCCGTCCCATTTCGGGATCAGTCCGAAAAGCTTGTGGATCAGTTTATAGACGTAGCGACGCTCTTTGACTTCCAGGCGGCTCTCGTGATTGGCCCAGCCGTCTTTCAGGTCGCCAGCTAGTAGTTGTCCCAAGGCAAGATTGTGCTGTGCTGTCAGGTAGTTGGGCTTGAGCGCGAGCGCATCTTTGAAATATTGCAACGAAGATACCGTCTCGCCGTAGTCGTACATCGTTGCACCGATGTTGTTGAGCGTTATGGGGTGTTTGGGGTCGACCTCAAGTGCCCTGTGGAACAGTGCCATGGCTTCTTCGTAGCGATCCTGATTGGAAAACAGGCTTGAGGCGAGTTTTGTATAGCTGTTCGGATCCTTTGGCGCCAGTTCAATGACGCGCTGATAGTGTTCATTGGCCTTGTCGTATTCCTTTTGCTTAATGTACGTGTCGGCTATCTTATTTTGGGCGTAGATGTCGGTCGGATCCAGTAGCAGGGAGGTTTTGTGGCATTCCAGGGCATCCTTGAGCATGTCCATTTCCTGGAAGGCGACGCCCAGATTGGTGTGTGCCGGAGCGAAATTGATTTGCAGCTGTAAGGACTTGAAAAGGACACCGACGGCTTCTTTGTATTGTTTTGCGTCGATCAGGGCCTTGCCCAGATGGGACAGCGGGCCTGGCGCATCGGGATTGCGTTTGACGGCGTCCTCGAAGTAGGCGATCGAAGCCTCCGGATCGTTTTTTTCGTGCAGCGCGTTGGCCAGGCCGATGCGAGCGTCTTTATTCTCGCCGTTGAGCTTGATGGCTTCCTCGTATAGCGCTATCGAATCATCAATCCGGTCCTGCTTGAGAACGGAGTTCGCCAAATTGGCAACATATTCGGAATTCGCCGGATCGGCGGCCACGGCCTTGCGCAAGGCGGCTTCCGCGCTGACATAGTCGTTTTCATGCATGGCAATCAAGCCCCAGGCATGGTTGGCGTAGACCAGATTCGGTGCGCGCTTGAGTACCTGGGCGCACAGCACTTTTGCTTCGTCGACTTTATGGTCATCCAGCAAGTTCAGGCATTCTCTTACGGCCAGAAGGTCTTTGACATTGGGTTGAGCGCTCTTGTTGGCGGGCTTGTTGCTGCTACGCGTTGACATTGTGGTTCCTTGCCGGATTGATTGATTGTGCTGCTGCGCGAACGGGAGGCATTTTGCATTACTTTGCCCGGTCGCAATAGTCTATGCATATCATATGATGCAATTCCGATTTCGATCCGGTAAACAGACGTAAAAAAAGCCCGCGATTTAGCGGGCTTTACTTCGAGTGTTGCTTGCGATCGAATCAGTTCCAGCTGCGCAACAAGCCCACGGCCAAGCCTTCCAGAGCAAAGTTCGCTTCTTCGGAAGAGACCTTGATCACCTTGAAATCGGGGTTTTCCGGCAGCAGCTCAATCAGCGAGCCGGTCTTGCGATAGCGTTTTACGGTAACGTCGTCACCGATTCGCGCTACGACGATCTGGCCGTTGCGCGCCTGATCTGCCTTCTTCACCGCCAGCAGATCGCCGTCCAGGATGCCGGCGTCTCGCATCGACATGCCGCGCACCTTCAGCAGGTAGTCGGGTTTGGCCGAAAACAAGGCGGGGTCAACGTTGTAATTGCTTTCGATGTGTTCCTGAGCCAGGATTGGCGACCCGGCGGCAACACGGCCGACCAATGGCAGCGACAATTGCATCAGGGCGGGGTGCGGTAACGCCATCTGCCGGCCCGTGGTACCGGTCGATCCATCGCGCAGGCGGATGCCGCGCGAGGTTCCCGGTGAAATCTCAATGGCACCTTTGCGCGCCAGCGCCTGCAAATGCTCTTCCGCAGCGTTGGCGGAGCGGAAGCCGAGCTCGTTGGCGATTTCTGCTCGCGTCGGCGGGAAGCCGGTATTTTCGATGGCGTCTTTGATCAGATTCAGGATCTGTTCCTGGCGAGCGGTCAGTTTAAGCATGTCGACTTTCGGGGAAGTTATGCTGGTTGCATAAACAGTCTGTATTTTTATACAGTTATAAAGCAGTGTCAATCTGCAATATTGAAATGATGTCACCGGCAACTTCTTGTTCTGTGGACGCAGTTCCACGGCAAATGCCTGAAAGCATTGAGGTTTTTGCCATTCTGGTATATGATTGCGGGCTTTCCTCTTCCCACACTCGTCTTGACGCCGAGGTGGGCGATTTGTTAATCAGTCCATAAAGGAGTCTACATGCGTCATTATGAAATCGTATTTATCGTCCATCCGGACCAAAGCGAGCAAGTTCCAGCGATGATCGAGCGTTACAAGGGCATCGTTACTGCACGCGGCGGCAAGATTCACCGTGTCGAAGATTGGGGCCGCCGTCAATTGGCGTACCAAATCCAAAAACTGGCAAAAGCACATTATGTTTGCCTGAATATCGAAGTTGACGGCGAAACTCTGGCCGAAATCGAAACCGGCTTCAAGTTCAACGATGCAGTATTGCGTCACCTGACAGTCAAGATGAAGAAGGCCGAAACCGGTCCTTCGCCAATCCTGAAGGCTGTCCAGAAGGAAGACGCAGTAAAGAGCAATCGCGCAGAAGCACCAGCGGCTTAATTGCTGATATTGCGACAGAAAAGCACCAGGGAGCGTGAATCACTTTCAGTTTGTTGCCAGCATCGCCGAGCGTGACGTCATACGTTACACCCCGGCCGGCATCCCGGTAGTGACTGCGAAGTTGCAGCACCAGTCGGAACAGACGGAAGCGGGCATCAAGAGGTTGGTCGAGTTTGAAATCACTGCATTCGCTGCAGGTGAAATTTCAGGTCGGCTTAATCGGGCCGGTCTCGGCGAGATGCTCAAGTTCACCGGCTTCATGGCGCGCAGGAATCGCAATAGCAAGAGCCTCGTGTTTCACATCGTTGATTTTGAATCCGTAGTTTAGAACCACTCAATTTTTAGATATCAGGAGCCGCAAAATGGCATTCGGTAAAAAGTTCGATAAAAGCAAGTTGAAGCAAAAACGCCAACAGCAAAACCCGCTGTTCAAGCGTAAAAAATTCTGCCGTTTCACAGCTGCAGGTGTTGAGCAAGTCGATTACAAAGACGTCGACACCCTGAAGGATTTCGTGCAAGAAAACGGCAAGATCATGCCAGCACGTCTGACCGGCACCAAGGCACACTATCAGCGTCAAGTTGACACAGCGATCAAGCGCGCACGCTACCTCGCGTTGCTGCCATACACAGATCTGCACAACGCGTAATTGACGACGAGATATAGGAGAAAAACATGCAAGTCATTCTGTTGGAAAAAGTCGTTAATCTCGGTGGTCTGGGCGAAGTCGTCCGCGTCAAGGACGGTTACGCACGTAACTTCCTGATCCCGCAACGCATGGCGCGTCGCGCCACAGCAGCCGCTATCGCCGAATTCGAAGCGAAGCGCGCCGAGCTGGAAAAGGCCGCCGCTGAAAAGCTGGCAGCAGCGCAAGCCCAAGGCGAAAAGCTGACCGGCCTGACAGTCAAGATCACCCAGAAGTCCGGCGTTGACGGTCGTCTGTTCGGTTCCGTGACCAACTTTGACATTGCTGATGCGCTGACAAAGCAAGGTTTCCCGGTCGAAAAGGCGCAAGTTCGTCTGCCGCAAGGCCCTCTGAAGATCGTTGGCGATCACGCTGTTTCGGTTGCTCTGCACACCGACGTCGTGGTTGACGTGACTGTTGCTGTTGCGGGCGACCACGCGTAATTCATCACGCCAGGTCGTTCCATCTGTTTTGATAAAGAAGCCGGGTTCGCCTGGCTTTTTTATTGTGTCGGTCTCCTGGCGTCATGCCGGAGCCGGCACAAGTCTGACCGTAGTTTGTAAAACCGCCGGCTAATTCGCCCCCGCATCTGAAGCGACTACTCTTAGCAGGTATAATGCGCGCCATGAACGCCTCTCCCGATCCGCAACTAGAATCCCTGCGCGTCCCGCCGCACTCCATCGAAGCCGAACAATCCGTCCTTGGCGGTTTGCTGCTCGACAACGCCGCGTGGGATCGTATTGCCGACTTCGTCAGCGCAGAAGATTTCTATCGCTACGATCATCGCATCATCTTCCAGCACATCGTCAAGCTGATCAACGAAACCAAGCCAGCCGACGTGATCACGGTCTATGAAGCGATGTCCACCAGCGGCAAGGCCGAAGAGGTGGGCGGCCTGAGCTATCTCAATGCGCTGGCGCAAAACACGCCGTCGGCGGCGAATATCCGCCGTTATGCCGAAATCGTGCGCGACCGCGGCATCCTGCGCAAGCTGATCACGGTGTCCGACGAGATTTCCGGCGACGCTTTCCATCCGCAGGGCAAGAACGTCAAGCAGATGCTCGACGAAGCCGAATCCAAGATTTTCGCCATCGCCGAAGAAGGCTCGCGCGGCTCGCAGGGCTTCCTGTCGATCCAGCCGCTGCTGACCCAGGTAGTCGAACGCATCGATGAACTGTACAACCGCGACAGCACCAGCGACATCACGGGCGTGCCGACCGGCTTCATCGATCTCGACAAGATGACTTCCGGCTTGCAGCCGGGCGACCTGATCATCGTCGCGGGTCGTCCTTCCATGGGTAAAACCGCGTTTTCCATCAACATCGGTGAAAACGTTGCCATCGACAGCGGCTTGCCGGTTGCCGTGTTCTCGATGGAAATGGGCGGTGCCCAGCTGGCGATGCGTATGTTGGGTTCGGTCGGCCGTCTCGACCAGCATCGCCTGCGCACCGGCCGCCTGATCGACGAGGACTGGCCGCGCCTGACGCATGCGATTCAGAAGATGAACGACGCGCAGTTCTACATCGACGAAACTCCGGCGCTGAGCCCGATCGAATTGCGCGCGCGTTCGCGTCGCCTGGCGCGCCAATGCGGCAAGCTCGGTCTGATCATCATCGACTACCTGCAACTGATGTCGGGCAACGGTGGCGGCAACAGCGGCGAAAACCGCGCCTCTGAAATTTCCGAAATCTCACGGAGCCTGAAAGGCCTCGCCAAAGAACTCAATTGCCCGGTGATTGCCTTGTCGCAGCTGAATCGCGCGCTGGAGCAACGTCCCAACAAGCGTCCCGTGATGTCCGACTTGCGTGAATCCGGCGCTATCGAACAGGATGCCGACGTGATTTTGTTCATTTACCGGGATGAAGTTTACAATCCTGATTCCCCGGACAAGGGCACCGCCGAAATCATCATCGGCAAGCAGCGTAACGGCCCGATCGGCAGTATCCGCCTTGCTTTCCTGGGGCAATTTACCAAGTACGACAACTACGTCGGCAGTCTGGCATCGCCTTACGGCGGCGACTGACGCGGCGCAGTTCATCGCTCAGCCCCGGGCTGAGCGGACAATGCAAGCCGCTTCTCAGGCGGCTCATGTTGTGTAAGTGAAGCACTAATTATTCATAAGAGAGTGGAACATGTTTGGACGCCTGATGCCCACCGAGGGCAAGTTTTTTGATCTGTTCAACCAGCACGCGGAGCTGGGTGTGAAATGTGCCAAGGAAATGGTCGCATTGATGACCAATTTCGACGACCTGGAAATTCGCGTGCATGCGATCGAGACCCTGGAAAAGCAGGCGGACAAAGTCACTCACAACACGATTGAGCTGCTGCACAAGACCTTCATCACACCGCTGGACCGTGATGATATCCACCAACTGATCACCCGCATGGACGATATCCTCGACCTGCTGGAAGATGGCGCGCAGACCATTTCGCTGTACGACATCAAGGCCATCACGCCGGAAGCCAAGCGCCTCGCCGAGCTGTGCCTGGCATGTGCCGAAAAGGTGAAGGCGGCTGTCGGCCTGCTGCACAACATGGACAACTCGCGCCAGATCCTCGCCATCTGCGAAGAGATCGACCGTTTTGAATCGGACGCCGATCATGTCATGCGCGCCGCCATGTCCAAGTTGTTCCGCGACGAGCCGGATGTGCGCAACCTGATTAAGCTCAAAGCCATTTACGAAATCCTGGAAACCGTTACCGATCGTTGCGAAGACGTCGCCAACATCATTGAAGGCATCATCGTCGAAAACGCCTGACCTTCGCCATTGACTGCTCCGGCGCTCGACACTGGCGCCGTCACAGTGTGATGTTGCCGCTGCTTCTCAAGATAACGGTTTATCCATGCATACAGTTCAAATTAGTTTTCACATCCTTGCCTTGCTGATCGTCCTGGCGCTGCTGTTCGATTTCATGAACGGTTTCCATGACGCGGCAAATGCGATCGCGACGGTGGTCTCCACCGGCGTGTTGCGTCCGCAGACGGCGGTGGCGATGGCGGCATTCTTCAATCTGGCCGCCGTGTTCGTTTTTCATCAGCTGCACGTTGCTGCTTCGGTGGGCAAGGGCACGATCGATCCGGCGGTGGTCGATCACGTGGTGGTGTTCGGCGCGCTGATCGGCGCGATTTTCTGGAACCTGGTGACCTGGTACTACGGTATTCCGTCGTCGTCGTCGCATGCCCTGATCGGTGGTCTGGTCGGCGCTGCAGTAGCCAAGGCCGGCACCGGTTCGCTGGTGGCTTCCGGTCTGATCAAGATCGTCATCTTCATTGTGCTGTCGCCCTTGCTTGGCTTCATCCTGGGCTCCATCATGATGTTGCTGGTGTCGTGGATTTTCGTGCGCTCGACGCCGCGCAAGGTCGACGGCTGGTTCCGCCGCGCGCAGTTGGTGTCGGCTTCCATGTACAGCCTCGGCCATGGAGGCAATGATGCGCAGAAGACCATCGGTATCATCTGGATGCTGCTGATTGCGTCGGGCAATTCCGGCGCCGACAATCCGCCGATGTGGGTCATCATCAGCTGCTATTGCGCGATCAGCCTGGGCACCCTGTTCGGCGGCTGGCGCATCGTCAAGACCATGGGCCAGAAAATCACCAAGCTCAAGCCAGTCGGCGGCTTCTGCGCGGAAACCGGCGGAGCGATCACCTTGTTCATCGCCACCGCAATGGGCGTGCCGGTCTCGACCACGCACACCATCACCGGCGCCATCGTCGGCGTCGGGGCGTCGCACAAGATGTCGGCGGTGCGCTGGGGGGTGGCGGGCAATATCGTGTGGGCCTGGATTTTCACGATTCCGGCATCGGCCTTCGTCGCGGCGATCGCCTGGTGGATCGGTATGCATATCCTGTAAGCGGATGGTCTTCACCGTCTCCACGGACAATAAAAAAGCCACCTCGCGGTGGCTTTTTTATTTGCTGCATGTTTCTTCGATGATGCCCCTTACAGGACGTCGCTGGCATGATCCGCCAGACGTGAACGCTCGCCGCGCGCCAGCGTGACGTGGCCGCTGTGCGACCAGCCCTTGAAGCGATCAACGACGTAGGTCAGGCCGCTCGAACCTTCGGTCAGGTAAGGCGTGTCGATTTGCGCGATGTTGCCGAGGCAGACGATCTTGGTGCCCGGACCAGCACGGGTGACCAAAGTCTTCATCTGTTTCGGCGTCAGGTTCTGCGCTTCGTCGATGATCAGGAACTTGTTGACGAAGGTGCGACCGCGCATGAAGTTGAGCGACTTGATCTTGATGCGCGAGCGAATCAGGTCTTGCGTTGCCGCGCGGCCCCATTCGCCGGCGTCGCCGTCGGACTTGTTCAACACTTCCAGGTTATCGTCGAAGGCGCCCATCCACGGCCCCATCTTTTCTTCCTCGGTGCCGGGCAGGAAGCCGATATCTTCGCCAACCGGCACGGTGACGCGGGTGACGATGATTTCGTTGTAGTTCTTGGTTTCCAGCACTTGCGCCAAGCCGGCCGCCAGCGCGAGCAGGGTCTTGCCGGTACCGGCCTGGCCCAGCAGTGTGACGAAATCGCATTCCGGATTCATCAGCAGGTTCAGGGCGAAGTTCTGCTCACGGTTGCGCGCCGTGATGCCCCATACGCTGTTCTTGGTGTGGCCGTAGTCGCGCAGGGTCTGTAGGACTGCGGTCTTGCCATTGATTTGCGTGACCTGGCCGTAGAAGGCCGGTTCGCCGTTCTTCGGTTCGATGAAGACGAACTGGTTCATCAGCATGGAGGGCACGTGCGGCCCGGTCACACGATAATAAGTGTAGCTGGTGCCGTGCTTGTTTTCCTGCCACGACTCCATGCCCTTGCCATGCTTGTTCCAGAAATCGTCCGGCAATTGCTGGATGCCCGAATACAGCAGGTCGGTATCTTCCAGCACGTGGTCGTTGAAGTAGTCTTCCGCCGGCAAACCGATGGCGCGCGCCTTGATGCGCATGTTGATGTCTTTCGACACCAGCACGACCGGGCGTTCCGGATATTGCTGATCGAGTGCGCGCACCACGCCGAGAATCTGGTTGTCGGCTTTGCCTTCCGGCAGGCCGTCGGGCAGCTTGGCGTTCTGCAGCTTGGTCTGGAAGAACAGGCGGCCCTTGGCGTCCTTGTTGCCCAGCTTGGACAGCGGGATGCCGAGGTCGATGGCGTCCTCGGCGATGTCGCTGACCAGCGCATCGAGCGATCGCGAAATCTGGCGCGCATTGCGGGCGACTTCCGACATGCCCTTCTTGTGGTTGTCGAGTTCTTCCAGCGTGATCATCGGCAGATAGATGTCGTGTTCCTCGAAACGGAACAGCGAGGTCGGATCATGCATGAGCACGTTGGTGTCGAGCACGAACAGTTTCGACACGCCAAGTTTGTCGGCGATGCGGCTGGTGGTCGACTTGGCGCGCGATTCCAGCACCTTGGGTGTGGCCGCGCGCGGTTTTTCGACCGGGCTCTTGCCGGGGATCTTGGCTTGCGGCTGCGGCGTCGCCTTGGCGACGGGAGCAGCGATCGGTGCAGCAGGTTCTACCAATGCGATATGGGGTTTGACGGTTTTACCGCGTTCGGCCTTCGGATAATCTTTGGGCGCCAATAAGGCAGCTGGTTTACTCGGCAGTTTGGGCAGGGGCATCAGAACCTCGGTAGTGAAGGGAAGAAAAATGCCGCTTTGTCAGAGCGTACAGGTACTGCTGGAGGTGCAACAACGAACGACTGCCGCTAATAAAACCCTTCTTGGTACAGGCATGCGCCGCCGACGGACGCAGGAAAAGAGGAAGGAGGGCTTGATTAGTGGAAGAAGGGAAGGCGGCGGACAAGGCAACACGACCAATACCGTCGGTACAGGCGTAGCGTGTTGCCGGTGCTTTCTCCGCAGCGCAAATTCGCAAAGTAAAAAAGCCGTTTTGGCAGGTTCGGGACCTGATCCAAAAACGGCTTCCGAAAAACGGTTTTCTGTTTGAATTCAAAGGCTTATCTAAATTGACCGCAACTTCGGCTGGCGGCTGCAACATCACTCTTGAGATCGATCCTGCTGCCGCTCGGGGAAACGTATGTCGTCGTGGGACTAACGTTTCTTAAGCAATTGTCTTCACAAAACTGAGCACCTCGTCGACATGCGATGGCACTTTTACTCCACGCCATTCTTTCACCAATGTGCCCGATCCGTCAATCACAAACGTGCTGCGTTCGACGCCGCGGACTTTCTTGCCGTACATGTTCTTCATTTTCATGACGTCGAACATGATGCACAGCGTTTCGTCAGGATCGGAAATCAGCTCAAAGGGCATGGCCAGTTTGGCCTTGAAGCCTTCATGCGACTTCAGGCTGTCGCGGCTGATGCCGAAGATTTCCGTATTGTGCTTCTGGAATTCAGGATAGCTTTCGCGGAACTGGATGCCCTCGGTGGTACAGCCCGGCGTATTGTCTTTTGGATAAAAGTACAGAACCAGGTTCTTCCCTTTGTAGTCCGAGAGGGCGAAGGTCTTACCGCTGGTCATTGCGGCGGAAAATTCCGGCACAGTCTTGTTCAGTATGGATGGTGTGGCGTCAGTCAAAATAGCGTCCCGAGGTAAGTGTTGGTGTTGTGTCGTCGAGAATCGTGCGGTGTTGCAGATGCATGCGGCTCATGCCGCCTGCAGAATCATGTCGCCCGAACGTCCCGGCAATTCGCCCCATGCGATGGGCAGGATCGGCAGGACGTCGTCTTTCACGGTCTGGTAATACTCGCCCATCGACACAAGATCGTAGCCTTGGGCGCGCCATCCAAGCAGCAATTGCTCGAAGATGGGGGCGAGTTTCTGCCCTTCAAGTTCGGCGTGCAAGGTAAAGACGTGGTCACGGCGTTGTTCGGTCAGTCGCAACAGCATAGCGGCGACATTTGACGTATCCATGACAACGCCATTGATGGTGCGTCCGAGCAGTTCGTCCAGCGTCGGCAGCGTGGTCGGCAACTGCACGCACGATAAAGTTTTCCCGCCCGCAGCAAGGCGATGCGGGCCGGCGTCGGTATCCTGCAGCGAACCGTCTTCGTTGAGCACCGCGCGGCCATCGGAGGAATAGGCGATGCCGAATTCATCGAGCTGGGCAAAGGCGTAGTCGTTCATCTGCCAGCCGGCGGCGCCGTGCGTCACGGGAGCGTGGCCGAAGATGTCATGAAAACGCGCATATGAACGCTGCATCGTCTCGCGCGTCCATGCGGCATCGCGCGTGCGGACATGATCTTGCCAGACGCGGTGATCCCAGGTGTGGATGCCGCATTCGAAGCCGGCGTCGCGCACCGCACGCATGTAATTTGCACAGGTCTTGCCGATGTCCGGGGCGGGCAGCAGTGTGCCGTACATCAGCGTCTTGATGCCGTAATGTTCGACGACCGAGGTGCGCGACACCTTGCTGAAGAAACCGGGGCGGAACACCTGCTTGAGCGCCCAGCCTGTGTGATCCGGACCGAGAGAAAACAGGAAGGTCGCACTGGCGTCGTGGCACAGCAGCTGCTGGACCAGATTGGGAACGCCTTCGCGGGTGCCGCGATAGGTGTCGGCGTCGATTTTGAGAGTGATCTGAGGCAAGGTTGCTTGCTTTCTTGAGGTCGTGGCGTCGGCGGTGGTCATGCTCTTGTCATGACTGCAGCGCACGGGATCCGGTTGCCTGATAAGCAAATTGTGGCACGAAAGGCGCAGCGAATAAACCCATTTTGAGGATACATTCGTATTTTCCTGAGTGCCGCCGCGCGGACGGCAACCGGCGGTGGGAGGCATGGCTATGCAAGTGCCAAAAAAAATCCGCCCGTAAAGGGCGGATTGGTTTGCGGTGCCGGACGCGGATCGAGGATCAGTCGACCAGTGCCCGGGCTTCCGCAACCTGGCCACGATATGCGTCGAAAATATTGCGCAGCGTGTCGGCCATGGTGAAGGTCGGTTTCCAGTTCAGTTCTTCACAGGTGTTGGTGATCTTCGGCACACGGTTCTGCACGTCCTGATAGCCCTTGCCGTAGTAGGCAGTGGAAGTTGTCTCCACCAGTTTGACCTGCTTTGCCGAATCGGCGTATTCCGGATACTCGGCGGCCAGCTTCAGCATCATGTCGGCCAGATCCTTGATCGAGTAGTTGTTGGTCGGATTGCCGATGTTGTAGATCTTGCCGGTGGCGACGCCGCCTTCGTTGGCGATGATCTTCATCAGCGCATCAATGCCGTCGTCGATATAGGTGAAGGCGCGCTTTTGCTGGCCGCCGTCGACCAGCGAGATGTTTTCGCCGCGCACGATGTGACCGAAGAACTGGGTCACCACGCGCGAGCTGCCTTCCTTCGGCGTATGGATCGAATCCAGGCCGGCGCCGATCCAGTTGAACGGACGGAACAGCGTGAAGTTCAGGTTGTCTTCCATGCCGTAGCCCCAGATCACGCGATCCATCAGTTGCTTGGAGCAGGAGTAGATCCAGCGTGGCTTGTTGATCGGGCCGCAGATCAGTTCGGATTCTTCCGAATCGAATTCGTCGTCATGGCACATGCCATAGACTTCCGACGTCGACGGGAACACCAGGTGCTTGCCATACTTGGCGGCTGCACGCACGATCGGCAGGTTGGCTTCGAAGTCCAGTTCGAACACGCGCAGCGGCTTGTTGACGTAGGTCGATGGTGTGGCGATGGCGACCAGCGGCAGGATCACGTCGCATTTTTTGACGTGGTATTCGACCCATTCCTTGTTGATCGTGATGTCGCCTTCGAAGAAATGCATGCGCGACTTGTATTCCTCGTTGTCCAGGATGTCGGTGATACGGTCGGTCATCATGTCCATGCCGTAGACGTGCCAGTCCGTGGTTTCCAGAATGCGCTTGGACAAGTGGTGGCCGATGAAGCCGTTGACGCCGAGAATGAGGACTTTTTTCATAATAAGTGGACGGCTTAAACAGCCATGTATTTCAGATAATTGTTAAGAGAGGCGTCCTGATCGTTGATCTGGATGCCCAGGATTTGCAGATAGTTGCCATCGCCGCAACGCGCGTAGAGACGGCCCCCTTCAAAGAACTTGTCTTGTGCACCATGCGAGCGCTCAAGCGTAGGACGGGCCGATGCCGGCACCAATCGCGTTCTCACCAGCGTGATTTTATCACCTGCGATTTCCTCGAAGGCGCCGGGATAGGGCGGCGCGACTGTGCGGACCAGATTATGCACGTGTTGGGCGGGCTTTTTCCAGTCGATGCGGCCGTCTTCCGGCTTGCGGCCGCCAAAATAACTGCCCTTGGAGAGGTCGTTGGGCAGCTTGGGCGTGCGTCCGGCCAGCATCAGCGGCAGCACGCGCCAGAGGGTTTGCTCGGCGGCAACGACGACCTTGCCGAAGACTTCGAAAGCAGTATCGTCCGGCAGGATCGGCACTGCCGTTTGCGCGACGATGGCGCCGGCATCCGGCTTGGCAGCCATTTCATGTAGGGTGGCGCCGGTTTCGGTCTCGCCGTGCAGCACCGCCCAGTTGATCGGCACGCGGCCGCGGTACTTCGGCAGCAGCGAGCCGTGCATGTTGTAGGCGCCATGCTTGGCCAGCGCCAGCAGGTTCACCGGCAGCATGTGGCGATAATAGAAGCTGAAGATGAAATCCGGTTGGGCCGCCTGCACCTGCGTGAACAGCTGCGGCGACTTGGGATCATCCGGCGTGATATAGGGAATGCCGTACTCGCGGCATACGCCTGCGACCGAGTTGAACCAGATGTTTTCGGTCGGATTGTCTTCGTGCGTCACCACCAGCGCCACGCGTACGCCGCGGGCGAGCAATACCTTCAGGCAGCGTACGCCGACATCGTGATAGGCAAAGACGACGGCGTTCATGAGCTTTGCTTGTCCTGGTCGTAGGATTGCTCAAGCAAGGCTTGCACAACATAACGCGGACGTGCGCGCACTTGCAGGTAAATGCGGCCGATGTATTCGCCCAGCAGGCCGATGCCGAACAGGATCACGCCGATCAGGAAGAAGGTGATCGCAAACAGCGTGAACACGCCTTGCACTTCGGCGCCGAGGATGAAGCGGCGGATCACCATCAGGATGAACAGCGCCGCCGAAGCGAACGACAGGCCAATGCCGAGCAGCGAGAAAAATTGTAGCGGCACCAGCGAAAAGCCGGTCACCAGATCGAAGTTCAACCGGATCAGGCTGTAGAGCGAATACTTCGACTCTCCGGCCGAGCGTTCTTCATGCTCGACGATGATTTCCGTCGGCTTGCGCGCAAAGGTGTACGCCAGCGCCGGCACGAAAGTATTGACCTCGCGGCATTGATTGATCAGGTCGATGACGTTGCGGCCGTAGGCGCGCAGCATGTTGCCCTGGTCGGTCATCTTGATGTGGGTGATCTTTTCACGCAGGCGATTCATGGCTTTGGAAGCCCAGGTGCGCCACGCCGAGTCCTGGCGCTGGCGACGAATCGAACCGACGTAATCGTAGCCTTCGCGCATCTTGGCGACCAGGTTGCCGATTTCCTCAGGCGGGTTTTGCAGGTCGGCATCGAGCGTGATGACGATATCGCCGCGGGTTGCTTCGAAGCCCGCCAGGATCGCCATGTGCTGGCCGTAGTTGCCGTTGAACAGGACCACGCGGGTAACGTCCGGACGCAATCGATATTGCTCGGCCAGGATCGCCGCCGAACGGTCGCGGCTGCCGTCGTTGACGTAAATGATTTCGTAGGGCGCGCCAAGAGCGTCCAGCGCCGGATAGAGGCGGTCGAACAGTTTGGCGAGGCCGGATTCCTCGTTATAGACGGGAATGACGATGGAAATTTCTGGTTTCATCAAAGCCTGGAATGAAAAAATTGCTGTACTGAAAGCGTTACTGTAATCCATGCAATGCAAGCCGCATACCATGCGCCGGCTTGCGCCTGGTTACTGCAATCATGTCGCCGGAGTTGCTTTGCGAACATGTATGCCAGGCAACTTAGGCGAGCACGGATTTTACCGCGCCGACTGCGCGCTCGACATCTTCTTTACTCATTGCGGTAAACATCGGCAGCGACACGATCAGGCGGCCGACGCGCTCGGCGATCGGGAACATGCCTTCCTTGAAGCCACGGTCGCGGTACAGTTTCAACAGATGGATAGGCGGGTAGTGGTAGCCGATGCCGATCTGGCGCTCCATCATTTTTTCCATGAAGGCGGCGCGCGTGGTGCGCTCCGGCAAAACCAGCTGGAACATGTGCCAGTTGGAATTCTCGAAGTCTGCAACAGGAAGTTGGGCGCCGCTTTGCGCTTCGAAATCAGGGCCGAATACGTCGAAGTAATGCTTCGCCAGGCTACGGCGCTTTTCTGTGATCGCATCGATATGGGCAAACTGGCCCAAGCCGATCGCGGCCGCAATGTCGGTCATGTTGAATTTGCCGCCAAGCACGTCGACTTCAAGGCCATCGAAGCCGCTGCGGGTGACGCCTTGCAGGCGGTATTTTTCCGCCAGGCGCGCTTCGTCAGCATTGTTGACGACCAGGCAACCCCCTTCGGAGCTCGTCACATTCTTGTTAGCCTGGAAGCTGAACGAGACAAAGTCGCCGAACGCACCGATGCGCTTGCCTTTCCAGGTCGAACCGAGCGCCTGGGCAGCATCTTCGATGACGCGCAGGTTGTGTTTTTTTGCGATCGCATACAGACGATCCATGTCGACCGGCAAGCCCGCCAGGTAGACCGGGATCACGGCCTTGGTGCGTGGCGTAATGGCGGCCTCCAGCTTATCGAGGTCGATGTTGCGGGTGACCGGATCGATATCGGCGAAGACGGGTGTGGCGCCGGTCTCGATGATGACGTTGGCGGTGGCGACCCATGAAATCGGCGTCGTAATGACTTCATCGCCGGCGCCGATGCCTGCGATGCGCAACGCGATTTCCATGGTGCAGGTGCCGGAATTGAAGGTGCGCACGATGCGGCCGTCCAGATAGTCGGACAAGGCTTTCTCAAATGCCTGGACCTTGGGGCCGCTGGTGATCCAGCCGGAACGCAGAACATCTGCGACGGCGGCGATGGTGGGTTCGTCTATGGTCGGTTTCGAGAATGGCAGGAAAGTTTGAGTAGGCAGAGTCATGGGGGCTCGCAATAATCTGGGGTAATGAATTCAGTCGGCCGCGCCGGCGATCATGTCACGCGCGCAGCCGCATATTGTAAATCAGCCAAGTCGGCCGGATCAGCTTCTTGTCAGCAGGATAACGCCGACGATGATCACGCCGATGGCCAGCAGGCGCTGCGCCGATACCACTTCGCCAAGGAAATACCAGGCGCCGACGGCATTGATGATGTAACCCAGCGACAGCAGCGGATAAGCGATCGTCACGTCCACACGCGACAGGCCGATGATCCACACGCCGACCGAAATCACGTAGCAGGTCAGGCCGCCGATGATCGGCAGTTGCGTGGCCAGCTTGATGCCGGTGGAAAACCAGTTCTCGGCGGTCAGGTGGATCGCGCCGACGGCATTGGTCCCGGCCTTGAGCAGCAGTTGCGCGACGGCGTTGAGGCAGATGCCGACGAAGATGAAGCCGAAGGTGGTGAGGTTCATGGCGCCGCTTTCGGATTCTTTTCGATGACGTCGGGATTGTTCGCGACGATCACGCGGCGCGGATCCTGGCCGATCAGGCGCATCGGGATGCCGCGCTGCTTCAGGTCGGCGTAGACGGCCGGATCCATGATGGCGATGTCCTTCTTGCCGGCGGTGTGGTCCGCGACCCATTGCGCGACGAAGCCGTCAATGGTCGGCAACCACAATTGCGGCTCCTGCTTCAGGCCGAATTCCATTTCGTCGGCATGGCGGACCAGCGTCATCGTACGCTGCAAGTAGAAGGGCAGGGCCTGTTCGTAACGGCCGACCAGGTACATCGGCGTTTCCGGCGTCAGTTCAGCCTGCAATGCAGGGACGTAGTCGATGCCGGCCGAATAGCGGCCCTGCGGATCATGCCCCAGCATCAGCAATTGTCCGCTGACGAAGGTTGCAGCGGCCAGGAACACCACCGCCAGGTCCTTTTGCGAACGGGCGAAACGGATCGCCAGCACTGCACCGACGAAGGCGATGATGGTCGCGGCGTAAATCCATGGCACGTGCGCAGTCACCAGCGGCAGCGAGTAGGCGTCCTTGGCCAGCGAAGGCACGCGCGGGATGAAGGCCATCGCGATGGCGCAAGGCACGGCAACGATCGAGGCCGACCACACGATCGCCTTGAACGAAGCACGCTCCAGGTAGCTGGCGATCAGCAGCGCCAGCGTCGGGAAGATCGGCAGGATGTAGGACGGCAGCTTCGAGCTGGAAATGCTGAAGAACACGAAAATGAACACCGACCATATCAGCAGCATCTTGCGCGGCTGGAACCTGCCGCTGGTCAGGCTGTTGAAGCTGCTGCTGCCCTGGTCTTCGCGCAGCCCATGCAGCAGGCTTTGCACCAATACGCCCAGCCAAGGCAGGATGCCGAGCAGCAGAATCGGGATGAAGTAGTACCACGGGCCGGTGCGGCTATGGATCTTGGTGGTGAAGCGCTGAAAGTGTTCGTGGATGAAGAAGAATTGCGGGAACTCCGGATTCTTCAGCGACACCAGCACGAACCACGGCGTCGTGATGATGAAGAACAGGATCAGGCCCTTGATCAGGTGCAGCCTTTTCCAGATCGCCCAGTCGCGCGAGAAAATCGTGTACAGCACCAGCACCGCGCCCGGCAGCACGATACCGATCAGTCCCTTGGACAACACCGCCAGCGCCATGCCGGCCCAGCACAGGAGCATCCAGTTGCGCTGTTCGTCGCGATTGGCGTCGTTGCGTTGCGCCAGCAGCAGGGCGCAGACGCTCAGCGTCATCATCCCGGCCAGGCCCATGTCGAGCGTGTTGATGTGAGCCATGCCGGCCCAGAACAAGCTCGAACCCAGCACCAGCGGCGCATAGAACGCCACACGCGCGTTGAACACGCGACGGCCGGTGTAGGCCACGAGGCCGATGCCGAACAGGCCGCACAGGCCGGTCCACAGTCGCGCCTGCCATTCACCGAGGCCGAACAGCTCGAAGGTAATGGCGTTCATCCAGGTCTGCAGCGGCGGCTTTTCAAAATACTTGATGCCGTTGAGGCGGGTGGTGATCCAGTCCTGGGTGGCGACCATTTCTCGCGCCATTTCGGCGTAGCGGCCTTCATCGGTCGGCACCAGGGTGCGCGCGCCGAGCATGTAGAACCAGATCAGCAGGAAGAAGATGAGCAGCGTCCAGACGAACGCTTTGGATTTGTACAAGTCGCGCATCGCGGCGAGGTCCTTAAACTGGTTTTGGTTCGAGAATCAATGCCAGCGCCACTTTGCGGCCTTCTGCCATGAGAATGTTGTACGTGCGGCAAGCTGCCTGGTTGTCCATGCACTCAACGCCGATGCGGCGCGCGGTAAGGACTGCGGTCAGCTTCGGATGGACGAAACGCTGGCGCGCCCCGGTGCCAAGGATCACGACATCGGGTCGGGTGGCGTCGATCTGGTCGAAATGTTCGGCCGTCAGTGCGTCGAACGAGGTCACCGGCCAGGACACCGGCGGGGTTTCCGGCAGCACGATCAGGCTCTGCTCGAAGCGGATCGCATTGAGCTCGACGCCGGTGTCGTCGTAGGAGGACACGGTCTGGTATTGCTGGGTTTCTGTGGAATGGAGCTTCATGGCGCGCAGTGCCAAAATGCCGCCGGCGATGGGTCGGCCCGGGCTATTTTCGGCAATAAGGTCTTAAAGTGCTGCATTGTAGCGTTTTCCGGTTCGGGACTATGTTTTATTCATTGATAAAATGGAAGGCTTTCGGCAAAATGGCCGGTTCCGGCGGCTCCGCCGGGCAAGCCAAGCAAGCGAATCAGGCTCATTCAAAGGATTAGTACCGTGCGACCGATTCAAAAATCGAAAAAACTGGCGGATGTCTGTTACGACATTCGTGGCCCCGTGCTGGAAAAAGCGCGGCAAATGGAAGAAGAAGGCCACAAGATCATCAAGCTGAACATCGGCAACCTGGCCGCCTTCGGTTTCGATGCGCCCGATGAAATCGTGCAGGACATGATCCGCAACATGGGCAACGCCTCCGGCTACACCGACTCCAAGGGCCTGTTCGCGCCACGCAAGTCGGTCATGCACTACACCCAGCAAAAGAACATCCAGGGCGTCACCATCGACGACATCTACCTCGGCAACGGTGCTTCCGAGTTGATCGTCATGAGCGTCAATGCCTTGCTCAACACCGGCGACGAAGTGCTGGTGCCGTCGCCCGACTATCCGCTGTGGACCGCCGCGGTCAGCCTGTCCGGCGGCACGCCGGTGCACTACGTCTGCGACGAGCAGCAAGGCTGGCAACCGGACATCGCCGATATTCGCAAGAAAATCACGCCCAATACCAAGGCGATCGTGGTCATCAACCCGAACAATCCGACCGGCGCGTTGTACTCCACTGAAGTGCTCAAAGAGCTGGTCGAGGTCGCGCGCCAACATCAACTGATCATTTTCGCCGACGAGATCTACGACAAGGTCCTGTACGACGGCAACACGCATACCTCGCTGGCCTCGCTGGCCGACGACGTGCTGTTCATCACGTTCAACGGTCTGTCCAAGAACTACCGTTCCTGCGGCTACCGCGCCGGATGGATGGTGGTGTCGGGCGAGAAGAAGCACGCCAAGGATTACATCGAGGGCCTCAACATGCTGGCGTCGATGCGCCTGTGCGCCAATGCGCCCGGACAGTACGCCATCCAGACCGCGCTGGGCGGCTACCAGAGCATCAACGACCTGGTCGCGCCGACCGGCCGCCTGGCCAAGCAGCGCGACCTCGCGCACAAGCTGCTCACCGACATCCCGGGCGTGACCTGCGTCAAGCCGAAGTCGGCGCTGTACATGTTCCCGCGTCTGGATCCAGAAATTTATCCGATCAAGGACGACCAGGAGTTCGCCTACGAGCTGCTGGCCGAAGAGAAGGTGTTGATCGTCCAGGGCACCGGCTTCAACTGCCCGACGCCGGATCACTTCCGCGTGGTGTTCCTGCCGAACACCGACGACCTGACCGAATCGATGGGCCGCATTGCGCACTTCCTCGACGGTTACCGCCGGCGTCACGGCACCAACTGAAGCAGACATGATTCACCGGCCTGCTCCGCACGTGGCAGGGCAGGCCGGCAATTCCGGTTTTACCGCAGCACCCGTCAGCAATCGTTGTGATTCCTGCCGACGGCTTTTTTAACAACCACGAAGACAATATGAAATCCATCAAAGTAGGTTTGCTCGGCATCGGCACCGTGGGTTCCGGTACTTTCAATGTATTGAAGCGCAATCAGGAAGAGATTGCGCGGCGCGCAGGGCGCGGCATTGAAATTACCATGGTGGCCGATCTGAACACGGAGCGCGCCACCGAGCTGACCAATGGACAAGTCAAGGTTGTCAACGACGCCAATCTGGTGGTCAACGATCCGGACATCGATATTGTCATCGAGCTCATCGGCGGCTACGGCCTCGCCAAGGACCTGGTCCTGAAGGCGATCGCCAACGGCAAGCACGTGGTCACCGCCAACAAGGCGCTGATCGCCACGCACGGCAACGAAATCTTCAAGGCCGCGCAGGAAAAGGGCGTGATGGTCGCATTCGAAGCGGCTGTCGCCGGCGGCATTCCGATCATCAAGGCCTTGCGCGAAGGCCTCACCGCCAACCGCATCCAGTGGATCGCCGGCATCATCAACGGCACCACCAATTTCATCCTGTCCGAGATGCGCGACAAGAGCCTGGACTTCGACGTCGTGCTGAAAGAAGCGCAACGCCTGGGTTACGCCGAAGCGGACCCGACTTTCGATATTGAAGGCGTGGACGCGGCGCACAAGCTGACCATCATGGCCTCGATCGCGTTCGGCATTCCGGTGCAGTTCGACAAGGCGCACGTGGAAGGCATCACCAAGCTGCAAGCCACCGACATCCGCTACGCCGAGCAACTGGGCTACCGCATCAAGCTGTTGGGCATCACGCGCCAGACCGCCAAGGGCATTGAACTGCGCGTACATCCGACGCTGATTCCGACCGGCCGGCTGATAGCCAATGTCGAAGGCGCGATGAACGCCGTGATGGTGCGCGGCGATGCCGTCGGCGAGACGCTGTACTACGGCAAGGGCGCCGGTTCCGAACCGACCGCATCGGCCGTGATCGCCGACCTGGTCGACATCACCCGCCTGGCGACAGCCGATCCGGAACACCGCGTGCCGTCCCTGGCGTTCCAGCCCAATGCCATGGCCGACACGCCGGTCTTGCCGATGCAGGACGTCACCACCAGCTACTACCTGCGCATGCGCGTGGCCGACAAGCCGGGCGTGCTGGCCGACGTCACGCGCATCCTGGCGGACTCGTCGATTTCGATCGACGCCATGCTGCAAAAGGAGCCGGCCGAAGGCGAGCAGCAGACCGACATCATCATGCTCACGCACCAGACCCAGGAACGCAACATCGAGGCCGCCATCGCCAAGATCGAAGCGCTCACGACGGTCATGGGCAGCGTCATGAAGATCCGCCTGGAAGAGCTGAACTAAGCAGGTTGCGGTTGAATGAAAATGAAAAAGGAGGCTTCGGCCCCCTTTTTCTTTTGCTGCATCTTGCCGTCGCTTGTGTCGGGACAATGAAAAGGGCGCCAAAGGCGCCCTTGTCCGTGGCAGAACTGAAGTCTGCCGCGAATTATTTCTTCGCGGCAGGAATCTCGTAGCCGCACACCAGTTGCAGCATGGCGTCGCCAACCGAGTTCGGCGCCGGTTTGGTGAATTGCATGCTCTTCAAGGCATCAGAGTGATCGCGCTTGGCGCCCTTGCCATCGTTGTCGGCGAAGATGACTTCGCGCGTCAGCTTCAGCGTCTGATCCTTGCAGTTGTACTGATGCATGTCCTGGTACGATTTCAAGCTTGGAAAGCCGCTCTCGTTGTTGGGACGCGCTTCCTTGAAATTCCACATGGACCAGGCTTCGCGAATGCCCTTGCTTTCCTTGATCGAGTCGACGTCCATCGACAATTCGGCCTGGTCGGAGCCGCCGACCGATTGCCAGTTTTGCGCGCGGGCGGCGCCGGCGCACAACAGACCGGGAACGCTCAGCATCAAAATCCATTTTTTCATCATGTGTCCATTTCTATCCGGTGGGGCGCGAGGGCGCGCGGAGTATGCGACGAAAGCCGTTCCCGCATATGCTTCAGGGCTGCCAGCATAACGCGCCGCCGGAGCGCTTACAAGCCTGGTAACGTTTTATTTCACTTCCCTGAGCGGGCGGGATGGCGAGCGGCAAGGCGGGGGGAGCGGGGGAGTGAAAATTCGGCGCGCGATTTTTACGCGCCGGAACGGATGGTCATTTGAAAATGACTGTCTTCGGTTCTTGTACGGTTTCCTGCCGGCGTTCGATGCGGCTGGAGCCGGCCGGATTGTACTGCCTGCAGGACATGACGCGCCAGTGCGTCTCGCGTTCGGCGCAACTGCAGGTCATCTATCGCCTGACGCCTGCCGAAACGCGCCTGGCCGAAGAGGCGGAGCTGATCCGCACCTTGCTGGTGTCGCAGCCGCACGTGATGCTCTGGCGAGGCAAAAACGCGGATTCCGCGCGCGAGCCAGCTATAATGACGGTCTCCGTGCAACCTGCTGCAAGACCACTCCTACTTACGCCATGCAATACGTTTCCACTCGCGGTCACTCGGCCACACCTTCCTTTTCCGAAATCCTGCTGGGCGGCCTGGCGCCGGACGGCGGTCTGTACCTGCCGGCGCAGTATCCGCAGGTCACCGGCGCCGAGCTCGATCAATGGCGTACGCTGTCTTACGCGGACCTTGCCTATGAAGTGCTGAAGAAGTTCGCGAGCGATATTCCCGCCGCCGATCTCAAGGCGCTGACGCACAAGACCTATACCGCCGACGTGTATCGCAATACCCGCGCCGGCGAAGACGCCGCGCAGATCACGCCGCTGCGCACGCTGGAAGACAAGGACGGCAAGAAGCTGGTGCTGCAGGGCCTGTCGAACGGCCCGACGCTGGCCTTCAAGGACATGGCGATGCAGTTGCTGGGCAACTTGTTCGAGTACGCATTGGCCAAGAAGGGCGCCGAACTCAACATCGTCGGCGCGACCTCGGGCGACACCGGCAGCGCTGCCGAATACGCCATGCGCGGCAAGCAGGGCATCCGTGTCTTCATGCTGTCGCCGCACAAGAAGATGAGCGCGTTCCAGACTGCACAGATGTTCAGCCTGCAGGATCCGAACATCTTCAACCTCGCGGTGGAAGGCGTATTCGACGATTGTCAGGACATCGTCAAGGCGATCTCCAACGACCTCGACTACAAGGCCGCGCAAAAGATTGGTACCGTCAATTCGATCAACTGGGCGCGAGTCGTCGCGCAGGTGGTGTATTACTTCCGCGGCTATCTTTCGGCCACGACCAGCAACGAACAGAAGGTCTCGTTCACGGTCCCGTCGGGCAATTTCGGCAACATTTGCGCCGGCCACATCGCGCGCATGATGGGCCTGCCGATCGACAAGCTGGTGGTCGCCACCAACGAGAACGACGTGCTCGACGAATTCTTCCGCACCGGCGTCTATCGCGTGCGCAAATCGGCCGAGACTTACCACACCAGCAGCCCGAGCATGGACATCAGCAAGGCATCCAACTTCGAGCGCTTCGTCTACGATTTGCTCGGTCGCGACAGCACGCGCGTCAAAGCCCTGTTCCACAAGGTCGAGACCGCCGGCGGCTTCGACCTGACCGGCAAGCCCGGCAGCGACGGCGATGAATTCGCCAGCGTGATCCGCTACGGCTTCGCCTCAGGCAAGTCGACCCACGCCGACCGCCTGGAAACCATTCGTTTCGCCGAGAAGAACTACGGCATCACGGTCGACACGCACACCGCCGACGGCATCAAGGTGGCGCGTGAAAACCTCACCGAAGGCGTCACCATGATCGTGCTGGAAACCGCCTTGCCGGCCAAGTTCAACGAGACCATCCGCGAAGCGCTCGGCCGCGATGCCGACCGTCCTGCCGGTTTCGAAAACATCGAAGCGCTGCCGCAGCGTTTCGAGGTCATGTCCGCCGATGCCGCCAAGGTCAAGGCCTTTGTGGCGAAGCACACCGGCCTGTAAGCAAAGCCTATGAGCAAGGTCGTGACCATCGGTTTGCTGGTTGCTTCCTTGCTGGTGGCGGTGACGGCCGGCGCCGCTCCGGATGAGGACGCGCTCGGAAAGTCGGCCGGCTATCCGGTCGCCGCCAATCTCCGCCAGGCCTATCAGCAGCACTACCTCGTCGGTTCCTTCAGCGCGATGGACAGTTTCAATCCTTCGTGCACGCTGACGCCGTCGCCTGATCCGGTGGTGCTGGAAAAGAGTCCAGCCGACACCAACTTCACTTACCGCTTTCGCGGCGACACCTTCACGCTCGACGACTACATGACGCGTCAGCGCGCCGCCGCCGTCGTAGTGGTGAAAGACGGCCGCATCGTGGCCGAGCGCTACAACTATGCACGCACGCCCGACATGCGCATGCTGTCCAATTCCATGGCCAAGACCATCGTCGCGCTGGGCGTCATGAAAGCGCTGGAAGAGGGCCGCATCCGCTCGCTGGACGACCCCGCAAAAACCTATGTGCCCCAACTGGCCGGCTCGCTGTATGGCGAGACGCGTCTCATCAATCTGTTGCGCATGGCCTCCGGCGCGAAGTATGTCGAAGACTATTCGGCGCACGATGACCGCGCCGCCTTCAACGACATCATGCGCAAGGCAGGCACGCTGCAAGCTGCGCGCAGTGTCTCCGAGCGCAGTGATCCGGAAGGCGAGCGTTTCAACTATGCCGGCGCGCAGACCAACGTGCTGGCGCTGGTCTTGCGCGCCGCCACCGGACGCAGCCTGTGCGACTACATCGACGAAAAAATCTGGCAGCCGATCGGCGCCCAGGCCAAGGCCACCTGGATGCTCAATCCCGGCGATGGCATCGAAGTGGCGCAAGGCGGCTTCAACGCTACGGTGTACGACTATGCGCGATTGGGAATGATGATGGCCGCCGACGGCGAGGTGCGCGGCAACGCCGTCATGCAGCGCGAGCACCTGCTCGACATGACCGATGCAAATCGTCAGCCCGCGGCATTTCGTCCGGGGACCATGTCGTATCACGGCAGCAAGTATTCAGGCTACGGCTTGCAGACCTGGATCCTGCCGGGCAGCCGGCGTCGTTTTGCGTTGCTGGGCGTGTACGGCCAGGCGATTTTCGTCGATCCGGCGCTGCGGCTGGTGGTGGTGCATACGGCGGTGGGAAAGGATGCTTCCGGCGACGCCAGCGGCACGCATCTGGGGGCTGAGCGCGATGCCTTGTTGCGCGGAATCGTGGCGACTTACGGCAAGTGGTAACAGCCGTGGCCTGATCACTTCAAGCGGCTCAGGCGGGATGCCGCCAGTAATCCGGCTGGGCATAGGTATGCCGCAGAAAATCCACGAACGCGCGTATCCGCAGCGGCAAATGCCGGCGCTGGGCGAAGACGGCATAAATCGCCGGCGCCGGTGCATCGAACTTGTCCAGCACCGTCACCAGTTCTCCCGACTCGAGCGCGGCGCCGACTTCCCACATGGAGCGCCAGGCCAGTCCCTTGCCGGCAAGCGCCCAGTTGTGCAGCACTTCGCCGTCGTTGCAGACCATGTTGCCGCCCACCTTGTAGACGCTGACCTTGCCGTGCTGCCTGAGCGTCCAGCCGCGCTGGCTGCCTTCGCTGCTGATGGCCAGGCAGTTGTGCCGCGCCAGGTCGTCGGGCGTCTCGGGAATGCCGTGGCGGCGCAGGTAAGAGGGCGCCGCCACCACCACGCGGTGGTTCTCGGCCAGCTTGACGCTGATCAGGTTGGAGTCCGTCAGCGCGGCGATGCGGATGGCGACGTCGACGCCTTCGCCGATCAGGTCGACGATGCGGTCGTTGAGATTGAGCGTGAGCGTGACGTCGCGATGTTCTGTCAGGAACGACGGTACCAGTGGCGCCACGTGCTGGCGGCCGAAGCCGGCCGGGGCCGAGATCAGCAGGTTGCCGCTGGCGCGCGCGCTGCGCTCCGAGACCGAGGATTCGGCGTCTTCGAGGTCGGTAAGGATGCGCTGGCAGTCTTCCAGGAAGGCCGCGCCTTCATTGGTCAGCACGATCTTGCGCGTGGTCCGCTGCAGCAGCTTGACGCCCAGGCGCTCCTCAAGGGCATCGAGCCGGCGGCCGATCATGGCGGGGGCGATGCCCTCGGCGCGGGCGGCGGCCGACAGGCTGCCTTTGGCGGCGACGTCGACGAAGGTGGAGATTTGCTTGAACTGATCCATGGCGGTACTCTCGAAGGCTGGAAGCGGCACAGCCATTATCCCGTCACTTGTGACTAAAACGCAAAGATAAAGTGATAAAACGTTTCACTCATGTGGATTTAGTTTAAATATACTAAGTGCACAAAAATACAATTCGACAAGACATTGTCATCCGATTTTTTATCTACTTAGGAGCACAGCATGACGCAATTGACACTGCCGGCCGGGATGCAGATTTCTGGTGAAATCAAGCCTGGTTATGAACAGATCCTGACGCCTGACGCGCTCGCGCTGGTAGCCAAATTAAGCCGCGCCTTCGAGTCGCGTCGCCAGGAATTGCTGGCCGCGCGCGTGGAACGCGTCAAGCGCCTGGACGCCGGCGAGCGTCCCGACTTCCTGCCGGAAACTGCGAACATCCGCAGCGGCGACTGGAAGATCGCGCCGATTCCTGAAGCACTGAAATGCCGCCGCGTTGAAATCACCGGTCCGGTCGAGCGCAAGATGGTCATCAACGCCTTCAACTCGGGCGCGGACAGCTACATGACCGACTTCGAAGATTCGAATTCGCCGGTCTGGGACAACCAGATCAGCGGCCAGATCAACCTGTTCGATGCCATCCGCCGCACCATTTCGCTGGAATCGAACGGCAAGAGCTACAAGCTCAACGACAAGATCGCCACGCTGGTGGTGCGCCCACGCGGCTGGCATCTGGACGAGAAGCACGTCACCATTGATGGCAAGCGTATCTCCGGCGGCATCTTCGACTTCGCGCTGTTCCTGTTCCATAACGCCAAGGAGCAGCTGGCACGCGGCGCCGGTCCTTACTTCTATCTGCCGAAGATGGAATCGCACCTGGAAGCGCGTCTGTGGAACGACATCTTCGTGATGGCGCAAAACGAAATCGGCCTGCCGCAAGGCACCATCAAGGCGACCGTGCTGATCGAAACGATCACCGCCGCCTTCGAAATGGAAGAAATCCTGTACGAACTGCGCGAGCACAGCTCGGGCCTGAACGCCGGCCGCTGGGATTACATCTTCTCCTGCATCAAGAAGTTCAAGAACGACAAGGACTTCTGCCTGGCCGACCGCGCCAAGGTCACGATGACCGCACCGTTCATGCGTTCGTACGCGTTGCTGCTGCTGAAGACCTGTCACAAGCGCGGCGCGCCGGCCATCGGCGGCATGAGCGCACTGATCCCGATCAAGAATGATCCGGAAAAGAACGCCATCGCCATGCAAGGCATCATCAACGACAAGCGTCGCGATGCGACCGACGGCTACGACGGCGGCTGGGTTGCCCACCCGGGCCTGGTCGAACCATCGATGAAGGAATTCGTGGCAGTGCTGGGCGACAAGCCAAACCAGTTTGAGAAGCAGCGTCCGGACGTCGACGTCAAGGCGGCCGACCTGCTCAACTTCCAGCCTGAAACGCCGATCACCGAAGCCGGCCTGCGCTACAACATCAACGTCGGAATCCACTACCTGGGCGCCTGGCTGGCCGGCAACGGCTGCGTGCCGATCCACAATCTGATGGAAGATGCCGCCACCGCGGAAATCAGCCGTGCGCAAGTCTGGCAATGGATCCGCAGCAGCAAGGGCAACCTGGAAGACGGCCGCAAGGTCACCGCCGACATGGTGCGCGCGATGATTCCGGAAGAGCTGGCCAAGGTCAAGGAAGTGGCCGGCAACGGTCCAACCTACGACCGCGCCGCCAAGATCTTCGAAGACATGTCGACCTCGGAGACGTTTGCCGAATTCCTGACATTGCCGCTGTACGAAGAAATCTGATGAGTGAGTGGAGCGGCGATCTGCACTGAGATCGCTGTTTCGCGCTACGTCGTTGTACGCGTAAAAACGCCCGGTCATACCGGGCGTTTTTCATTGGAGCAGGGCGCAGCTAATCGATGGCTGATGCCTGATGCATGCGCTGCAAAACTCGCAGACGAAAAAAATCCCCGACGAGTCGGGGATTTTTCATCATCGAAGCGAACCGACGAATCGATTCGCTTATCTGCGCAATTATTGCGGGACGATGTTCGAAGCTTGCTTGCCCTTAGGACCAGTAGTCACTTCGAAAGAAACGCGTTGGTTTTCTTTCAGGGACTTGAAGCCGTTCGATTGGATAGCCGAGAAGTGAGCGAACAAATCTTCGCCGCCTTCGTCAGGAGTAATGAAGCCGAAGCCCTTCGAGTCATTGAACCACTTTACGATACCAGTTGCCATGTTAATTCCTAAATAAGTTAGTGTGGGCTTTTTGCCCGTTATTATCGTTTAAACCTAGAGAGGAATGACAGACTGATACCGCACTACCAACTCGAATCTTAACGACCATTTAATTATACCGATTAAATCGCCAACGCAAGCGGTTTTCACTCTATGAGAACGATTTAATTTGCACCCGGTTTGTATACCAAAACCACCGCCTCGGCTGCGATCCCTTCTTCACGGCCGAGGTAACCGAGCTTCTCGTTGGTCTTTGCCTTGATGTTTACTTGCCCGATTGCAATGCCGAGATCGGCCGCGACATGCGCCACCATGGCAGGAATATGTGGCGCCATCTTGGGTGCTTGCGCGATGATGGTGGCGTCGACGTTGCCGATTGCATAACCGGCGGCGGCCAGGCGCTTCACGGCTTCGCGCAACAGCACGCGGGAATCCGCCCCCTTGAACTGCAGGTCGGTATCAGGAAAATGGCGGCCGATATCGCCCAGTCCTGCCGAGCCGAAAATCGCATCGGTGATGGCGTGAAGCAACACATCCGCATCGGAATGTCCGAGCAGGCCGGTCTTGTGCGGTATATCGACGCCGCCGATGATCAGTTTGCGACCGGTCACCAGCGCGTGGCAATCGTAGCCTTGGCCGATGCGGAATGGAGGAGGGGTAAAACTCATGCTGTATATCCTTTATATCCTTATGTCTTCAGGAAAAGTTCTGCCAGCGCGACATCGTGCGCCAGCGTGACCTTGAAATTGCGCGGGCTGCCTTCGACCAGCTTCGGCTGCAGGCCCAGCATCTCGATGGCGCTGGCGTCATCGGTGATGTCGCCGACGCGATTCTGCGCGTGGGCCTGTTCCAGCGCCCGGGTCAGCAAGCCGTAGCGGAACATCTGCGGCGTTTGCGCCGCCCACAGCGCGGCGCGCGCCACGGTGGCCTGCACCCGATGCTCCGGCGCGCCGCCGCTGCGCTTGAGCGTGTCGACCACCGGCAGCGCCAGCAGGCCGCCGACTTCGTCGTCATGCAGCGCGGTGATCAGCCGTTCCAGCAGTTCCGCCGTCAATCCCGGGCGTGCGGCGTCATGCACCAGCACCCAGTCGTCGGCGCCGAGTTGCGCCTTGATCGCTTGAAGTCCATTCAGCACGCTGTCCTGGCGCGTCGCGCCGCCGTTGCGCAGCACCGTCAGCTTGCCCGCCAGTTGCGGCTGTGTCGCCAGGAAATCATCAATGTAGCCGTCCTCTGCGCTCACCACGAGGAAAGTGTGAGCGATGGCGGCGCTGACAGCGAAGGTGTCCAGCGCGTATTGCAGCATCGGCTTGCCGGCCAGCGGCAGGTATTGCTTGGGGATGTTGCCGCCCACGCGCGCGCCGATGCCGGCGGCGGGGATCAGCGCAAAATGTCGGGCCTGATGTGACGGTGCGGAAGCGGTCATGCCGGGGCGCCATGACGGCAAGGGTGCAGGAAAAGCCTGCGCGCCGCGCCTGGGGGCGCAGCCTTGCCGGCAGAGGGCTTCGTTTATAATGTGAGGCTGAATTCTAAAGCCAAATTTGGCTTCTTTCGCAGTATTTTGCGCACTCCCATGCGCCTCCCGATCCAGCCAATGTCTTTTGACCTGA
>Ga0209437_100414_pt1 | contig 39087 bp, 35 predicted proteins | sample AraplaL_Cvi_mTSA_FD_184266 | JGI IMG/M metagenome (GOLD analysis project Ga0209437, IMG submission 184266) | Arabidopsis root microbial communities from the University of North Carolina, USA - plate scrape CL_Cvi_mTSA (SPAdes) (version 2) | ecosystem: Host-associated > Plants > Roots > Endosphere...
AAGGCGACCGATCCGATCACCGCACGCATGATGCCGTCGGACGAGGGCATGACGCTCGGCTTCTCCACCAGCCTGTCGCAGATGCGGGCGGCAAGTGGTGATGCGGAGGCGGCCTCGGCGCCGTTCAACGTCTGGATCGGCGGTGCCTTCCTTGCCCATGACGACAAGAACCGCAAGGACAGCAGCAGCAAGTGGGGCAGCTTTGCCATGATCAACATGGGCGTCGACTATCTGCTCTCCGACAAGGCGCTGATCGGACTTTCGTTCCACTATGACCGGATGACCGATCCGACGGATCAGGATGCGGAACTGTCGGGCAATGGCTGGCTTGCCGGCCCCTATGCCTCGCTCGAGCTTGGCAAGGGCGTGTTCTGGAACGGCAGCCTGCGCTATGGCGGCTCGAACAACACCATCAATACCCAGTTCTGGGACGGCAGCTTCAAGACGACGCGCTGGATGGCGGATACGTCGATCGAGGGGCAATGGAACCTCGACGAGGAAACGACGCTGTCGCCGAAGCTGCGGATGATCTACTTCTCGGAGACGGTCAGCAACTACACGGTCAAGAACGGCGCGGGTGATGCGATCACGATCGATGGTTTTGATGCGGAACAGTTCCGCGTCAGCCTCGGCGCCGAGATCGCCCGGTCGTTCCAGCTGGAGAACGGTGCGAAGGTGACGCCGAAGCTCGGGGTGACCGGCGGCTTCTCCGGGCTCGATGGCTCCGGCGCCTTCGTGGCCGTCACGATGGGCATGAGCCTGCAGACGCAGAACTTCTGGATGCTCGATGCCAGCATGCTCCTCAACATCGAGGGCGATGGACAGAAATCCGTCGGCGCTAAACTCGCTGCAGCCAAGAAGTTCTGAAGCAGCAGACGAAGCTGAGCCCACGCAGCAAAGGCGCCCTCGCATGATCATGCGGGGGCTCTGTTTTCGAAGCGGGATGTGATAATTTCTACCTGATTGTTCATACCCTTATACCGTCATTGTTCGACAGTGGACATTACGTCCCGTCTTGCCGATCCGTATGAGCGAAATGAGCGAAGTTTGCCGATGACGATGCATGTCTGCATCGGGCCCTGCTGCTTGAACGGTGCTGGTGAGCTGGCTAAGTTGTGGTCTGCACTTATCAGGTTACACTCACCGAGCATGGCGATGAATACCTTCCTTGCATTGATGCGATTTATCCTGTTCGAACCAAATCGGTGACTTGTTACCATCGCCGCGATAAAAGCCCCTTTGCCGAAGGCACCTCAGCCTTCTGTCGCGACATCGTCGAGTGACCATTGGAGGGGGACGGTTGATGAATATCAAGCAATTGGAAGTGCTGCGCACGCTGCTTGCCACCGGTTCTACCATTGCAACAGCAAAGGCGATGGGTTTCAGCCAATCCGGCGTGAGCCGCATGTTGCAGCAACTGGAAAGTGATCTCGCCATCACGCTCTTCGTTCGCGACAAGGGGCGATTGATCGCGACGCCGGAGGCGATGGTTCTCTCTCGCGATGCTGAGAACATCCTGCTTGCAGTCGAGCGCATGTCTGGCCATGCTGAAGATTTACGCAACGGCGCCTCGGGGCCAGACATCGTCCGCATTGGCCTGCCGAGCAGCATGTGGGAAAATTTCGCGCCGGCTATGCTGATAGACTACGTGCGTGATTTCCCCGGTGTGCGCATAGAAACCTTCTTTGAATCGACAATGGCCATCAGCAAGCTGGTCGAGGAGCGTGTCATCGATCTCGGTTTCCTCAGAATGGAGGGCGAGATCGGACCGGGCATCGACATCGAAAAGGTCGCCAGTGGCGAAAGCGTGTGTGTCGTTCCCAAGGATCATCCGCTTGCCGAACTCGACGAAATCACGGTCAAGGACCTCCGTAACATTCCCCTTATACTGATCGGTCGGCAGCGGCCGAACCGCATGGTGCTCGATCAGGCCTTTGCCCGCGCCGGGGTCAAGCAGATGGTCAAGGTTGAGACCCACACGAACAGCTCCGCCTGTTCCTATGTGGCGCATGGCCTCGGGGTTACCATTATCAGCAGCTTCTATGCCAACCTCTACCGCCATCTTCCTGTCGTGCATCGTCCCTTTGTGCCGCGTTCCACACAGGCCTTTGGACTGGCCAAGGCTGCCGGTGTTCCGCTCTCCATCGCAGCCCAGGCGTTGAGCAACGCGCTGAAGAAACAGATCCTGCTGTCCCAGAGCGCGAATGGCTCTGCTTGACGCGACGTGCCGGCGTCCGACATTGATGCACAGGCTGCGTCGGAGTCTGCATAAGCCTATGACAGAATCGCATAATATTGCGCCACTTTCCGCAATCCGTCATAGTTACGAATAATGAAATCGATGGTGGCCGACGAAAAGCGACCTCCAATCGTGGGGACAGAATGCTGAGATTTATCCTAAGCCGTCTAGTGATGGCGCTTCCGACAATCGCGCTCGTTGCGGTGACTGTCTTTGCGCTGATCCGTTTTATTCCCGGCGATCCCGCAGCACTCATGCTCGGGGATATGGCACAGCCCGACCAGATTGCCGCGATGCGCACCGAGCTCGGTCTCGACAAATCGATGCCGCAGCAATTCGTCATCTGGGCCGGCAATGTCCTGCAAGGCGACTTTGGCAAATCGATCGTCAATGGCGAAGCTGTGTTGCCACTCGTCGCATCACGTTTTCTGGTCAGTGCTGAAATCGTCATTGTCGCCGTTTTCCTGGCCAGTCTGATTGCCGTTCCGGCCGGTTTGATCGCGGCGTGGCGCCAAAACAGTTTGACCGATCTGGCATTGGTCGGAACCGCGACCGTGCTGCTTTCCATTCCCACCTTTTGGCTGGGGCTACTGCTGCTTCTCCTCTTCGGCCTCAAGCTCGGCTGGCTGCCGGTCTTGGGTTACGTGTCGATCGGCGATAATGTCGTCGGTGGCCTGCTTTATCTCGTCTTGCCCATCATGACGCTTGTCATCCATGAGATGGGTGTGCTGATCCGCATGGCGCGCGCCTCGACGCTGGAAGTGCTGCGGCTCGACTACATCACCCATGCACGGGCCAAGGGGCTTTCTGAGAGCGCAGTCCTTTGGCGCCACGCCTTCAAGAACGCGTTCGGGCCGACCTGGACGATGATTGGTCTTATCCTCGGCAACCTGCTGGGCGGAATTGCTGTGATCGAGACGGTGTTCACCATTCCCGGTCTTGGCCGGTTGATGGTCGATAGCATTTTTGCGCGCGACTACCCGGTCATTCAAGGCTGCCTGCTATTTGTTGCGCTGTCCTACGTTCTGGTCAATGTCGTCGTCGACCTTCTCTATCCCCTGTTTGATCCGCGTGTGGTTGCCGAATGAAGACACTTACTCTCAACGGCCTGGTTGGCGGCATCCTCGTAGCCATCCTGCTTGTCACCGCCGCGGTCGGATTGTTTTGGACGCCCTTTGATCCGACAAAGCTCTCGTTTACCGCGCGGCTTGTCGCACCGAGCGCCGTCCATCCTCTGGGGACTGACGAGTTTGGCCGCGATGTGCTGAGCCGCCTGATGGTCGGCGCGCGTGCAAGCGTCTGGATCGGTGCGCTCACGGTTGTTTTGGCAACCGTCTTCGGCACCTTGATCGGTCTTGTCAGTGGCTATGTCCGCGGCTGGGCGGACGGCGTGATCATGGCGATCAACAATGCGCTCCTGGCCTTTCCGGGCATTCTCCTGGCGCTCGGCCTGCTGGCGGTTTTTGGCGCCAATCAATACGGCATTATCTTTGCGCTTGGCATTGCTTATACGCCGTCGATGGCGCGTGTCGTTCGGGGAGCGGTTCTTTCCCTGCGTGAGCGCGAATTCATCGAAGCCTCGCGAGTGATGGGCAATGGGGAACTCTACACGATGTTCCGTCATGTCTTGCCGAACTGCCTGGCGCCGATAACCGTGCTGGCGACATCGATGTTCGGCTGGGCCATTCTGTCCGAAAGCGCACTGTCCTTCCTCGGCCTCGGCGTGCCGCCGCCGGCTCCAACCTGGGGCAATATGTTGGCGGCCGGCCGGCCCCTCATTCAGCAGGCCGTTTGGCTTGGTCTCTTCCCTGGTCTCTGTATCGCATTGACGTTGCTCGGCATCAATCTTCTGGGCGATGCCTTGCGTGACAAGCTCGATCCGCGCATGAGGGGTCTGAAATGACATCTGAAACGACAGCGGACACGCTACTCAGCGTCCGTGACCTTGCACTTGAGGTCGTAAGATCAGGCCAAAGGGTCGTCAGGGACGTCAGTTTCGATGTCGCGGCCGGTGAGATCTTCGGCATTGTTGGCGAAAGTGGCTCTGGCAAGACACTTGCGACCCGTGCGCTGATATCGCTTCTGCCACAGGCGATCGGCGTTGCCGGCGGTCGCGTGATCTACAAGGGACGCGACGTCTTCGCGATGAAGAACCGAGAGCTCCGCAGTCTGCGCGGCGCGGAAATCGGGGTCGTCTTCCAGGAGCCGATGACATCGCTCAATCCGTCGATGACGATCGGCCGGCAGCTGGAGGAGGGGCTCATTCTCCATACCAAACTGTCGCCCGATGAGCGCCGCATAAGCATTCTCGACATGCTGAATAGGGTTGGGATCCGCGATCCGGAAGGGGCGCTCGTCTCCTATCCGCACGAGTTTTCCGGCGGCATGCGTCAGCGCATCATGTTTGCCTCTGTCATGCTCCTGAAGCCGGCGCTTCTGATCGCCGACGAGCCGACCACGGCACTCGACGCAGTCATCCAGCGTGATGTGATGGAACTGATGGTTGACCTCACGCGGGCGGAAGGAACGGCCGTTCTGCTGATCAGTCACGATTTGCCGATGGTGGCACGCTATACGAACCGCATCGTCGTGATGGAAAAAGGCGCGGTCATCGAGCAGGGGCGCACGGAAGATCTCTTAGACGCGCCAAAGCATGCCTATACAAAGAAACTTCTGTCTTCTCTGCCTTTTCGCACCGAGGCGCGCCATATCGATGCATCGCGTGCGCCAATGGTGTCCGCACGCAATGTCGTTGTCGACTACGCCGGCCGCAAATCGCTGATGAAGAGAGGCAAGCCGAAGCGTGCGCTGCATGGCGTCAATGTCGATATTCACGAGGGCGAGGTTGTCGCGCTCGTCGGCGGATCAGGGTCTGGCAAGACGACGCTTGGCCGTACGATTGCCGGTCTCGTCACGGAGAGCGGCGGCGAAATTCTCTTCCAGGGGCGGTCGCGCAAAGAGAATTGGCACGACTATCGCCTGAACTGCCAGATGGTTTTCCAGGATCCTTACTCGTCGCTGGATCCACGAATGACGATCCTCGCGCTTGTCGAAGAGGCGCTCAGGTTTGTCCCTGACCTTGAAGGCGGCGCCAAGCGCAAGCGGACGCTGGAAACGCTGGAGGAAGTCGGGCTCGGCGGCGACTATGCAAACCGCTATCCGCATGAACTGTCTGGCGGGCAGCGTCAGCGCGTGGCAATCGCTCGCGCCATTGCCAGACGTCCGCGCTTTCTGATCGCGGATGAGCCGGTTTCCGCGCTTGATGTCACGGTCAGAGCCCAGGTGCTCGACCTCTTCTCCAACCTGCAGAAACGCTACGGCTTCTCGTGCCTGTTCATCAGCCACGACCTCGGCGTCGTCGAACAGGTCGCCGACCGTGTCGTCGTCATGCAGGACGGCCGGATCATTGAAGAGGGCGACCGCGATACGATTTTCGATTATCCGAAGGAGGCCTATACGCGCCGGCTCCTCTCGGCCATTCCCGCCCTTGGTCAAAATGACAAAGGTGGCGTGGCACTCAAATGGCGCCTGGAGAACTGATGTGAGCAATTCTTCCAACTCCGCTTCGGTTGCCGAGCGGCTCGCAGACATCTGCGATGCTCAACCATTCGTGACCCGCTTTGGCGTCCTCAACCTTCGGACTGGCGAGACGATCGAACGCGGCGCTGACGATGAAACCCCTTCGGCAAGCACCCGCAAAACCTCGATCATGATGGCGGCACTGAAGGCCGCTCAGGACGGACGCCTTGATCTGGACGAGCCCGTCACCTACGAAGCGCGCTTTGCGGAGGAAGTGGCATCTGGCATGTTCCGCTATCTGACGCCTGGCATCGTCATCTCGCTACGCGATGCCATTACCGGCATGATGGTGCTAAGCGACAATGTCTGCACCAAGATGGTGTTCGAACGGCTGACGCTTGAAGAGGTGGGCGGTTATTGCAAGTCGATCGGCCTTATAGGCACGCACCACCGCTTCCTGATCCCACCACTGGCTCTGTCTCCGGATCACGCACTGAAATCGGTGACGACGACAACCGCGCGAGATCAGGCCGTGCTTCTGCAGATGATCCTCGATGCGCAGACGTCATCGGCCGTGAGAGAAAAGCTCGGCGTCTCCGCCGAACTTTGCGCCTATGCGCTGCAGACACTGAAGAACCAGATCCTGCGCTATGCCATTCCCTCGCGCCTACCGTTCGGCACGGTCGTTGCACATAAGGGTGGGACTGGCAAGCGTGGGCGAATGAATGCCGGCATCGTCTATCGTGACAGTGCGCCGTACTACATCATATCTGCCTATACGGACGAGGTTCCGCTTGCCATGCCGGACGGTACGCCCGGATATACGATGGCTCTTGAGACCATCGGCAGGCTATCGCGCGCCTGTTGGGACGGTTTCGCATCATGACGAAGAACGACAAAACAGAGGGCACAACAGTGAAAAAGCTTCTTCTCGCAGGGACGATCCTGCTCGCATTGGCGCATGTCGCAGTAGCTCGCGATATCACCGTTGCCCAGAGTTCCGATCTGCGTAGCAACAATCCCGGTGTCAACCGCGACGGCAACACCGACGGTGTCATTCTGCATATTGTCGAGGGGCTCGTTGGCTACAATAACAGCGGAGAGGTCAAGCCGCTGCTTGCCAAGAGCTTTGAGACCTCCACCGACGGATTGACCTACACATTCAAGCTCAGAACCGATGTCAAGTTTCACAATGGCAAGTCGCTGACGGCGGATGATGTCGTCTGGAACTGGACGCGCTACCTGAAGCCCGAGACAAAGTGGACATGCCTCTCCGATTTCGCCGAAGGGGGTGCTACGCATGTGACAGGCGTCAAGGCTATCGACGCGTCAACCGTCGAAATCAAGCTCGAAAAGCCGTCCGCAGTTTTCCTCGGCCTGATGTCACGTCCGGAGTGTGGATATACAGGGATGATTTCTCCTGATTCCGTTGGTGCAGACGGCAGCTTCATCAAGCCGATCGGCACCGGTCCCTTCATGTGGGACGAATGGAAGAAGGGCGAATATATCCATCTCAAGAAATTCGCCGACTATGTCTCGCCGCCCAACGATGGCAAGCCGGATGGCATGGTCGGCTCCAAGCGACCGCTTGCCGACGGCATCAAGTTCATGGTCATCCCCGATCCTTCAACGGTGAAGGCAGGATTGGAATCGGGTGTCCTCGATACGGCCGAACTCTCGCCTGATCTCATTCCGGAATTCAAGACGAACCCGAAGATGCAGCTCATCGTCGCCCGTAACAACGGCAAGAACCTCTTTTACATCCAGACCCGTGACAAGCTGCTTGGCAAGCCCGGCGTCCGTCGTGCCATCGCGATGGCGCTCGATCTCGACGAACTTGTCGCCGCTGCATCGAATGGGACCGGAGAGGCGAACGGCTCGATGGTATCGCAGGATTCGGTCTATTTCGACACAACGCAGAAGAAGCGCCTTCCCTATGACGTGGAAGCGGCAAAGAAGGAACTCGATGCCGCAGGCTACAAGGGCGAGCCGATCTCCATCATCGCCAACAAGCGCGGCAACGTACCGAGCTTTCCTGTTGCGGTGATGGCGCAAGCCATGCTGCAGCAGATCGGGCTTAACGTGCAGATTGAGGTGCTTGACTACGCGACACAGGTCGATCGCCGTCGCTCCGGCAACTATCAGATCATTTCGCAGTCGGTGGCGCCGCGTCTCGATCCGGCACTGATGTACTCCTTCTACGTCGGCGACAAGGACAAGAACGCGTCTCTGATGTGGGATGACCCCAAGGCAATCGAGCTGATGAAAGCGGCCTATGTCGAGGCCGATCAGGCAAAGCGGCAAAAAATCTTCGACGAGTTCCACGAACTGATGCTGAAGGACATGCCCGGCATCTTCCTCTACGACATGGTCGACGTCTGGGGCGCGGCCAAGACGCTGAAGGGGCAGCCGGTCTGGCAATCGAACGCGCGCCTCTGGGAAGTCTCGGTCGATTAGGCCAGCCTTCTGCGCCCTCTATGGGAGCGGTGCTGGAACAATCCTGTTCAGTGTTGTCCGGGGGCTTTCCGCCGGGCGACGCATCACGCCCTGCCGCCGGGGTAAATTGCAATGCAAGGACATGCCATGAACCATGACGCCCTAGTAGCGATCGCTGAGGCGATCGAGGTGATGAAGCCGGACTTCACGAAACTCAGTGACAGCATCTGGGATTTTGCCGAGCTGAAATTCGAGGAGAGGCGCTCTTCGGAACTCCTGGCAAGAACGCTCGAAGATAACGGCTTTGTGGTACGTCGTGCAGTTGCCGGCATGGATACGGCCTTTATCGGCGACTTTGGCACCGGCAAACCTGTCATCGCCTTCCTCGGCGAATTCGATGCGCTGGCTGGCATGAACCAGGTCGCGAATATTGCTGTCCACGAAGCTTTGACCGAAGGAGCGACAGGACACGGGTGCGGCCACAACCTGCTTGGCGTCGGTTCGCTGATGGCGGCGATTGCGCTCGCCAACGAAATGAAGGCGAACAATCTTCCCGGAACAGTGCGTTATTACGGTTGCCCAGGCGAGGAGGGCGGCTCGGGCAAGACCTTCATGGTGCGGGCTGGTCTGTTCGACGATGTCGACACAGCGCTGACCTGGCATCCGGCACCCTTCAATGGCGTCCGCTCGACAAACAACCTTGCCGTCCTCGAATATTACTATCGCTTCAAGGGGATAGCGTCGCATGCATCAAACGCCGCCCATCTTGGGAGGTCGGCGCTCGATGCAGTCGAGCTGATGAATGTCGGCGTCAACTTCCTGCGTGAGCACATGCCGCAGGACTGCCGCGTGCATTATGCAATCACCGACGCCGGCGGCAAGGCCGCAAACGTCGTCCAAGCCAAGGCCGAGGTTCTCTATCTGATCCGTGCTCCGGAAATGCCGCAGGCCCTCGATCTTGCCAAACGGGTCGAGAAGGTCGCGCGCGGTGCCGCCATGATGACGGAGACAGAGGTCGAGGTCGTCTTCGACACCGCCTCAACCAACCTTTTGCCCAACATCGCTCTCGAGACCGTCATGCACGAGAACATGGTCGCGCTTGGGCCGATCGCGTTCGACGAGGCGGACCTCGCATTTGCGAGGACCATCCAGGAGACCTTTACGGACGAGGCCATAAGGAGCTGCATTCGGCTCTATCAGATCAAGGGCGATGTCTTCTCCAACACCAGGATCGACGGGTCGACGCCGCTGCACCTCGGCTTGCGCGCATTTGAAGGCTATTCGCATTTCCGCGCAGGCTCGACGGATGTCGGTGATGTCAGCTGGGTGACGCCGACGGTGCAGTGCTGGACGCCTGCCTGGGCGATTGGCACTAACCCTCATACCTGGCAGGTCGTCGCGCAAGGGAAAAGTGCGGCGGCTCACAAGGCGATGGCGCATGCCGCAAAGACCCTTGCGGTCACCGGGCTCTCCCTGATGACGTCACCGTCGCTGCTGGCGGAAGCTCGGGCGGAATGGCGGGAGAAAACCGAAGGCAAGCCCTACATATGCCCCATCCCGGAGAATGTCATGCCGGGCAAAGGTTGATCTCGCTGCAAGGCAAGGTGAAGCCACGGCAACGTGTATTCTCCGGGTCTCTACAAATCTTCCTTTGTTCGCAACATATCAACATTGCAACCTCTGACTCAGGTTGGTGGCAAAGTGACCAGGCGCTGCTGCTACTTGGAAATTCCAATGTCCTTTCGCTGCTCCGGCGAACGCGATTCTTGCCGTCAGCCTGTCCATGGCGCGACAGGCTTTGGCAACTATAGTGCCGGCAAATATGTCTGTGCGCTTCACACCGGGCGCGGACTGCGCAAGCCGTATCGTCGACGCGATCGACGTTACCGGCTCTTTCATAAGGTTCCCCTCGTTTCCAATTACTCATGCTTGGCAGCGAGCAGGGACACGGGCGTCGCAGCGCTTGCTGTTCTCGACAAGACGAATGAGAAGAAATACTCGGCCCGTATTTCTCGCAGCCGCCGCCTTCCCGGTCCGGATCGACAATGAACCGGCGACTGCTGACGACAAGATCTTCTTGTTCAATGGCGAAATGCGATCGGACACCAATACTTTTATGATTTTGCGGCGTGAATGGAACAAAGTAACGTTACATGCGTTACAGGCAGTCACCGACTGCCATTACACCAGCTTTCCTTAATGACTCCGATCTGCGAAGCTCGCGGACGTCCAGTTAAGGGCGCGTTTCCTGCGAGGATCCAAGTTTGCGTCCAAGAACCCCATCAGAGGCCCTTACCCCTAGCGTCGGTTTTGGGCTCACCAGCGAGCGGGCGTCTGAGGAACTCCGCAGTCGCGAGATATGGTTATCCGGCCAACGGCGAGCGTTCGAACTGGCGCTAGGCGAAGCGCCGCTCGCAGAGCCGCTACAGGTCCTGGTCGAGACTGCGACAGACGTCCTAGCAGGGGAGGCTCAAGCGGCATTTTACCTGACAGCGGCGGATGGCAAAACGCTTCGTCACGTTGTCGGCATGTCCGATGATCACATACGGGCTGTCGACGGCATCGAAATCGGCCTCGAATCCATTACTCGCGATCGCGCACCACATGGCGGTGAGGTCGATCTAACTTCAGTCCTCCCCACCGACTCCCGGCGGGAACCATGGATCTGGATGGCGGAAAAATTCGGATATCGCGGTTGCTGGAGGCTCCCCATCCATACCACGGCCGGAAATTTCGTCGGAGCTTTGGCGCTTTATTGGCCGGAGCCACGCGAGATCTCGGCTGATGACCTTGATCGCGCCGAGTTGATCACCCAGACCGCGGCTATCATCATCGCGCGGTACAAGGAAGCGGAGAGGCGCAAGGCTACTGAGGAGCGGCTCAGGGAAACGCAGTCGCAACTTCAGAAAGAGTTGGAGGACAGCGAGCTTCTCAGGCAGATCAGCGTCGAGCTTGCCGTCGCGGATGATGAGAACGCGCTCTACAGGAAACTGGTGGAGGCTGCCGCCAAGATCATGCACTCGGACGTCTGCACCGTACAGATATTCCACCCGGAACGCGGGCCTGCAGGTGAACTGCAGATGTTGGCGTCCACAGGATTGAACGCCGAGGGCATGCGTTACTGGGAATGGGTCCGTGGCGATTCCGGATGCACCTGCGGCGAGGTGCTGCGGACCGGGCGTCGCGCCATTGCAGAAGATGTCGAGACCTGTTCCTTCATGGCGGGGACACCGGACCGCGAGGTACTGCTCGCGGGAGGAATCCGTGCCGGGCAGAGTACGCCGCTGGTGACGCGCAACGGCAAGCTGGTCGGGATGATTTCGACCCACTGGGGTAAGCCGCATCAACCGTCAAGCCGTGACCTTCGCATGCTGGACATTCTGGCGAGGCCCACTGCGGATCTGATCGAACGCAAGCGCGCGGCAGAAACCCAGCGATTGCTACTCAACGAATTGAACCATCGAGTGAAGAATACACTGGCAGTCGTGCAAGCCATGGCGACCCGTACTCTCTCTCGAACCAGCGATCCGAAAGAGTTTGCCAAAAGCTTCGGTGGACGCGTCCAGGCACTCGCGCGCATCCACGACATGCTGGGCGCAAAAAGCTGGGAGGGCGCGGATCTGCGCGATCTGATCCAGGCGCAAACCTCCTCTGGTTCGGTGGATGAAACCAGATTGACGGCGGTCGGCCCAGACGTGCGCCTGGATCCGCAAATGGCGCTGCACCTCGCGCTCGTCTTTCACGAACTGGGCACCAACGCCATAAAATATGGGGCCTTGTCGATGGCCGCCGGAATGGTAACGGTCGAGTGGACGGTCGACGATGCACTACGTATTTGCTGGACTGAGCGAGGCGGCCCTCACGTCGTGTCGTCGTCGTCAAAAGGTTTCGGCAGCATGCTGATCGACCAGAGCATCAAAGGACAAGGAGGCGAAGCGATGATGACTAGCGAACACGAAGGGGTCCGGTGGGACATCACGCTTCCCTATGCTTCAGGCATAGCCGACAGGGATCGGTCGGTTCAGGCCATTGCGTTGCCTCTTAAGACAAGTGGCGATGACTATCCCGGCAGTCTTAAAGGTCGCCGTTTGCTTGTGATCGAGGACGAGCCCTTGATTGGGATGGACATCATTGCCGCGCTTGAAGATGCTGGCGCCGATGTCGAGGGTCCCGTAGCCTCGATTGATGAGGCGTGCGCTCTGATCGAGCGCTTGCGCTTTGACGGCGCGCTGGTCGATGCCAATCTCCGCGGACAGCCGGTCGATGCGATCGCAATTGCATTGTCGGCGCGCAACGTTCCATTTGCTTTCGCCACCGGCTATGGCAAGGACGGTCTTCCACAAGGATTCCGGGATATTCCAATCCTGAGCAAGCCTTTCGGTCCAGAGCAGGTGGTCGCGGCGGCTATCCGTCTTCTCACGCCGGGAATCGCATCGAAGCGCTGAGGCATTATGCCATCGGATCTGAATATGTCGCTCGTCGATCCGGCACCCTAGCCCGCGCGGACCGTGCCGTTGTGGCTGCCTTGCAATTTGCATCAATGGTTGCTGATGCGTAGGGTCTCTATCACAGCAATGAATTTGCATGGCCAGCCGGTTCGCGGCATGAGGGATTTCGTTCGAAGAGCAGCCGCGTCTGGGGCGGACAATCGAAAATGCGACCGCGGCTTCTTCGTGCGTGAACGAACGTCCTTTGATGTTCGCAGCAATTTGAAATTTCGCTATCGGGGAAACTATTGATTTCCGCACGGACGTGAACCCGTCATGCTGTAGCCCTCTTGAGTTGCGTCAAGCAAGGCACATCAAACCAGGCCGCTTTCTGGATAAATTGAGTCTCAACTTCCTCTGGTGATCGATATCCGAGTGCCAGGTGTGGATGCTTGGAATTGCAGATCCGTTCACTGGACCGCGACAGACGCGCGGTGATGTTCGCAAAGATCGCAGGCGGCGTGACAGACGCCTTTAATGTTCCAGGCCTGCGCATCGTAACAAGGGTTGCCAAAGGCACCGTCTAAGTCTTGTCGGCAATCATCATCATCGTGGTGATTGTCGCCTAGTAGGGCGTGGGCTGTTGTGAAATCACGGCCATCGGCCGTGATCTCCTTGTCATGATCAGAAACCTAGAAACGTGCGCCGGTCATGCCCGGACGCGACCGCGGCTCACGGACGCTCCGGTTGCGATCAGATCCTCGTCCTCGTCGCGCTGCGACCCGCCGAGCGCCGCCGCAGCCGACGCGATGAATGCTCCGACAAGCAGCGAGAGCGCGCCTAGCAATGCCGTTGTCGCCGCCGTTTTGCGCGCGGTGTCGGCAGCCTTTTGAGTTGCGATCTTTGCGTCGTCGATGCGCTTTAAGACCGAGTCGACGCGTGCTTTGGCGTCGAGTTCAGATAGTCCCGTTCGGGATGCGACGACCGTGGCGATGTAGTTCTTGTCGTCATCAGGCAACTTTTCCTGAACGGCTCCATTGATCAATATGCGCGATATCTCGGCAATTGCTGCGCGGTCATCGCCTGTTGTGCGTTGCTGCCCTTGACCGGGACGCAAAAGTGCATCGGTAAAGTAAGACATTGATCCGTTCATGTCAGAAGACGCGGTTGAGGCGGCAGCCGCGGCCGTAGCACTCACGGCCTTCGAACCGGATGCTGCAAGTGACGTCAACGAGAGCGCGAGGAAGCTCGCGACAACTAGCGTCGCCAGCGCCCAACTGATGAAGCCATGGACAGTATCTCGAAAGAAGACTTCGTCCGTGTGGACTGCGGCCCATTTGGTGCGAAGCCGGCCCGTCAGATAGCCACCGAACGCCGATGACAGCCACTGAACGATGACGAGCCATATTGCCGACGTAACGGCCAGCGACCCGACCGATGCTCCCTGGCCTTGCCAGGGTGACACCATTGTCAATCCCAAACCGCTTCCCAACAACAGAAGGATGAGGCTGATGCCGGTTGCCGCCACGGCACCGCCAATCACAGGCCCCCATGAAAGCGCAGACTGCGAGGATTCAATCGGCATGACGTCCGATGTGCCTGGAACTGACATTGCCGCCTCCTATCGCATGAACAGGACGAGAAGGATGACGATCGGCAATGGAATACCCAACAGCCAAAGAAGAATACCACGACCCATGATTAAAACTCCTCTCGAATTCTTGATTTCATGCGTATCTGCAACGCGGCCGTAAACCTGTTGTTCCTTCCGCCAGGTGCGATTGTTGCGCTCAAGCTTCACGATCGCTTCAGTGAGGCTGTTCCGTTTGTCGCCAGATGAGAGCTGCGGATGGATTGCTTGACTTTGGTCAGTGCGGCCGGCACGATGGGCTGCATTTCCTCGTCATGGCCAAGGAACCCGCACATCGGTGGGGCGTTATCGCGACATGACCAGGATGATTGCCAAGCAAGATGCGGCCGCTGTTGCAGCACAGGTAAAACTTGCCTGCGGCTTGACTTGGATTGCCGGCCTCGAAACCGGAATCAGTCGAAAAAAAGGGAAAAGAGGGTTTCTCTACTATTCGTCGGATGGCGAAAGGATTGCCGACCAAGTGGAGATTGCACGTTTGAACGCTCTCGCCATCCCACCCGCCTACATCGACGTGGTGATCTCCGAGAATCCCCGCTCTCATCTCCAGGCCGTTGGAACCGACGCACGGGGCCGAAAGCAGTATCGCTATCATCCTGATTGGCATTCAGAACGCGGGCGCGCCAAGTTCGATCGTCTCGTCGAATTCGCCGGGCATATTCCGACGATCCGCCGGCAAGTTGATGCAGATCTCCGATCCAGCGGCCTCACCATGGACAAGGCCTTGGCAACCATCGTCTGGATGCTGGACAATCTCTATATTCGCGTTGGGAATAGGGAATATGCCCAGGAAAACCGATCCTTCGGCCTGACGACGCTTCGAAACCGTCATGTCCGCGTCGATGGAGGGCGCGTCAAGTTCCGTTTCAAGGGCAAGTCCGGAAAGGAATGGAATCTCGTCCACACCGATAGACGGATCGCCAATGTCGTGCGTCGGCTTCAGGAATTGCCGGGGCAGCAGCTCTTTCAATATGTCAGCGAGAACGGCGATTGTCGCCAGATTACCTCGCAGGATGTCAACGCCTATATTCAGGAGACTTGCGGTCGCGATTTCAGTTCGCGTCAGTTCAGAACATGGGGGGCGACCTGCATGGCGGTGTCCGAACTGGCTTCACTTGAAGCCGCTTCATCGCAGAGAGCGGTTGCATGCCAGATCAATGACGCGATTGATGCCGTCGCAGCGACACTTGGCAACACACGTTCGGTCTGCAGGTCGTCCTATATACATCCCGCAGTTTTCGAGGATTTCAAACAAGGGAAACTCGCCGACATTCTGAAATTCAGAACCAGGAGCGCGACGCGCCTTCGCTGGATGGAGCCCGAAGAAATTTGCGTGGAGCGGTGGCTTGCGGAGCGTGCGTCGACGCTCTCGGATCGATGATCGCCGCAAAAAGCCGCTCGGATACATTTAGGCCACAGGTCGCCTCCATTCTGGCCACCCCGATTGTCAAGCCCTTTACGTCAGATCACGGTCAAGATGCGGCCGGAATAACACATGGCCTCACGGAGCCGCCCGAAGCCAACCGTCACGAGGATCTTCACCTTTTTGGCTGATGATCGCTCTGTGTCTCACCGGGCCTGATGACTGGCGTGTCACCAACTCTCGGTGCTGGTTTCTCTATCTGGCTGTCGCCCACTGCGGGTGGCTTTAGTACTCCGGCGCAATCTGACAGCTTTTTGCTCGGGTTGCTCTCTGTTGCTCCCGGAGCTTGATCGTTGCCCTGATGCTTGCCGTTACCGTATTGACGCGTGTCCATCACTTTGCAACGGTCGTTGTCTGAAGTTGATTGCGCGAGGGCCAAACTTGATAATGTCGTCACTGACAGCCCGGCTGCCAGCACCATATTGCGGCAAGCCGCCGACAAGGTCAGCCCGTTTATAGACAGTTGCCGGTTAAACCTGCGTTGAGATGATCGTATCAACGCTGATCGTGCCCTCAACGACACCGCGTGTCTTATACTCTTTGCCATTGCCCACCTCGATGACGGTATAGAGCTTTTCGTTGCGGAAGACGCTTGCCATATTGGTCGTTTTGTCTTCGGCTGGCGCGGCATCGATTTCCATGAAGTCCAACTCTCGCTCTGACGCCACAATGCGTGCATCGCCGGACGTGCGTGCGGCAACCAGGATTTCGCCATGTGATCTGGCACCGAGCCAATTGGGATCATTGTCGGCGGCAATAGGAACCAGGCGGTACAGCTTGAGGGGATCATCCATCACTTTTGCTCCTTGAAGACTGAAAAAGGCCCCAGATCGGATGGGTAAGAAGCTCGTCTACCATTTCGTTGGTTATGGAGAGAAAGCGGAAAAATCTTCATATTCTTCAGCACCATCGCGTCCGCTTGGCGCAATCTGTGACCTCATGAATCCAACGTCTGGTGGCGTAGATTGTTCCTGCCGATCCCATGCCTTGAAGCAACTCGCTGGAACCATAGACATCCACTCCGATTGCTAGCGCATGGGATCTAAACCAAGAAGCATTCTATGCCGACCGGACAACCGAGAAGCAAACGTCCAGCACCGTGGTCATACACGCACGCATCTGTTGACGATCCTGGTCGGCGCCGCTCGCCGCAATTTTATGGGGCGGTCTTGAAGCCGGGCACTACGTGAGACCCGTCATCGTCGGTAGGCTAGGCGGCCAGTCAGCCGCGACGGCCTACAGAACTAACGCATGCCGACGCGTTTCCCATGGCTTGCGCGTTGTCGTTTGCGTGACAGCCTTGATCTTCGCCGAAATGAGCGAACTTGTGCCACGAGCTTCAAATGACTTTTGATCATCCAAAGCGACGGCTATCGTCGCTCGTGTCCCCGCTGCCATCATGCAAATCGTCTGGCCTGGTGCCCCCTTGTCGCATGACAAGCACCTCTCGCCCGTCTGCGGATGCTTTCGTTCGCTCCTTCATGTCCCATTCCTTGGCGGCCTGTTCCCAGTGAAGTTCGCTTGTTCCTGACGGCCGCCCGGCCGCCTCCCATATCGAGTAGGCTCTCTTGCTGATCCATTCGAACCGTTCGTCGGCCATCGTCTACTCCTTGTTTTGTTGAGTCTTCGAACCGCGGCCATGGGCTAAAGGTCCCCAACGCGGAACAATTTTCCGATCCAGATTTAGGTCCTGAAAGTCACAGGGGTTTGAACATGCTGGGGAGGCCTACAGGGGGCAGACCGGCATGGTCTTTTGTTTTGTCTCCGTGCAAGGGTCTCGATCTCCGCTTCCGGACGAGCTGGGCGTCAGGCAAATTTTCTGCAAAGGTCGTCCGGGTGTATAGGTTCTGACCGCGGCATCGACACGGGTCACCGCGTGCAATTCATATCGTCTTTCCACTGACTCCGTTGAGCGCTGTCATCGTGGTCGGCGGTTTGCTGCCCTCACAGCATTGCGATCCTGCTACTGGCCATTGGAGTTTGATAAACTGTAGGTGGAGCCATTTCTGTTCGCATTGCCATTTCCAGTGAGCTCCCCTTTTGTGTTCCCATCATTTTGAGGCGGCAACCAGCCGTCGAACTCGGCTAGGCCCGAAGACTGTTTAGGACCAGGCTGGGCGTATCATGGGCCAGGTATCACGCAAGTCGGGCGTCTTCCGACCCCGGCAGAATCAAGTTCTGCGGGCGCTGGAGGTTGATGCCACGACCGATACCAGGAGTGGTCTCGCAGCGATTGCGAGGAGACCGAGAGGCATGTGGCGCAAGAGTCTTCCGGTGATAAATGCGGCGAACGAAGCCGCACTAAGTTTCAGCCATGGATGATTTCCCAGCTGGTCTCGCGCAGACGCATCAATCCATCGAACGCTGTCGCCGGCCACCCGCCGGGTCTGACGTTTGATCGCTCGAATGCGTGACTGAAGAATCTCCAGTTCTATCCGAAGCTCCTGCAGTCGCATCGTCAGTTCCAGATGGGACCGAGCACCGTCGGACATCCTCTCCTTGGCCAGGAGTGCGGTTTTCGCGGGAGGGATGACCGCAAGGGCTCTGCTCGAACCCGCGTCCACCGTTCGGTTCGATAGATCGTGGTCGTGATCCATTGGTAAAACCTTCCTACGAGGGTGGTGAGCACCCGCTCTCAGCTCTTGTTGCCGCCTTCCGGACCATCAGGTTTCTCACCCGTAATCTCGCAAGGACGAGCGAGCGGCAGTGCCGAGGCATCACGTTATCTCGTTCTTCCGCCCGTCGGCATGGCGACGTTCCTGCTCAAGCTCAGTGTCGACGATCAGCAGCGGTCCACATAGCGGCGGCCGTAACTGTCGCGGTAGTAGCATTGGCCCGGTTGACCGGCGACGTTGCCGATCAGTGCGCCGGAAACGCCACCGATCGCGGCTCCAACGGCAGCCCCGCGGACATTCCCGGTCGCGACGCCTCCGACGACGGCTCCCGTGGCTGCGCCAATGCCTGCGCCCTGCTCGGTTGGCGAGCATGCCGTCAGCAAGCCGACCACAATGCCTGCGGTGAACAAATGTCTCATCATCGTTGTCCTTCTGAAACGTGCATTCAATCTCATTCCACTCTGTCTAGTAGCTCCCCAGCGGACTCATCAGATACATTCCGATCAGCACACCGGCCTGGTTGCCGAGGCAATCTCAGATCCGGATGAACCGCCGCCTCCAGGATCCATGCTGATCGCGCCAAAACGCGGCAGCAGGGCCCAAGACTGCACGGGAGCTCATAAAGCCCTTACTGAACCCTTTCGAGCGGTGAGAGTTCCCGAAATATTTTTCCTTTCTTATGCCGACCGGACGCCGCGCTAGATGCCTGGGGTGCAGCGCGGACATACGGGTAGGGTTTTCCACGGCGGGCAAAGACATCCGGAAGGCAATATTCTCGCCTGAAAGGAACATCGGGTGGACACGCTCGTTCCAAGGCCGGAGGGAGACGCTGACGCTCTCGCAAGCTCATGCGCATGAGGTGAACCGATGAAGATCTTGATTGTTGAAGACGAAGCCATCATTGCCCTACATCTCAAGACAATAGTAACCGATGCCGGTTTCGACGCGCTTGGCCCCGCGTCGACCATGGAGCAGGCACTCGCCTACGCGCCACAGGCTGAAATCGCATTGATCGACGTCGGCCTCGCCGATGGAAAAAGCGGATTTCAGCTAGCGCGCAGATTGATCGATCGCCACTACACGACCGTGATCTTCATCACCGGTATTTCGAGCGTGATCGACACCGGATTTGCCGGCGCTTTCGCAATCATCGCGAAGCCATTTGCCGATGACGCTGTCGCGGAGGTTTTGCGTCGCGCCAGCAGTATGCGGCTGGCAGGCGGCCTCACCGTTCCGAGCTGACCGCTTGCGCTTCTTGATGGGCAAATGTCAGGCTCCAAATGACTGACCAGGCATCTATAGAGTCATTTGACCTCCGGCCAGACACAAAGAGCATCTCTTCCGGGCATGGTAGTGCAGTAGCGACGATCGCATCGGATAGATTGGCGACCAGACGCAGGATTGCGCCACCGAATTGCCATTTGACGCGGATCAGCGGGCCCTCTTGGTCCGAGACTGCCGATTGACCCTGCGCCCGTGCGATGAGTGGAATGATTGCCCGGTGCCTGACAGCGATCAGCTGCCGATAGAATTCTTGGAATTGGCGGGCAGACCCGTCATCGCACCAGGGAAGCTTGGCTCTGAGAAAGGTCTCTTCAAGGGTCGGATCCGGCGCATCGTCTACGTCAAAGCCCGGCAGACGCTTCAACTCTTCGCGGCGGCCAATTTTTACGGTGCTGTTGAGTGCCTCATCGAAGTCGCAGAAGAAGGGGAAGGGGGTGGCGCTCCCAAGTTCCTCGCCCATGAAAAGCAAGGGGATCTGAGGCGAAAGCAGGTAGATGGCAGCGATGGCCTTCATAGAAGCCATCGCATGCCCGGCAACCATGCGATCGCCTTTTGCCCTGTTGCCGATCTGATCGTGATTCTGAATGAACGATACGAAGGCCGTTGGCGGGAGGTCCGCACTCGGCATTCCCCGCGACCGGCCACTATAGGCCATCGTTTCGCCCTGGAATGCGAAGCCCTCGGTAAGTGCCCGGCGAAGCCGCGGTCGGTAGTCCGCATAGTCGCCATAATAGCCGAACGTCTCACCGGTCGCTGCCACGTGAAGCGCATGATGAATATCGTCGTTCCATTGGGCTGTGAAGTGGCGGGGCCTATTGGCGGCATCCCGGGCGAGAAGCGCCGCGTTATTGTCTTCGTTCTCCAGGATCAGATGAATTTGTCGGTCCGGAAATGCCTTCCGCACGCGGTCGGCGAGTTCGATGAGAACATGCGGGTTGCTATCGTCCTTGATCGCGTGCACGGCATCAAGGCGCAGCCCGTCCATGCGAAATTCGCCAAGCCAGTAAAGGGCGTTCTGAATGACGAATTCCCGCACGAAGCGGCTGCCTTCGGCGTCAAAGTTGAGGCCGTGGCCCCAGGCGCTCTTGTGGTGATCGCTGAAAATCGGCGCATAGGCCGTCAGGTGGTTGCCATCTGGCCCGAAGTGATTGTAGACGACATCGAGAAGGACGCAGAGGCCACGGGCGTGTGCGGCATCGACAAGCCTCTTCAAATCCTCTGGGCGACCGTAGCTGCTGTCGGGCGCATAGGGCAACACTCCGTCATAACCCCAGCCGCGACGCCCCGGAAAATCGCCGACGGGCATCAACTGGATTGCCGTGACGCCGAGCCGCTTCAGGTAGTCAAGTCGCTCGATCACCCCTGAGAACGTGCCGGCGTGCGTGAAGGCCCCGACATGGAGCTCATAGATGACGCTCTCCTCCCAGGGTCTGCCCGTCCAATCCGACGTTTGCCAATCGAATACCGGATCGATCAGCTCACTTGGCCCGTGCACGTCGCGCGGCTGGAAGCGAGATGCGGGATCGGGAACCGCGCGGCCGTCGGGAAGGATGAAACGGTAGAGCTCGCCGGGCAGAACCTGGGGCACCTCGACCGCTTTCCACCCATCTCCCCTCGGAAGCATCTCCCATTCTCCGCGCCCCTCGATCCTTAACCGAACACTGTCGGCAAGTGGGGCCCATAGGCGAAACTCGACCACATGCTCCGCGATTCTGGGTCCGAATGTGAAACTGTCGCACATGTGGCTTTATCCATGGCTGTTCAACGCTTCTGGCATGACCAAACGCCATCTAAGCGCAAGTGTTCCCCGACACCGGAACAGATCGCCCGCGGCGCCGTTGATAGGAGCAAGCCTGTGGCCAAGAGGACGCCATGACAATTCCAACATCTACCTATCGCCTGCAGTTTCGTGGCGACATGTCGTTCGACCGGGCAGAGAAGCTTCTTCCTCAGTTGGCAGACCTTGGCATCAGCCATGTCTACGCGTCGCCGATCTTCACCGCAACGTCGGGATCGACGCATGGCTACGACGTCGTCGATCCCAACGAAATCGATCCGTCGATCGGCGGCCGCAGGGGCTTTGACCGATTTGTTCTTGCCTTGAGGCGAGCGGGCCTCGGGCTGATCCTCGACATCGTCCCGAACCATATGGCTGCCTCGGTCGAAAACCCCTGGTGGAGGGATGTGTTGCGCCATGGCCGCGAAAGCGCCTATGCCGGCTATTTCGACATCGATTGGCGCCGCCGCCTGACATTGCCGGAGCTTCGAAAACCCTTGGACGAGGCTTTGGCCGCTGGGGAGTTCAGTCTCGTCGACGCCATGTCCGGAGGTGTGGTTGAATTGGCTTATCTTGACCTCCGGCTTCCGCTTTCGGATGAGAGCATGCGTCAGCTGCGGGCGAAGATGGAGCAGTATGCGCAGGATTTGCGCACCTTTTCGCACGATGCCGTCAAAATGAACTGGCTGCTTGCAAAACAGCATTGGCAGTTGATCCATTGGAAGGACGCGGCTCGGAATCTCAGTTATCGCCGTTTTTTCGAGGTTGCCGGACTGGTCGGGCTGAAAGTGGAGGATGCGCAGGTTTTCGCAGACACCCACCGCACGGTGATCGAGATGGTTCACTCAGGCCAGGTGCAAGGCCTGCGCATCGACCATATTGACGGGTTGGCTGACCCGAAGGCCTATCTCGATCGCCTTCGCACGGCTGCCGGCCCGGATGTCTACATTGTCGTGGAGAAGATCCTCGCACGGGGCGAGACGTTGCCAGCGGATTGGCCGGTTTCCGGCACGACCGGATATGAATTCATCAATGCATTGGCCGATCTCTTCGTGTCAGAGGCGGGATTGGAAGGCATTGATCTGGCATATCGCGAGGTCGGCGGCGACCACGCTGATTTTGCTGCGGGCATGCGCAAAGCGAAGCTGTTGATGGTCGAGCGCAACTTCAGTGGTGAGGTCTTACGGCTGACGAGACTTGTCGAAGAGATTTTCCCAGACTTCGACGCAGCCGACATTTCGGCCACAATCCGAGAATTGCTCGTCGCGTTCCCTGTCTATCGCCTCTATGGCGACAAGGAGACCTTGTCTGCCCGGGACGAGACAGTCTTGGCCGCCACGGTCAAAGCGGCGCAAGCTACGGTCCCAAGGACCTCTGCCTTGGGGGCGATCGCCAGCCTGTTGCAGGGAAGCGTCGCGGACGCGAAACCGCGAGAATTCCAGACGAGATTTCAGCAGCTCAGCGGCCCTATCATGGCAAAAGCCGCCGAAGACACGCTGTTTTACCGGTACAATCGCTTCATAGCCTTGAACGAGGTCGGCGGCGAGCCTGCCGCATTCCCGGCAGGTGTCGCCGCCTTCCATCAATCAATGACGGATCGGCTTCTGCGGCAGCCCCATGGCCTTTCCGCGACCACGACACACGACACGAAACGTGGAGAAGATGCACGTGCCCGACTTTACAGCCTGACGCAAAGGCCTGCGGACTGGATCGAAGGGTTCGAACGCTGGCATGTTCTCAATGCCGCCTTTCGCTCCACGCTTGCCCGAGGGCCGGCACCGGAGGTGAATGTGGAATGGATGCTTTATCAGGCATTGGCCGGCATCTGGCCGGATGGCGCGGAGACCACCATCAACAGAGATGAGCTGAAGCAGCGGTTCAGGACCTATGCCTTAAAGGCGATCCGCGAGGCGAAACTTGGAACCGACTGGGCGGATGCGGATGCCGCCTACGAACGCGCCGTACTCGATTACGCCGATGCCTTGGTGTCACCTGGCAACGAAGCGTTCGCCAGTGATTTCGAGAGGACCCTTCGTCCCTTCGTTCTCCTTGGCTACCGCAACAGCCTGTCGCAGCTGCTGATCAAGCTCACAGCGCCCGGTATCCCGGATATTTATCAGGGAGCTGAAAGGCTCGATTTCAGCATGGTTGATCCCGACAACCGTCGGTCTTTCGCCCATGCGTGGGGCGATGTGTTGCCTGAGGACACCTCAGGCGAAAGGAAGATCGCATCGCTGAAGCGGAAGATCACATCCGCGGTACTGCGTCATCGCCGCGATCATCCGCATCTATTTCTCGAAGGCGACTATATGCCGCTCGAGGTGGCTGGAGCCCGCGCTGACAAGCTTGTTGCTTTCGCTCGGGTCTTCAAAAGAGAGATCGCGGTGACTGTCGCCCCGCGGCTCGTCGATGCCGAAAGTCTCGGATTGGACTACTGGCAGGACACCACGCTCATCCTGCCAGCCAAGCCTCCCCGGTACATGCGCGATCTTCTGACGGGCAGGCGGCACCTGACCGGCGATGTTCCCGTCGCGCAACTGTTTGCGGATCGTCCCGTAGTTTTTCTCGTCAGTCTCGAGTGACGCGCCGCCAGACGCACCGAGTTGGCAAGCCGGCGGAACAATCATGTCGTTGCAGTGTTTCTGCTGCGCATCATCACGAGGACCCCATGACAGACGAGACAAAGCGATACGGCGTCGAAACGGGAGACTTCACCCGGCTCGGCGCCAATTATGATGGACATGGCGTCAACTTTGCCATCTTCAGCGGCTATGCCGAAAGAGTGGAACTTTGCCTCTTCGACGAGACGGGCAGCCGTGAAATCGAGCGGATCGTCCTTCCTGACTATACCAACGAGATCTGGCATGGTTACATTCCCGGTTTGCAACCAGGCACATTGTATGGCTATCGGGTTTATGGGCCATTCGACCCTGAACAGGGGCATCGTTTCAATTCGAACAAGCTGCTTGTAGACCCTTATGCCCGCGAACTGGTGGGCAATATAGAATGGTCCCAGGCGCAGTTCGCCTATGGTCTGCATGACGACCGCAAGGATCTTTCCTTCGATGAGACCGACAGCGCCGCGCACATGCCAAAGGCCCGTGTCATCGATCTCGTCAAACGGGGAAACACGCCCAGTCGCAAGCCGCTCGTTCCTTGGTCTCAGATGATCTTCTATGAGACCCACGTCAAGGGAATGACGATGCTCAATCCGGCAATTCCTGAGCAATTGCGTGGCACCTTCGAGGGACTGGGGCATAAGGCGATCGTCGATTACGTGAAGAGCCTCGGAATCACCGCGATCGAACTGCTTCCCATCCACTATTTTCCCGATGACAGTCACCTGTTGGACAAGGGGCTGCGAAATTATTGGGGATACAACAGCCTCGGCTTCTTCGCGCCGGCGTCGCGCTACTACGGTCCAAACGGGCTCGCAGGTTTTCGCGACATGGTTCGCGCCTTCCACGATGCTGGCATCGAGGTGATCCTCGACGTCGTCTACAATCATACGGCTGAAGGAAATGAGCTCGGTCCGACGCTCTCGTTCAAGGGCATCGATAATTTTTCCTATTATCGGACCTTGCCGGACCAGCCCCGCTACTACATCAACGACACTGGCACCGGAAATACCATCAACACCTCGCATCCGCGTGTGCTGCAAATGGTGACGGACTCTCTGCGCTATTGGGCCGAGGAAATGGAAGTCGACGGCTTTCGTTTCGATCTCGGCACGATTCTCGGCCGCGAACCGAACGGATTTGATCAGCGTAGCGGCTTTTTCGATGCGGTCGGTCAGGATCCGCTGCTCTCTCGGATCAAACTGATCGGGGAACCATGGGACATCGGCCCGGGCGGCTATCAAGTCGGCGGCTTTCCACCGGGTTGGGCGGAATGGAATGACAAATATCGCGACACGGTGCGGGACTACTGGAAAGGCGATGCCGGCACGACAAGAGATTTCGCCGCCCGTTTCCTCGGTTCGGGGGACGTCTATGATCTGCGCGGACGCCGACCATGGGCAAGTGTCAACTTCATCGCGGCACATGATGGATTTACACTCAACGATCTCGTCTCCTACAGCGAAAAGCACAACGATGCCAATGGCGAGGGCAATAATGACGGGCACAGTGACAATCGCAGCTTCAACTACGGCGTCGAGGGACCGACCGAGGACGAAGGCATCAATGCGACGCGCGAGCGACAGAAGCGCAACTTTCTCGCAACGTTGTTTCTATCGCACGGAACGCCAATGCTGCTCGCAGGCGATGAGGTCGGCCGCAGCCAGATGGGCAACAATAATGGCTACTGCCAGGACAGTGAGATTAGCTGGCTTCATTGGCCGCAGGCCCATGAGAGCAATGATATCCTCTTTACGTTCACCAAGCGCCTGATTGCGTTACGGCAGGAGCACTCGATCCTCAGGCGGGAGAATTGGCGAGACGGACTGATCGTCTCCTGGCTCAACCCTGGAGGCGGCGAACAAACAGACGAACATTGGGACGATGAGAGCACGACAGCGATCGGTTTACGCCTGTCGCGGAAACAGTCGGCCGAGGAGGGGTGGGACGATGTGCTCTTCCTGTTCAACCCCTGCGATGCCGGTGTCGAATTCAAGCTGCCCGATCACACAAGCTGGAGTTTGGAGCTCACAACGTCGGACCCTTCCCATGCGGAAGCAAAGGCGGTGGACTTGTCTGGCATCGAGATGGTGGGTCGCAGCCTCATGCTGCTGCGATCAACATAAGCCCTATTCAGAAGTGAGTCCTCGTTGCTTTTCGATCGGTTTTAAAACGGGAATGCCTATCGGCCTGCTCTTGCCGCCATGTCTATTCAATCCAAGCCCAAATATGGGAGATCGCAATGTTCAAACCACTGATCCTGTTCGGCTGTGCCCTCCTTCCGACAGCAGCCTTTGCCCAGTCGGCCGATCTTGAAGCGACCTGTAAAACGGTTGCCAGAAACTTCTTCCTCTCTGACAAATTGGCTATCGGGACCACTCAATCCTTTCCGGAACTCAAGCCGCCGGGCGTCCGCATGGCCTATTCGACACGTCAGGGGACGGCGCCTGCCGACATGACCGACACTTTCGAATGCGAGTTCGAAAAAGCGGACAAACCGCATAATCTCACCAAGTTCTGTGTATCGAGCACCTGCTATACGCCCAATGATGGTGATGCTGATCGTAAACGGCGGTTTGAGGAACTACGCATTCTCCTGCAGCGAGCCGAACAGTAGTCGCTGCGGCAAATCCTATGGCTTCCATTGGAATGTTCGTATGCCGGTCTCGGCGATGTGCGGGCTTTTCTAAAATCGAGGGCTGTCACCGGCATCACTACCGATCCTGATGGCGACCCCGAGGACCCGGCGAGTTTGACGCCATGGTTCACGACGAAGCCGGTATTGTGCTCCAAACGACGGGTGATCTCCTTGGACAAGCATGCGCCCTTGACACAACATCATGCTCTGCGCCGTGACCAGCCACTATGGGCCGCTATGCCCGGCGGCTCGCTGAGAACATCCGGTACCATCGCCGACAAGGCCTATGATGTGATTATCGTCGGCGCCGGCATCAGCGGCGCCCTGATGGCGCATAGCCTGGCGGGTCAGGAGATGAAAGTCCTGATCGTAGACCGTCGGCGGCCGGTGAGGGGCAGCAGTCTCGCGAGCACGGCGATGATCCAGCACGAGCTCGACGTGCCGTTGCACGTTCTTCGGCGTTCGATTGGCGCCGAAAATGCCCGTCGCGTGTGGCAACGGTCAGCGGCAGCTGTCGAGCGGATCGGACAGATCATAGGCGATCTCGACCTCAGATGCGCGTTCCGCAAAAAGAGGACCCTGTTTCTCTCGGGCGAGGACTTCGGCGCACGGGCGTTGACGACCGAGGCTGCGGCAAGGAACCAGGTTGGCATCGAGGCAACGCTCCTTGACGGAGCAACGCTTCGGGGTCGCTTCGGGATTGATCGCACCGCGGCGATCGACAGCTCAATTTCCGCCTCGGCAAACCCTGCTCAACTCACAGCCGGCATTTTGCGCAGTGTGAGGACACGCGGTGTCGAAATAGTTTCCGATGTCGAAATCACCGATGTGCGGGCCTTCGACGACGACGTCGTGCTTTCGACCTCGCAGGGAGCATTATTGTCGGCACGACACGTGGTATTCTGCACCGGCTATGAATTTCTGGAAGCACTCGCCAACAAACGCCAAAAGGTCATTTCCACCTGGGCACTTGCCAGCCGCCCCAGACTTCAGCGGCCGCAGTGGTTGGATCGCTACCTGGTCTGGGAAGGGTCGGATCCGTATCTCTACTTCCGGTCGACGCATGACGGCAGGATCATCCTTGGCGGCGAGGACGAGGATGCCGAGGGAGCCTATAAGGACGAAGCGAAGCGTGATCGCAAAATGCGGACACTCGTCGAAAAGCTCGCGGATCTGACGGGGATCGCTATCGGCAAGCCGGAGTTTGAATGGTCCGCCGCCTTTGGCGTCACACCGAATGGTCTGCCTATGATCGGACGCGTTCCCCAGATGCAGAATGTGTTCGTCGCGATGGGTTTTGGAGGCAACGGCATTACCTTCAGCCAGATCGCCGCGGAATTGATCTCCGGCGAGATCCTGGGGCATCGCGACGCCGACTGGGATTTGTTTCCGATCGTCTGAGGAGGCGATCTCAGGGATTGCTGATCATGGAGATCAATGGCGCTCAAGCCCTCAGTCGCGGTGAGGCTCGTGCACGGCCACATGTGCATCGTTGTCACAAGGCCCGTGCGTCGGGAACCATCTGTATCGGGAGACGTTCGACAAGGGCCAACAGAAAAGGAGGCAACTATGAATTCCGCACAACAGATTACCGAACATATGGAAGTGATTGCTGCGGACGGGATCCATGTCGGAACCGTCGACCATATGGATGGCGAGAGCCGCATCAAGCTCACCAAGCGCGATTCCACGGATGGCCGCCACCACCTCATTCCCCTTGACTGGGTCGACCATGTTGATGCGCACGTCCATTTGAAGAAGAAGTCGGACGACGTGAAACAGCAATGGTCTGTAGCCAACTGATCCGTAAGTGAGGGGCCGCCATCGAGCGGCCCCATCTATCTACCGTCGTCAGGATGCCCTGGCAAAGACACGAACGGGCCAATGGCCAATCGCGCCAAGGCTGACGCACCCCCCCTGCGCATCGGGTTATCTGACCGAAGACGCAGAGTCGTCCACGCCCATGCTGACTGGATCCTCATGCTTTCCTTTTGACTGAGCGGTCCGGGCCTTTCTTCACTCGATCTGCTTCCGCCGCATCCGTGCGGCCCGATGGAATGCCGGTCGAGGCGGTGGAAACTGGATCCGACGCCGGAAAACTGTCTTCCAGCCCTTTCTCGAGTTGGCCCTTGGCGGTCTTTTTGCGCTGTTCTGCCTGTTCCTGTCTCATGGATTCAACTGCGGGTGATTTGTGATTGGACATTGCCGATTTCCTCCGGTGCCCAGATTAATCCCTCCGGTGGCCGGAAGTTCCCTTGGCGAGTGGCGCGAATTGAGGCGCAGTGGTGCCGTCTGAACGCTGCGTTGCTTCACGCGGCGGTTGAAGGTTTAGGCTTTTCGAAAAGGGGAGCCGCTTCTGGTCAGGCGTATGCTCGGATCGCGTTCCCACGCGCCGACACCCGAAACCGCTGCAGGCCGACGGAACATTCTATCCCTCGACGGGTTTCTTCTCCGTAGACGAAACCAGCTATAAAATTCGGAGCAACCACATGAAAATATTGGCTTTTAGCCTCGCCGCCGCATGCCTTGCCGCCTCTTCTGTATTCGCGCAGAGCCAGACGCCGACCACGACGCAGACAACCCCAGCGCTGTCCACCTCCAGTGATACCAACCCGGGTGCGCCAGTCGCCGGCAAGAACAGCTTCACCGAGGCACAGGCGAAGTCGCGCATGGAGGACGCAGGCTACAAGGACGTCTCCGGGTTGAAGCTAGACGACCAGGGTGTTTGGCGCGCAATGGCGACCAAGGATGGGAAACAGGCGAAGGTCTCATTGGACTTCCAGGGCAATGTGGTGATGGCGAAGTAAGCCCCCTCGACCGCATGGCCAAGACAGCAACGAAGAGGAAATACCTATGAAAAATGTCAGCGCACTTTACGATAACTATGATGACGCAAAAGCAGCCGTAAAAACCCTGGAGGATGCAGGCGTTCCTTCGGATCATATCAGCATCGTTTCGCGCAAGGACGGCAAGCAGGAGGTTGAGGGTCAAGGCAACAATGCCGCCGAAGGCGCGGGTACCGGTGCCGGCATCGGTGCTGTGGCAGGTGGGGCGGGCGGCCTGCTCGCGGGACTTGGCATGCTCGCTATCCCGGGTATCGGTCCGGTGGTCGCAGCGGGATGGCTGGCTGCGGCCGCGGCGGGTGCTGTCGCTGGCGCGGTCGTCGGCGGGGCGGCCGGCGGGATCGTCGGTGCCCTGATCAAGGCTGGCATTCCTGAAAAGGACGCGGAGGTCTATGCGGAAGCCCTGCGCCGCGGCGGCTCGGTCGTGATAGCCAAGGTCGAGGACGACAAGGCGGTCACATCGCAGGCAATACTGAACAATGTGCGCCCGGTTATCCTCGAAGACCGGCGGGAGAAGTACGCCGCCGAGGGATGGTCGCGCTTCGACGAAACCGCCGACCCCTACACGTCCGACCAGATCGTCGCCGAACAGCGGCGCTATCGTATCGACCCGCGGGTCTGAGTTAACTTTGGCGGGGCGGCTCTTAGTGCCGCCCTTTTTTTGGGGGGCCCATGTCCTGCCCTAGGAAATCCTATTGTTGCTGTTAAAAGCATCGGGTGTACCAAATTGATTGGTGACATGACGAGATCCGCTTAGCGGGACCTCCCTGAGCTCGCTTCTTCGGGCGCGTGGATCCCCACCCCGGCCTATTCTTCAGCGCCACCATTCATCGAACCTCGTGGTGCGGCCTTCGGGTAGATTTATCATCCAGCGAGGCTAAGCCGTAATGTTTTCGCAATCGCCGTGAGTTCAATTGCGTCGTTTGGACCACTTTTGACCGCCACCTCGCTCGATGCCGCACGTATAGTCTTGCGCTAAAGCGATGGCATTCGTCGATCTTGAGTGAATGGGGGCCGATGCTTCGTGGTGAATTCGCGTTTCTGTCAGGACAGGTTTGGGCTGCGCTACTTTCTGGCTGCGGGGCTCAATCCGTGTTGGCGACCGAGGACTGATGGTCAATCAGACCTGTTCTTGCCGAAGCCATCCGTTCTTGCCTTCACGCGAATGGCCCTTACCTATCGAGGGGCTAGCGCGCGAGGAATGGGTCTGGTCGGTCGCTGGCGGCAGCCTCAGATGATGGGGTAGGGCAGGATAGTCGCGGCGGCCAACGCATGGTCGGCGCCGAAACACAAATGGAGCGCATCTTGAAACAAGTCGCTTACGCGCTCGTGGCGCTATTTTTCCTTTGCGTTGGAGCGAAGGCACAGCAAGCCGCCCCGCCGCAACCGGCGGCGAGCGCGGCTCAAAGCCAGGTGGCGAGCGATCCGCTCGCAACGCTCGTCGAGATCATGAAAGATGAAAAGCTTAGAAATGAACTCATCGGGCAGATCGAGGAAACGAGAAGGGCACGCCCTGCCGGCATTGCGTCAAGTCCGTCCCCGGCTTCGGCCGCCCCAGTCTCCGAAACATCCTCGGCGCTGGCAAAAAGCAGCGCTGAGGATGATCCACCGCGCGCGCAAGGGCTTGTGGCCGCGCTCACCGACTCAGTCCGCGAGCTTGGTGATCGGCTTCCCACCGCAGCGCTCGGCGCCCCCGTCGATATCAAGATTAGCGAAGCCCAGGCTCAGATAGAGCGACGACTGTCCACGCCGGAAGCTGGGACAAACTTGCGATCCTTCGGCCTGAGATCTGTTGCAGGATGGGCGCTGATCACGGGAGCCGCACTACTGCTTCTTGTCGTCGTTCGCAAACGGATACGCCTGCGGGTGGGAAAGGACGCCCGTTTCGCCTTCCTCGCGCGTGAGGCCGTTTTCCGTGGACTGCTCGGATTGCTTCCGCTCGTCTTGTGTTTCGTCTTCGCGTCGGCGTGGTTCCTATTCCTCGATTACGGACCGCAGGCGCGCCTGATATTCGTGCTGCTGACCACGCCCTTTGCCTTTGCACTGGCAACGTCCGAACTCACATCCTGCGCCCTTCTGTTCCTCGTGCGGTCAAAAGGCTGGCGTCTCGTGGCATATGCGCAGAAGCGGCTCGCACCCTTGATTGGCGTGCTAACCGGTATCGCCGTTGCAAGTTCGCTCGCGACCACGCCCGAAATTCGCATCGCCATCGGTCCTGCCGCAGCAGACATCGCCGCACTGATCCTTGACTTGACGGTGCCTTTCTTCGCTCTTTACGTCATCCTGCGTCACCGACGAACGGTTCGCAGCCTGATCGTCAAAGGCCGGACAGGCGAGGAAAACCCAACCTCATGGAACCGGGCAATTGCCTGGGTGGCGGCGCACTGGCACCATCTTGGCGTGGCGTTCGTGATATTGAATGTGTGCGCCAGGCTGTTTGGAGCGCGCAACGGCAGCTTTCTCAGCCAGTCTTTCATGTCGGTCGCAATCATCGTCCTGGCGCTGATCTCGTCCGGTACGCTTGGCCGCCTGCTGGAGGCTCGCAAGACCCGATGGCGTCGGCCCGTCACTGGAATGCGCCAGGTCGTCATAGATCGCTTTGGCTCATTGCTGTTCCGCCTGGTCCGGATAGGGATCGCGACCGTCGCCGTGATCCTATGCCTCGGCCTGTGGGGGGTGGATGTCATCGGCTGGGGGAGCCGCGACGGCGCGACCGTCCTTCAGTCCATTTTTTCCATCGCGGCAGTCGTCTTCGTGACCTGGGCGTTGTGGGTTGTTCTCGACGCTTGGATATCCGACGTGCTGTCTCCTGCAACCAACCGACAAAGATCGGCGCGCGTGATGACGCTTCTGCCGTTGCTGCGCAACATCGCCTTTGTTGCACTTACCGGCCTGACGGTCATTGGCGTTCTGTCCAACCTTGGGATTAACGTCGCGCCGCTCATCGCCGGAGCTGGCGTGGTCGGGCTTGCCGTCGGCTTTGGCTCGCAACAGCTCGTCCAGGACGTCATTACCGGGATGTTCATGCTGCTCGAGGACACGATCGCCATCGGCGACGTTGTCGACACCGGTGACCGGGCGGGAACTGTCGAGGGGATGACCATCCGCACCGTCAAGATCCGCGACGGCGACGGAGCGCTTCACTCCATTCCATTCTCAACCATCAAGGCAATCAAGAACCGGTCGCGCGGCTTCGGCGTCTATACGGCCAGCATCACGCTGGATGTGCAGGCCGATATCGAACAGGCAATCCAGATCTTCAGGGCGGTTGGTGAGGAGGTTCGGACCGATCCAGCCTTCGCCCCGAAAATCGTTGCAGCCTTCGATGTTTGGGGTGTCGACCAGGTCGGCCTTGACGGTGTCGTTCTCAAGGGGGCGATCAAGACATTGCCGCTGCAACAATGGAGCGTTGGTCGCGAGATCAATCGGCGCTTCAAGGAAAGGCTCCAGGCTGCCGATATCAAGCTTGCAACCAGATCGGCATTGCCGGCTCCCTTATGAGGCTCTCTCCGCGCCCGTAACGCGCCCGTCTTGCTTATGTGGAGCCACGATGCCGGGCCGCAGTGACACCAACCAGAGTATTTCGAGTTTTTTCTCGCGCCTGCGCAACATTTGAATCAGTCGAGCGTTTAGCAGCCGAGGAATGTTAAGATGAGGGACCAATGTTTCTTGTTCATATTGCCACTCGCAGGGCCGGAACCATCGACCTGACGAGCGGTGCCTTTACGCGCGACGATGCCATCGCACATATTGTGGCGACGATCCCCTCGTCTAGGCTTGAGGCGGATCGGATACTCCGTGATGCTGGCCGGCTGGGACTATGCAGATGGAGCGGCGGGAATTTCGAAGTCCGGGCGAAGCTGCTTGCGACAGACAAAAGCTGCGAGCCGCAAAGACGGAGCCAGGAAGCAGCCCTTGAGACGATGGTGCAGAGAGCCTAAGCGCCGCATCTAAACGACACCTCGCGGTCGTCGGCTCGGTTCGATCGGCCGTTGATCCGTCGGCCGATACCAACCTCTTGCCTCCAACGATTTGGCGTCTATCGTGCGACCGTATGGCCGCCAATGCCGATCATCTCGTTGTTGCGGCAATGGCGAACGCTCAGTCGTTACTTATTCGAACTTTGACGTTGTTGGAACAAATTGCGGCCCGATCGAGTTAAGAGGCTGAATTCGTGCAACAAACGCAACGCTCGAAAAAGGGTTTATTCTTTAGATGCTGCAACGGGTCTCGCCAGGCCGCCACTGGCGCTTGAAATCGGCAACAGAGCCACATCATCGTCGGCTCGACGCTTTGAACAATCAATTCGCCATGTTCGAGTCAGTTTCTTCCTACAGACACTATTTGGCGGCCACGCTCGCAAGTCGATCGCAATTGGAAGCGATGCTCGCAGCCGCCCAAATCGATGCACTGGTGCCGAATTGGAACCGCATCCAAATTGTGCCGCGGCTCCTGGAGGATCTCAGCGATCTCGGAGGCGATGACCCGGCATGGGTCGAAACGACCGGAACGGTGATCGACAGCTCCACTGTCATCGGTACGCTATACGTATTGGAAGGTTCTGGTCTGGGGGCCGCCATTCTACTCAAGCGGGCGATCAAGCTCGGCATGTCTGCCACCTTCGGTGCGCGCCATCTCGCGCAGCAGGCCGCCAACCTGTCATCGTGGCGGGAGATGCTTCACCTCATCGAGACGACACCGATCGACGACGAAGATCGCTGCGAACGAGCGGCAATTGCGGCCTTTGATGTTTTCGAAACCAATTATCGGAAAGTATTTGGCAATGTCCCATGACATCTCCGTCGATCAGACTGCATGTGATCGCGAGCCGATCCATATTCCCGGATCGATCCAACCGCACGGGCTTCTTTTCGTCGTCGAGAGAGAGACCGGCACAGTCATCGCCGGAGCCGGCGCGATCGAGGCCTTTTTCGGCAAGGACTGGATGAGGCGCTCAATTTGTGACCTATTGGCTTTTGACCTGCTTGAAAGGGCGCAACAAGCGCCGCGTGCGAGCGAAATCATTCTTGGAAAGCAAGAGATAGCCGGCAAGGTTCACGATATCCTCGGTCATATCACCGATGACTTGATCCTGGTCGAGCTTGAGCCCGCACCAATTTCGCAGCTGACACCGGAGCAGTCACTATCCAATCTCGACGCAATCGCCCAGAAGTTCGAAGCATCGCCCGACATGGCGAGCCTTTTTCAAAACGCGGCGGTGGCCTTTCGCGAGCTGACAGGTTTCGATCGGGTGATGATCTATCAGTTCACGGAGGATGCCTCGGGCGTCGTCATTGCCGAAGATCGTAATGCGGCCTTTCCACCGTTCCTGCATCATCACTTTCCCGCAAGCGACATTCCGAAACAGGCCCGCGCGCTCTATCTGCGCAATCGCGTTCGTGCCATCCCTGATTCCACCTATACAGCCGCTCCTCTTCGTTTCGCGGACGGCATCCCGCGGACGATCGATCTTAGCGATGTGGCGCTCAGAAGCGTTTCGCCCGTTCATCTGCAATATCTTCGCAACATGGGAGTGGCTGCGAGCGCATCTGTCTCAATCATCAAGGATGGAGTTCTCTGGGGTCTGATCGCTTGCCATAATTCTGCGCCGCTGCGGATGCCGTTTGCAATACGATCGGCCGCGATGGCCTTGGCAGGCAGTCTTGCCAGGCAAATTAAAGCGAAGGATGAAGCGGAAAACGCGCGCGAGCGCCTGAGGCTCAGAGCGCATGAGGACCGGTTGATCGATAACCTCCGATTGAATGCTCCGTTGCAGGAGGTGCTGACGAGCGCAGCGTCGAATTTGCGGCAGATGATGTTGGCCGACGGGTTTGCTGCTGTAAGCGGGGAGGCGCTTTTTGCTCATTCCGGGCCGGTTCCCGACCTCGACGATCTGCACTCCCTCATCGGGCTTGTTTTGCCGAAAATGAGGGACGGGATGTACCACTCGCATCAAGTCGGCCGATTGCCGGAACTGCCGCCGCATCTGATCGCGGTTGCAAGCGGCCTGGCGGTACTTAAGCTCCCACTTGAGGAAGATCTATTTCTCGTCTGGCTGCGGGCGGAACAGGTGCAGATCGTGGAGTGGGCGGGTAATCCGCACAAGGACGCGTCACGGGCTGCGACAACGCCGCTGACGCCACGGGCCTCGTTCGAAGCCTGGTCGGAAGAGGTCCGCGGTATCGCTAAGATCTGGAACAACAATAAGATCGATGCCATGAACAGGGTCGGTCGCGCCATCTATGAAAGCCATCAGCGTCAGCGCATTGCCCGGCTCAATCGCGAATTGGAAAAGACGCTCGCACAGAAAGATGAGTTGCTCGAGCAGAAGGATTTTCTGATGCGCGAGATCAACCATCGCGTCCAAAACAGCCTGCAGCTTGTCTCGACCTTTCTCAAGATGCAGGTCCGAGAAACGGACGACCCATCGATTGTCCAGCACTTGACGGATGCCCGTGCGCGCATTGCGGCTGTCGCGCTTGTTCACAGGCGCCTCTATTCGGACAATTATGTCGGAACCGTCGATCTCGCCCGCTACCTGAGTGAACTTTCCCGCGAGCTTTTTCTTTCAATGGGAGAGGAGTGGCGCAGCCACCACCGGCACGATTTCGCACCCGTGTTGATGGACGCCGACCGTGCGATCAATCTCGGCCTCATCTTTTCCGAACTGATCACGAACGCGAACAAATATGCCTATGGGGGCGCTCCCGGTCCAACAAGCGCTGTTCTTGACCACCACCTAAACGCCGTCCGCCTAACGGTGGCCGACAGTGGCGGTGGCAGGACGCGCATGGCAACAGGATTTGGAAGCAAGATGCTGAACGCGATTGTCGGTGGCCTCGGCGGTGAAATGGAAGAAGCCGACAACAATCCGGGGCTGAAGACCATTGTCACCGTGCCGATCCAATTCACCCCTCGCAAAGAGAGCTTGGGCGGATGAGTTCAAGCGAGCCAAAAATCGAGGAGGCGGAAAGAGAATATCGGTGGGTGAACACACCCAACATGATAGCAAAATAGGCGCCGCATTCGCGGCGCCCTTTGCATTAAACGATAGATCTGTCTGTCACTTCCCCCAGCGACCTTCATACTTGAACTCGGGGGCTTCCTTGAGCTGCTCTTTCGTGGCGGGCATCGACGCCGACCACTTCTTGTCGCTTTCGTTATATGTCACCTTGATGGCAGTCGGGGAAACGATGACATAGTGCTCGCCGATACCGAGGAACCCTCCTACGGAGACGATGTAGCCGGCAAGTTGGCCGCCCGAAATGATAAGATCCTTGATCTCGCCGACATTCTCCTTGTCGCCGTTTTGAATATTCAGGCCAATGAGATTGTAACTCAGAACATCGGTGGGTTTGGCGGTCAGGAACACGTCGGCAATAGTTGTTGTCGCCGTGGCACTCTGAGCGCTTGCGGTCGTTGCAAGCATAGCGGATGCAGCCAAGGCAAGAAGAAGGCGACGCATATATATTCTCCTAAATATCGGATTATGTTAGCTTATTTAACATTGATATAATGAACCGGAGACCGAAAGGTTCCCTCGCTGGCATGCATTTTGCAGACATCGCCGCAATGGCCGTTCAGGTAGGGAAAAGCGCCACGCACGATCGAAGGCGACATGATGCTCGTAAAATCATGGGCAAAGATTTGATTTGGACAAGGACTGCAGCGAACCTCTTGATAGCTCGAAATTGGCGACTGCCCGCTAATGATGCTTGAAATACTGAACCTCACGCTCATGCTTTTCGGCCGCTTCGCGCGAGTTGAAAGTTCCAAGATTCTTGCGCTTGTTTGTCTTCGGGTCGACCTTGCGGGAGTAAAGGCGATATTCGCCTGATTTCAGTTTACGGATCATTTTCGCTTTCTCCTGCCAGCAGGGAGCCGGCATATGAAAACACGCTTGGCGCCCGAGGGAGAGGCTGACAGAGCAGCCCCACCTCATTAGGTCAGTACAGCCGACCGGCCGCCAAACGCCGCGGGAATGGTTCCCATATTATCGTCTCATGACATTCATGATCAGAGACACGACGAAGAAGATTAGAAAGATAAAGAACAGAACCTGGGCAATCGATGCGGACGCACCTGCAATACCGCCAAAGCCGAGGGCACCCGCGACGAGGGCGACGACCAGGAACACAAGGGCATAGTAAAGCATCTTTTTCTCCATCCGTTGCTATTGCTGTATGCACAACGGAACGGACGGTGCTTTGTTCCGCCTGTCGGCAGCGGCTATGCGGGGAACATCGCTCGCCGCGCGTGCGCCAGTGCATCGCCGCTATCGGGCGGCGGCGGTTCGGCGGCATCCAGATATAATTTCGCCGGCGCGGTCAGCACGAACCAAAGACTGGCGCCGAAGAGAAAAAATCTCGCGGATTGATCGTCCGCGTAAACGCAGAATGGAAGAACGGCTGACGTGAACAAGACGGTCAGCCGTATCGCCCATTCGGCATCGCGCTTGTGCGCGGCCTGCGCGGCCAAGCCACGATAGGATCTCATATCGTAGTTTCGGCTTCCTTCCCCGAAAATTAGCAGGCGAATAGACGGAAATGCCAGCATCATCAGGGTGCCGACAGCGAAACCATAGACGGGACCCTCAAGAAAGAGCCGGGCGGCTGCCGCCAATGCCAGGATGACGGAGACGTGCCATAGCGGCGCGAGCTTGCGGGGAGAAAGCCCCGTCTGCCCATGCCAAAACCACATGGCCCTCGATCCGAGGAGTAGCAGCGGTCGATCGACAAAGCGATTGAGGAAATCCATGATGCGCCCTTCCGAGAATGGCGCAAGGTAACAGCAGAGAAATTCGGCGTCAGCATGGCGGCCGCCCCGTAGGTCCATTCGAACGCTGCGGATTTCGTCACCTGCGATCCCCGTCATGGTCACCATAGCGGTGCAAGATGATTCCTCGCCGCCTCGGGATAGGCTTTTCGATGGGATGCGAAAGAGACCAGGAAAATACCAGGTTTATCGGACCTCCATGTCTTTCGTCAGATCGCGAAAAGACGGAGTGCGCTGTTTGGCCGCCATGAGCAGATCAAGTTCGATGGAGGACGGGCCGAAGCGGACAAAAAGGTCTTCCGCCATCCTCTCGTCCAGCCTGTATTTTTTCCGGAAATCCGCCAGGGAATAGGCGGCACCTCGTAGAAGTCGTCGCCGCTCGAAAGGACGCTGTGTTTCCATTGATGAATCTCCTCATTGTTCCGCTCAGCTAAAGCGATCTGGTAGCGTAAAGTTCCATCGCAGTCGAAATACAACCGAAAGACACGCAAGCCCCGAACCGATCCCACATCCAAGCTCCTGCAGTTGCATTCTTTTTGCTACTTATGACTTTCGGGAACAAACGGGCATGTCGTGCGCTTCGTTCGCACCGCGACTGACAAAATGTCCAAGTCCCGGCGCCTGCTGGGAGGCAGTCATGAGCGGCTATCAGATGGATGACAAAAGCGCTGTCGTGGAATCGTCGAAGCCACGACTGCTGGAAATTCTCGGGCCGGGCCTGGTGACCGGCGCCTCGGACGATGACCCGAGCGGAATAGCAACCTATTCGCAGGCCGGGGCACAATTCGGCTACACTGCCAGTTGGACTTTGATATTGACCTATCCGCTGATGGTCGCCGTGCAGG
>Ga0209437_100415_pt1 | contig 38903 bp, 35 predicted proteins | sample AraplaL_Cvi_mTSA_FD_184266 | JGI IMG/M metagenome (GOLD analysis project Ga0209437, IMG submission 184266) | Arabidopsis root microbial communities from the University of North Carolina, USA - plate scrape CL_Cvi_mTSA (SPAdes) (version 2) | ecosystem: Host-associated > Plants > Roots > Endosphere...
AATTCCCGTCATTCTGCCATATGGCTGAAAATCTGCCATCTTGCGAAGTGAGATAGTCTCCCTTAGCCATACTTTGGCCGATCGTGAGCTTATCTCCAAGATAGCCAGCAGAAGCGGTCGCTGGTACGGCAAATGCAAGAATCAACAAGCAAGCCAAAAAAACTCGAAAAGATTTGGGGAAAAATAAATGATTCATTGGACACACTCCTATATTCCTTAGAATGGTTGAGGCTTCATACCTAATACAATAAACACTCACAGATAATTCCATATGGCGACGCAGTGTTCGGTCAGGAGTGGTGAAAGAGCAATCAACACATCCCCCAATGATAATTAAAGGGAAATCAGATATACAATGCTCTCCGGTTCACCTCCTTTAATAGACAAAATTAGTTGCTTCAATGCACTATATGTAAATGGATGTGTTACTTAGAGTGGAGAGGTTGAAAACTCGGTGGAAACTTGTTATTCAGTGGACTATGCAGGTGATTGCTCAGATATATTACTTTTTATTCCATTATAGCAACTAAAAAGATAAAATACATTATTTTCTATGAAAATCTATCTGTTCAATAGAGGGAGACATCAATGAATAATGCTACTAGTTTCGATCTCGACTTACGGTTCGTAGTTTCTGCTTGGGAAATGATTTATTTTTATTTGTGGGTATAGGAATTCGGAGGGATATGTCGAATGATTGATTAGATTAAATTTGAAGTATTTAAGAGGGAATTGATTTTATTGAATAGTCCAGAGAGCGCTAAGAGGAGGAGCATATGTATTTAAGGAAGAAGATTGGAATTATTGTTCTCGTGGTATCCCTATTGACAGGACTGTTGTGTCTCAAAGCATCAGATAAGGTGTATGCTGCGGCTCCAACATCAACAATTTCGATGGAATATGCGCTGCTGGGAATTGGCACCACCGCAAAGGTATTCTTTACGTTCTCGGAACCGGTACAAGGGTTGGACAATGGAGACTTAACTGTTCCGGAAAGCGGCACACTGACTGCACCGGTCTCTTCGGATGGAGGTTATACGTGGACCGCAACTCTCACACCTAAACCAGATATTACAGATGCAACCAACGTCATAACCCTGAACAACGAAGGTGTGATGAATCTAGGCGGTATTGTAGGTGTGGGCACGTCCACTTCGAGTAATTATACTATTGATACATTAAGACCGACAGCAACCATTGTCGTAGCCGATACGGTCCTTACCGCTGGGGAGACATCACTGATCACCATCACATTTTCCGAAGCAGTGACCGGCTTTAGCGTTGACGACCTAATAGTTGAGAATGGTACGGTGAGTGGCCTTAGTTCCTCCAATGGAGGTATAACATGGACCGCGACACTAACGCCAGCTTTTGGTATCACCGATGCAACCAATATTATCACGCTTGATAATACGGGCATTAGTGATCTTGCGGGCAATACGGGCACGGGGAAAACGCCTTCGAATAACTATGAGATCTATACCGCCCAGCCAACGGCAACGATTGTCGTAGCCAATACAACGTTGAATATTGGCAAGACGTCTGATGTGACCTTCACCTTCTCTGAAGCAGTGACCGGTTTTACGCTTGCAGACCTTGAGATGACGAATGGAACCATTACCAATCTGGCTACGAACGATAATATTACGTATACAGCAAAATTGACCCCTACAGCCGGCATCACTGCGGGAACGAACAAGATTACACTCCATAATACGGGTGTAGTGAATCAAGGCGGCATAACAGGTATAGGTACAACGGATTCCAATAACTTCGCCATTGATACGGTCAGACCGACAGCAACCATTAACGTCGCCGATATGATCCTGACTGCCGGCAAGACATCAGAGGTCACCTTTACGTTTTCGGAAGCAATTACTGGTTTTACCAATGAGGACCTGACCGTTGCAAACGGCACACTGAGTGCTCTGCATACATCTGATGAGGGGATTACATGGACTGCGACATTGATACCAACTGTAGGAATTGATGGTGGAACCAATGTCATCACGCTTGATAATTCGGGTATTAGCGATATTGCAGGCAACGCAGGCACGGGAACTACTGCTTCGAATAATTACGCGGTCTATACCTCCCGACCAACGGCAACGATTGTTGTAGCTGATGGAACGCTTACTCTTGGCAAAACATCCTTGGTAACAATCACATTCTCTGAGGCAGTGTCAGGTTTTGATAACGCAGATCTAACGATTGCAAGCGGTACACTGACTACTGTTCGTTCAACCGATGGGGGAGTGACGTGGACAGCAACGTTAACCCCGCAAGCGAATGTGAGCAAATCGGTCAATGTCATCACTCTTCAGAATACGGGAGTGTCCAATGGTGCGGGTAACGCAGGAGAGGGAATAACGGAGTCGAATCCGTACTCTGTTTTTACTGTACAGCCGGTACAAACAACAAGTCCGAGCAGTCCTTCTGCACCACTCGCCCCGATAGACAATACAGTTAAATCAACAACGGGTAAAATAACCGTTCCGATTGGTAAGTCAGGGTTGGTTAGCCTGGGCAAAGAGATTGAAATCTCAATTCCAGCAGGGGCATCATCTCGCGAGCTGACATTATCCATTGATAAAGTTTCCAATACGGAACCTTTGCTAACACATAAAGAAATTTTGGCCAGCCCGGTATTTGAACTTCTGAAGAATTTTACGGAGAACTTCCTCATACCGGTAAAACTGACATTTACATTTGATTCAACAGGTCTTGAGCGTCATCATTCGGCAGCTGTTTTTTATTTTGATGAAGCGAACAAGATATGGGAGAAAGTAGATGGAGGTATTATTCAAGGAAATCAAATCACAGTCGAGGTCAATCATTTCACGAAGTATGCTGTCCTTGTTGTTGATCAAACTAGTGGAAAGCCCATCTTGAATAGTCCAGTTGAACCGACGAAGGAATCGGGCTTTAGCGATATCTCGGGACATTGGGCTGAAGCAAGAATTCAACAAGCTTTAAGCAAGGGGATAATTACCGGTTATCCGGATGGAACGTTCAATCCGGGGAAGAACGTCACACGTGCCGAGTTCTCAGTCATGCTGATGAGCGCGTTGAATTCACAAAAAGCAGGAGCAGATCTGGTATTCTTAGATAAAACTGAAATCGGATCATGGGCCAAATTGGCAGTCTCGCAAGCAGTGCAAGAGGGCATTCTTAGCGGTTATCCAGACGACACGTTCCGGCCGAATGCCAATATCACACGTATCGAGATGGCCATGATGGTTGCGAAAGCGCTCAAGGTACCTACAACAGGCAATGCTACAACATTTTTTTCAGATGAAAAATCTATTCCTGTATGGGCAAAAACCTCTGTGGCAGCGTTGAAGGAACTTGGCCTTGTCGAAGGAATGGGAAACAACAATTTCATACCTAAATCACCAACCACCAGAGCAGAGGCCGTCGTTCTATTAATGAACATGTTAGAGCATAAAGGAATCGTAGTTAACTGAGCAATATCTCAATCTCTATAGAGTTGAAAGTAAACTTGGATGAAAGATACTTTTGTTGTTGAACGTGTTGAGCTAGTTTATGAGCCGTTATATGAAGGTAATAAAGGCACCCTGCGGGGTGTCTTTAAGTTTAGTCAGTAGTAAACATACCTCTTCTCTATCAATCTCCCAAATATTTTTACATACATTTGATATTTTCTATGACTTTTCTGAATTGAACTATGGTAAAATATCTCAGGATCGATAATTGGAGAGGGGTTTTGTAATTCATGTCTTGGAAAAAAGTTCTGGGCAAAAGCACAATTCGTATCGCTACTACTGCACTATTACTCACACAACTACTGGGGGCAGCAGGTTCAGTCTCTGCCGCAGGCAATGATGTAGAAGTACACTTGATTGGAATCAATGATTTTCACGGTCAGTTAGATACCACATCGATCGTTGGTGATAAAAAGGCAGGATCAGCTCCAATTCTAGCAACCTACCTGAAAGAAGCTCAAGCGAAATATGAACACTCCCTACTCTTCCATAATGGAGACTCTGTTGGTGCATCTGCTCCGGTCTCATCTATGGATCGCGACGAGCCTACCATGGAATGGATGAATATGATGGGATTTGATGTAGGGTCCCTGGGGAATCATGAATTTGACCAAGGTGTTGCTGCTTTGAAGGCACAGATCTTTGGTGGCCTTGATCCAAAAGAAGGTAAGGTAACACATGCTGGTGCAAAATTTGATTACGTTAATGCAAACGTCATTGAAACCGCTACCGGAAAAACACTGATTAAACCCTATGTCATCAAAGAAGTAGGCGGAGTCAAAATTGGATTCATCGGACTAGTGACCAAATCAACACCTGCCAAAGTATCCCCATCGGGTACAGCTGGTGTGCGTTTCTTAAGTCCAGAAGAAGAAGTTGAAGCCGTTAATAAATATGCAAAAGAATTGCAAGATCAAGGTGTAGAAACGATCATCGTGTTGGCGCATGATCCAGCAACCACCAAAGAAGGCGTAACGACTGGAGAAGCAGCTGATCTGGCAAAAGCTTTACCAGCAGATTCCCCTGTTGACGTGATCGTTGCAGGTGATAATCATGCTTTGGCTAACGGTGAAGTGAACGGAAAGCTGATCGTTCAAGCGTATTCTTATGGTACGGCTTTTGAAGATATCAAGCTGGTAATTGATCCTGCAACGGGGGATGTAACTGAAAAATCAGCTACGGTTACAACGACTTTTCAAGAGGGTGTAAAAGAAGACCCTGAAACATTGGCAATTATCAAAAAATCATTGGACAAGCATCCTGAACTGACGAAGCCAGTGGGTACAACGGATGGTTCTGTATTGCGTACAGATGCCTACAATAATGAAGCGCCTCTAGGCAACCTGATTGCAGATGCAATGCGTCAAGCAGACTTTGGGGATAAAGCAAGCGCTGCTGACTTTGCATTTATGAATCCAGGTGGTATTCGTGCGGATTTACCAAAAGGCGATGTAACCTTTGCTGATCTTGCAAAAATCCAACCATTCGGTAATACATTAGTGAAACTGGAGCTGACTGGCGAACAGGTTAAAACCTTGTTGCAGCAGCAATGGGGTACCAATGCTGACGGTACACCAAACACCAAGACACTACAAATCTCTGGTTTGAAATATGCTGCAGATTTCAACAAGCCTGTTGCAGAGCGCATTACGGGTCTTAGTCTGGAAGACGGCACAGCCATTGATTCTGCAAAAACATATACGGCTGTAGTTAACAACTTCATGGCTGCAGGCGGAGACAACTATAAAGTGCTGCTGGATGCTAAATCATCCTTGGCAGGTCCGATCGATCTGGATGTATTCTACGATTACATTGTCGAAACATTTAAAGGCGGTAACATTGAAGCTAAGAATGAAGGACGTATCACTAACTTGGCTGCATCTACTGAGCCAACAGAAACACCTGCGACTACAGAAGTCATTTCTCGTGCTGAATTTGTAAGTGCGCTGGTGGATATGTTGAAATTAAATGAAGTAACTACAGCACCTGCATTCAAGGATGTAGCGGCTGATGCGACCTATGCAGATGCGATTGCTGAAGCTACGCATGCTGGATTCATCCAGGGCTATGGTGGAAACTTCTATCCTGATCGGGATATCACACGCGAGGAAGCTGCTACAATTCTTGCTAAATTGGTAAAAGGTCAAGCTACCGATAAAGAGACAGCCACGATTATTGCTAGTTTCGAAGATGGTAAATCCGTGTCTGCCTATGCAATGAAGCCTATGGCAAAACTGATTAATAAAGGTATTCTTGGTGGAACAGATCAAAAATCACTTCAACCAAAACAAGGCCTTACTACTAACGATGCCAAAGTATTGATTGAAAAAACAGTTGCAGCAAAAGCGTCATAATGTAGAACTTATTTAAACCTTATATTAAAAGGGGTTCTTCCTGGTAAAGGAAGAGCCCTTTTTCCTTTTTCCATATGGCGTCTAGAAGAGGTATACGATGTTCTGTCATTTACTTCAGGTTGATCGACAAAAGGGTGTTTCTATGATAGGGTGGAGGCATCCCATAGGCATTCTACTCTTCGGAGTAGAGTGCCTTCATGTATATTATGGGAGCTTACATTAAATGTATTTTAAATTCAATTGGATCCGTTATGGAGGTGGTGATGCTATGTTTCTCTCTTTAGCCCCAACAGGGGATGATTGGATGAGTATAAAAAATGTGAAAATATCATTTAATAAAGAGGAGCGAACATAGCATGACTACCAGTTTTCAAGCGGAGAACCGCATTCCATTAAATTCTTCTCGACTTAGGGATCTACGTAAATCCGGGCGTTTGCCAGGCGTTGTCTTTGGCAGAAATACGGACAATCAGATGATTCATATTCCAACAATAGAATTTCAAAAATGGTTGAAGCAAGGAGCATCTGGTTTTATTGAATTGCAGTTTAAAGAGAAAGGAGCATTGACCGTATTGTTGGAAGACCTCCAACGTGATCCAGTTACACGGGATTTGCTTCATGTGGATTTTCAACAGGTGCAAACGAATGAGATCATGCGCACTAAAATTCCCGTCAAGTTCAACGGCACACCGATCGGCACAAAACAGGGCGGAGTCGTGCAAGTTCAATTAGCTTCTATTGAAGTGGAGGCCTTGCCGAGACACTTGCCAACGTCGATTGAATTTGATATTAGTGCGATGGAACTTGGAGAAACGCTACATGTACGTGATGTAACGTTTGCTACAGATGTAACAGTGATCTCTGAGGGAAATGAGTCTCTTCTCTCTGTAGTTAAACCTTAACGATACCGAGTATGAACTACTAGAGTAAGTCAAAGTTAGCCGTACGGATAATAATCCGTACGGCTAATTTGTGCTTTCATTCGCAAAATTCAGGTGTAAAGGAGGTAGACTCAGGATAGGTGATCACTATAATGGAAATAAGATACATTTAGAGGGTGGTGGGCGAAAGGATATGGACAAATTAAAGAGCAGCGGATTCTATAAACTGAAGTTTTTCATAACTCCTGAAGAGTTGAAAGGTCTATTACAGATTTTCGAGCAGAGACAGGTGCAATTCCGTCATACCAATGCCGCCAAGACAGAGCATGATTATAGTCAGGTGTATGAGGCGTATCAGACGTTCTATCAGTATTATGTGACAGGAGAACAGAGAAATGATGTTCATCCCTTCTTTATATATTCCATTTCTGTTGCATTCAATCAAGAAAGTTCAGGATTTTTTGTGAGAAATGAAGGTGTTTCTTTCCCATATCACGTACAATGGGCAGAGGATGAACTGCCGTGCATCATGCTCTCATTTCCGAAAGGCGTTCAGGTTAATTTGGAAGACGAAAAAGGAAAATACTATATATATGAGGATATCCGGGATCATATGCCGCTGACCTATGCGTTTTTCGATGAAATTAGGGACTCTATCAAAAAAATGACAAAACCCTTTCGCTTCTCAGCCCATGATGCCGATGCGATGAAGGAACAGAAGCCCACTGTGCGTATAAGCCATGAAGCAATGCACGACTTGAACCAATCATGGATTTTCAATAAATATGGACTTGTGATTCATGGCAAATAGGTATGCGAGCATGGTTGGCGGAGGCGACAGAATAGAAGCAACCGTATCGCGAGCTGCGACCATATACGATATTCCATATCGACTTAATTAGCTCATTACAATGATAGGGAGTGTAGGTCTATCATTCTCGAACCACCTTTGTACGGTAAAGGGTGGTTCTTTTTCGTGTTTAAAAACGACATCAAGCTACCAGTTCCCTCTTAACCATCGGACAAATACACTTGTTCACCCTTGTCCACTTCTATCCCCGCCGGTGGATTGGTGTTGTGCGCTACGATTGATCTGGAGCGTTCATTCCACTACCGGATCGGTGAAGTGCCAGATTATCAAGCTTTTAAGACGGTCAAGACGAAAGGTCATTATCAAAAAGGGATTATCGGCTGTATGGCGGTTGCGGCGACCATCCTTTTATCGGAATACAACGGGATCGTTTCGATTGCCAAAACCTACGATACAACGCTCCCTTACAAGATTCATGCGGTTACCGGTGATCGGTGGTACCCAGGTGGGCAGGAGGATAATAATAGATATCTCTTCTACGCCTCAGACAGGAACCAGCAGGTCACGAACTATTACATGCAATATGTAGGAAAGTATTTCTTGTATGCTCCACATGTGGACGGGATCGTGTTGTTCTATGAGGACAATATGGACAACCTTCTGAGCGGCTACGATTATCTGGTGGTCGTCGAGACGGATCTCAATGCCAAGTGGTTGCTGAAGAAGCATTATGGTATCGACATGCAGGAAGGTATCTACAAAATCACCCGTTCTGGGGATCAGATCGTTCTTACGTTGACTTGAGATCATATGCGATGAAGTCCTTTTCTGGATATATGGTCAGGATAAAATCGTAATATGGGATGTGGATCAGTAAGGAACTGCCGAAGCTGTACGGACATGATCCGTATGGCTTTTTGCTGTATTCTTTTGACTGGGATATTAATTAAAGTAAGGCTGTACTTGGATGCATTCATATTTTACTCAGAGCCATAGTATGCAGGTCGTCAAATAAGATACAATGGTACTGTAGAAATTAGGAAAATTATGCCTATGTCTAAATCCATCTAAAAGTGGTGAATCCATGAAAGAATTGCACAGTCAGGTGAATCGGAAAACGTATTATATTTCAATGCTAGCGATTATTGCTCTGATGTTATCGGGATTAATCCTGTCCACGACAGAATTGAACGGGATTACGGCAGGCTATATTTTGCACTGTCTATGCGTAATCATTCTTGCCGTGTGTTTATTGATGTATCCCAAGGTAGAGACGTTTACCTTCAGATTGAGCATCATTCTGATGGGGTTTGCATACTTTTACACGCTTGCTATTTTATATCCCCAGTCCTGGACAACTTATATTCTCATTTGTCTCCTTCCAGCCCTCGCAATCCTGTTCTACGATCTGAAACTATTCTATTTATCGTTGATATTAAATGGCATCTTGATACTCATAATGTTCAGCTCCAATCTCCTATATAACCAAGGGAACGAGTACGCATACTTACATACGGATGTAGTAGGCAATTTTATTAATATTATGGGAAGTCAGGTCATTCTTTTTCTTATTTTTCATCTAACCTTCTCTCGCATGAGGAAGCAGCAACTGTATTTTGAACAATTGCAGCAATCGGAACGTTTAAAAATGATCGCCCATCTAACAGCTGCTGTTGCCCATGAGATTCGCAATCCAGTGACAGTTGTGCGAGGTTTCTTGCAGTTGTATCGAGAAGATACCTCTTTTGAGCAGCCGGTGAGGAATAAGTTTGCTTTAATGATTGATGAACTGAATACCGTCGAGCAGGTGACCTCTCAATTTCTGACCCTAGCCAAACCGAATAGAGAACTGAAACCAGAGAAGGTGGATGTTAAGGAGGTTCTTGAAGGTGTGACGGGTCTGCTCAGCTCCTATGCGATGTTATCGGACAAACATATGGATATGCAGGTGGATGAGGATTGTCTGATTCTTATTAATACGATTGAGTTCAAGCAGTTACTGATCAATCTGATCAAAAATGCGCTGGAAGCTTCGGATGTGGGTAAAACCGTCCAGGTAACAGCGAAGCGAGTGAAGCAGTGGGTGGAGATACGGATAACGGATCAGGGAAGCGGAATGACGGAGGAAGAGGTGAAGTCACTGGGGACTCCGTTTTATTCGTTGAAAACCAATGGGACGGGACTTGGATTAATGATCTGTTACAATATCGTGGAAAAATATCAGGGAACGATCGAATATCACAGCGCCAAAGGTCAGGGAACTTCCGTGATGATTCGCTTTCTAGCTAAAATGGACTCCTCTTAATAGAGGATGAGAGAGAGCGGGGATATTAAATAGAGCTAGAGATGTTATTCATTTATTTCATTCCAGATCATGGTATATTTCTAGTATTAAATAATGTAGGGAGATTCAATATGCGTAATCCATTCATCAAGAAGTTGATCGTTTTATGTATGGTTTTTGTTCTATTACCAACAACGAGTGTATTGGCTGCATCGTCGCTTATTAAGGACCCAGTCTTGGCCAAAGTTATTCGAGCAGATCTGAAGCTGCCTGCTAAGAAGGAAATAAAGGCTGGCGATTTAAAAAAATTAAAATCCATATATGCTATGGAAACGAAAAACAAGATTTCCAACTTGCAAGGTCTTGAACACGCCGTTAATATGACGGATTTATTCTTACCTGGTCAAAATATAAAAAATATTAAGCCACTCAACAAGTTAAAGAAATTGACGTTCTTAGCGGTTGAGGGCAATCAGATTACAGATATCTCGCCACTTTCGGATCTGACCAATCTGCAAAATCTGGTTATGGACGATAACAAAATCAAAAGCTTGGCTCCATTAAAGAATATTCGTAAGCTGAGAAGTCTGCTCGCCAGCGGTAATCAGGTGACCGATCTAAGTCCTCTTCGGAAATTAAAGTTGGAATGGATCATTATGAATGATAATAAAATTCAGGATCTGACACCTTTAAAAAATCATCCGACCTTGGAGTATCTATATGTAGAAGATAACCTCATTGAGGATATTGCAGTGCTCGAAACCATCCCGCATCTGAAAGAGGTATATTTGGCGAACAATCCGTTGAATGACCGTGCTGAGCAGGTAGTAGAAAGCCTGAAGAAGAAAGGCGTCCTTGTAAGTTTGGTAAGCGAAGATGCGAATCAGGCGCAGTAAGTGGTGTCTGTTTCGGCTAAAGCAGATTAAATTATTTATATCGGAAAAGGTTAATCCCTCGTTAAAAATGAACAAGAACAAAGAAGGCCGCAGATGATTCTGACGGCCTTCTTTAAGTGTGTTGGACAGGAACGCTCGGTAACAACTTTCTCGCTTTTCCGTTTCCGCACCAATATTACTCCACTTCGATCTCCTTCACCGTCTCCCCCTCAACCAGCACCGGCTGATAGTAGGTTTTCGTTGGCAGATCCTTTTTGCCTTGCAGATTCTTGATTACCCAATCGGCAGCATCACGGCCCATTTGTTCTTGGGGATGAGTCAGCGTGGTAAGCCGGATGTTGGCGTTCTTGGCGATGTATGAATTGTCCTGTCCAATGATGGATAACTCATCCGGGATCGAGATACCCAGTTGCCTACAGGCGTGCACGACTTCAAGTCCTACTTCATCGTTGTAACAGACGATTGCGGTGAGCGAATCCCTGTTTTCATCCAGATACGTTGCTACATTAGAGGATAAATCCGGTTTCGATGCGGTATCAAAGGAAAGCACTTGATCAGGATGGAACCGTAACTTGGCTTCACCAAGTGCCTTGATGTACCCTTTCATCCTGTACTTACCCTGCAAATCATCCATTTTGGCAATAATGCCGATCTGGGTATGGCCTTTGGCGATCAGTTCACGTGTGGCGAGATAACTGGATTGCACGTCATCTAGACAGAAGAAAGGAACCTCCAGCTCTTCATAAAAGGCATTAATCATCGTAAACGGTACATCTTGCTCCTTGAATGACAGGTAGTATGCAATATTGGGATTATACAGATTACTTTTGGTCGGTTCGACGATCAGGCCATCCACACCGTAGGAGAGCATCATTTCGAGTGCTTTTTTCTCCTGTGCCACATCATTATTGGTGCTGGCGAGCAGTAGCGAGTAGTTGTCCTCATTCAGACGACTCTCTATACCGCGGATAATGGAAGGAAAGATGTAATCCGAGATGTATGTTGTGATCACACCAATGGTTTTTTTTGACGTATTGCCGCCTGATCGTGATCGATACTGATTGCTAACGTAAGTTCCTGAACCCTTTTCGCTTCGTAAAAATCCTTCATTTGATAACTCCAAAATAGCCTTCCGCACCGTCTGGCGACTTACATTGTAGCTTTCCTGTAATGCCAACTCGGTTGGAATCTGTTCGCCTATGCTATATGCCCCCGAGAGGATATGACTCTTTATATCATCAATGATGATCTGGTATTTTGGCTTCACGTAGTCCACTTCTTTCATCGTTACTCATCTATATCAACCTTGTTGTTCAAATAGTTGTACGTACATATTCTAGCATGATTCAGTTTGAAAGCATATAAAACAGCATGTTTTTCGGAATAAACCGTACATATCCGGCCTTTTTGCAGAGAGGTGTACCTTACAGCATAGCCATTTTATAGCCGCATGAGACCTTTGAATAGCCAAATAGAGCACAATATGTGTCCTTTGTAAGTATAACTATTATATATTATTGACAAATGTACGTACAAAAAATATACTAAGGCTGTCAGAAAAGGAAAGCGCATTCTTTGAAAACACAGATTTTTGAACAACCTCTTATACAAAATTCATAACTAGTTACTGCATAAGTAGAAGCTTCACCTTATATATGCATCCTTAGGGATGTGAAATCGCGACCGGAGAGGGGATACACGTGATTATGAGTCAATTGGACTTGAAAGAAGCCATTACTAAAGGGGCTACTTCACTTGGAATTGAATTTGGATCAACGCGGATTAAGGCGGTGTTGATTGACGAGCGTTTTGAGACCATCGCGTCAGGTAGTTTTGAATGGGAGAACCTCCTGAAAGATGGATATTGGACGTACAACCAGGAGGATATCATCACAGGTCTGCAAACGGCTTATCGTGAGATGAAGCAAGATGTGGAACAGAAATACGGAATTACGCTGCGAACGGTGGGTTCGATCGGATTCTCGGCCATGATGCACGGATATGTGGCATTGGATAGCGCGGGGGAACTACTGGTACCTTTCCGCACCTGGCGTAACGCGACGACGGGAGCAGCTGCAAGGGAGCTAACGGAACTTCTGCAATTCAATATTCCTGAACGCTGGAGCATTGCTCACTTGTACCAAGCTATCTTAAACGAAGAGGTACACGTACCTCAGATCGATCATCTGACTACTTTGGCTGGGTACATCCATTGGTTGCTGACGGGCAATAAGGCGATTGGCATCGGCGATGCTTCAGGCATTTTCCCAATTGACGAGTCTACACATAATTACCACCCATCCATGATCCAACAGTTCGATGAACGGATCGCAGGCAAAGGTTATCCGTGGAAGGTTGAGGATCTTCTTCCGAAGGTATATCTCGCTGGTGAGAACGCAGGAGCACTGACGGAAGCGGGAGCCAAGTTGCTCGACCCTTCGCAAGATCTGCAAGCAGGCATTCCGCTCTGCCCGCCAGAGGGCGATGCCGGAACGGGTATGGTGGCAACGAATAGCGTGAGAAAACGTACGGGGAACATCTCCGTCGGCACATCCGTATTTGCGATGATCGTACTGGAGAAGGAACTATCCAAAGTGTATCCGGAGATCGATATGGTCACCACACCGGATGGTAGCCCAGTAGGGATGGTGCATGCCAACAACTGTTCCAGTGATATCAACGCCTGGGTGGGGCTGTTCCGTGAGTTTTCTCAAGCGATGGGATATGAAGTGGATAACGGCAAGTTGTTCAGCGTGTTGTTTAACAAGGCTTTGGAGGCAGACCCTGATGGTGGTGGCTTGCTCAGCTACGGTTACTACTCGGGTGAGAACATTACGGGACTTGAGAAAGGCCGACCATTGTTCGTGCGTTCCCCGGAAAGCAATTTCAATCTGGCAAACTTCATGCGGACACACCTGTTCAGTGCATTCGGTGCACTTAAGCTGGGTATGGACATTTTGACGGAGGAAGAGAATGTAGCCATTGATAGTATTTTGGCACACGGTGGTCTGTTCAAGACCCCTGTCGTCGGACAACGAATTGTAGCTGCTGCGATGAACGTACCGGTCTCGGTAATGTCTACCGCTGGTGAAGGCGGCGCATGGGGCATGGCACTTCTGGCTTCGTACATGATCAACAAGGATCAAGAGGAGAGCCTGGATGTATTCCTGGAGCAGAAAGTCTTCAACGATGTGGAGGGAGTCGAAGTGGCGCCCGATGCATCCGATGTGAAAGGATTTGAAGCATTTATCGAACGCTACCGGAGTGGACTCGCGATTGAGCATGCAGCTGTAAACCATCTGGTAGAGGTTGTTCAAAAAGATCGCTTTTGATTTCGAAGGATGCCTAGTGGCATCATCAACGTCGAATATGGAATTCAGCCGAAATAAGTAGGTGCTTACGAAGTATGTTTCCTTTGGAAACATTGCGGTTGCTCACGTAGCTCTATCTACGCTCCGCTACTCCATTTCTAGCTTCATCCCATCTTCTCGGTACTGAAAACCGACTTTTTGAACACGCACTATTAGAGAACGGGAGGGAATAACATGTTAGAACAACTGAAAGAAGAGGTATTCCAGGCGAATCTGGAACTGCCCAAGCACGGACTTGTGAAATTCACATGGGGTAACGTCAGTGCAATTGATCGGGAAAGTGGTCTGTTCGTAATTAAACCAAGTGGCGTTAGCTACGATGTGATGAAAGCAAGCGACATGGTTGTGGTTGATCTGGACGGTAACGTGGTGGAGGGTGAGATGAGACCTTCCTCGGACACCGCAACACATGCCGTACTATATAAGCATTACTCGGAGATTGGCGGTATTGTTCATACACACTCCACATGGGCGACGATCTGGGCGCAAGCCGGGCTTGATGTTCCTGTAATGGGAACCACACATGCGGACACGTTCTATGGGGCGGTGCCTTGCGCACGTTTCCTGAATCAGGACGAGGTGGATCGTGGATACGAAGCGGAGACAGGACGCGTCATTATTGAAACGTTTGAACAGCGTGGAATTGATGTTATGGCTGTTCCGGCAGTGTTGCTCCATGGTCACGCACCATTTACGTGGGGGAAAGATGCCAAGTCTGCGGTGGTGAACAGTGTCGTGCTGGAGGAAGTGTGCAAAATGAACCTGTACGCGCGGCAGTTGAACAACTTCGCAAAAGAACTGCCGCAAGGCATTTTGGATAAACACTATCTGCGTAAACACGGAAAAGACGCGTATTACGGACAGAAGTAATTTGGTTATAAGAGTGACTGGAAGCATGTTCTGGCTTCCAAGTGGTTTAGTGTGGGAATGACTTGTTCAACTATACTTTTTACACGATAACGGAGAGTGCAGAACCAATCTGAAGAAGCGAAGCGCTCACGTTTATCACAGGATTTTCCCTTTGCCAAAAGGGAATCAAAGAAATCCGGGGATAACCAGCGATCGGAAGATGGTACTGCAATCGCAGTGTTCTAGTGTAAACCCAAATGTTCAACTATAAAAAAATGAAATGAGGATGATTATATGTCAGCAACAGCAGCAAAAGAGTTCTGGTTTGTCGTCGGTTCACAGCACCTGTACGGAGAAGAAGCACTGGGCGAAGTAAAAGCCAACGCACAGAAAATTACGGATGCCCTTAATGCCAGCGGCGTACTGCCTTACCCGCTTGTATTGCAGGATCTGGCGGTAACCGCAGATAAAATCACGAGCATCATGAAGGAAGTTAACTACCGCGACGAAGTAGCGGGTGTCATCACATGGATGCATACCTTCTCCCCGGCGAAAATGTGGATTCGTGGTACAAAATTGCTTCAAAAACCTTTGCTGCACTTGGCGACTCAATTCAACGAAAGCATTCCGTGGGCAACCATCGATATGGACTTCATGAACCTGAACCAAGCGGCACATGGTGACCGCGAATATGGCTTCATTAATGCTCGTTTGAAAAAACAAAATAAAATCGTTGTTGGCTACTGGGAGCGCCCAGAAGTGCAACAACAGGTTGCAGACTGGATGGACGTAGCGGTTGCCTTTAACGAAGGTTTCAACCTCAAAGTTGCTCGCTTCGGAGATAACATGCGCAACGTTGGCGTGACCGAAGGTGATAAAGTAGAGGCACAGATCCAATTCGGATGGACGGTTGATTACTTCGGCATTGGCGACCTCGTGCAATACGTGAACGCCGTAACGGAGCAGGAAATCGATGATCTGATTGCTCAGTATAAAGACCTCTATGAATTCGATTATGGCACGAACAGCAAGGAAGCTTGGGAAGCTAGTGTACGTGTACAAGCGAGTTATGAGATTGCGATCAAACGTTTCCTGGACGAAGGTGGTTACAGTGCCTTCACGACGAACTTCGAAGATCTGCATGGCATGAAACAACTTCCGGGTCTGGCTGTGCAACGCCTGATGGCGCAAGGGTACGGATTTGCCGGTGAGGGTGACTGGAAAACAGCTGCACTGGATCGTTTGCTGAAAATCATGGCACATAACGAGAACACGGGCTTCATGGAAGATTACACCTACGAGATGGCTGCTGGACAGGAAGCGATCCTGCAATCCCATATGCTTGAAGTAGATCCTACACTGGCTAGCACGAAACCAAGAATCATCGTGTCCCCACTGGGTATTGGCGATCGTGAAGATCCGGCGCGTCTTGTATTCGATGGCAAGGCAGGCGAAGGGGTCGTGGTATCCATGGCAGACTTCGGTACACATTACAAATTGCTGATCAATGAAGTATCTGCATTCGAGCCTACCGTTCCAGCACCTAACCTGCCGGTAGCACGTGTATTGTGGAGCGTGAAGCCGAACTTCCAGGATGGCGTTAGAGCATGGATCGAAAATGGTGGCGGTCACCATACGGTTGTATCCTTGAACCTGACGACAGATCAGATCGTGACATATGCGAAGCTGGTGAATCTGGAGTACGTTATTATTAAGTAAAAGTAGATTGGCAGCTACTACCTGAACTTATACAAATCTTTCTCTGTGGCCGGGGGTTAACCCTCGGCCCTTTGTTTGTTATGCTGAGAAGCATGATGTGAAGCTGAGCAAGAATTTGCTTTTCCATCGAAAAGAGATAAGAAATGTAGGAGGTAAGGAAAGGATATGTACACAAAAGAAAGCTTGATGCAGCAACTAGAGCAGCTCGGTTTGGATCGCCAAGGTACGTTGCTTATGCACTCTTCAATGAAGAGTTTGGGCGAGGTTGAAGGTGGAGCAGATACGGTGTTGGATGCCTGTAGCGACTATATGAAAGACGGATTGTTGGTGCTTCCCACTCATACGTGGTCTACCATCAATGCGGATAACCCAATGTTCCACGTGGAAAATTCTGTATGCTGCGTAGGGATTCTGCCTGAGCTTTTCCGTAAACGTCCGGGCGTGGTTCGTTCGTGGCATCCTACACACTCGGTAGCGGCACTGGGGAGGGATGCAGAGGCATTTACGAAGAATGATCATCTCTTCGATACACCGTGTGCGAGAGGTTCAGCATGGGGGAAACTGCTGGATCGGAAAGCGACGATCTTGTTAGTAGGCGTTGACTTGAAGCGCAATACATTTATCCATGGCGTCGAAGAGTGGGTGGATATCCCTGGCAGAATGACGGACGAGCATGAGATGCTGTATACGGTTTTACCGGATGGAAGCCAGATTTCAGTACCGTCCCGCAGACATAGTGGGTTGCCATGGTCGGAACATTTCTGGAAAGTAGACGAGGTATTGGTTCGCGAAGGTGCGATGCGTAAAGGACAGCTCGGTGATGCGGTTGTTAGAGTGTGTGATGCGGCTAAGACGTCAGAGGTAATCACGGAGTTGCTGAAGGAGAATCCAGACCTATTCTCGGACAATGAACCATTTTATTCCCCTAAATATGAAGCTGATCTGGTCGGGATGAGTCATGAAGCATATCTCAGAAACGAGACACGTTATAAGCAACAATTGGAGCTGTTGATCGCTGAGAAGCAGGTCGTTGAAGGCGAACTTTGACTTGGTCATGAGCAAATCATAGCCAAAGTACGGGAAGAGTAGATGTCCCTGATCAGAAGGTTAAGTACTACTGCCGGAGAGATAAACTCCGCGAATGATATGGGTTATTTGAATCAAACCAATTGCTGGCTGGCCGCTCCGTTGGATATGGGCGGTTTTTTTTGTGGAACAGTCAGATTCCTTCATAAAAACGCAAAATAGATCAGGATTTCGATCAGAGGTTGGTCAGACTTCCAGTGTATGGGCTACTCACCCTTATGGTGCTGTGATAAGATATGGTTAAATTAACCAATGTTTGTCGTAGCGGTATTGTATAGGTGTTTATTGAAGTTTTATATAGGTATCACATAGAATTATGAGCAATCACGTTGTCATTGTAGCATCTAAGAAGGAGAAGATTCGTGAACCCATTAGTATGGTATGATCTCTTTTTATTCGTCCTATTGTTCGGTGTAGGTGTATATGTGTTTGCTACGGTTAGAATTACGAACTTACATAAGGTGTACTTTTTGTTTCACGGGTTAATGATGCTCTGGCCTTTCTGTCAATTTGCCAGTACACTCACGGATGATTCTGGTCTGCAGTTGTTCTATGTCATGTTGTCTTTCGTTGCGGTCTCTCTGCTTGGGAGCGGGTGGCTTCTGCTGACAATCTTTATTACCGGTTACGCGGAGCGGTTGAGTGCAAAAGGAACCTTCCTGCTATTTGTCCCTGCGGTGATCGGGGCTATAGGTGTAGTCGCAAATCCATGGAACGAGTTCGTCATTCCCCTGGAGGGCGGGTACATCGAGCGGGCTTACGGCCCTTGGTTCTGGGTTGTGATGGTTATTCTGGTGAGCTATTTCTTGGCTTCCCTCGTCGTTCTGTTCCGGGCGGTGTATTCATCGCAGACGTCTGCTATGATCAAAAAACAGGTACGGATCACCCTATGGGGCATCTTGGTCTTGGCTGTCTTTGCAACCATTGATGCGATTCTGAATGTGGTTCTAGCCCGCTGGTTGCCAATCATTCCTGGCATGACTTCGCTGGGGATCTTTCTGTCAGACCTGTTCTTCGTCTATGTAATCAAAAGATACAATGTGTTCGATCTGGTCTCCATCGCGCATGAGGACGTAATCAATACGATTCCATATGGCATCCTGGTACTGGATGAGAATGAAGTCATTGTTGAAGCGAACAAAGCCTCGCGATCCTTTATGAATCTGCATGTGGGGGATTCTTTTGATATGGAGGTATTTCTGGAGTCGGTTCAAGTTGTGGGCAGCTGTCGGGAATTCGTGAATCATTATAAGAAAAAAGAAAATACACTCTCTCATATTGAAGTGATCGTGGAGCGGGATAACAACATCCGTCACTTTATTCTGCAATCGTCTCCGATTGTGGATTCGGCGCTTGTGCCGATCGGGCATATCCTTACGTTCCAGGATGTCTCACAGGAGCGCTTCTATGTGAAAGAGATGAATCGCCAGAATGTAACGCTTCAGGAGCGCAATCAGGCGCTAGACTTGATACGTCAGGAATTATCCGAGGCCAATCGCAAACTGGAGGAACTCGCGCTGACGGACAGTTTAACCAACTGTTACAACCGACGTTATCTGACCCAACACCTGAATCATGAGGTCGTTACCAATATTCAATACAAAACACCATTTTCACTCCTGCTGCTCGATATCGACTACTTCAAAGCGATCAATGATCGCTATGGGCATGTCATCGGGGATGAAGTGCTCGTTCGCACGGCGGAGGCGGTTAAACAATCCATTCGCAGTACCGATATTCTGACGCGCTATGGCGGGGAGGAGTTCATGATCTACCTTCCGCACACGGAGCATGATTTGGCGAACCAGATCGCGGAGCGCGTGAGAACAGCAGTGGAGTCCAACCGCATTATGGTGGATCACGAGATTATGCAGGTATCCATTACGATTAGTATTGGGATTCTGTCCTTTGAAGACTTTGAAATGGAGCATGTACCGGACAATCCAGAAGGGTATTTGACGCAGCTATTCGCTGCGGTGGATAAGGCGCTGTATCAGGCGAAGCAGAATGGGCGGAACCGGGTGGAATTTGGGGTGTTTGAGCGGGGAGTTGTTTGAAACTGAGAATAAGAGAAGAGTGGAGGTGTACTCCACTCTTTTTGGGTATTAAAGAATGATGTTGATACAACTATATTTAATCGGAATTCTTATGTGATTTTTCGATAGCATTTAAAACTTCTTTGCTAATTTTGGTCAATGATACGATTGTATCTATATTTTTGCCGCTTATTAAAGTTATATGTTCATCCAAGGCTCTTTTGTACTCAGAGTCTTCTTTGAATTTAAAGATTTCTTCAGCAGTGACCTGCAATCCATTCATTATTTTCTCAAGAGTCTCCAAAGAAATGTTACGATCTCCCCGTTCAACTCCACCAATATAGCTGTAATGAAGACCTGCTGCTTCAGCTAGTTGTTCCTGAGTCCAGCCTTTTGCCTTCCTTAACTCACGTATTCGATTTCCTACGTCCTCTGGTAAACTCATTTGATCACCTCCACTTAAGGTTAGAAGAGGTTATAGTATCCTTACAGACTAATATGTACAAAGTGTTATCTTGAATAAAAGTACTTATAAGTACAATTTATATTGATCTTCTTTTGATTTATCTATACAATTATAAAAAAATGGATAATTAAGGAGGATATCTTTGCGGAAATCTATCCTAAGATCACTCAAACCGGACATCATTGTTGAAATGTTGGACATGGCTGTGGCTTTTGAAAATTGGAACAAGGTGATGGAGAGGGCGGACATGCTGTATCAATGCGTGCAGTCCATCCATGAAGAGAGGCAGGAGTATCAGTCAAAGGGAGTGCCTGCACCACATATACACATCGAGCGGCCCTTGGTCTATTATTACGGGCTAAGTCACTTAATGCGGGGTATGGCTCACCAGAAGATGGGACAGGTAGATCAGGCGCGGGCATGTCTCGATCAATATGCAGAACTGGGATCAACGGAGGATCTGGATGAGGTAGGCATGCAGGTGGTGCAGGAGTTCAGGCATAAGGCACAGGTGAATCGGTATGCTCTTGAAATTGAAGCCGGGCAGATGGAACTGCTGGAGGAGTTTGTGAACTTTTTGCTTGAACATCCGGAGGAATGGTTGGTGGGTCTGAAAGTCATTACGGAAGCAGCAGTGCGGCATAGATGGCAGATTGATTGGGTTTTACATATGTTTGAGGATCAGATACAGGGCGATGGCACAGAAATGGCTTCTTCAAACAACGATTATATGTATCATTACTGTTATCAGCGGGCTTTGTACGAACAGTGGAAGGGAAAGACCACAGGAGGCCGTGGAGTTCATTTTGCAGGCGATCAGGTTAGCGGACAAGCTTGGGTTGGATCGGTATGTTATAAGGTGCACAACATTGTTGGAATCATTGCGGGAAGAGGCGGCAGGGGAACAGATCGGACGTTATCGGGTGATGTTGGAGGAAATGAAGTAGGAAAGGTATTTACTGAAACTGGTAGGATATGCCTTGAAGTGGGTATATGCATATAGGACCATAGCACCGATGAGGAGCACAGCTTGTGTTTTTACCATGGTGAAATCAGGATGTTAGCCGGATAGTTTACATATTAGACTTCTGCTAACATAGGATAATCCTATTTCGAATGAGCGGAGAAACATTATGAGTACAATCAAAGTTACCCCTGAACAACTACATCACGTATCGAATCAGGTGGATCAGGCCAGACAACAGTTGGAGAGTATACGAAGTGATCTGATGAGACAGATCATGTTCGTTCAGATGATGTGGATGGGCGCGACGCAGGAGCGATTTTACTATGAGTTCGAGCAGTCACGACCTATACTGGATAAAGCGCTGGAGAGTATGGTGAATACATCCAAGGAATTGAAGGATATCGCCACGCGTTTCCAGGATGCAGATGCTCAGAAGGGAAGTCTGGGTGGTGCAATTGGAGCTGTCGGTGCCGCAGCTATGATGACCAAATCATCAGGTGATTCAAGTTCGGGTGATAAGGGATATCGGATGGCGCAAATCAATATGTTCGGTAAATTGGTCTGGATGCCTGTCAACGAGAATGGTGTTGCGGATCAGGCTTCTCTTCAGGCTTATCAGAGGGATCAGGGAAATCTGGACTTTAATCGCATGCAAGCTGTGAACGTTGAACCGCCTGGTGAAGATATTTTTGCGTTACAGATCAAGGCATTTGAGATGGGGATTCATCCTACGACGGGCGAGCCTGTATCAGATAAATATGCTCAGATGATGGTTGCGTCTCTGAAGTTTAGTCAGATTTTCATGGCAATTCAGATGGTTCGTGGGAGTATGCCGGGACGTTCAGGACCATTTAAAACGTCGTCATCTGGTTTGGCATCTAAGATTCAAAATAATATAAAGAAGGCTGAACAAAATTTAGGGGCTACACATGGAAAAGTGAATTCTAGTTCAACTATTAGTAATAAATTCCCAAATGAAGACTTTCCACATGACGGCAAAGTGCTCACATATCATTTAGAAAGTGGAAGAATAAAAGGAATTGATGGTAGAACTGAAGTTGATTTCGTTATCAATAAAAATGGAGAATTAATCATTGGGAAGCGACATCATACATTAGGAGGACGGGAAGAAGTCCTTGCTGCTGGGCAATTAAAGATTAATGGTCAAGGAGAAGTAAGAAAGATTACTAATCAGTCAGGGCACTACCGTCCTTCTCCGGAAGAATCAAGTATGTACGCTGACTTGCTAAAGAACGCAGGTGTAAAGGTGAAGAGCTCTTGGCTTGAACTTTATAAGTTTGAAACAGACAAAGATGGTTATGTTGTAGACTCCAAACCAGTAATAATAAAGAAATTAAAGGAGTGATCATGTTGATCAAATATATGGACTTAGATTCTTTTAAGGAATACTTATTAAAAACTGTAGATGAATTATCCACCTATCATAACGAAGTACTGGGTGAAAACAGTAAATTCATAATTACTCCGATTGAGGAGCGGGGTAAATCTTTAAATTCTACAGACGAATATCTTTACCGGGGAATGTTGAATTCGAATAATTTAGATGGACGCGAGTTCGATATTGATTCTGTTATAAGGATGTTGGGTTGTAGAGTACCCTTGTGCCCCCTTTGGATAAAAGTTTTGCTTAAAGAGGTCAGGGCTGAAGCACCTGTAATTGAACTGCAGACGAGTTTAAGATTTCGTAAACCAAGTTTGTTACAAAACCAAGAAACGGGACATCCTCCGTTCATAGCAGTTCTAGAGTCCTTAAACTAATAAAGAAGAGGATAACTAATGGGAACCACTGCATTTTTCTTAACGGAGCGTGAAAAGTATACGCCAGAAAAGTTTTTGTCTGACACTATGATTGCAGCGTTTAACTCCGACAACCGGATTATTTTTGATAATCATAAAAACCTTGAAAATGGAAAATTCTCTTCTACAACGTTGAACATACTGGCTCATTCCTACAATAGCGATGAGAATAATCATCAATTCATTATGTATGTGAAGGCAAAGGAAAATAAGAGTGTAATATTCAGTGACTATGAAGATCTTGATTTGGATCCTAATCACGAACTCATTCGAGTGGGTACAATAGAAGAAGTGTTTGGAGCAGAAGAGGTCATTCTTCGTTTCGTTTATGAATATCTGATTTTTAATAGATCCGACTATTTTTGGGTGTCTGATTACGATTGGGTCTACACTTGGGAAGACATACAAAAGATATATTCAATGCCTTATGACTCTGATTGGTGCTATAAAGATCCGAAAATGATTTGAAAATTGTAACCTAGATTCCGTCTACATTTTTTATATGGTTCCCGGAGGGAATAGTATGGATTTAGCATTGTTCCTATTTTATAAAGAAGACACGAAGCAATTAGCAGATTTATTATTGAGTTCTCTAAAAGATTTTTCTCAGGAGACTTATATGAAATCGAGGGACGATTATTACAGGATTGCCAATCCTAACTTCTCAGTTATCGCACAAGACGATGATGAGTTAGTGAGTTTTACGAGAGAAGAGTTGAATATAAATATTAATTATTGTACCAATATTTCCGTTTTCTCACGCTCACCCGAAGAGGGATTACAAATCATATTCCAAGCGATTAATACTCTAAAGGACAAATTAGATGAGGATATTGCATTGACAGATAGTGAAACTGGTGTGATCTTTCTGCGGTTTGATGGTCAACTTGTCATTAATTCGCATTGTAGAGAGAACCCTGATATCTATGACTGGCCTTATGATTTACTGGATGGAAACTTTATTGAGAAGGATATGGCAGGGTTGATTTAAGAAGCCATTTTTCATGTGATAACGCAGTTGCTAGAGGACTGCGTTATTTAGTCGTTACCTCGTACGTAGCTCTAATAGGTTAATAATCGATCAGGAGGGGAATAATGTCCGTAGGTCTATACAGATATAACGGTGATATGGAAGACCGGAATAGTGAGCTGACACTCAGTGAGAATATTGCTACTCAGGAATTTTATGATGAGTACTGGGAGGTAGCAATACATGAATTAGGAATAATCCTGATTCGGGATGGATCTAAAATATATTTTCACCAATTAGAAGCTGCTGTGGTTGAGTTAAAACGATTAAGTGAGTGGGCAAAGGAACATTTAAACGGGAGTGAGTTAGATTATATGACGGGTAGAATTGAAAATTTACTAGATATATTGCCTAGCGCATTTATTAGTGAAAGTACAATTCTGTATATGTTCTGAGGGTGATAGCTTGATGTGGGAATTTATTAGAATTGAGTAGTTGTCTCTATAGGGGGAGGTATTAATGAATCAATTATATAAAGGTATAGAAAGGATAAACAGCATCAATTGGAGTACTTCCGGTGGAACAGATGAGCCCTCAAACATGGCATTATTACAGGAGTATATTAGAAGAGCAGCACTATTGACCACTACATACCATTTGAAAACATCGTATCCCTTCTTCAACGCTTCTCGTGCGTTCGGATATGACGTTGATCTGGATATAACTGAAAAATGTCCTAAATTAAAGGGATTGAAAAATGGTTTCTTAAAAGGGACGTGTGAAGCATATTTGGAATGGCTGTTATTAGTTGATTCCGGTAATGAAATTGCTTCGGAGTTTCATGATTTGTATGAACCTTTGATTCTTTTAATTGAAAGAGGAGGAACCATTAGAAGAAAGCATGGTGAGATTATTACAGGTGGTTATGCTTTTCCTCTAGCAAATGCCGAATACATGTCTAAACAGGCACCAATTGATATAAGTGATGAGGGACTGGAGGCCTGGTCGCACCAGTGATTTCTTAGATAAGTCGTATAGCTCTAGCTCAAGCATTAAAAAGGTTAGAGGAGTGAGAGCATGAATTTTTATATCGTTGATATAAAGGACTACTATGACACGGAAATAATTAATTATGACTTTACTAATCTAAAAGATTGGGGCATAAGTGAAGAGAATGCTCTATTTTTAATCGACATAGGAGTTCCAGAACAATATGATGATTTTTCCTTTTATGAATCTGATGCTTTCCAAGTGAAAGTTATTGAAGGAGAGGAATATATTCAGATTGGTCACTTCGCAAGTTATGGTATGCGTGACTCGTATGGTCTCTATCTAAAACAAGGGAGCGATATGTTTTTCGCAACGTCTTCATTGGATAAGTCCAACGTATATATGCTCAACAAGAATTTGGGAACCTTCTTTTTGTTTCATCTAATTAGAAGTGAACTGGCAACTAAAATGAGACTGGAAGGTACATATACCTCAGATGAGTATGCCGGAGGACTTCGTGGTTATTTTGAGAAGATTGATCCGATAGCAATGGAGAATGTCGAAGGTTACTGGTCACATCTGCTGGAAGACTACGAAACTGGGTTGTAACTCTTCGAGAAAATCTTGCATGGTATCACCTGTAAACAATCCCGGAATGCAAATGAAAGGCCCACTAATAAAGCCCTCATATGTAACCAAAAACATGAAGAATCCGCTCTCATCCGAGAGTCGGATTTTTTCTCGTTTCACCACCAACATAACTCTTGTCAAAACGTAATCATTACGATATGATAGTACTCATTGTTTAGATCATAATGATTACGATTAAGAGAGAGGGGCATTACCTTGAATAAAAAGACGCCACTGCTAGCGCTGGTCTCCTTGGCCTTGAGCGCTGGACTGTTGAGCGCCTGCGGATCATCTGAGTCCAGTCCCGCTGCGCAGCCATCCACCGATAATAAAAATGTTCACTTCCTATATAACTTCTCCACCAGTTCACTAGATCCACATGTGGATTCCAGCTACGTGCCGCTGCGTGCGGGCATTACAGAGACTTTGGTGCGTCTCGATGAGGAGAATCTGACGGTGGCTCCATGGCTCGCTGAGAGCTGGGAGAGTGAGGACGGACAGCACTGGACGATCGATCTGCGAGATGATGTGACCTTCCAGAACGGCAAGCCAATGACGGGTGAATCCGTTAAGGCATCCCTTGAACGTGCACTGGAAGAGAATGTAGCGATCCAGAACGCACTGAAGATCGATACGATTGAAGCCGAGGGCGACAAGCTGGAGATCACCACAACTCAGCCGTTCCCGGAGTTCGCTTCAGAGCTGGTGAATCCCAACACGGCGATTATCGACGTGAGTGAGTCGGACGTTGTGAACAAGCCCATTGGTACGGGCCCGTTCAAGCTGACTTCTTTTACCCCAGGCAGCAAGCTGGAATTGGATCGATATGATGAATACTGGGACGGAGCATCGCCTCTGGATTCCATCACGTTCTCATTCAATGAAGATGCCAATGCACGCACACTAGCGCTCAAATCTGGACAGGTAGATATCGTATACCGCCCAGAAGTCGAGAGCCTCGAATCGCTCAAAGCGATAGACGGCATGACGGTTGAGTCTACATCGACGTTCCGCGTGCATCAGTTAACGATGAACATGCAGCGGGAGAGTATGAAGGACCTTAATGTCCGTCGTGCGCTAGACGCGCTGATTGATCGTCAGGGCATCGTGGACACGATCCTGCTCGGCTACGGCGAAGCAGCCATCGGACCGTTCCTGCCATCGCTGCCATTCGCGCCAACCTATGCAGAGACGGCTACGCAATCCGGGCCTGACGCCGCAGTGAATTATCTTCAGGAAGCGGGATATACACTGCAAAACGGCGTGATGACCAAGGACGGTAAACCGTTGCAGCTGACGCTGCTGACGTATTCGTCTCGTGCCGATTTGCCGCTGATTGCCCAAGTGTTCCAATCTGATGCGAAGAAGATCGGGATTGACGTGCAGATTCGCCAGATCGACACACCGGAAGATTATATGGCATCCAACCGCGACTGGGATATTGCAACGTACAGTAATCTGACCGCTCCTCGTGGGGATGCCGGTTACTACCTGAATGCAACGTACCATCCCAAGGGTGCTCTTAACTTCAGCGGATCGGAAGATCCGGAACTGACCAAGATCATCGACGAATTGAATCTCACAGTTGCACCGGAAAAGCGCGCAGAGCTTGCCGAGAAGGCAGCCAACTACGTGCATGACAACGTGCTGAATTCATTCGTGCTGCATCCGGGTACGATCGTTGCCTATAACGGCAAGAAGATCAAGAACTGGGTTACCACTCGCAGTGAGTATTACATGATTACCAATAAGCTGGATGTGATGTAATGTTTCGCATTTTGCTTCGCAAGTTCCTTGAGGTATTTATTTTTCTGTTGTTCATCATGTTTGTGAGTTTCCTGTTCATTCGTCTGGCTCCGGGTGATCCGGTGCTGACGATCCTGAACGTGGACGAACTGTCTGTCAGTCAGGAGCAGGTCGAAGCTGTACGTGAGGAGATGGGCTTCAACGATTCGCTTCCTGTCCAGTTCGGCAACTGGTTGCTCGATTTTGTTCGGCTCGATTTCGGTGTATCGTATTCGACAGGCCAGCCCGTCATGCAGACCCTGATGCGTGCGCTGCCAGCTACGGCTGAACTGACGATAGGCGCTCTACTGGTCATGCTCGTCATAGCGATCCCGCTCGGCTCGCTGTCGGCGCTCCATCGTGGCAGTTGGATTGACCGGGGCAGTCGGATGCTCTCCATTGTGGGTGCGGCGGTGCCGAGTTTCTGGCTGGGTCTGATCCTGATTGACATGTTCGGCGTACGCTTTGGCAATCTGCCGACCATGGGTCGAGATGGATTCACATCGCTTATTCTGCCATCTCTGACACTGGGACTTGCCATCTCCAGCGTTTATGTGCGTCTTTTGCGTTCCAGCCTGCTAGATTCACTAAGTCAGGAGTTCGTCCGCTCTGCCCGGGCAAGAGGGGTATCCGAAGGCCGGATCTTCATGCTTCACGCGTTTCGGCACAGTCTGCCGCCTGTGATTACGGTATTTGGCGTCAGTCTTGGCAGCCTGATTGGCGGAGTCGTTGTGATTGAAGTGTTGTTCGCTTATCCCGGTATCGGCAAGCTTGTCGTTGACGCCATCCGCCAGCGTGATTATCCACTGATTCAAGGGTACATCCTGATCATGGCTGTCGTGGTATTCCTTGTGAATACGGCGGTTGACCTGTCTTATCGTTATTTGAATCCTGAAATGAAACTCAAGGAAAAGGAGGCCCACCGATGAAAACCATACCCCTGCCCATTCCAACTGCAAAATCTAAAAAACATAGCTGGCAGGCGATCATTGGTCTGTTGTTTGCACTGCTGGTCATCGGGGCCTCCTTATATGCCTTTTTATACTTAAAACATGACCACACCTTAACCGATCTGCGTGGACGATTGCAGGGGGCAAGTGCTCTCCATCCGTTCGGTACCGACCATCTGGGACGCGATGTTATGACACGTCTGCTGCTTGGCGGCGGTCAAACGTTGGGTTATAGCTTACTGGCACTCGGCGCTGCACTGCTGATCGGTATTCCATTTGGTTTGATCGCAGGATACAAACGTGGCTGGGTCGATAAACTGTTCATGCGGATTGCAGATGCCTTTCTTGCTTTTCCCGATACCATCGTGGCGATTGTGCTCAGTGGCCTGCTGGGGGCGGGAATCGGTAATCTGGTGTTGGCGATTGTGATTGTAAAGTGGGTTAGTTATGCACGTCTCGTTCGAAGTACGGTTTTATCGGAGTCCCAAAAGGATTACATTCGCATCGCCCGGACCAACGGACTATCCGACGGTCGCATCATGAGAAAACATCTTCTTCCACATATCGCAGGGCATGTGCTCGTGCTGGCCAGTCTTGATCTGGGCAAAATCATCCTGCTCATCTCATCATTGTCCTACATCGGCCTTGGCGCACAACCGCCAACACCTGAATGGGGAGCGATGCTGAATGACTCACGGCCTTACTTCCAGTCTCGGCCAGAGCTGATGATCTACCCGGGCCTCGCTATTGTCTCGGTAGTCCTGCTTGCCAACATGCTGGGCGACTATCTGCGAGACCGCTTTGATGTGAAGAAGGAGGTGCAGCCATGATTCTCTCCATTGAGGAACTGAGCATTTCCAGCCGAGATCGCACTATTGTAGATCAAGTCTCTCTGGCTGTTCGCGAAGGTGAATTCATGGCACTCGTTGGACAGAGCGGTAGCGGCAAAAGCTTGCTCTCGCAAGCCATTGGTCGTCTGTTGCCGCCCAACCTGCACGCGTCAGGACGAGTCATGTTCGAGGGCAGCAACCTGCTCGAACGAAAGCCAAAGGAGATGCGAGCCCTGCGGGGATGCCACATCTCATATATTTTTCAAGACTATCAGGGAGCGTTTACGCCATTTCGCAGTATTGGTGGGCACTTCGATGAATACCAGAAGGTTCATGGGGAGAAGTCTTCTGCCATCCGCAAGAAACGAGCGGAGGAAGCGTTGGAATCCGTTGGTCTTGGTGCGGAATTATTGCGCCGCTATCCGTTTCAATTGAGCGGTGGACAGCTTCAGCGGGCCTCCATTGCTACCTCGCTGATGCTGTCTCCTCGTCTGCTGATCGCTGACGAAGCGACAACGGCACTGGACAGTGTATCCGGGCATCGCGTATTGGAACTGCTGGCACGCAAACAAGCGGAGACGGGCTGTGCGATTCTGTTTATCACGCACGACTGGCGTCATGTTCGCCGCTATGCCAGCCGCTTGGCTGTCATGAAGGAAGGACAGATCGTCGAATCGGGCGGCAAGCATCGCATTCTTGACCATCCCCAGCATGAATATACGCGCCAGTTAATCGAGGCAGCTCCCGTTCTGAACCGCTCACTGAAGTCGGGATTGAAGGAGGCAGGAACAGAATGAAGACGACTTCAAATGAAGAACGCCAAGGATTTGTGCAGTCTGACGAATCCAATGTGCGAGTTCATGACCGTGCTAAAGGCGCAAACCATACAGAGATAGACAATGCAGTTACAGACAATGTGGTCATAGATACTATAGATACAGATCAGGCAGTCATAAATGCTACAGATACAGATCATGCCGATACAGATGCGGAGCTAGAGAGATCCATTGCAAAGACTTCTTCATCATTCAGTATCTCCGCAGACCCCGTGCTTCAGGTGGAACATCTCAGCCGAACGTATGCAGGTGCAGACCGAGCAGCTGTGAATGATATTTCCTTCACTTTGAACCGCGGCGAGTGCCTTGGCCTGGTTGGCGAGAGCGGCTGTGGCAAGAGTACACTCGCCCGCTGTCTGCTGCGGATTGAAGATGCAGATACAGGCTCGATTACACTGGGCGGACAGGATATCGCGCGGCTGAGCGGCCGACGGTTGCGACCTCATCGGCGAAAGATTCAGATTGTATTTCAGAACCCGATGGCTGCATTGAATCCAAAGCTCAAGATTGCCGACTCGCTAATCGATCCGTACGAACAACTTGGACGGGGCGCCGAGCTTTCTCACTTTACCTACACGTCGAAGGACGCTTACGTGCAAAAGCTGCTTGAAGCGGTCGAACTTCCTAGCGATTTGGCTGGACGTTATCCGCATGAGCTAAGTGGTGGACAGCGTCAGCGGGTCACGATCGCACGTGCCATTGGCATTGAGCCGGACGTTGTCGTTCTGGATGAGCCGACGGCCAGTCTGGACGTGATCTCGCAAGGTGCCGTTCTGCAGTTGCTCACCGATCTGCGGACATCGCTTGGTCTTTCATACGTGTTCATCTCGCATGACTTGGCCGCGGTACATCGCATGAGTCAGCGCATCATCGTTATGAGGGAAGGTCAGATCGTTGACCGTTTTGGCGCAGATGCGTTGTTCGCTGAAGAACGCCATCCGTATACAAAGGAACTGATTTCGATCTTCTGAGTACTTCCTGAAACGCCGCATAGGCTGTCATGCCCATTCCCTTTAATTAAAGAGCCGCTTAGCGAAACATTCGAGAGCGGCTCTTCGTGCATCCATTTTCAAGGCTATACAACATTTGATTCCCTAAGTCCCACTAAAACCGGGCTCCTTTCTTTGTTTTGAACAAATATATCTTTCAGGCCTATAACCGGGCTAACGTTCCGATGTAAACTAGCGTATACTGATGGAATAGCAAATATCTTGAAATTGCATATTTAAATTGCTCTATATTATTGATACACTAGATCAAGGTTATAATCATTCAGAGAAGGTGCGACCCCGTTCAAGAATGGGCTTGCTGCAAATGCCAAATCGATAACGCTTACATCCTTTTGGCAAATATAGGATATAAGGACGGTAGACATGAGCCAGGGACAAACGAGTACAGATGTTATCTTGATTGGTGCCGGAATTATGAGTGCAACTTTGGGAACTTTGCTAAAAGAATTGGCACCAGACTGGAATATTAAGGTTTTCGAAAAGCTAGCCAATGCAGGAGAGGAAAGCTCCAACGAATGGAATAATGCCGGAACCGGGCATGCTGCATTGTGCGAACTTAACTATACCGTTGAACGACCAGACGGAACCGTAGATATTAGCAAAGCGATTAAAGTGAATGAACAATTTCAGATCTCAAAGCAATTTTGGTCCTATCTCGTCAATAGCCGTCTGATTCGTAATCCGCGGGACTTCATTATGCCGATTCCTCATTTGAGTTATGTACACGGAGAGAGCAACGTCCAGTTTTTGAAAAGACGTTATGACTCCTTGTCGAATCACCCGCTGTTCGCAGGCATGGAATTCTCGGATGACAAGAAAGAGCTGGCGAAATGGATGCCGCTGATGATGAAAGATCGTACAAGTAATGAACCTGTTGCAGCGACCAAAATTGACTCCGGTACGGACGTTAACTTTGGTGCTTTAACGCGTATGCTGATCAGACATTTGAAGGAACAACACGTGGGTATCCACTACGAACATAGCGTGAAGAATATGAAACGTACCAGCGATGGACAATGGGAATTATCCGTGAAAAACCTGAAGAGTGGTGCAGTCGAACGCCATAAGGCAAAATTCGTCTTTATCGGTGCGGGCGGAGGAAGTCTGCATCTGCTCCAGAAGACGGGCATTCCGGAAGGTAAACATATCGGCGGATTCCCGGTCAGTGGCATCTTTATGGTGTGTAAAAATCAAAAAGTCGTGGAACAGCATCATGCCAAGGTATATGGCAAGGCTTCGGTAGGGGCTCCGCCCATGTCCGTTCCACATCTGGATACCCGGTTTATCGACAATAAGAAGTCGCTGTTATTCGGGCCGTTTGCCGGGTTCTCGCCGAAGTTCCTGAAGACGGGTTCCAATGCTGACTTAATCACGTCGGTTAAGATGCATAATCTGCTTACGATGCTCGCAGCAGGTGTCAAGGAAATCTCTTTGACCAAATATCTAATTCAACAACTCATGTTATCCAAAGAACAGCGTATGGCAGAATTGCGTGACTTTGTTCCGGGTGCGAAGAGTGAGGATTGGGATATGGTTCTGGCAGGACAGCGTGTTCAGGTCATCAAGGATACCGTCCAAGGTGGCAAAGGTACGCTCCAATTCGGTACGGAAGTGGTCACGTCTGCAGATGGAACAATTGCGGCTTTGTTAGGTGCATCACCTGGTGCATCCACCGCAGTTCAGGTCATGCTTGAGATTCTTCAGCGTTGCTTCCCGCAGCATATGGAGGCATGGGAGCCGAAGATCAAGGAAATGATTCCATCCTACGGCATATCCCTTGTGGAGAATCTGGATCTGCTCAAAGAGGTTCATTCTTCAACAGCCAAGGCACTGGGATTATCGGATGAAAAACATGTCCTGCACGTATAACCATTTATCTAATCGTGTTAGATCATATAATTAAACCAAAGAAAAGAGCTAAGCCGGGATGAAGCCCGTGCTTAGCTCTTTTTTCGTTTTATTTGATATGACTGAACTTGGAGTTGAACCTGAAGATGAATATAAGTATGTTCTTCACTATCGCGCTTATCTTAGACTTTACGCGAAGCAACGGATACGGACTAAACTGAATGCCCGTTGTAGCGTTATAGAACTATCTTATCACTCAGACTCCTGTGCTGCGGTCCAAAGGGATGACAAAGGATACTTTCGTGCCTTGGCCCGGTGAACTGGCGATGGTCAGTCCTTGTCCGTACATTTGGGTCAACCGGCGATGTGTATTGGTTAATCCAATGCCTCCAGTTCCGCCTGGACCTTTCTTGGGCCACGCCAATGCCCGTTCGATCTGCTCAGGTTGCATCCCTACGCCGTCATCCTCAATTTCGATTACAGTACCCATTGTTTGATGAATGATCCGAATATGCACGGTTCCACCCTCAACTTTGCTTAGAACGCCATGCCGAACGGCATTCTCAATGAGCGGTTGAATGGTGAGTGGAGGCAGGGATAGATCAAGTTCATCCGGAATATCCCAGATGACGTTCAACCGGTGCATGAATCGTTCTTTCTCAATGTAGAGATAGGCTCGGGAGAGATCCAGCTCGTGAGTCACCTCAACCATTTTCTCCGAATTGACAAAATGAAAGCTGGTCTGCAAGTACTCGATAAAAGCATCGCCCAGTTTCTGCATGCGTTCTGTGTCCATCTCGCTAAGAACCATGATTGAATTAAGCGTATTAAAAAGAAAGTGTGGCTGGATCTGTGCTTGTAAGTAAGCAGCCTCCATGCGCAGCCGCTCATCGATGGATTGTTTCAGCACAATTAGGGATGAAATGCGGTGCCTCAACTCAACGGCATCAACGGGCTTGGTGACATAATCCGTAGCGCCGGCCATGAATCCGGCGTACACATCGGCTGGCTCATTCCGGGCCGTCAACAACAGAATCGGAAGCTCTGATACCGAATATCGCTTGCGCACGTTCTCAGTCAATTCATAGCCCGACATATGAGGCATCATGACATCAGCAATCAGTAAGTCCCAGGGCTCCGTATCCAGTAACGCAAGGGCCTCAAGCGCGGAGGACGCAGGTTGAATGTGATAGGGTTCATTCGCTAGCATGGAGATTAGCACTCGCAGGTTTACAGGATCATCATCAACGGCAAGAATGCGGGCGACAGTCTTATCATGAGAAGTGGATAAGGTCTGCTGCTGCGGCTCTGCAATCGCGATTTCATCAAAGCTGTGAGCCTCCCATCGCTGTTCAGTCTGGTCAGCCAGCGATGCGGTATCTTCCCGTGGAAGCGAGATCTGGAAGCTTGATCCTTGCCCAGGTACAGATTGTACAGTGAGCTGGCCGCCATGGAGTTCGGTGAGCTGCCTGCTGATATTGAGACCGAGGCCGATTCCTCCGCTTAAACGAGCCTCTGGGGTCCCCTGTTCATAGGCCTCGAATATTCGCTGCTGTATCTCCTCACTTATGCCAACACCTGTATCCGAGACTTGAATTAAAATGCTTTCCCCATGTTCCCGGACAGATACGGTAATCGTACCTTCATCGGTAAATTTGAGTGCATTATGCAACAAATTGTAGAGAACCTGAACAAGTCTTCTCTCATCGGCCTGGATAAGTGGAAGTGTATCTGGAATGTCCACCTCCATATGGACAGGCTTGCCCTCTGCCATGAATCGGAACATGCCGATCACGCCTGGAATGACAGATGCAAGAGATAAGGGTTTCTTCTGAAGCGTAATCCGCTTCTCCTTCAGGCGAATCACGTCAAGGAGATCATCAACCAGTTGGGACATGCGTCGGCCAATGGTAACCAACAGTTTCATGTCTTCTGCTTGCTGTCCGCCTGATTTACGCCGTTCACGGACCGCGATGCTCTCCGCAATATTGATGATGCCATGCAGCGGTGTACGCAGTTCATGAGCTGTATTCACAAGGAACTGATCTTTCTGTCGATCCTCCTCTTTGAGCTGTTCGTACAACTTCTCGATCTCACTTGAATTGCGGAAGTATTTTCGGAACCAATAGGCAGAGAAGCCGAATATGGCTGCGATCACATCAATGGGGTAATACACGTTGGTAATTTCGTTACGCGAATTCACGATTCCCCACAATACGCTGGATAAGCTACTGGTTGCCGCAAAGAGCAGAAAGCTTGCGTCACTTCGCTTCTCCGCTGCCATTCGGAAGAACAGGTACACAGACCAGCCAATGGCAAACAGGTAAAGGAAATCAGATAGTCCAATTTTAAGGACATGGTAGATCAAGGTCACCGGTGCGATTAGCAAAAATACACAGTACACACCAAGCACGCTGGCGTAGATACGAAACAGTTTACGGCCTTGTAGACTATGGGAGAAACTTCGAGCCATCTGTAGAAGAAAGAATGCGAACAATGGATAGGAAAACGCTTTGGCCTTGACGATCCAGGTGAAGTTGAGAGGAATCCAACTCAATAACAGATTGTCATGGTCAGAGGTGACCGTTAGGGCAGCTACCAGTGTTAGCATCGAGAACGTCAGCAGAGCTCGTTCCTTGCGGATAAACAGGAACATAATAAAAGCGTATAAGCTGTGCAAGATCAGTATGGCGAACGTAATCTTTTGCAGATCAATAGATAATCCCCGTTCACTTCCAATGGCTTCTGGAGAGCCGAAATAGAGAGAGCGCGTGATCCCTCCGCTATAAGGGTCATCAAAGTTAGCTGTCTGCACCAGAAGATTGATTTCGGCGGAACCGCCAAGCGCATAGGAAGTCGCAAATGCAGTCCTTTCCGGTCGATAGGCTTCGGCATGGGTGGCGGGTTGACCAAATTTGGCAACAATGGTCCCGTTCATCTCGATAATGGATGAAGTCTGGATTTTCTGAGCCCAGAGAGAGACTTCCGTCACGGATGGATCTACAAGTATGCGAAGACGGTATGTTCCATATCCAAATGATGATGAGGATTGGGGTAACACATTCCGCCAGTCACCGGGAACTTGTATGGGTGTGGATGAGTGGTCTGCTACTTTTATATCATGATTAGAGATTAACGCATGGGGGTAAAATTCCCATTCTCCATCCAGGGATATGGGTGAAGCGTTGGCGAGGTCCCAGCCTCGAAGGTCCAGCACGCCTTTAGCGGGTTCAGGATGTTTGGGTATAGCGAAAGACTCAGACCATATCCAGCGAAAGCCAAGCAAAATAGTCAGGAATAGAATCGACAACAATACATATCGGGGTATCTTTTTATAGGTTAATAGTTTCATGGCAGACTTTAGTTTTCGACAGTTTACTCCAAATTCCTGCATGCCCTCTGGTAATGAAGAACATTTTTTTCAATACCGGAACATAAATTCTATATTCAAATGATAGCGGTACCACATCAGGATTTATGGTAAAATTATAGATTAAAGGATGATCAGTGAGCCAGAGGAGTTGTGCATATGAGAGTGATTTTGGTAGATGATGAATATCTCGCTCTGAGCAGGTTGAACAAACTGTTGGAAGAGAGAGAGGATTGTGAAGTTATCGGCTCTTTTTTGACGGCACAAGAAGCCATCGATCAGATCGAACTTCATCTGCCGGAAATCGTCTTCATGGACGTACAGATGCCGGGGATGAACGGGATTGAGGCGACCGAACGGATCCATGAGGTTTCTCCTGGAACAGAGGTTATTTTTACAACAGCCTATAACGAACATGCACTGACGGCCTATGGGCTTGAAGTGCTGGACTATATTATGAAGCCTGTAACGCGTGACCGTTTGGAGAAAACGATGAAGATGTATCAACGCCGAACGGTGCCAGCAAGTCTGAATATAACAGAAGGGCCATCCATGGTCATCCGCTGTCTGGGAATGCTTCAGGTCCAACTGCATCCGAACGAGCCGCCAAAACATATGAAGTTCAGAACAACCAAGATCAGAGAATTATTCGCCTATTTACTCCACCATCGGAACAAACCGATTAAGCGGGACACGCTGCTTGAACTGTTGTGGCCCGAGTTGGATGAGCGGAGAGGCATATCCAATCTGCATAGTGGCATCCATCGCTTACGCAGCATGATGAACGAATTCATGGGCGAAGACAAGATGTTCATCCGCTATCAGCAGTTTGGTTATCTTCTGGAGACGGGAGAATTCAGAATTGACGCGGAAGAATGGGAGAATCGGCTGCACCTATTGCCTTTATTATCTTCTTCCACAGTAGTCGAACATCGGCAGACCTCAGATCAGTATGAAGGCAAATATTATGGCGAGGATGATTACGTATGGGCCGAACTGGAGCGTCAGCGCTTGCATGCCCTTTGGCGTAACCACGCCATGCAGCTTGCACAATACTATATTGAACTGGAACAGCACACGGATGCACTCACGTTATATCATCGGGTTCAGCAATTCGAGCCTTCATTGGAGCAAGTTGGACTGGCGTTAATGAAAACCTATGATCGATTAGGCAATAAAGATCCTGTGATCGCTCAATATAATCAGTTGGTTACTGCATTAGAACAAGAGGCGGGCCTCCGTCCTGGGTTGGAAGTGGAGTTGTGGTACCAGCAATGGAAACATTTAAATATGTAATTGGATATAAACAGCCTTGCAGCTTCATGTGCAGGGCTGTTTTTTTGGTTGAATTTGCTGGCGAAGGGTTTGGTAAGAGTTTGGTAAGAGGCTTTGTGTAGAATAAGTGCGATGTGGTGAGATTCCACAACGGAGCACAGATCATTCAGGAGCGATGAACATTTTCAAATAAGGGGGGCATGTTCATTAAGCAAAAAAAGGGGACATTTCAGCAGGATGAGTTCCATTTTTAAGTGCAATTGATTTGAATTATAAAATGATAGTGAACAAAAGGAGGATGTACAGCGTTGAGAATAATTAAAGTAATGCTAATGTCGATATTGTCACTTGTAATTGTGACCACATCTGCGTTCACACCAATGCCTATTGCCATGGCAGCGGACAGTATATTCTACGTATCATCGATCGGCAATGACGAGAACGAGGGAACAGAGGAAGCTCCCTTTTTAACAATGAATAGAGCTCTAACTGAAATTACAGGCTCAGGGAAGATTGTTCTATTAAGCAATCTTTCGCTGAATGACGTGTGGACTGTTGCTGCTTCAGGAAAAACAGTTACGATCACATCTGAGGAAGGTAACAGATACTCTATTCTTCGAGGTGAGGAATTTAAGAACAGAGATCTGATTCGGGTGCCGAATGGAAACATTACATTTGAGAATGTGGATATAGACGGTAATCATGTTGCTACCAACCAAGCGATCTATGGGATGCAAGTAACGGGCGGTAAGGTGATGCTTAAAAATGTTGAGGTTCGAAATCACTATGTCACAACTGGGGGCTCAAGTACGGCAAGCGTTATTGCAGCACTTGGAGGAACGGTAGTCATTCAGGATGGTACACGGATTCACCACAACCGGATCACCGGAAAGCTGGCAAATAACCCTCCTTCTCTCCTTGGTGCAGGTAGTGGGGGAGTTGTAGAGATTCAAGACGGAATCATTACTGAAAATGAAATTTCTGCGGATGGTAATGGTGTCATTGTTGGTATTGGGTTATCTGGCAAGCCCAGGTTTATTATGACAGGCGGGCAGATTACGGGTAATATTCTATCGGGTAATGGAATAGATGCTGATGGACAAACAATTGGGAATGTTGCTGTGTATATGCGGGGAAGTGCCGCCGATGCTCGTTTCGATTTCGGAGGAACAGCCTATGTATATGATAACCTGAATACCGAGGGTGAACAGCGTAACGTTTACTTGAAAAACACGTCGGCCACCGGCAGTGCATATCTGACATTGGTTAACCCTTTGCAGACCGGCGCGAAGGTTGGTGTATACGCTAATATTATGCCTGATGACGTAACGAACCCAGTCGTTGATATTGCGATTGGCGGGGGAG
>Ga0209437_100417_pt1 | contig 38715 bp, 29 predicted proteins | sample AraplaL_Cvi_mTSA_FD_184266 | JGI IMG/M metagenome (GOLD analysis project Ga0209437, IMG submission 184266) | Arabidopsis root microbial communities from the University of North Carolina, USA - plate scrape CL_Cvi_mTSA (SPAdes) (version 2) | ecosystem: Host-associated > Plants > Roots > Endosphere...
TCGGCGGGCGGACATCTGGCTGCATTGCTCGGCACAACAGGGGACATGGTCGCTGGTGACACTGTAGAGCTTGATACAGGGGTGACGGTAGATGTACCTGATCTGGAAGGTTCCGGCGGATGGCCTGAGTATTCCGACAAAGTGCAGGCCATCGCCGACTGGTACGGACCTGCTGATTTTACGACGACATTTGCCAATAACTATAGCTCGGTCACGGCTCTGCTTGGCGGGCATCGCGCATTCGATGTACCGGAGCAGGCCAGACTTGCCATGCCAGGCACCTATGCTTCACCGGATGATCCACCATTCTGGATTCGGCACGGTGATGCTGACGCCACCATTCCTTATACCGACAGTGTTACTTTTGCGGGACAGCTTCAATCTGCGGGTGTGCCCATTGTGGATATGAAAGTCGTACCCGGTCAGGGTCATGGATTTACAGGGACGGCTTCCGACACTGCGAATGCAGAGGCATGGGCCTTCCTGGATGAACATGTGAAGAACCGGATCGTTACGGAGCCCATAATTTTCAAAAGCAATCCTGAAAACACTTCGCCTGGAGATGAAGAAGTGGATGAAGAAAAACCGTTGATTGAAAAGGTCATCGCTAGTAAGCTGCCAAGCGACGATGCGGCGATTGACAGCAGCAAGCCTGACCTGAATTTCAATCAGGCTACAGGTTCCAGCAACGGATTACTGAGCATCTCTTCCACTTCATCAACCAAGAAATATGTGTACTTCAAATTTAATATGACTGGCAATGAGCCGGAAGGAGATCGGTATCGATTGCGGATTGCCGCCAAGAAAGGCACATCAAATATCGATACCAAGTTGTCTCTGTACGGTTTGAATGAAACAGACTGGAGCGAATCATCGTTAACCTGGTCGAATGCTCCGGTCCAAAGTATGAGCGAAGGTTCATTGCTGGGCACATTCCAGGTTACGGCAGATCGAAATGGAAGCCCGGCCGTCTATGAAGTGGATGTTACAGATGTTGTGAAGAGTCGTCCAGATGCGAAGCAGGTTGCATTTTTGCTCGCGGATGCGGAATCAACGGGTGTTTCCGTGAACGTATACACCAAGGAAGCGAACGGAACGAGCAATCCGCGTCCACAGTTAGCAGTCATTGCTTTGATCGAAGAAGGCAGTGACACGCAATCACCCGAATGGGAGCAGGGAGCTGAGCTTGAAATTCGCAACTGGGGTACTGATTTTGCGGAACTGAGATGGCCAGCGGCCAGCGATGATACGGCTGTATCTGCCTACCGGATCTATCGAGATGGAGTCCTGCTGGCAGAACAAAGTAAGCGGTCATTTCGTGACAGCGAACTTACAAGTGGAACATCGTACACGTTTCAAGTGAGGGCAATTGATGAGGCCGGCAATATCAGCAGTGCTTTATCAACCGATATGATCACCCTTGCGGTTCCGGTATCGTCCCTGCCTGTGGCTGCCGTCACGGCAAGTGGCAGCGACGGCAACCTGGCGACCAATACTCTCGACAATAACAGCTATACACGCTGGTCTGTTGCTGGAGAGGGACAATGGATCACGTATGATCTGGGTCAGGTACAGTCAGTGGGTTATGTGGGGATTGGTTTTTACAAAGGGGATGTCCGAAAGACCTTCTTTGAGATAGAAACGTCTGTTGACGGTAATCATTGGACCCAGGTATTCAACGGCGAAAGCAGTGGGCATACAACCGAAATGCAGGCGTTTGATATCCCAGACACTTCTGTACGTTATGTACGGATCACCGGGCGTGGCAATTCCGATGCAAGTATTTACACAAGTCTGACCGATGTGCATCTGTATGCCCCTTTTGCAGGGGGAGGGACACCTGTGGCTCTGATCCCATACATTGTTCCACAACCACCTGAAGGGACGATGCCCTTTATCGCCCCAGGTCTGACGGAAACAGATGGCACACCACATGCTGTCCATGCTCCACATGCCGTGACCGGACGTACAATTGATGTACGCGAATATGGAGCAGATCCTGCCGACAACACGAGTGATGACCGACCAGCAATACAGGCCGCCATTGATGAGGCTAACGAGGGTGATGAAGTGTTCTTACCCAATGGAGTGTACAATTTGTTATCCGGGCCGGATGGAACCACCAACCTGATGTTGAAATCGGGGGTGAATCTGAGAGGAGAGAGCCGTGAAGGAACTGTGCTTCAGACATCGCTGGATCAGGTGACGGGCAGTGCCGTTCTGAAGGCATCAGCTCAGCATAGCATTCTCGTATCCAACATGACCCTAACTTCATCCTGGTCCGGCAGCTACACGACTGATCATCAATCCAATAATCCCTCCGCAGGGGGGCCGGATAGTCTGATTCATATCGCCAATTATGGCGAGGTACCATCGTATGACATTACGATTGACGGCGTAATTGTGGAGAAGTTCAAACGAATGGCTATCCGAATTGAGCACAGCCGCGATGTTGTTGTGAAGCATGCAACCTTCCGCAATGCAACAGATCTGGGCCCTGGAGGTTCAGGTTACGGAATTTCGATTCAGGGAACGGCCAAGACCGATCGACTCGGCTTTGACAATGATACGTTATGGAATGTGGTGGAGGACAGTACATTTGAAGGTCCTTATCTCAGACATGGAGCACTGATTCAGTTTGTGGCTCACAATAACGTGTTACGCGGCAATACATTTAATGGAACCAAGCTGGATGCCATTGATCTTCATGGTGAACTGGAGTATTTAAATGAAATCTCTGGCAATGTCATTATGGATGTGCTGACAGGTGCAGGGATTGGGCTTGGCAATACAGGCGGTTCAGCGCCCAGCAACCACAGCAAGTCTGGCAAAGGAAACTACATTCATGACAACACAATCAAGAACAGCCGGATCGGTATTTCGGTGACGATGGGTACCCCCGATACTCTAATTGAGGATAATCTCATCGAGAATACAACCACGATTGCAGATGAGGCTGGAATCAAAGTATTGAATGGACCGGGTACGGTAATTCGCGGTAATGTGATTCGTAACAATACTGCCAGTGGATACTGGGGTGTAAGGCTTGAGCGCGATAAAGGCGATGCTGGAGCTGGCAATATTGGCGAAGGGAACCCCGAGAATGTGTTGATTGAAAATAACCGAATCGAAGGTAACGCGAATGGAATCGGACTGTTTGCCGGAGTTGGCATTCTGCTAAAGGCTAACATTCTAAACAACGTGAATGAGGACTACTACCAAGCAGAAGGTGTGACCGTTACGGAGTTATAAAGGATCAGAATAAGTAGCCTAGCAGATATCTATATAAGTTGAAGCTCAATTTTACACCTAAACGGAGAGTGCAGAACCAATTTGAAGAAACGTAGCGTTCGCCTTTATCACCGGATTTTCCCCTTAAACAAAAGGAATGATGAAAATCTGGGGATAAGAGCGATCGGAAAATGGTACTGCAATCGGAGTGATAAGGTGTAACATTTATAGTTCAACTTATGTAGCCTGATGGGCTACTTTTTGTTATGGTCGTTATTTAAGTTTCACTAAAGGTTCGTCCTCTACCATGGTTACATAAGCCTCAGTTGCTTAACAGAAACCAAGAGGGAGGATTCATCATTTGAATATACTATTACGAAAAGTTGCAGTAACGGCATTGTCCGTAACTATGGTAACGTCATCTTTTGGTCTGATGGCAGGTCCAAATGCGGCATTTGCCGCAGAGAGCACAGCGACAACCACGAGTGCAGGCGTGACGCAAGCTTATGAATCGTTGTTCCAGACGGACAACGTGATTGATGTGAATGTAACGATTGATGATGCAGACTGGAAGAGTATGCTCGAAAGCCCGCTCGATAAGGATTACAAGAATGTGAGTGTGGAAGTGGACGGCAACAAGCTGGACAACGTCGGCTTCTCCACCAAGGGGAACCTGACCTTGAAAGCCGTAGCCTCAATGGAGGATTCGGATCGATACAGCTTCAGACTGAAGTTCGACAAATACGATAAAACACAAACCTTGCTTGGACTGGACAAAATGGTGCTGAATAACAACTACGCTGATCCATCGTACATGCGTGAAGTTCTTCACTATGAGGCGCTGCGCAGCATTGGCATGGATGTACCGATGACAAACTACGTCAATCTGTATGTTAATGGCGAACTGGTAGGTTTCTACACCGGGGTTGAAGCCGTAGATGACAGTTACTTGGAACGCAATTACGGTGAGGATTATGAGGACGGCGTCCTCTATGATACGGATGAGAAGAGTTACTTGCAATATGCTGAAGGCAGTGACTATAGCACGATCACGGAAGATTTGGGTACGGACGAGAACAAAACCAAACTTAAAAACTTCATCCAAACGTTAAATGACATGCCTGATGGTGAAAAGGGCGATATTGAAAGCGTACTGGATGTCGATTCGGCGCTTCAATATATCGCGGGCAACATGGTTTTTGGCAACTATGACAGCTATAGCGGTGACAAAGGACATAACTACATGCTTTACGGTGATGCGGATGGCAAGTTCACGGTTGTGCCTTGGGACTTCAACATGTCCTTCAACGGGTATTCGGGTGGAGGTGGACGAGGTACAGCAACCGGATCGACCACGACCAACACGAATGCAACGAACGTATCTGTGGATGCGCCCGTACTAGGCATTAGCATGGAAAATGTACCGATGATTAACAACCTGCTTGCTGTGCCGGAGTATAAGGAAAAATATTTGGGCTACGTCAATGAACTGACGGACTATATGGAAGGCATTCAGAATCGTATTACTGACCTTGCCGATATTATTCGTCCTTATATAGAAGCAGATCCAACGAAATTCTATACGACAGAACAGTTTGAATCCAACATCGCTTATTCTGCCAATGCAGATGTTGCAGGTGGTATGGGCGGTACACCACCAGAAGGATTTGAGGGCATGGAAGGCATGACGCCGCCGGAAGGTTTTGAAGGAATGACACCTCCAGATGGAGCAACACCTCCGAATGGCAATACGGGAACAGGAACAACAGATAGCACAGGCAATACGCAGACACGTCCTGGCGGTAACTTTGGCGGTGGAGGAGGAGGTATGGGTTCTATGGCAGCTGGGTCACTAACCACATTTGCACTGAACCGCCTTGCGAATCTGCAAGAGCAACTTGGGCGTGAAGTAACGCCGCTGCCTGAGACTGCGGACGAGACAGGTTCGAATACTTCATCCGGAACAAGTGACAAAACCATTACCGTAACACTCGATGGTAAATCGATCACATTCCCGGATCAGGACCCGCTAGAGCAAAGTGGCCGAGTAATGGTACCTGTGAATGCAATCCTTGAAACACTTGGTGCAGAAGTGACTTGGGACAAAACGGCGAAGACGGTAACAGCCGTTCTGAATGATCAGACCCTGGTGCTCAAGATCGGAAGCAACACAGCAACTATAAATGGGGAGACAATTGAGATTGATGCACCAGCGATCATCCAAAACAGTCGCACACTCGTACCCGTTCGCTTCATCTCAGAAGGTCTGGGATTGATCGTGGATTGGGATCAAACCGCTGCACAAGTAAGCCTTACATCCAAATAAGAAATATCTCCTGCAGAGCAACGTTGTTGTACGGAGAATGAGAGAAGGGATTCGATGGTCAGATCGAATCCCTTTTTGCTCTGCATTTTCAGGTTAGACGGAGCGAACATACAGCAAAATCCGGCCTCGTCCATGTCGGGCCTCGCTTTTGGCATGAGCTGTTCATGAACAGCTCAAGTCGGTAGAGCAGATCAAGGCATCTGCGGCTATTTTGTCCGATGTGTCGACAGAGCTCCTAGTCCATTTGAAATTTAACCCTAAGTTGTCAGAATTCCCTCACTTCTAAAGTGATAGGATGAATGGCAACGGTCTTCCCTTTTGGATTAGCCCAGGCTATAATATAATTTTTCAGTCGTAATATAAAAAAGGCTGTGATATATGTGGAATTAGACTCTAATAATCATTCAGTGTTCTCGCTTCATTATCATCTTATTCTAGTCGTAAAGTATCGGAGAAAAGTAATAAGTGATGAAATATCGAATAGGTTGAAAGAGATATTCGAATACATTCAGTGCAATTACAACATCACGTTACAAGAATGGAATCATGACAAGGATCATGTTCACGTTCTTATGAAGGCTCACCCTAACACGGATATTTCCAAATTTCTTAACGCATATAAGAGTGCTTCCTCTCGACTGATCAAAAAAGAGTTTCCCTCCATTCGGTGTCAACTGTGGGAAGAGTATTTCTGGTCAAGGAGCTATTGTCTGATGACCACGGGTGGAGCACCCATTGAAATCATAAGAAAGTATATTGAAACTCAAGGGGAGAAGTGAGGTGAAAACGTGCTAAAAGCCTTCAAATATCGCATATACCCCAATCCAGAGCAGCAGCAATATCTAGCTAAAGCTTTTGGCTCTGTTCGCTTCATCTACAACAAGATGCTGGGAGACAAGATGGAGCATTACAAACAAACGAAAAAGATGCTGCGCAACACACCAGCGCAGTATAAAAAAGAGTTTTCGTGGTTGAAAGAAGTCGACAGCCTTGCTCTTGCGAACACACAACTTTCTTTAGAAAAAGCATATAAGAATTTCTTTCGTGATCCAACCGTCGGCTTTCCCCATTTCAAAAGCAAGAAGAATCGACGTGATCGCTTCACAACGAATAACCAAAATGGAACCATAGCGATTGAAGCAGGGAAGCTTAAAATTCCTAAGCTGAAGACCCGAATTAAAGTGAAGATGCATCGTTGCCTCCATGGAAAGATCAAATCCTGCACCATTTCCAAGACAGCGTCAGGGAAATACTTCGCTTCCTTGTTGGTTGAAACCGTGATTGAACCTTTGCCACGAAGCCAAAACAAGATCGGCGTCGATCTGGGACTCAAAGACTTTGCCATCCCATCGACGGGTGACGTTATTACCAATCCTAAACACCTTCGTCGTTCGGAAAAACGTTTAGCTAGGCTGCAAAGAGAACTGTCCAGAAAGCAGAAAGGTAGCCGAAATCGGGACAAAGCACGCCTAAAGGCTGTTCGACTTCACGAGAAAATAGCAAACCAGCGAAAGGACTTTTTGCACAACGTGTCGACCCGGATGATTCGCGATAACCAAGTGATCGTCATGGAGGACCTGCGTGTGAAGAATATGATGCAAAACCACAAGCTGGCTAAAGCCATATCTGAAGTCTCGTGGAGCATGTTTCGCTCGATGCTCGAATACAAAGCCGCTTGGTATGGGCGAACGTTGATTATTGCACCTAAGAACTATGCTAGCAGTCAGCTATGTTCAAGTTGTGGTTACAAAAATGTGGAGGTAAAAAATCTGGCTTTGCGCGAATGGATGTGCCCATCCTGCCAGACCGTACATGATCGAGATCGAAATGCGGCCCTCAATCTACTGCAACTCGCCAACTAAATGGCATACATTGGGTGAGGAACTCACCTGTAAGCTTGGGTAAACTTGGGGCAGTTGCTCTATTGACCAAGAAGCACCCCGCCTCTTAGGTGGTGTGTAGTTCACTATCTGTTACAATAGGGAAAAGGAGGGAATGCACTATGGCTCCTGATAAAACAAAACTTTTCCCAAATGAGAATATCCGCACCGTATGTTACATTCAAAACCTGCCGCCACGTTCCAACGTGGACATCGGTGATTATACGTATTATAGCGATAACACCAATCCGCCAGAGCAATTCTATAACCGGATACAACATCATTATGACTTTATTGGTGATCGCCTGGTTATCGGCAAGTTCTGTGCAATTGCGGAAGGTGTGACATTCATTATGAATGGCGCGAATCATCGGATGGAGGGCATGACGACGTATCCTTTTAACATTTTCGGTGGAGGATGGGAGCGCGTGACACCTACACTCGAGCAGCTTCCATATAAGGGTGATACGATACTGGGGAACGATGTATGGCTTGGACAGAATGTGACGATCATGCCTGGTATCACGATTGGAGACGGGGCAATCGTTGCCTCCAATTCAACCGTTGTGAAGGACATTGAACCCTATACCATTGTTGGTGGTAATCCAGCCAAGACTGTTAAAAAGCGTTTTGATGAAGAAACGATTGCACTGCTGCTGGAATTGAAGTGGTGGGATCAGGATGAAGAATGGCTGGATACGCATTTGGATCGTCTGGTCTCTACATATGATCTAGAGATATTGCGCGGACTTTTGAACAGTAAGTAGGGCAGTAGGAAGTGTATTTAACCAAAGCAAATCAGGCCCTGGACCGTTTTGAGCGGATCAGGGCCTCTTGTTGTCCAAGATGAAATGTTAGTTTAGCGGGTGGGTGGTCGTAGGGTACAATCAGACTTTACTGATGGGGGCTTTAAATGAGTATGAGCTTCTGCATGATCCGTGTTTGTCTGTTTGCCTGAATAAAAGTTAATGATATCATCAACGGTAGTAAACACGACATTTAAATCCATATTATCATTGTGTGTTTGAATAAAAACCTCTTTTCAATGGGTTGTTGCGTTGTTTAATTTAAAGCTTCTTTCATGCTTAAACCTGCTGTGAATACAGGAACTTTACCTGCAGGTAGTTGAATTTCTTTGCCTGTTCTCCGACTTCTTCCCGTTCTTGCCTCACGCTTCTGTACTTCAAATTTCCCGAATCCAACCAGTTGAACTTCTTTACCTTCTTTGAGAGCTTCAAGAATTGAGTCCAGTACAACGGTTACCGCTTTTTCAGCATTCTTCTTGGAGAAACCGCCAGCCTTGGCTACTTCTGTGATCAATTGTTCTTTATCCATGGGGAATACCTCGCTTTCATTGTTGGGGTGTGAAATTGTTTGCTGTACAACCTATGAGTAAATAAAAAGCTGCCTTATTAATAAGGCAGCTTTCATATAATTAAAGTTTAGTAACGTTCTCAGCTTGTGGTCCACGGTTACCTTGAGTTACTTCAAATTGAACGCGTTGTCCTTCGTCCAATGATTTGTAACCTTCACCTTGAATTGCACTGAAATGAACGAATACGTCTGTTCCTTCTTCAGTTTCGATAAAGCCGAATCCTTTATCCGCGTTGAACCATTTCACTGTACCTGTTTGCATGTGATTCCTCCAAAAAATAAGTTTTTAGCCGATCATTATGACGAGTATAATTAAAAATTGACACTCACCTGGTGCATTTAAACCACAGACTTGATGTCCGCTAATGTATCGATTAATATTATAATACCATGTCCGCTAATATAAGTCAAGATTTGGAGGTAATTTCTAATGAATCAGTCATCAGGGATTTCGGTGCAGCGGGAACCGACGATAGAAGAATTCATTCATATGCTTGCCAATGAAGATGAATTGCATCCCAAAACCGTGAAGGAATATGCAAGTGATCTGAAACACTTTATCGAATGGTACAAGGAAAGCACTATGCTCGGGGAAAAGGTTACATTGCGAATTGAAGACATAAATACATCTACTTTAGTCAATTATCGTGAAGATTCACACAAGGTTATGCTATTGAAACCAGCCACCATTAACCGCAGGTTGATTACGCTGAAGCGTTTTTTCAAATGGGCTGTCCTGGAATCCAGACTCAATCATGACCCTTCCAAAGCATTAAAATTCATTCCGGAAGACAAAGTTAGTCCACGCCGAATGACATCCGAAGAAGAAGAGGCGTTCCTCGCGGCAGTGGAGTACGGCAACTCCCTTCGTGATCAGACCATCCTGACCCTTATGTTTCACACAGGCTTGCGAACGATGGAGGTATGCAATCTCACGCCGCATGATATCGAACTTGGTAGACGAAGTGGTTACCTGACAGTGAGAGCCGATAAACGCAACCGGCAGCGTAAGATCCCTCTGAATATGCAGTGTATTGTAATGTTGAATCAGTATTTATCTGATCATGCTATCGATCGTGCTTACCTTTTTCCTTCGGAGAAGACAAACGATCGTTTAACAGAGAGAGCACTACGCCATCTGATTAAAAAAGTAATGATTGCAGCAGGGCTGGAAGGACTGAGTTCACACGACCTGCGTCATCGTTTTGGCTACGCCATGGCAGAGCATACGCCACTGCACCGTTTGGCGGAGATGATGGGACACACCAATCCAGATACGACAATGATTTATGTGAAAGCATTAAGTACGAGTCATCGTTGAACACAAGAATGAAGGATCGAAATGATAGTTAGAATCAAAACTCCTCTTATTAGAAGCTCTTCGAAATTCCCTTGTTTGTATTACTTTAACCTACCCTTAGCATTCATATACTATCCTTCACATTTCACTTAGGCACTGCCCGACAGGGTTGCCTTACCCTCTAATGAAGAAAGCGATTACATATCCCTGATAATATTGTATATTATGATGGCACCCTCGGGACTGATTAACATGAGCTCTTAGCTTTTGGCATAAACTCGGTGAGCAATAAGAAATCCAATGATTCACAATGTCACACATATATCAGTTGTTAGGGCATACGGCCCATCATAAAAAGGAGGAATCCGAACGTGTACCGGGTACTGCTGGTGGATGATGAAGAAGATGTACGCGAAGGACTTGTTGTAGAGGTCGATTGGGAAGCGCTCGATCTGCGGATTGTCGGTTTGGCTGAGAATGGGCGGGAAGCATTGGAGATGGCGGAGCGGGTGGAGCCGGATATTGTGGTGACCGATATCAGCATGCCCTTCATGAATGGTCTGGAACTCGCGCAAAGATTGAGGAAGCGAAATCCACTTGTGAAGGTAGTCATTTTGACTGGATATGATGAATTTGATTATGCGAGGCAAGCCATCTCGTTAAGTGTGGATGAATATCTGTTGAAGCCGTTCTCGGCAGGACATCTCACCGAACTGCTCACAAGACTGCGCGCCCAGATGGCGGCTGAAGTGGCCGAGCGTGAAGATGTGCAGCAACTGCGTGAGCACTATCATACCAGCTTGCCATTGCTGCAGGCAGATCTGATGGCGACCTTGCTCCATCGGCAGAAATCCTCGACATATATTCATAGTAAAGCCAAACAATGCGGATTGGATCTGACAGGAAAACGCTATGGGGTGTCCGTATTGACACTGCACATGGAAGGAGATGTGCAGAAGGAGAAACCTGAGGGAGCATTCAACGAGCCTACGCAGCGACAAAACCTAACAACATCTGAGGAAGCGGATCAGTATCAGTCTGAGGTATTCGTTCCCGGAAGTTCATTGCGTCAATCGGAAGATGCTGAACTGAAACGCTTTGCTGCACTTAACATTGCGGCAGAAGTCTGGGCGGGACACGGGGCTGGTCATGCCTTTATGCATCAGGAGACGATTGTCCTGCTCTATGTGGATCGCACGGGCGGTATAGATGGAGCGAAGCGGCAACAGAAGGCATTGGAAAATGTGATGCGAAGCATCAACCACTACTTACGTATCCCCGCTACGGTGGGATCTGGTCAGATTGTGGATACACTTGCGGAGGTGAATCAGGCCTATGAAGATGCCCTGTTGGCATTGGATTATCGACTTGTGCCCGGAACGAATTCAATCATATACATCGCGGATGTAGAACGACAGACGGCGGGCAAGCTGCGGTTCGACGAGTTGAAGCAGCAGACGCTGACACGTTGTCTGAAGGCGGGAACACAAGTGGAGCTGGAGGAAGCACTTGCGATCATTTTCCGGGAAATTACAGTGGAACATGGGCGAAGTGATATTCAGCTCTATCTGATTGAAGTATTAACAACAGTATGGAAGGCAGCACAGGCATCAGGAGAAGAGATGGAAGACATCTTTGGTGCAGGGTTCCAGTTGTATGCGGATCTGTTCCGACTTCCGGGTCTCACAGAGGCACAGAAGAAGGTACGGGAGGTCTGTCTACTCGTACAACATCGCATTGCCAGTGGTCGCCAGCATGTATACAAGGATATTGTTGAGCAGGCGTTAGTCTTCACCAAAGAGCATTACGCCGACCCGGACCTGTCCATTCAGAAGGTGTGCGGACATTTGCATATCAGCTCCGGTTATTTTTGTGGCATTTTCAAAAAAGAAGTGCAACTTACCTTCTTGCAGTACCTGATGCAGATCCGGATGGAGGCAGCCCGTGAACTGCTTCGCTCGACAGAGCTGAAGTCCTTTCAGATTGCGGAGCAGGTTGGTTTTGCTGAACCCAATTACTTCAGTTTTTGTTTCAAAAAACATATTGGCGTATCGCCCAAAGAATATCGTAAACAGGCTTCCCAGGCAGCGAGTGAAGGTTCACTCCGATGAGATCTTTTGCCGGATGGGTGAAATCCATGGGAGTTCATGCGCGCGCTCGTCTACGTTCGTCCAGGGTCAGCAGTATCCGGTTTATTATTACGTTGTCCTTCTCCGTCTTCATCGTTCTGGTGCTGACCATCATGGCGATGCTTCTGCATGACAAGTTCACGCAGGCTGCCGAGCGAAGTGCGGAACTGACGACGAGACAGATTGTGGATCAGGTCAGTTATAACCTGGAGGATTACGTCCGCAGTATGTCTCATCTGTACCGTGCCATCGAGGAACATATGCTGCGTGACGGGACATGGGAAGGGGAACTGGTGAACAAACAACTCGACACACTGCTCAGCAGTCGTGAAGATATCATCTCGATTACTTTGCTCGATTCCACGGGAAAATTGCTCAAGAACCGACCTACAGCCGAACTAAAACCGAGTGCCCATGTGACACAGCAAGGGTGGTTTCAGTCTGCTCTTCGTGTGCCGGATCACCTGAGTTTCTCGTTACCTCATATTCAGAACATGTACACAGGCCCATATAAATGGGTCGTTTCCATGAGCAAAGGCATAACGATACGGCAAAATGGTCAGGATCGGCAGGTTATCCTGCTGGTCGATATCAATTTCAAACAGATGGATGAACTGAGCCGTCGGGTCAGTCTGGGGCAACGGGGATACGTCTATATCATTGATGAGAGCGCGGGCAATATCGTCTACCATCCGCAGCAGCAATTGATGTATATGGGGCTCAAAAGCGAAAATATCGAACAGGCTTTGGTGGCTTCCGGCAGTTATGAAGATGAGGCAGATGGACAGAAAAGGCTGAATACTGTAAAGTCCGTTGCCAATATCGGGTGGAAAATTGTTGGTGTTGCCTATTTGGATGAGATTATGACAACGCGCCAGGAGGTCAATGGATATCTCATTCGTGTATTGGTCGTTGTGCTGGTGCTGGTCATTCTCGTATCGCTGTTTCTTTCCTCCAGTCTGACTCGTCCGATCCGGCGAATGGAGCGCAAGATGAAGGCTGTGGAACGCGGGGATTTCAACGTGGAGTTGCCTACGACTGGGCCGCTTGAAGTGGAACGTCTATCCCGTCGCTTCAACCTGATGGTCAACAAAATCCGAACCCTGATGGATGAGATCATCCATGAACAGGAACAGAAGCGTCGTCTGGAGCTGGAAGCCTTGCAGGCCCAGATCAACCCGCATTTTTTGTATAATACGCTGAATTCCGTGGTGCGCATGGTAGGCATGAGCCGTAATGAGGAAGTGATCACGATGATCACGTCTCTTTCGCGCCTGTTCCGCATTAGTCTCAGTCAAGGTAAAACGATTATCACGGTCAGGGAAGAGCTGGAGCATGCGCAGCATTATTTGACGATTCAACAGATGAGATTCAAGCGCAAATTCAACTTTAACATCAAGGCAGATGAGACGCTCCTGGAATGCCTGACATTAAAGCTGGTGCTTCAACCCCTGATTGAGAATGCCATTGTTCATGGCATCGAGTACCACATGGACGAAGGAAGTATTGAGGTCGATGTTTATCGGGAGCATAACAAGCTTGTGTTTCGGATTACAGATAATGGGGTTGGCATGACGGAAGAACAGATGTCGGGATTATTAAGTGGCCGTCCTGTGGTCAAAAGCGGTGCAGGCTCAGGCGTAGCGGTACGCAATGTACATGACCGAATCCGGCTCTATTATGGGGAGGGCTACGGTCTTGAGTTTGCAAGTGAGCTGGAAGAAGGCACCACGGTCTGGATTCGGATCCCCATTCAAACGCAGCAGAAGGAGGGCGAGCCGGATGATGGACAACAAGACTAATAGAAACGATGCCCATAGAGTTAAAGGATTGAATAACCGTATATTTTGGCAAAAGATTGGCGCGAGTTTCCCTGGAATTTGGAAACGTCGTTTAGTAACCCTGACAGCTGCAAGCTGCTGTCTGCTCATATGCAGCGCCTGTGGCTTATCGAGTCCCGATGCTGCGGCATCACCACCACGTATTGCGCTGATTACACCAGCTGGAACTGGCGAACTTGCAGAAGCCATCCGGCTTGGTGCCGAAGCGGCTGCCAAAGAGAGTGGGGCGGAACTGATTACCGTGGAAGCATACCCTTCCGATGGTCATGTGTACACGCCTGCCACTCTAGACGCTGATGGAAGTCAGATGAAGGTCAAACAGGCAAATCCGAACAGCCAAACGTTGTCTCGCAGTGTACGAGAGCAGGCTCAGGTGGAAGCTGCCGCATTGGCTCTGAAGCAGGGGGCATCAGCTCTATTGGTTGATCCCCTGAGTGAGAAGGCACTAAGCGATATCATTCAGGAGGCACAGAAAACGAATTCCGATGGAACCATTGTTCCTGTCATTGTGCTTAACGATGAATTTCCCGTGAAAGGCATAACCAGTATCATCTCCATGGATAATGTCGAGGCAGGCAGACAGGCGGGTCAGGCCATGTCAGAGCTGTTGGAAGGGCGAGGGCGTGTAGCTTTATTGGGTCCAGACCCCGTTAATTCCGGCCTGATTCAGAGAGAGCAGGGGGTTATGGAAGTCCTGGTGCAGTATCCTAATATTCAAGTGGAACCCAAATCGATATGTAATACACGGGATGGATGTTGGCAGACTGCGAAGCAATTGCTGGACCAGCAGGAGGTGGATGGCTTTATCACTCTTCAGGAACCGGCTTCACTGGGAGCAGCTGATGAACTGAATCGACGCAACTCTGCGGACAAGGTAAGAATTGTTGGATTCGGCAGTGAACAACAGCAACTGGAGCAATTGCAAGAAGGGGTCTTTGATCAACTCATCGTTCAGAATGGATATAGCGCAGGTTATCTGGGATTGAATCAAGCCGTTGCGCGGCTGAACAATCAACAGGTGCAAGCGAGAGTTCTACTTGAGACGAAGCTGGTTAGTACAGACAATATGTTCTGGATGGATAACCAGAAGCTGTTGTTTCCTTTTGTACAATGAACGCATGCTGGAACAAATGGTGGATGAAGAAATTAATCCGTTTTTTAACTTGAGGAAGATTTCGATAGAACAGGTGAAGATATTGTATTCGAATTTAATGTAAACCCTTTCATAATAAAGATATCGGTGAAGCCGAATGAACTTGGGGGAGGTCATTAGGATATGAAGAAAACATGGATGACACTGTTGATTACAGCATGTATGGTTGTGGCAGCGGGGTGTAGCAGCGGTGGAGACAGCGCAGGTGGAAGTACGGGAACAGATACAGGAGGCCAAACAGCAGCCGGGACGGAAACGCCCAAGATTGGTGTCGCCATCTACAAATTCGATGATACTTTCATGACAGGTGTGCGTAATGCGATGACCGCAGCAGCGGAAGGCATTGCGACTCTGGATATCGTGGATAGCCAGAATGCACAGCCAACCCAGAACGAGAAGGTCGATCTGTTTGTGTCCAAGAAATACAATGCCATGGCCGTGAATCCGGTGGACCGGACGGCGGCAGGTGTCATCATTGACAAGGCCAAGGCAGCGAACATTCCGGTGGTATTCCTTAACCGTGAGCCAGTGGCTGAAGATATGAACAAGTGGGATAAAGTGTACTACGTAGGAGCAAAAGCGGAGGAGTCCGGTACGATCTCTGGACAGCTGATTGTGGATTACTGGAAAGCACATCCGGAAGCGGACAAAAACGGCGATGGCAAGCTGCAATACGTCATGCTGAAAGGGGAACCGGGTCACCAGGATGCAGAGCTTCGGACCAAATATTCGGTTCAGGCGATCCAGGATGCCGGTATCGAAGTGGAAGCACTGGCGGAAGACACGGCGATGTGGGACCGCGTGAAGGGGCAGGAGAAAATGCAGGCGTTCCTGGCATCCCATGGCGACAAGATTGAAGCCGTTCTCGCAAACAATGATGACATGGCCCTGGGAGCCATTGAGGCATTGAAAGCAGCCGGATACTTCAAGGATGGCAAATCGATGCCGGTTGTAGGTGTGGATGCAACAGCTCCAGCCATTCAGGCTCTACAGGATGGAACGATGCTAGGCACGGTGCTCAATGATGCCAAGAATCAGGGTGCAGCTACGGTGGCACTGGCTTCCGTACTAGCCAAAGGAGAGACACCAACGAAGGAAAATACCAAATACGATATTACCGATGGTAAATACGTCTGGATTGCATACAAAAAGATTACTAAAGACAACATTGCCGACGCCCAATAACAGCACGAGACAGGGACGTCCGACATTCGGGTAGCGTCCCTTTTTTGCCGGTCATATGGAAGGGAGGAACCAAGATGGAGTCACCTTACCTGCTGGAGATGAATGGAGTTTCAAAAGCATTTCCGGGTGTGCAGGCACTAAGTCAGGTCACATTGAAAGTGAAGCCGGGAACGGTTCACGCCTTGATGGGAGAGAATGGAGCGGGCAAATCGACACTTATGAAATGTCTGTTCGGGATGTATCATCCGGATGAAGGAACGATACGCATCGAAGGAAAGGATGTAGATATTCCGAATTCCAAAGCGGCACTTCAGCAAGGCATATCCATGATTCATCAGGAGCTGAATCCGGTCCCGCATCGTCCGGTGATGGAGAATATCTGGCTGGGTCGTTTTCCGATGAGGGGAATTCTGGTGGACGAGAAACGCATGTATACCGATACACTGGCGCTGTTCAAGGACTTGAACCTGGATATTGATCCGAAGGCTCAAGCTGGAACACTATCTGTTTCCAAGATTCAATCGATGGAAATCGCCAAGGCGGTCTCATTTCAATCCAAAGTCATCGTCATGGATGAGCCGACTTCCTCCCTGACGGGCAAGGAAGTGGATCAGCTCTTCGCCATTATTAATGAACTGCGCAGTCGCGGCGTGTCCATAATCTACATTTCTCACAAGATGGAGGAGATCCTGACGATCTCGGATGAAGTGACGATCATGCGTGATGGCTTCGTTGTCGGGACTTGGGATGCTGCGGATTTAACGACAGATCTGATTATTACACGCATGGTGGGTCGTGATCTGGACGAACGTTTCCCGGAACGGACCAACGTACCCGGTGAAGTGATATTAAAGGCCGAGGGTCTGACATCGAACCAGTCCAAATCGTTTTGTGATGTATCCTTTGAGCTGCGAAAAGGTGAAGTGCTCGGCATTGGTGGCCTCGTTGGAGCACAGCGGACAGAACTGATTGAGTCCTTGTTCGGACTACGCGGACTCGCTTCAGGTACGATTTCGATCCATGGCCGTAAGGTGAAGATTAGCTCCCCCGCAGCAGCGAAGCGTCATAATATTGCGTTGCTCACGGAAGAACGAAGAGTTACAGGGATATTCCCAGTATTGTCGGTGTATGAGAACACGATCATTGCCAGTCTGGGGCGCTACCGAAATCGCGTGGGTTTGCTGGACGAGAAAAAGGGACGGGAAGAAGCACGGGAACAGACGCAGAAGTTTAGAACCAAGACGCCTTCAGTTAACACGCTGATTCGAAACCTGTCTGGCGGTAATCAACAGAAAGTTCTGCTGGCCCGCTGGTTGCTGACCGATCCGGAGATTCTGTTGCTGGATGAACCGACACGTGGAATCGATGTAGGGGCCAAGTTCGAGATTTACACCATTATTACAGAACTGGCTCGTCAGGGCAAAAGCATTATTATGATTAGTTCGGAGATGCCTGAATTGCTCGGTATGTCGGATCGCATTATGGTGATGAGCGAAGGGCGTCTAACCGGAATCGTGGACGGAGCCGAGGCAACAGAGCAGGATATTATGAGGCTGGCCGCACAGCAGCGGATGGCTTAGTCAGGAGGGAAACAGATGAACACACAGATGATCAATCAAGTGAAAAATTATATAACACAACGCGCCATCTTTATCGTATTGATTCTGCTCATCATTGGTATAGCTATTGCCGATCCGAATTTTCTTGCCTTCTCTACACTGCGGGACATCTTACAGCAATCCTCCACACGGGCCATTATTGCACTCGGTGCAGCCTTTATCCTTGTCACGGGTGGGGTCGATCTGTCCGCTGGAAGGGTGGTTGGTCTGACGGCTGTTGTATCGGCATCGATGCTGCAAATTGATGAGTATGCGAACCGCTTCTTCCCAGATCTGCCCCACTTATGGGTGGGTCTGCCGATCCTTGTCGGGATTACTGCGGGTTTATTTGTGGGATTGGTCAATGGACTAATTGTCGCCAAATTGCATGTGCCTCCTTTTATTGCAACGCTGGGTACAATGGTTGCCGTGTATGGACTGAACTCCATTTATTTCGATACGGAACCCAATCAGTCACAGCCGATCGGAGGATTGAGACCCGATTTTACCGTCATTGGCTCTGGATACATTGATCTGGGCGGGGGTTATTCCATCCCGTATATTGTACTCATCGCTATTGCGGTGGCCTTAATTTGCTGGGTGATCTTTAACAAAACACGTCTCGGCAAAAATATGTATGCGATCGGCGGTAACATTCAGGCAGCACATGTATCCGGGATTCATGTGGCCCGCAACCTGGTTGCCCTGTATGCCATTGCGGGTGCATTATATGGCCTGGGTGGTGTGCTTGAGGCAGCCCGAACTGGTGGAGCAACAAACAATTACGGTAATATGTATGAGCTGGATGCGATTGCCGCATGTGTGGTAGGCGGCGTATCAACAGCGGGTGGTATTGGAACGGTACCCGGGGTTATGGCGGGTGTGCTGATCTTCGGAGTCATTAACTACGGTCTGACATTTATCGGTGTGAGTCCGTACTGGCAATTGATTATCAAAGGATTAATCATTGTTGCTGCGGTGGCTTTTGACATCCGTAAGTATATGGCAAAGAAATAAGATGAGCCTCAAGAGGTTACACCAGTCACTCCGATGACAGAACAACCTTTTGATCGCTGTTATCCCCAGATTTTTTGATTCCCTTCTAAAGAAGTGAAAATCCGGGGATAAAGGCGAGGTGCATGCTTCCGAAGTAGCTTTCTTTCAGAAAGCTTTTAGCTCCGCTTCTTCAGGTTATTTCTGTCCTCTACGTTATCGTGTAAACAATTTGTTCATCTTATATGAAAAAGTAGCAAAAAAGCCAGCCCTCGGGATATAGAGAGCTGGCTTTAATTGTTTAACCATTGACCATCCAATCGATAACGGGGATAACTGGTCCAATGATGCATAAGAGCAACATGAATCCGGCCACATTACGGGCAACACTTGTGCCATAATGTGAACGATTTTTTTTGGCGATCAAGAAGGCTGGAATCCAGAAGAGGGCTGCTACTATAAATGGAATGTGGAGTCCTTGAGTTCCATTGCTATAAATAGGCATGTTTATTAAGTTAAAAAGGTAATGACTGATCATAAAATTGGCTTTGCCCCATGGAAAGTTAAAGGCAAGGCCCATCGTCAGTACGAGCAGAGATAGCGTTCCGAAGCCCAGTGGTTTGCGTTGTGTTGTCATGTGATATCCTCCATAACCAAGAATTTATCCTAAATTAATCCATTAATGTATTGTAACACAATAATGACCATACGTAGAGGAATTGTTTCACTTTTGTCGATTACAATTACATCATATGTCCTATTGCCTTCATAACTTATACATTCATGCGAATTTGACCAGCCTCCATTAATCGACAACATCAGCTAATCATAATCGATATAATACATGTACATAAGTTGTTTGATGTGAGTTTTATGTCAAAGGGGGCGAGGCTATTTGCTAAGTTACACGATGAAAATGGTAATTTTCCCACTGGGCTGTTTGCTTGTCATTCTGTCCTCTTATGTTCTAAGGCTTACCCCTCATTTGGCAATCATGTTGCTTTCGGGGATTTTATTGGTAGCAAGTATTTATGGGGAGAGAAGATATCCTGTACTGCGAAAGTTCCAATGGATTTTTCTTGGAATATTCCATTATTTCAGTGAGCTGAACTGGTGCAACATGTTGTATTATATGCTCATCCTTTCGATGATCCAGGGTAAACAGCGTGTAGCGCAGACCTTGCCCATTTCACTGCTGTTTATGTTGGAATATACGTTGATTCGCCTTTCCTATGTGCCTATAGATGCATACACATTGCTGGTATCCCTGTTTGATTTGTTAACCTCGGTTGTCATCATATTTTTATATCATACCTTGATTAACAGTGAGACCGAGAAGCGCAGACTTCGGGAAAAAAATCGGTTCCTCACCCTCCATGATCCGCTTACCGGACTGCTAAATTACGAAGGTTACATGGAGGTGCTAAATAAGACAGTAGAAGAACAACGCTCTTTTTTGCTTATCCTTTTGAACGTTAATAACTTTAGCGGTTTTAAAAAAGATTCAGAAGATCCTTGGTGTACGGCAATCACAGGTACAGGCCAGATGATTAGCAATCATTTCACCGAGGCCTATGGCATATCCCGGTATGCAGGAGACCGATTTGCGGTCGTTTTGCCGGAGATACAGGATGTGGAAGAACGAATGTCGTCACTGCTATCCGTGCAGCTTCAAGGACTCCAGGTAAGCTATAGCATCTCCCTGTACCCGGAAATGTCGGATTCGTTGCAGCACTTTATGACGGTAGCCGAGGATAGGCTGCTTCAACAACAGCGCAGCAAATGGCTGAAAAATGAAGAAGAAGTATTTCGTTCCGAAAGACTAAGGGCTGTAGGTGAACTGGCCGCGGGTATGGCTCACGAAATTCGGAACCCGCTTACCGCAATTCGGGGATTCCTGCAGCTGTCACGTGGACAAGCGTTTAATATCGCGCCATGGTATGAAGTGATTATGGGTGAGGTGACGAGAGTGACCGATCTGACGGCTGAATTTTTGCAATTTTCCAAACCACATGCCAATCACATGAAGCCGGAACAATTGGGCCACTGCCTTGAGCGGGTGATGTCTTTGACCGAGTCAGATGCGGCATCCCGTGGGCATCGAATTACGCTTGAAATGACTAATGAACCAGTCGTGATCAACATGGATCGGGATAAGATTGTGCAGGTATTGATCAATCTGATTCGTAACGCCTTTGAAGCAATGACAGACCCTGGTGAGGTTCATATGGATTTGTTACAGGAAGGAGACGCCGTACTCATCTCCATTACAGATACAGGTAGCGGCATTCCGGAAAATTCGCTATCCACAATCTTTAACCCCTTTTATACAACCAAAGAAGAAGGTACGGGACTGGGACTTGCACTCTGCCAGAAAATCGTTCAGGATCACAATGGTAAAATTACCGTTCATAGCGAAATGGGGGTTGGTTCCACCTTCACGCTTCATCTGCCCATGGAGATGTAACGCGTCTCACAGACCAAGGGGCAGCAGCAACATAGTGATTAATCAAAAACGAGAAAACGCCGCATGGGTCCTGAAGAACCCCGTGCGGCGTTTCGTATTTCGATTAAATCAATGTGCAGAATCCACATCGGTTCAGTTCATTTTTGCTATATAAGAGTGTGAATTAAAATAAAGCAAGCGAGATGATGCTGGAGGTCAGCGTCTAAAAAGTCTGGAGTTTAAGCCGGCTGACCCGGGCGAAGAGGGAGTCGATTTTCTAAGGAACATAGGACATCTTATTTGGCATTCAGGTCCTTACTTTACTTTGTAAGAAACTTCAGACACGTTATTTCCCAAAATTCCATGAAGAAACGCTGAAACCGGCTGTTTATTTGGATATAACGTGTCATAGGTTCCTTAGATTTCTGAGAGAGCTTCAAAAGCTTGAATAAGACGCCTCAGATTCGTTAGAGCTCGCCCATACTCTGCTCCAACCGCGAGCGAGAAGACTCCTCCGTCCAGCACCAAGCGGGGAGATTCCTCCAATCCCGCTTGGTGCGAAGTGGAGTTTTTCATGTGGGATGGAGAAAATCCGCTCTCGTAGCGTATTAATCGCTTGTTCGCATACGAAGGAGATGACCTCGCACATTCAGGCTACAGCGCACTTGCTTGCTACGAACGCGCTAAGGATCTCTTCGACATTCAGTAGCTTTGCAGGCACATTTTAGTTCGACTTATTTAGCTGTCCCTGATGTAACTGATAGTAAAATCCCTGTTGCTGCATCAATTCGTCATGGCTTCCCCGTTCAGCGATCTGTCCATCATCAATGACGAGAATCTGGTCAGCTTCACGAATTGTGCTCAGTCTGTGGGCGATGACAAAGCTGGTACGATCCTTCATTAACGTCCGCATCGCGTCCTGGATCTTCATCTCAGTACGCGTATCAATGCTGCTTGTTGCTTCATCCAGAATAAGAATGGCCGGATCGGCCAGAATTGCACGGGCAATGGTCAACAACTGTCGTTGTCCCTGGCTCAGATTGCTTCCCCCGGAAATGATGGGGGTATCGTAGCCCTGCGACAGTTTGCGGATGAATGAGTGTGCATTCGCAAGCATAGCTGCTTGCCTGATCTGTTCATCGGTTGCGTCCGGCTTGCCATAGGCGAGATTGTCGCGAATGGTACCCGAGAACAGGTAGGCATCCTGAAGTACAATGCCGAGTTGCCGACGGAGTTGATCCTTCTCCAGTTCAGAGATGTCACATCCATCGATGGTAATCCGTCCGCCTGTAATCTCGTAGAAACGAGGTAACAGATTGATAATGGTCGTTTTACCTGCGCCGGTGGGTCCAACAAGTGCAATCATCTCGCCAGGTTTTGCAGTAAAACTGACCTTCTTCAGAATGTCTCGCTCCGCACTGTACCCGAAGGACACATCCTCAAATACAACTTTACCTTGAATCTGATCCAGTTGTTTCTTCTGTTCCTCCACATATTCGCCAGGCGTATCCATGATGTGAAACACACGTTCAGCACCTGCAATGGCAGCCTGAATCAGATTGTACTGATTGGCCAGATCGCTCAGCGGTCGCTCAATCTGGCGGGAGTAAGCGAGAAAGCTGACGATTAGTCCGATGGACGTCAGATCATGATAAGCCATCCATCCACCTACAGAAGCCAGTATGGCAAACCCGATATTGTTCATCACGTTCATCGTAGGCCCAACCAAACCCGAAACAGTCTGGGCCTGGGTGCTGGATGTGCGAAGTTTCTCGTTCAGGTTCTCAAAATGTTGATGTGCCTGATCCTGACGGTTATAAGCCGCTACGACTTTCTGTCCAGCAATGGTTTCCTGAGCATACCCATTCAGCTCACCGAGCAATTTCTGCTGGGCGGTGAAGTGTTTGCGTGTTCTTGAAGCGATCAGGCGAGTGGCGATGGTAATTAAGGGTACCGTCACCAGGCTGAGCAGGGTAAGCCGAACATCGAGTGCAAACATAATGGACAAAGAGCCAACGAGCAGGATGGCGCTGGACATCAATTGGGTTACGCTTTGATTCAGCGTTGTAGATACGTTATCGATATCATTGGTGGCCCGGCTCATCAGATCCCCGCTTTGATTTTTATCAAAAAAGCTGACAGGCAGCTCTTGCAGTCGGGAGAACAACGCGTGTCGCAGATCTTTAACGGTCAACTGTGACACACCAATCATGACATAGGATTGAGCCCACATCAGGAGTGAGCCAAGGATATAAACACTCAGCAAGAGGAGACATTCTTTCAGCAAACCCGCTGTTACTTTGGGAACGATATGTTCGTTAACGGCGCGGCCGAGAAGATAAGGTCCCGCCAGATTGAGTAGTGTTCCGAGAGCGGTCAGCACCAATGCAGCAATGACTCCTTTGCGGTGACGTCCCATGTATGACCATACCCGGATTAAGGCGTGGCGGGCATTTTTGGCTCTGACTTTGGGAACAGGTCCTCTGCCCGCAGGTCCGGGTCTTCCGATGGGAGGCACGACCGTTTGTTGTATGGAGGAAGAGGCAGGTTTAGCCAAATTGAACATCCTCCTTCCGTTGCTGCGAATAATAGATCGCTTGGTAGTGTGATGAATGAGCCATCAGGTCATCATGTGTGCCCCTGGCAACGATCTGTCCTTCATCGATGACATATATACAGTCTGCATCCTTCACGGAGGAGATCCGCTGTGCAATCAAAAAGGTGGTGCTGTCTTTCATTAAGGACTGTAAAGCCTTCTGAATACTCGCTTCTGTGCGCAAATCCACAGCACTGGTGCTATCGTCCAGAATCAGCACTTCCGGTCGCATGAGCAGGGCGCGTGCAATGGATATACGTTGTTTCTGCCCACCGGACAGATTGACCCCGCGTTGACCCAGTTCCGTGTCATATCCGTCTTTCAGTTTCATAATAAAATCATCCGCTGCCGCAGCTTGTGCCGCAGCACGCAATTCAGCATCCGTTGCACCGGGCCGGCCGAAGCATATGTTATCCCGGATGCTGCCGCTGAACAGAATGGATTCCTGGAGCACAATGGACACACGGCTGCGAAGCTCCTGAAGATCCCAGTTGCGTACGTTCACTCCATTCACGAGCACTTCACCCTGCGAAGCATCATACAGACGGGGAATCAGCTGCACCAGCGATGTTTTGCCTGAACCTGTGGAACCGATCAGGGCCACTTTCTCACCCGGGCGAGCGATTAGGTTAATGCCAGAGAGTGCATGGTCTCCGTCATAACGGAAAGACACGTCTCTGAACTCCACTTGACCAGCTGTGCGCGACACGACAGGAGATGGTTGGTATGATCTCTGGTGGTCACGGGTAGACGGGGGTGACTGTATATTCCTGAAGTTATCGCTTCCTGATTGAATATCCGGCTGTGTATGTAACACCTCGTTGATCCGGGCGGCAGATACCTTGGCGCGGGAGAAGCTCATCATCATCATGCCGATCGACGTGAGGGACGAGAGGACAACCGTGACATAGTTGATAAAAGCAATCAGATCTCCGGCAGCAATATCGCCTCCTACTACCTGGAAACCTCCGAACCACAGCACCGCTACAATGGTAGCGTTCAGCATTAAGCTAAGCACAGGTGCATTCAGCGTTACAATACGCCAGGCTTTGACAGCGGTTGTCGTGTAATCTTCGTTGGATTGCTTGAACCGCTTTTTCTCCAGACGTGCACGTGCAAACGCCTTGACGACACGGATACCGGCAAGATTCTCCTGAAGGACAGCGTTGACCTGATCAAGCTTGCTCTGAACACTGGCGAACAGCGGATAGGATGCTTTTATCAGGATAAATAAAATAATAAACAGTACCGGTACAGTCAGAATAAGAATGAGTGCCAGCTTCACACTGATCGTAAACGCCATGATAATACTACCGATGATCAGCATTGGCGAACGGATAAACATCCGCAGCAGCATCTGCACAAAGGTCTGCATCTGGGTAATATCACTGGTCAGACGAGTGATCAGAGATCCTTCCTGAAACGTATCCAGATTACGGAAGGAGAAGGTTTGAATATGATCAAATAGTTCCTGACGCAGATCCGTGCCGTATCCCACGGCAGCTTTGCTTGAATAGAGTGTACATCCTGCGCCGCCGACCCAGCCGATTAATGCAACAAGCAGCATGATCAGACCTGTAGTTAGGATATGGGACAGATTCCCTGCAAGTACACCATCATCCACGATGCTGGACATCAGCTTGGGCTGGAGCAGGTCCATGGTTACCTCAAGTACCATGAGCAGTGGGGCGATGATCGCCGCTGACTTATACGGCGTCAAGAATCGTTTTAACGTCCACAATAGGAAATCACCTCAGTTTTAATTGCATAAGTGAATCAATTTCATCATACCTTTAGCTGCGTCAAGCCAGTTGTTGTTAGCGATGTCGAGAGTTTGCATCACCTCAGGATTCACGCAGGTTTTGGAGCATACGCTGTGCAAGTAGAGACATGATCCGGGATTCTTCCGGTGTAAAATCTTTCTGAGCCTGCTGTTCCAACTCCTGAATCACTACTCTCAATTCTTGTAGCGCGGAGCGCCCCTGATCGGTCAGGTATACCCGCAGACTGCGCAGATCCTTCGGGTCTGCTTCGCGTCTCACATAACCGGATGTTTCCATGCGCTTGAGCATGACGGTTACTGTTGCGGGGCTCCGCTGAAGTTGTTCGGCCAGATTTTTCTGGGATTGGCCATCCTCCCGTTCAAGCTGGAACAGCAAAGGGGGCTGCCCCGGGTATAACTCGGGGTGGTTTACAAGTTTCTCATGAACCTTGTAACGTTTCAGTTTCACGAGCTCGGATAGCTGTCCCATTAACCGCTCATTGTGGACTGGGTTCATATCATCCGCTCCATTCATATCCTTTTAGAGGTTGTTCAAAAAGTCCACTTTTGATTACGAATGATGCCTAGCGGCATCATCAGCATCGAATATAAAATTCAGCCGAAATAAGCGGATGCTTACGAAGGTTGTTTCCTTCGGAAACATTGTAGTTGCTCACGTAGTTTGCCTACGCTCCGCTACTCCATTTCTACCTTCATCCCATCTTCTCGGTACTGAAAACTGGACTTTTTGAACACATTATTTAGTTAGTCGACTAACTAAATTTTAAGTTTGATTTGACATATCGTCAAGTGAATACAGATCATTTATTTTGGATTGGAAATATTGACCTGAGATAAAACGATGTGATAAATTGATATTATCTAATTGTTAATAACAAAACGTTAATAACAGAATGGGGTTTATATCGTATGACTAACGAAGGTTCCTCTGGAGGAAATGCTCCCGATTACCAGGAGCATCAGGATCAGGCACATATTAGTGAAGAACAGTTTTTGGACAGCTATGATGCTGGCGATTACGAACGTCCTTCCGTCACCGTGGACATGTTGGTATTTACGATTCGCAGTGAAGCTCAGGAGAATTATCGCAAGCTCGCGGAACCCGAACTTCAGTTGCTGCTGATTCGTCGAGGCGGCCATCCCTATCTGGGACAGTGGGCGTTACCGGGCGGATTTGTCTCCATGCAGGAATCATTGGAAGATGCTGCTCGGCGGGAATTGTTGACGGAGACGGGGCTGGATGATATTTATCTGGAGCAACTGTACACCTGGGGAGATGTGGAGCGAGATCCACGTACACGGGTTATCAGCTGTTCCTATATGGCGCTGGTGGATAGCAGCGAGCTGGAGCTTCAGGCCGGTGATGATGCCAGTGAAGCCAATTGGTTTCGGGTGGAGCAGCGACTTCTGGAAGAGAAGCGCCATATCCATGAGCGTGGACGTGTGACAGAACGCAGGCTGCAATTGATTTTGACCAATGGAACAGAAGAGTTGTCGGCCATTGTTGAGACGAAAGAAACGATAGAAGGAAAAGTGCGGAGCCATCATTTGGCGTTGGGTGAGGTTCAGGGGATTGCATTTGATCATGCCAAAATCATTCATTACGCACTTGAGCGTCTGCGATCCAAGATCGAGTATTCAGATATTGCATTCAATCTGATGCCGGAGACGTTCACACTGACTGCACTTCAGAAAGTACATGAGATCATCAGTGGCAAAAAACTGCTGGCTGCTGCTTTCCGGCGCAAAATCGCCGATTGGGTCATTGAGACGGGGGACTATGCGAGCAGTGCCGGTCATCGACCATCACGTTTATACAGATTGAATCCAGAGAGGCATACACCATAGAAAAACGGTAGGAATCAATGAACTCGTACGAAGTGACTCAGGCCAGAGGCCCGGATCGCTGTATACATGAGGAGCAAGTAAAGAGGGGATATGGATGGAAAAGTTTACGTTTTTCTGGCGGACAGCATCGCCGTTCTCACAGTGGCACCCGGCGGACTTTACCGTGAACGGGGTTCACTACACGAGTGCGGAGCAATACATGATGCACCAGAAAGCACTGCTGTTTGGCGATCAGCCCATCGCAGACAAGATTCTGAAGGCAAGCTCTGCTTCGGTACAAAAAAAGCTGGGCAGACAGGTCGCAGGTTTCGACCAGACGTTATGGGAAGCTGAGTGCCAGCGCATTGTTTACGAGGGGAATTGGGCCAAATTTACACAAAACGAAGAGCTGCTAACCGCGCTGCGTGCCACTCGTGGAACGACCCTTGTGGAAGCAAGCCCGGATGATCGCATCTGGGGTGTGGGACTGGCGGAGGAAGACCCGCGCATTCGCAATCGAAGAACATGGCGGGGAACCAACTGGCTGGGTGAGATTCTGACCCGTCTAAGAGAAGATATAGGAAGTGATTCAGATGAGTGATCAACAACAGGATAAGAACAATAGCAGCAAAAACAAAAATAGCAGTGGACGTTATAGCCACGACAGTAAACTCGATAGATCAACTGGTAATGGTGGCTCCAATTCACGTTCCAAGCGGGCTAATATCGCACAGCAGACGTTGACTATTTTGGATGAAGGGCAATATGTAAATGGTTATGATCGCAAGGTTGAGATAAGTAACGATGTACAGCAAGCGATCCGAAATTCGGTCTTATACCGTCCAGCAGAATTGTCCGCGCTCGGAGAAAAGCGTCGTACAGAAGCTCACGTTGGAATTCAACCCGTAGCTTCATCCGCTGAGGTTGAAGCTGTGTCAGTTCGCATTGAGGTTACTGCCGAGACTACACTTGGAGCCGCTTCACGTTTGACGGTAGCAGAAGGAAGAGAAGATGTGGTCTGTCTAAACTTTGCCTCGGCAAAAAATCCTGGCGGTGGCTTCCTTGGCGGAAGTCAGGCACAGGAAGAGAGTCTGGCCCGAGCGACAGGACTATACCCGTGCATCGCTCAAATGGATGAAATGTACGATTACAATCGCAAACAGCGATCGGGCCTATATTCGAATTATATGATCTATTCACCGGATGTTCCGGTGATCCGTGATGATGAAGACCGACTGCTGGACAAGTATTATGTATCATCATTCATTACTGCGCCGGCGGTGAATGCGGGTGTGGTGAAAGAGCGTGGAGAAGCGGATGATCTACAGATTGAGTCTGTGATGAAGGAACGCATCCGTTATATTCTGGACGTGGCTTCTGCGAATGGTCACCGCACGATTGTTCTGGGCACGTATGGTTGCGGCGTATTTCGCAATGATCCGGCAGTGGTAGCGAAGTATTTTCATGATGTGTTAGTGGGAGAGGCATGTAAGGACGCCTTTGAACGAATTGTATTTGCCGTATATGATCGATCAGCAGGTCAGAGAACATTAAAGGCGTTTCAACGTTTTTTGGCAGAGGCCTAATTAAGTAGAACAAAGGATGTAGCTTGAAGAAGGAAGCAGGACAAAAGGAGATGAATGCGATGCAGTTTCATGAGAGAGAACAGGATTTATTTGATCTGGGAGATGACTACATGCTTGCGCACTGCATATCAGCTGATGCAAGGATGGGCAAGGGCATTGCGGTACAGTTCCGCGAGCGATTCGGTTTGGAGAATCTTCAAGAACAGGCCGAACAAGAGCCACTTGAGATTGGACGATGTTATCCGGTAGGACGGACGCTCAATCTGGTCACCAAGGCAAAGTTCTCCAATAAGCCGACGTACCAATCGTTGACTAATGCAGTAGAATCCATGCGGGACGTGTGTGTGGTGGAAGGTATTACGAAACTGGCCATGCCCCGAATAGGATGCGGGTTGGACAGGCTGAAGTGGGAGAAGGTCAGTCCAATTATCCAGGCAACTTTTGCTGATACGGATGTTGAGATCATTGTCTGTACAGTGTGAGCGCGCTTGGCGGCAGATACAAAGCAAAAACCTCAGCTTTGAGGGGGATAGAGCGTAAGTATGGTTCATACGAACGCTGTTCCGCTTTCAAAGTGAGGTTTTTTGGTTATTTTTTGGAGAACATTTCTTTGGCTTCATCCATGGCCATTTTATTACCGATCGATGAGTAATCGAGCCAAGGTTGTGCACCAATCGGGTAGACATGACCGGCTTTGACTGCTTTCAGACCTTGCCAGATCGGATTGTTTTGCAGCTCCTTAAACATGGTTTGGGCTTCATCATCCGAATTCACAACCACAAAGATCGCATCTGCATCATAGTCCGGCAAGATTTCACGGGAGACGACTTGATACGGTTTAGTGGAATCGATATCTGTGATGCCTTTGGCAGGCGTCAGACCGAGATCCTCATACAAAATCGGACCCATGGGACGACGTGTACCGAACACACGTAATTCTTTGGCAGTAACACGGATCGCCATTACTGTACCATCACCAATCGTATCATGAATCAGAGACTTCACTTCTTCCGTCTCAGTCGCATAGTCCTGAATGTATTGTTCGGCTTCCTTCTCGCGATTCACGAGTTTGCCAATGTCTTTCAGATGATCACGCCATGTACCGTCATCCAGATTGAAGACATGCACTGGAGCAATTTTTTCGAATTTGGCAATATTATCACCGGAGAATTCTTCGTCCAGATAGATCACATCGGGTTTCAGGGCAAGCAAAGCTTCCATATCCGGGTCTTTAACCGGACCAAGTGGGGTTGTATTTTGAAGGCGATCAGCAACATGGGACAGGAAGCCTTTGGCTTCGCCACCGATAACAGAACCAACCGGCGTAATCCCGAGAGACAGCAGATCATTGGTCAGATGGATCGACATGGAGGCAATACGTGGCTCTCCTGAACTTGCACTGTTGTCCTGATTCTTGGTTGAAGTATCCGTAGACGAACCACCAGAAGCAGATGATGAATTATTGGTCGTTCCACAAGCTGCAAGCACAAGCACCAGACAGATACTCATGACAAGCATAAGATTTTTCTTTAACATGGGTAGTCACATTCTCCTTGAACATCTCTTGGATGTCTTTATTGTTTTTGTGAAAAAAAGATCACTTGCTTCGTACTAACAGGTACAAAAAGTAAGGTGCACCAATCGCAGCAACCACCACGCCTGCCGGAATGGCATTAGGCTGAAAAATAGTGCGACCGATCGTGTCGGCGGTCACCAGAATAACCATACCGATGAGCCCGGCAGCAGGGATCAGATGCCGATGCATCGGACCCACAAGTCTACGCGCCAGATGCGGCGCTGCCAGACCGATAAAGCCAATGCCACCAGCCATCGATACACTAACGGCAGACAAGGCTACGGCACAGAGCAGCAAAATAACACGCTGGGATCGAACAGGCGTCCCAATGCTGGTTGCGGCAGCATCTCCAAGATTGAAGGCATCGAGCGTTTTGGATCGACTCCAAATGTACGAGATACATAGCACCACCCAAGGAAGCAACGCTTGCACATGAATCCAGTCCCGGCCCCAGACGCTTCCTGCCAGCCAGCGAGCGGCAAAGGAATAGGTGTCTTCATCCAGACGCAGGGATAGGTAGAGGGTCAACGCATGGAACCCGGCCGCTACCGCGATTCCCACCAGAATCAGCTTAATGGGTGATACGCCGTTATGGCGATCATAAGATAACAGCATGATGATCAGGGCGGCGGCAACACTGCCTGCAAAAGCAAACAACGGAATCAGCAAGGCTACAGAGCCATCCATCGTAAAGGAGAGACTAACAAACACCATGAGTCCAAACGCTGCCCCTGCATGTAATCCCAGAATGCCCGGGTCCGCCAGTGGATTGCGGGTGATCCCTTGCAGGGCTGCTCCGGCAATACCAAGTCCCGCTCCAGCCAGTACCGTGACCAGGATGCGAGGCAGTCGGTAATCAAACAATACAATCTGATCATCCGAACTGCCATGACCAAACAAAGTCTGTAACACAGCCGCTGGGGAGAGGCGAATGGTCCCCGTGTTCAGGCTGATCACAATAACGGCAATGGCGATGCAGAGCAGCGTGATACTGACGACTATCGAACGTGTACCTCGTGAAGGTGTATTGAAATTCATCGCTACAAGGCCCTCCTTTCTTTACGGGCCAGATAGAGGAAGAACGGTACACCAACAAAGGCGACCATAATGCCTACGGCGAGCTCTTCGGGTGGGTTCACGATGCGTGAGCCCAGATCGGCGAGCACCAGTAATATCGCACCAAGCAGAGAAGACATCGGAATGATGAGTCGATAATCCACACCCACCAGTTTGCGGGAGATATGAGGGATGACCAGTCCGACAAATCCAATCGAGCCTACTGCCGACACGGACACACCAGCCAGCACAACAACTGCTGCGAGGGCGAGAAACCTCGTCCAGCGCAGGTTGATCCCGAGATTAATCGCCACTTCTTCACCGAGTGACATCAACGATACACGCCGGGCGAGTGGCATAATCAGTACGAGTGTGGCGAGCAGCACGGGAAGAATCAGCTTGAGATGCCGCCATTCTATTCCGCCAAAACCTCCCGCATACCAGAAGGCCAGATCCTGACTCAGGTCAAAATAGATGGCAACGCCTGTGCTGAGCGAGGTTAACATGGCTGCAATAACGGCTCCTGCAACGGTCAGTCTGATGGAATTCAGACCACCAGGTGCTGCCATGCCAAGCAGGAAGATAAGCAGTGTGCCCAGAACAGCACCCACGAATGATAAGAACATAATCCAGCCGTATGGCAGTCCGGGCCAAAAGGCAAAGCTTAGTGCTACCACAAAAGTGGCTCCAGCATTGATGCCCAGAATGCCCGTGTCTGCCAGCGGATTACGTGTAATGCCTTGCATTAAAGCTCCTGCAACGGCAAAGGCAGCGCCGATAATAACCGCGGCAAGAACACGAGGCAGCCGCAGCTCATGAATAATCTGATGTGGTGTCAAAGCCGGGTTGTACTGAAATATGGCAGCCCATACAGTTTCCAGCGTTAGCCCTTTGGCACCTAAAGAGATGGCGACAAACATACTTAGCAGCAGTATGGCTACGGCAGACAAAAACGTCAGCCCAACGGTCACTGCAGATTTTCTTGAATTAGACGGACGATGTGGCAGTCCCGGATGTTGAATACGGGTCACTCCTTTGGTACCAACAACGCATTTCATTGTTATTGATTATCATTATCAATTAGTGATCATTATAGAATCTTAATTCAGGCCCGTACATGGCATAAATTAAGATTCTGGAGATGGACATTTTTTAGATTACATAAGTGAAGGTTTGTTCGTCAACATAGAGAGCGCTTCATCAAGCTGGATGTTGATGGAATAAGGAGCATATACGACCCATGAGTTCCAGTCAATGAGATGTACACGTCCGTTTTTTACGGCAGGATGGCTGTTCCATAGCGGATTCGAGGCCATCTCTTTCAACAGTGTTGCCTTTTCATGCATAGAATTAACCGCCAGTACCAGCACATCTGCCTCCAAACCATCCCATTCTCCTAGTGTGAAGGGCAACCAGTTGAATCCGACGCCGGGAGGTTTGCCAGCCAGTTCGGTCTGAATGCGCTGAGGAGCGGCCAATTGCAGACTGCGGTAAAAGACATGTCCGAAGTTGCGGTGGCTGTACATCCGTGGACCTTTAGGCGTTAACGTGCCAACGGCGACGGTAATATCTCCGGCCAATTCCTTGATTTTTTTGCGTGCACGCTCGGCTTTGCGCTCATGTCGATCCAGCCAATCTGTCGCTGCTTGGGTACGATCCACAATAGATGCAATCTGATGCAGATGACCGAAGATGTCTGTCTGGTTCCAGGGAATGGTGATGATGGGAGCGATATCGCCAATATGCTCCATGGCTTTTGCAGCTGCATTGTCCTTGGTCAGAATCAATTCAGGATTCACATCCAGGAAAGCCTGACGTCCCTGTTCCCACGGTTCATAAGCGTGGAAGGGCAGTGCCAGCGATTTGGGCAGATGAGGCAGGTGGCCCTGGATCTGAGCTGCGCATGGCGTGATGCCAAGTGTCATCAGATGGTCAGTGTATGGATAGGAGAGCGATACGATGTTCCGGTGAACCTGCTTCGCATAGGAAGTGGGAGCATACCCAGCATGGTTCCGGAAACGTCGGCTGAAATAAAATTCGTCACGGTAACCCACTTCACGAGCCACATCACGGATACGCAGATCGGAAGTGAGCAGCAATTCCTTGGCCCGGTTCATACGCAGATGCGTGATGTATTCAATCGGATTCTTCTGCATGCGGCTCTTGAATAGCTGTGAGTAATAGGACGGGTGCATGTCAGCCAGTTCAGCCAGCTTTTCCAGCTTGATCTCGTTCATATAGTTTTCGCGCATGTATTGCAGGGTGGACCTGAGCCACTGTTCGGGTTCCTCCTGTCCAGCCACTACGTCAGTCGGGTCTTCTTGGGGCCAGAGCATATGCAACAGTTCCGTCAGGAAGAGCTGTGCTTTCAAGTCTTTTTGCGAATTATCGTTGTTAAGTTGTGTAAGCTGCACGGCAATGCGCTGTATACCGTAAAAGGGGCCCTGAATCCAGCCTGTAACCGGTGAACTGAGTTCACGTTCGTAGATGCGTCTGGCATTGGTCTTCTCCGTAGCCCGATACAGATCAAAGTGAATGATATATAGTTCAATATCATGGTCTTCATCTCCGATCATTTCAATTGTTGTGCCGGGTGTGCACAGACAAGCTGATTTGCGACCTAGGTGGGATTCGGTCCCATTCATGATCAGTGTGCCCGTGAATTTGTGCATATATATGAAGGTATGATGAGCAAGCTCAGTCGTGGACCAGTGCCATTTCCCACGGGTTATAATCTGTTCTGCCTGTCGGAATTCGATCAGGATATCATGCAGGAATGCATCCAGGTCTGCACGGGTTGAGGATTCTTTTACTGATGTGGGACTTGTCTGCTGATGCAACAGGTGTGGATTGATGCCGCTGTGGGCGGTACTTGGGATGGTAGTCATGGGGCAGGCGACCTCCTCTCTTATGAAAAGTTATTTAGGTAATGATTGATTCTGGAACGGGACTATATTCGCTCGACCTGAACGTTGTTCTTGAACATCTATTGATGCGTTTCGCATGATTTTATGATTACTGGCTGCCTTGTCAAAAGCACGTTTGCAGTATAGTCAGATATTTTATACATGTAAGACGGGGATAGGTTCTGTTGATCAGGTGTGGTGGATAATGTAACCGGATTGTCCCCAGGACGTGTCTCAAAACTCGCTGACGTACATCTTTTACCGCCTTTTCGCCCCACACAGCGCACTTCCCTTTGACGTGCCCCGGCACGCCTACGGAAAACCTTTCTTGCTTGGAACGAAAATTCAGCAAAGACTGTTTCCTTCGGAGTTTTCAGACACGCCCTAGTTACAAGTCAGCTTAGGGACAAGAACTCTTGACCCAAGTCTGCTGATAATCTTAGCAAATCTATTGGAGAATTGAAATGTACACAGAGATGTTCGAGTCCCTGGTGAACTGGAATTCTAATGAGAACACATAATCGAAATCGTTTTCTGACGTAAGCGTTTCTTTTTGGTAAAATAAAGGGGATAACCTGTTGGCCTGATCTGAATCATGATCCTTTTTAACACATTTGCAGTAGGGAGGCTTTAATATGACAGAAGTAGCGGGACGGGACAAAGTACGTTGGGGCATTATGAGCACGGGATGGATTGCATCCCAGTTTGCAAGGGATCTGGAGCATGCCGGGAACGCAGTGAAAGCAGCGGTAGGTTCACGGACAGCGGGTAGCGCGGAGAAGTTTGCAGCTGAATATGGTTTTGCACGCGCTTACGGTTCTTATGATGAGATGCTGCAAGATCCTGAGGTAGATATTATCTATGTGGCAACACCTCATCCTGTGCATAAGGAGAATGTCATGGCTTGTCTGGAGGCAGGCAAGGCGGTGCTCTGTGAAAAGCCGTTTACGATGAATGCGCGTCAGTTGGAGCAACTGGTGGAGACGGCACGGGAGCGCAACCTCTTCCTGATGGAAGGGATGTGGACACGCTTTTTGCCGCCGATCGCTCAAGCCAGAGCATGGATTGCTGAAGGACGAATCGGTGAAGTACGTTTGCTTCAGGCAGACTTTGGATTCCGTGTCGGCTGGGAGCCGGAAGGAAGGTTGCTTAATCCGGATCTGGGTGGGGGAGCTTTGCTTGATGCAGGGGTGTACCCGATCTCCTTTGCTTCGATGATCTTTGGCGAACAGCCCCAGCATGTATGGAGTACGGCCAATATCGGTGAGACGGGGGTGGACGAGCAGTTTTCCGTATTACTGTCCTATTCCGAAGGGCGTTCTGCATCACTGAGTGCTGCCATTCGTCTGAACCTCAGCAATGAAGCGGTCATATACGGTACGGAAGGCAAGATTCGTCTCCCTTTATTCCTGGCGGGCAAAGAAGCCTATCTTCATGTGAATGGTCAGGACGAGCCGGAGAAGTTCACGGATGATCGAACATGTATTGGTTATGCTTTTGAGGCAGAAGAAGCCGGACGCTGTATCCTCGAAGGTCGGACGGAGAGCAATACCATTAAACTGGACGAATCCCTGGAAATTATGAAACTGATGGACACGATTCGGGGTCAGTGGGGATTGCGTTACAAATCGGAGTAACAGACAGGAGCTGACGTGTGATGGTGAAAATTCTGATATCCGGGTTTGAACCTTTTGGCGGAGATACAGTGAATCCGACGGGAGCGTTAATGGAAGCTCTTGCGAACGAAGTGATCGAGGGTGCTGAGCTAAAAACAGTACTGTTGCCCGTGTACTTCGATGAATGTGCAGATCTGCTCATCGCAGAGATGGAAGCCTATGGGCCCGATGTTGTCATCGCCTGTGGGCTGGCCAAGGGCAGAACGTGCATCACACCGGAGCGGATTGCCGTTAATGTCAAAGACATTCCGCCTGGCTCCTACGCGGATAACCAGGGGCAGCGTCCCGTGGACGAGCCAATTGTTGATGGTAGCCCGGACGGTTTGTTCTCCACGTTGCCTATACGTGCCATGGTGAATGACATGTCAGCAGCAGGTATTCCGGCAGCCGTCTCCAATACAGCAGGCACGTATATCTGCAACAACACGATGTACCGGGTACTGGATCACATTCGAGTAGGTCAACTTCTGATCCGTGCCGGATTTGTACACTTTCCCGCCTCAACAGAGATGGCTGTATTGCAGCCTTCGATCCCTTCGCTACCTATACCCGTGATGCTGGATGCGCTGCGGATGATGATCCGCACGATTGTGGCTGATTCGTAGGGAATGTTTACGAAGTAGACATGGCTAACGAGAATAGATACGGCTAAGAGGAAGAGAAGAAGGATTAATTAGAAGTGGGTTTGGATGTGGGAATAAGGATTGGATGTAGGAGTAGGTAGGAACAGGACGAAGTCGAGAGCGTGAGGTTGAGTAAAGCAGCAGGCGTTCTTTCTGTTGAAGTATAAAGTCAAAAAAGAGCTGTCCCGTCGTCATGCGTCTGACGTTAGGGGACAGCTCTTTCTATTTTGTGGCCTTGGGACGGACTTTAACGAACCGAGCAAACGTTATTCGCTGGAAATACGCACATCGCAATTTCTAACGAATCGTAGGAACGTTATTTTGCGAATTTAAGCGAGTTTGTTGGTGATATGACCCATTTCTAGCTAAATAGAGTGTCTGGGATTCGTTAGAATTTTCGTTGCATGATATTCCGCAGAATAACGTGCATAGGGTTCGTTAGTTTTAGAACGCACAGCTATAGCTCCGAATCAAGCAATGTTAGATCCGCAACAGATCAAGATCGAACTCGGGAACGAGTCCTTCTTTCATGGCACGTCCAAGAAGTGCAGTAATCGCACCGTAGCCATCATCGCCCAGATTAGCGCTGAATTCGTTAACATACAGTCCGATATGCTGTGCAGCTACGTCAGGGTCCATTTCTTGTGCATGTTCCATAACGTATGCTCTCGACTCTTCCGGGTGCGCCCATGCATATTCAACGGAGGCGCGTGCCCATCCGGCGAGGGCATGGGCATCCATGTTGCGACGTGCAATGATTGCTCCCAGCGGAATCGGAAGCCCGGTATCGCTTTCCCACCAGTTACCAAGATCCGTCATCAGTTTGAGGTCATAGTTCTGGTACGTGAAGCGTGCTTCATGGATGACAAGTCCGGCATCGATCTTGCCGTCACGTACAGCAGGCATGATCTGGTCGAATGGCATGACGACAATCTCACCTACGCCACCAGGAACATTTTGTGCTGCCCACAGACGGAATAATAGATATGCTGTTGAGCGTTCACTCGGCACAGCAACCCGTCGTCCAGACAGATAGGCTGGATCGGTCGTACCGTTTGCTGTCAGAACCAGCGGACCGCATCCTCTGCCGAGTGCGCCTCCAGCAGGAAGCAGAGCATAGTCAGATAACACGTATGGCAGTGCTGCATAAGATATTTTCATCACTTCAGGAGTGTCGGGTCCATCCGGATTTGCAGCCAGACCATTGGTAATATCAATATCAGCATAACGGACATCCAGCTCAGGTGCGCCTGGGATCAGCCCGTGCACCCACGCGTGAAAGATAAATGTATCATTTGGACAAGGGGAAAATGCAATTTTCATGATGTAATAACCTCCCGTAGAATGGAACTTGCAGCCTGGAGCGCATCGAGGGCATCCTTGATGCGCCAAGCGTCGCGGTCGCGTGGACCGACCGCGTTGGATATAGCCCGCAGTTCGAGTGCTGGCACGCCGAACTGCTGGGCAGCTGTTGCCACGCCGAAGCCTTCCATGCCTTCGGCGGCGGCATCCGGCACGCGGCGCAATAGCTCCGCGGCCGTCTCCGCTGTTCCGGTCGCCGTGGACACGGTGACCGCCGTGCCTCCGCTGACAGCGAGCCCGGCCCGCTGCAGCTCATGGCGCAGGCGAG